>Ga0075467_10002978_pt1 | contig 13156 bp, 5 predicted proteins | sample DEB08_DNA_9_FD_75067 | JGI IMG/M metagenome (GOLD analysis project Ga0075467, IMG submission 75067) | Aqueous microbial communities from the Delaware River and Bay under freshwater to marine salinity gradient to study organic matter... | ecosystem: Environmental > Aquatic > Marine > Coastal ...
AGAAGACGTCGGAAAAAATGAGTACGTTGTTGCTTGCGCGGTGTGTCATGGTGACAGTGGCAAGGGAAACGGTCCCTTTTCGCGGCTGATGAACATCAGCGTTCCCAGTCTCACAACGTTGTCAGCGCAGAATGAAGGGAACTTCCCGTTCCTTGAAGTCTTCATGACGGTGGATGGGCGCACGCAAGTCGAAGGACACGGAGCACCGATGCCCGTCTGGGGAGAAAGATTCTCAGCCGCGGCCGCAGACGATTTTGGCCCCTACGGAAGCGAGTTAGTTGTTCGGGGCCGTATCCTGAGCTTGGTGACCTATCTGGAGTCCATTCAGGAGTAACCAAATCGGTCCAATCAGTTCCACTTTCAGGTAAGAGCAACTGCAGCAGTGCGCGATTGCCGCGAGTCTCATTTCTGGGGCTGTTAGCGGGATAGCCTGTCCAGCGCGTCTTGGCTGATTTGCTCAGCGGCGCGTTGGCTGGGTGCAAAGACCAGCAAATTGGCGGAAATTCCTTGCTTGCTCGCGGGTGGTGATAAGATCACAGAGCCTTGCAATGGCACTTCGCCAGAACGGCGGCGGTGAAGTAGCGGCTCCAGCACACGCACCGCCGCTGAGGTACTAATGCGATGGCTCTTGATCATCTGCTGGATCACCACAACACCGTCAAAGGTATGGTCGGGAGCGATATCGTGCAAGATCTGCAACGGAAGTGAGACACCGCCCCATCGTGCGTTGCATTCAATCCAATGGACTGTCCCGCGCGCACAGATGACCGCATCAAGACTACATTTGCCATAGTACCCCAAGGCCTGCAAAACGCCACCAATCCGGATAGCTTGGTCAATCAGCCTGACCTGCAACGATTGAGGCAGGCCGCACCTTACCGCACCAACAAAAGCGGCCTCGGTACCGAATACGGTTTGTTCAAATACACCTTGCGCCACAGGTGGCCCGCTTTTGGTTTGCGGAATCCAAAGCTGTACCGAAGGGCTGCTGATCACGTCGCGATCCCAGACACCCACAAGGATTGGATAGCGGTCGTTCCAGCCCCTCGCATGTAGGCGGTCCAGCAACAGGCTTTGCAAGCTCTGGACAGTCTGGTGTGCCAAAAGTGTGGCATCGAGCCTGATGTTGCCCGCAGACCCCGCACTGTCCGGTACTTTGACGACCACCTGGGCACCGGTTCGGCCAAGGTGCAGCGCGAGGGCCGCCGCAGCCTCTGGACCATAGGCGGACATTGTGGGTGGGACGGCTTTGTCGTCAATCACGTCTCGGGCGATGCGTGCAAACCATAGCTTGTCGTTGGCGCGCGCGCTAATCTGCGGGACCGGACCGTTGACATGCACAGTGCATCCTGCCGCCTCGCCAATCACTTGCGCCAAGTGCCAGATCGTTCCGGTTGTCAAGTAAGAAGTGAGCGTCAAGCCCGCATGCGCGCGCGCTGCCTCAACAAGCAGATCACGCAAGTACGGGATTGTCCGCGCCTGTATAGCAACGGCGCGTTCATCAGCAGGATCGGCAGCCAGAACTGTCAGCCCATTGATCCCTCGATACTGCTGCAGGTAAGCTTCAAATGCGGGATCAGTTGCACGCACCAGCAAGAAATCACCCGCACTTGCCAAATGCGCGAGACGGTGATCCAGCGGCGGATCACCACGGCCCTGAATCAGTCCAATTTGGGACAGATCTCCGATCAATACCTGTGGACCAGTGCCCCTGCCCTGGGCCACATGCCTGCCGAATTCGCCCGACGATGCAAAGGCAAGTTCGTCCGCCAAAAGGCGCTGGGTCAGGTTGGTAGTGTCTGACATGGCAGGACTGGCCTCGCATAGAATTCTTGCAAGGAAATTTGCCACGCTCTTAGTGTCGCAAAGTTGATATATGTCAGTCGATGCCTGACCATGCCGCTATCCTCGGTTTTGAACAAAACCGGAGGACAGCCATGTGCCGCCTATATACCATGCATGCGAATGAACCGACCCGTGTTGAATGCAGTCTGGTCAAATCCCAGAATGCGTTGATGGCCCAAAGCGAAGGAGACATGGCGGGCTATTCCCATGGGCATGGTTGGGGTGTCGCGGACTACGATGACGGGCAGCCATTGATCGAAAAACAGACATGGGCCGCTTTTCATGGTGAACATTTCGCCAAGAAGGCCGCCCGAGTCTATGCCCGCACCGTCGTCGCCCACGTGCGTCGCGCAACGGTTGGTGGGACCAGCATTGAAAACACGCACCCCTTTCACCACGGCAAATGGATTTTTGCCCACAACGGCACAGTACCGGAATTTGATCAGGTCCGCCCTTTGATCCTTGAGCACACTGACCCGCTTCACCGTGTTGAGATCGCGGGAACCACCGACAGCGAGCATGTCTTTCGCTATCTGATGAGCCTTTTTCTGCAGCATCCCGAAAGGGGGGTGAAAGAAACCGTTCGCGCAGGGCTGGAACAGGTGATTGCATGGTCCGCGCAGATAGCACCGGACAGTCCTGTGGGGCTAAACATTGTGCTGACCGATGGGCATCATGTGATCGGTTCGCGGTATAACCGGTCGCTGCATTATCTTGTGCGCGAACATATTTACGACTGTCCAATCTGCGGTAAGCCGCATGTGCATCATAAACTCGATACCGACTACCGCGCGGTTGAAATCGCCTCCGAACCGGTGACACCAGACGAGATCTGGTATGAGGTTCCGAAAAAGACGATCTACACCGTGGCCGAGGACTATCGGCTGGATATGGAGCCATTGGGTCGCTAGGCCAAGCGGTCCGGTCCTGCCAACCGAATGCGAACCGGTCTCAGGTTTCCGCAGCAGACGTGACAAGTGAGCACGAAACGTAATTTCAGTGTGCCAAACGCCTTTGCCGCAGCGCTTTAGCTCAGATTATTCCGCATGTGTCGGCGTTTTGGGCGATGCAACTATGGTGACAATAACCTGACAGCTATGACCTTTGCCCGGATAGCGTACCACTTGCCCCTCTATTGCACACTGGTCGACCGCAATCCGCGTTTGACCATGACCGATTTTTTCGGGATCTTTGATCGTTATTTCGATCCGACCACGCGCACTTTCGAGGATAACCTCGACATGCCCCCAGCCGACCGGCAGGCAAGGATCCAACCGTACACCATCTGGCTCTGGCTGGATGCCCAGAATGCCTGAAACACCCAACTGCCATGTCCAACCAGCTGCACCCGTGTACCACGACCACCCCCCCCGACCGGTCTGCGCCCCTACACCCGATACATCACCGGCCAGCACGTAGGGTTCGCAGCGGTAATGCTCTGCGTCATGCAACGCGCTGGTCCGACCAATGGGGTTAATGATGTCAAATATACTATGCGCGCGGTTACCGTCCCCGATCCTCGCATAAGCCATACCCAGCCATGCCGCAGCATGCGTATACTGCCCGCCGTTTTCGCGCACCCCAGGCGGATAGGCCCGAATATAGCCAGGGTCGCGGCCGGTCTTGTCAAATGGCGGTGTCAAAAGCCGGATGAGCCGGTCCTGATCATCAACAAGATTGCCGCCTGCCGATCGCAAAGCAGATTGCGCGCGCGCGTCCACCGGCAACCCCGATAAGACCGACCATGCCTGCGCAATGAGATCAATCCGGCATTCGTCGTTACCGGCCGACCCCCAAGGCATGCCGTCATCGTCAAATGCCCGCAGATACCAACTACCATCCCATCCATGGCGATCAAGTGCGCCAACCAGATCACGGGCATGGGCCTCCCAGCGATCAGCAGCCTTCGCCCGCCCCGCTTGTCGCGCCAACGGTGCAAAAATACCAATCGTTGCAATCTGGAACCAAGCCAGCCAGACGCTTTCGCCCTGCCCCTTCTCACCAATGCGGTCCATTCCGTCATTCCAGTCACCACCATCCATCAACGGCAAACCATGGGACCCCGTAACCATCATCCGCTCCATGACGCGCATACAATGATCGAGCAATGTGCCAACTTCCCCCGTTTCGAACAGGGCGTAACGGTCATGTTCCTCGGGACCCAGTTCAGGTGCGCGCAGGAACGGGATTTTGACATCAATTATATCCGTGTCACCGGTCGCTTCGACATAGCGTCCCGTCACATAGGCCAGCCATACATAGTCATCAGAACACCGCGTGCGCACGCCCCGCCCCAGCGGCGGGTGCCACCAGTGCAACACGTCACCTTGTTCAAACTGATAATGTGCCGCACGTAAGATCTGTTGACGCGCCTTACCCGGATCAGTCAGCAGCAACGCAAGCACATCCTGTAGCTGGTCACGAAAACCGTAGGCACCACCTGCTTGGTAAAACCCTGCACGTGCCATGATCCTGCAGGACAGATTCTGATATGCAAGCCATCTGTTGACCATCAGGTCAAAGGCCGGATCAGGGGTTTTCACCTGAACAGCGCCCAGCCTTGCGGCCCATGTTGCCTGTAACGTCTCAAACGCCTGCTGCGTCGTTTCAGGGCTCTGCCATTTCTCGATCATCGGCGCCAAGTCGGTGGCATTCCCGACTTCGCCAAGTACAAAAACAACATCGGTCTGCATACCTGGCCGAATATCGATATGCACCTGATATGCAGCACAGGCGTCGCCACTTTCAGGGAAGTGTCCACCCAGATCCCAGCGCCGTAAACCGTCCGGATCGGTCACATCACCCTCCCGCCCCAGAAAGGCAGAACGATCGCCGGTGACACTATGGGCATCCATCGTTGCGGTCAGAAAGGCCGCGCGCGATGCAAATTCGGCGTTCCAAAGGTTGCGCCCGATGATCGCCTTGAGTTCTGGATCATAGCGGCTGATGTTATGGGGGCACGACGTACTTTCCAGCGCGCCCAGCAACCAGTGCGCATAGTAGGTAGCTGTGATCCGGCGGGGCTGATCTGAAAAATTGGCCAGCCGGAGGCGAACGACCTTGACCGGATCATCCACCGGCACAAAGCACAACATCTCTTGCTGCAATCCGTGGCTGTTCTTGGTCCACTGCGTGAAGCCGGCACCATGTCTGACCTGACAGTCAGCGTCCCGACCGGCCGGCTGTGATGTCGTTGTCCAGACTTTGCCACTGGCCTCGTCGCGCAGATAGACGACTTCACCATGCGCATCTGTAACCGGATCGTTCGACCATGGCGTCAAGCGATGCTCGCCACTGTTGATGGCCCATGTCATCCCTAGCCCCGCCTCGCTAACCAGGCAGCCAAAATTTTCGTTAGCCAAGATGTTGCACCAGGGCGCCGGCGTGCGCAGACCGGAAGCAAGATGTATCAGATAATCGCCGTTCTCCGGATCAAACCCGCCAAGTCCGTTATCGAACAGCAGGTTGTCCGGCCTGACGATGGCGCTGATACCGAATTCTGAGGCAGGCCGCTCTTGCAAAAATACTGGAAGCTGATCGCGTGGTTGTATGGCCAAATCCAAAATCTGTCGCAGGGTCTTATTCTCATCATGCAGCACGACAGCTGCAGATGCCTCGACCCCCTTCCGCGACTGGTGGGACATCTGGTCGCCCGCCAACAGGTGAATGCCACCACGCATACCAAGCATGCCAGTTGCATGGGTGTCGCGGATGACGGAAAGCACCTTTTCACGCAGCGGCTCTTCATAGCTGGTCGCCGCCTCGCGTAGAATGACCAGGTCAACGTGTAAGCCCGCATCGTGCCACAACCGGTGACCGCGCACCACAATATCAAGCAGCGACGCATTGTCCAAATCCGACAGCTTGAGCAGCAAGATTGGATAATCCCCGGAAATGCCAAAACGCCACAGGTCCGGCTGGCCATGCCATTCCTCTGCATCAGTGGGCGGCGCTGTGCGATATGTCGGGTTCGTGTGCACGAGTAACGATGACAATACCTGCAATTCCGGCAAATGCTCGGCTGCAATCCCAAGTCTGCGCACCTTGCGCCCCGTCTCCAGCAATGCGTCTCGGAAGGTATGGTCGATCATGGCAAAGGGATAACGTGAAGCAATCTGCACAGCCTCATGACGCGATGCCGCGGCAACGCTCAGAAACACAAGCTCCCTGATTTCCGTCGGATTCAACGTCACACGCGTCTGGAGAGACATCACCGGATCAAGCGTCCAACCTGCCCGCTGGCTGAGCCCGTTTGACAGGCCCTCAGGCGCGCGCGCTGTCCGATTTCGGCCCAAGAACTGGCGGCGGTCCGTTTCCCATGCTGTCACGACTGTATTAGGATCTGCGGAGACAAGTTTGTGCAACAGCACCGGCGGTTTTGTCTCCGGACGGCGCGGCCTGCGCGTGTACAACAGTGCCTGTTCATCAGCCAAATAATCACTGTGGACAAACAGCTTGCTGAAGGCGGGGTGTCTTTCATCCTCTAGCGGCGGCGCAATGGAGACTTCGGCATAGGTCGTCAGATCAAGCGTGCGCACGACCTCGCTTTCATTGGTCAGGGTAACACGCCTTATTTCGACTTCATCAAAGGGTGCCACAGCCACATCCATCCGCGCCACAATCCCATCGTGTCGGCATCGCAATTCGACCATGTGTTGATGAAAGACGCACTTGGTATCAACGTCCGCACGCCCTGTCGGCGCGGACCCCAGCGACCACAGATCACCACTTTCGGCATCCTGAAGATAAAGCCAGATCCCGTCGTCCGTGCGCACAGGATCGGGACGCCACCGTGTCAAACCGGTGTCGTTCAAACGCAGCCCGCCGCCACCGCTTTGCGTGATCAGCGACGACATGCGGCCATTACCCAACGTGTGCACCTGCGGCACAACCAGATCGGGAGATGGCACCCATGGCGCCAATTCTGGTGCTTGATGTGTATCCGCAGGATGATCCCAAGGCTCGTCGGCGCGGCCCAGTTCCAGCGGGACATCCCAAGGCACGCGCTCTTGCAGCAACAGGTCCATGGCGCGGATTGTTTTTTCACGCAAAAAGCGGTGAACCATGATGTCGTTCTGGAGGGCGTTGACGATCGCCGTCTGAACCATGCCCTGATGGTGCGCCATAAACGTGGTGACAGCAACGAAGTCGCGCCCAGAGACAATCCTGTCGGGCGTGAAATCCAGCGCTTCGATAAAACCATATCTGGTCAGCGCACCCATTTGCGCCAAGACCTTCAGGTTCTCAGCCGCCGCCCCGGGCCAGCCGCAAAGCGCCAGAGCCGATCCATAGGGCGCGATGACCAGGTCATCAGTCAACCCCCTGCGAATTCCCAGCCCTGGCACACCGAAGGCGCGATATTGAAAGGTGCCACGCGTATCCGTGGTGCCAAACGCCGATTCCGAAATACCCCAGGGCACCCTGCGTTCCTTGCAATAGGCGTGCTGGAAATCCACCGCTGTCAGTTCGCTTTCCCCCAGCAGCGTATCGCGATAGCTAGGCAGGAACAGCGGCGGCATCAGGTATTCAAACATCGATCCGTTCCACGAAAGGATTGATGGCTTGCCCTGCAATCTGGTGATTGGCCTGCTGAACGCGTACCAATGCTCAACAGGCGCGTCATGTTTGGCGATTGCAAAATAGCTGGCCAGACGGGCCTCAGTCGCCAGCAGGTCGTAGTGGCTGTTGTCCATCTTCCCAAGGCTTTGATTGTAGCCAATCCAAAACAGCCGCACAGAGGCATCGTATAGAAACACAAAATCCATGCCGAATGCCAACCGATCTGCTTTTGTGACAAGACCGCGAAGGGTATCGCGCGTTGCCTCTTGCTGGGCAAAACCCTCGGAAATAGATTGGTTCAGTTGATCCAGCCATGTAGGCGTCGCGGCGCAAACTTCCGGGTGCCCTGCCTGCCAGCGCTCCAGCACCGCGGTGAACGCATCCAGTGACACCTGACCGGCCGCCCATGCACCTGGCGGGTGCAACTGTTCTGCGATCTGAGCGATCACAGGCACGGCGACTTTCGGGCAATCTGCAAGCACAGTCAGCCATGGCAAGAACAAATCAATGTCGCGCGCAATCGCGCGTAGCTCATGGCGGAAGCGCTCCAGCCATGTGGTGATCTCTGTTGTTTGATCACTGGAAATGCCGGGCGAATTTTCGATGGCCGCAAGTGCGAAAACCTCGAGATCACGCCAAAGCGTCATGTCGATTGCAGCAAAGGCGGCTTTCCATCGCAGCGGCGACGCCTTTGCATAAGAAATCTCGGCGCGAATTGCGCGCTCGGTTGTATTCAAGGCCGAATAATCCCGCCCCGACACATCGCGCAGCGCTGTACACAGCAGGTCCAATACGACCTCAAGACCACTGAGACTGTCAGACCCGATTAGCGGGCCTTCGGTCAATTCAAGACACCCCTGCTTCAGCGTCACCAGCGCCACCGCAAGGTTACCGCTGTCAACGGTTGACACATAGCTTGGCTCCAACGGGTCCAGCGTTTGGGTGTCGTACCAGTTCAGAATATGACCGCGATACGTGGTCATGCGCCCCAGCGTATTCAGGGTATTGCGGGCCCGGACAGCGAAATCGTTTGTCGTAATGAACCCCATATCGCGCGCTGCCAGTGCCGACACGAGGAACATGCCGATGTTGGTTGGCGACGTGCGATGGGCGATCTCTTCTTTCCGGCCGAACTGATAGTTGTCCGGTGGCAACCAGTTGTCATCCGGCCCGACAAATGTTTCGAAAAAGTGCCAAGTGCGCCGCGCAACATGGGTCAGGAATTTGCGGTCCTGCTCGTCAAGAGACTGCGCACGGAAATATCGCGGCCGTGCGCTCCAGACTGAGATTTCCGGCGCGATCAGCCAAAGCACCAATACGGGCCCCGCCACCCAGAAACCCTGCGGGTCATTTTCCGCCAGATATGCCGCCATCACCAAGGCAATGACCGAAGATGGCCACATTAATGACCACGAGGTCTGCCGAATGCTATCGCGTGACGATTTCATTGCGGCATGCGCGGCCGACGTCCATTCCAACCGGTTCTTGCCACTGAAATAAATTCGCCACAGCGTACGGAAAATCGCGTCAAGAGCGATCACCGTATCGCTGACCAGAAAGGCAATGAAGAAAAACCAGCGCCCGAATGTGGTCCGGATGCGGTGCACGGCACGGCCCAGCATACCACGCTGAATGCCACCGGTTGCGATGGCAAAGGCTTCGCCAATCAGATGGCTGCCGGGTGCCGCAATCGCCAAACCCGTCCAAACCAGCGGGCTGCCCGGCATCACCAGCCAGCCAAAGATCAAGAACAGCAATACCGCAGGCGACATCAGACTGCGGCGCAGATTGTCCACCAGTTTCCAGCGATCCAGACCTGAAAAGGTTGTCTGGGCTATCTGTCCATTCGCGCCGGGGACTTTGCGACCAAGCCAAGGCACAAGCTGCCAGTCACCGCGCATCCAGCGGTTCTGCCGCATGGCATATTCAGGGTAGGTCGCTGGCAAATCCTCATACAGCACGACGTTGCTAACCAACGCGGCCCGCCCATGCAGTCCTTCAAACAGATCATGGCTGAGGACTTGGTTTTCTGGAACACGGGTCAGCAGGCTCTGGTGCAAGGCTGCGATATCATAGATGCCTTTGCCGACATAGATGCCGGTCCCGAACAGATCCTGATATACGTCCGATACGGCCCTGCTATAAATATCAATCGCGGTATCGCCGGCAAAGAGATGTGTGAAATGCGTACCCTTGCCAAGCTTCGGCAATATCTCGATCCGCGGCTGCAAAATGGCATGACCGGAGACGACCCGTCCGCTGTCTTGATCGACGACTGCCCGATTGAGCGGGTGCGCAAGGATACCGACAAGACGCGCGCCAGATCCCGGGGACATTTGCGTATCCGCGTCCAACGTGATCGCATAGCGGATACCACGCAGGGTATTGACAGGTCCCGCAACCACGTCAAACGCATCGTCGCCAATACCGAGAACATAACGGTTGAAGTCTTCAATCTTGCCGCGTTTACGTTCCCAGGCCATCCAGCATCCTTCGGCCGCGTTGTACTTGCGACGGCGATGTAACAACGCAAACGGCGGACCGTTATCGGCAGTGTTACGGCGATTGAGATCATCAATCCGCCTTCTGAGCGCCGCCTCTATCGCTTCGTCTTCAGGCAATCTCTGCCTCTGTGCATCGGCAAGGTCCGAAAGAATGACAAAACGGAACATTGGATCAGGATTGGCGATCCGCAGGATTTCGATCTTCTGTGCGATATCTTCCACCTCGGAAGGTGCCGCGATGATGACAGGAATGATGATCGCGGTAGCGCAATCTTTTGCGATCCCTTTCGAAGAATCCATTTCGGGTAGGACGTCAGGTCGGCTTAGCCGTGTGATCATCCAATGACCGAACCACACACTTGGGATCGTCGCAGGCAGAATTGTAAGCGTCAGGCCCAATACCCATTGCCCCAACGTCGCCTCGTGCAGCCACAGATAGCTGACAGATAGACTGGTTGCCGCGCCCAGCAGCAAAAGCAGGCCCGAAGCATAAAGCGCCTGCCTGTACTGCCAAAGACGCCGCTTGATCGCTGCGAAAGGTGATATCCGGTATTGCAACTGCGCTTCGAGTTGCGGCAATCCCTCTGCTATCAACCAGTACCCGACATGACTGCGGTTGCTGGCGGTTTTGTCGCTTCGCGCCAAATCAACGACCGCACGGGCGATGTCCGTTTCAGACTTGCCGCTGCGCCATGCGAGTTGCTCAACCACACGTCGGTACCGGTTGCGGGTCTCGAATGTCATGGCCGCGTAGACACCTTCAGGATCATTGGCGAGCTCAGCTTCGATGCAGCTGACATGATCAACAAAATCCGGCCATTTGATGCTGTCGATTGCGATCAGATTGGTGATAGCGTGTGCAATGCGATCAACGGGTGCGGTATCTGCCAAGGTGTGAGGACCTGGGTCCTGCATCAACGCCAATTGCGGGTCCATATCTGCGGCCGCATAAACGAGCTGTTCCAGACAGACTAGGCGCAGAAAGGATGGCATGGCCCAGAGTTCGGCATTCCCCAGCGGTGCAGCCTTTTGATATTGTGCAATGAATTCAGTCAATGACGCCAGCGTGATCTGTGCGTTCAACTTCTCCAACACTGTCTGCGCGATAATGTAGACACGCGGCGGCCCCGCACCTTTTTTGCCTGCGAACGCGGGTAGCTTGTCATAGAATTGCGGCGGCAGGTCCTTGGACAACCGTCGTAAGGCGCGTTTGACCTGATAATCATTATCGAGAATCCAATCCGCTGCGCGCGCATGATCGGACGGTGGATCAGCACAAAAGGCGCGGAGCATTTCGAACCAGTCATCCACCCCGGGCAACGCGCGATAAATCGCCTGCCTTTGGGGTGGCCCCGGAACAATCTCCGTATTGAGCGCCTCAGCACCCGCCAAGGTCACAGGGGCGTCTGGCTCTGGCGCGATCTCGCTCATTAATCGTTACCAGCCGGTTTCCTGACGCCTTTCGATGACGCCCGAGCAAACGTGTGGTTGCCCAAATGCCCATTTCGACTTCGAACCAACAGAACCGGAATATTCGCCTTTTCGAGGACAAAACGGGCTACATCACCGGTGGGTACATCAGAATGGCCACTATGACCGTGCGTCGCCATCACGACAAAATCGATTTTTTCGCGCGACATAATGTCGATCAGCGACCGCCGTGCATCTCCGCTATCCGATATGTTGACCAAAGTCTCCAAGCCGTTGTGACCGACCCGTTTCCTGATGCGTTCAAGATAGGTTTTGGCCGCTTTGATATGCAGATCCCGGACCTGCGCATGCAGATGCGCGGCCTCATGGCTATCCCCGGCGATGCCTGCCAGACTAGGATCAGGTGCTACGTAGCAAAGTATCAGTTCGGCGCGATCGGCCTGCGCAATCTTGATGGCCATAGGCAGCGCCATTTCTGCGCGGGGTGACCCATCCAGCGGCACCAGAATATGGCGATAGTGCGTGTGTGACACGTCTGTTGTATCTTCCGGTATCATAAGGACAGCGGCGCTTTTCGACATCAAGACAGCCCAAGCCGTTTCGCTCAGGTGCCAGCCTCCTTCGCTGCGCGACCGCATCGAGGCAGCAATATCCTCGGTGCGCCGATCCAGAAAAGACTCGATTTGATTGGAACACTTCCCCTCCAACAACCTTACGCGGCAAGGTGTCTCACCGCCTCCGGATCTCGCACTGAGACTATTTAACCGGTTGAGCGCTTGTTGCTTTTTGATATCCCAACCCACCGGGTCAATCGGGCCGTCGCCGTTCGGGGGCTCGCACAGCACTTGCAACAATTCGACGCTGCCTCCCAAAGCCTGAGCCACATTTTGCGCATGTTGGATGCCAGCGTCACTGACATTCCTTTCGTCGATGAAAACCAGTACATCAGACGGTCGAAAAGACAGTTTTGCGTTTGACGGTCGATCCTTGACTGCGGGTACATCTGGCTGCGATGAGGTCATCGTGTTGCTGGGTCCTTTATCAAAGGGCGTCTGGTATTAACTTCGCCCATCCAACGCTGGAGGATCGCGAGAAACGCTGATCTTGCGATGAACACCTCAATGAAAGGTCATTGTGGCCTGGTGGAACAAGAGCGGGCAGAATCAAGCTAGACTGATGCGCGTTCCAGCTATTGATTATTGTCAATCCACCAGGGTCTTGATGGGCAAGGTTTGACCGTCCACTCCAAACGGATGCAACCACCAGGGGAATGAAAACCCAGCGCCCTTTGTGGTGTTAGTCGGTGCGATCTATTTTCCAGATTTCGCGCAGATGCGTGACCACATGCTGCGGGATCCGGAAATAACGACCGATTTCTGCATCTGATAGACCCAGATCAACAAATGTCTCAAGGCACCTTTTCGGCGTCGGTCCGAGCGGGTGCACGAATTTTTGCAATTGACTGGTCAGTTCGGCGCGCGCGCTCGGGGTACCATGCGACAAAGCACTCCCGCCAGGTCCTAGCATTCGGATGATATCATCAACGATATGTTTATCATTCATGTTGGGCCCCATACGCCTGTGCATAAAAACAGCATGAATCAGACTGGTAACGAAAAAATATCGAAGCCAACTGACCTGCGTCAATCCATGCGATCCAATTCCATTAAGTGTTAGAAATTCGCTGGTGGACTGCTCTTTTCTCGGACCCAGAATTGATAAATCTCAATATTTCGTCCGAACTCGCCGTGCAGCTTTCCATCTATGGAAAACATCGTACAGAGATTCGCTGGAAGAGAAGACGCTGGCCGCAAGCT
>Ga0075467_10002979_pt1 | contig 13155 bp, 26 predicted proteins | sample DEB08_DNA_9_FD_75067 | JGI IMG/M metagenome (GOLD analysis project Ga0075467, IMG submission 75067) | Aqueous microbial communities from the Delaware River and Bay under freshwater to marine salinity gradient to study organic matter... | ecosystem: Environmental > Aquatic > Marine > Coastal ...
GGATTTGTGCGACAACCTTGTCATCGTTTGGAAGGACAAGAAACGCGAGTCGATGAAGGGTATTAATCTTGAGGGGAAGCACCAGGAATACTTCGACAGCCACTCGGATCAGGTTTTGAAGATTGAAAAGCAGCGACACGGAGCATGGGAAGGCAATGTAAACCTGTTCTTCCATAACGATAGCCTGCAATTTGTGTCCGAAGAAAATCGAGTGAAAAATCTTGATGCAATAATGAAAAAAACGCTTGAAATCTAACTTTACCTGTTTTATATTGTGAACATACAGCAGAAAGGGGAATAACATGATTAAACGACCAAGCATGAGAAAGGCGATTAACAACAAGTGCAAGGAGTGCATTTACGACCCAGAATCGGGCACAGGAACGTGGAGAGAGCAGGTAGAGGGGTGTTCGTGTCAGTCCTGCCCTCTTTTTGATTTAAGACCCGTTTCCGGTGGCAAGAAGGCCATTCCAGCGACACTGATAGATTAAGGGGAAGAGTATGAGCGAGACAAGGTTTACTAAAGCGCCTTGGGCGGTTGCAGGATTTGGGAGTGTATGGGCAAAGGATACAATGATAGCCCCTATGCGGAATATGCCTGAGCAGGCAGGAATGTATAGAGCAAAAAGCAAGGAAGAGCATATTGCTAATAAGCACCTAATTGCCGCAGCGCCAGAGCTTTATTCTCTGCTTGAGATTGCCAAATGCCCTCAGTGCGATGGGTCTGGCGCTTATTACGGCAGCCAAGGAGATGCTTGTCAGTGCCAATGGTGCTGCGAGAGACAGAAGGCATTAGCAAAAGCAAGGGGTGAGTCATGCAAGTAATCGAAGATTGGATCGACCACAACATCGACAAGCTAATCGAGGACAGAGAGGGTTATATTGCTCTTTCCAACAAGGAGATTGACGACCTGGCACTGAAGCTGTTCACTCATAACAAGATGGACTTCTTCTACGGATTGCAGGATCACGCAACAACGACTACGCCAGCAGACAAGGTGGATGTTTTTTCCCCCACGGGGATTAACGCTTTCAAGCGCAGCGTGGTGACAGATTTTATATTCTGGATGGTAGACCAGCATAAGGACTACTTCCAGAAGCAGTTGAAGGCATATGCTTTGGCATACGAACAAGAAGAACGGGAAACTCATAAAGTGGAGACAGCACAATGAACGAGCTGCGAATCATAGCGCAAAGATCGCCATTCTGTTACGGCAACGATATACAGCTTTTCGGTGGCTATCGTGACTCCAGCGGATTTATGGCAATGACCGAAGTTACGATCTCAAAGATAGAGGATGGGCTTTCTGCGCCTAGCTTCTTAGGAATGACAGATAATGTTGCACAGGGTTTGTTCGACGACCTTTACAGGATTGGGTTTCGCCCATCTAAGGTAGAGCAGGCTGGCGAGAAAGCCGTATCTGAGCACATCAAAGACCTGAGAGCAATCTCATTCAAGTTACTAGATATAACAACATAGCCACAGGGGAGACAACACAATGTCTATGATCGCGATTCAGTCAGAACTAAAAGCACCGAAGGGGCAGCGCAACACCTTCGGGAACTATAACTATCGCTCATGCGAGGATATTGTCGAGGCTGCAAAGCCCGTCCTGCTCAAGCATGGGTGTCACCTAAACCTGTCTGACGACATGGTTATCATTGGGGACAGGGTTTACGTCAAGGCAACGGCAACGGTGTTCATGGGCGATGCAGTCATAGGATTTTCCACAGCGTTCGCCAGAGAGTCGCTCACCAAGAAGGGCATGGATGACTCGCAGATTACCGGTACGGCATCAAGCTACGCCCGTAAATACGCACTTAACGGACTGTTTGCGATTGATGATACCAAGGACGCAGATACAAACGAGCATAAGCAGCAGGAGCAGAAGCATCTTCCAAAGCCCACTGCTGAACAGATTAAGGCATTCGGCAACGCTGAAACGCTGGATGAAGTGAGAGCCCTATACAAAGCCCTGACTCCAGAGGAGCGTGAAATCTGCGCTGGGATTATCGAGATTGCAAGGGATGGCTTAAAGTGAGAATCATCGAATGCGAACAAGGCACTCCAGAGTGGCTAGAGGCTCGATTAGCCTGTCCTAGTGCTAGCTCATTCGCCAAGCTGATAACCTCTGCTGGCAAGGCTTCTGCGCAGTCTGACGCCTACATCAACCAGCTAGTAGCTGAGAGAATCACTGGAGAGTCGACTTTCTTCCAGATTACAGACCCAATGCAACGTGGCATGGACTTGGAGCCACAGGCTAGAACCGCTTACGAGATGGAATCGGGGAATCTAGTCGACCAGGTAGGTTTTCTAAAGCACGACACCCTAGAAGCAGGAGCTAGTCCTGATGGATTGGTGGGCGAGAATGGGGGCTTAGAGATTAAATGCCCAATGCCCCATACACACGTTGAGTATTTAAGGGCTGGGAGATTGCCAACTAAGTATTTCCAGCAGGTGCAGGGATGCCTGTGGATATCAGGAAGGGATTGGTGGGACTTCATGTCTTACCATCCGAAGATGGAGCCTTTAATCGTGAGAGTGTTTCGTGACGAGGTATTCATTAATGCGCTGGAGTGCGCTGTGATTGACGCAGTACGAGAGATTGAACTACTAACAATGAAATTCAGGAGCAAGGTATGAGCAAGATAGGTGTACAAATCAAGCTGGACGTTTCTAAGATCGACAAGACAACTCTGTTCAAGGGAGCCAAGGGGACATACCTTGACGCTACAGTGTTCATTGATATGGACAACAAGGATCAGCATGGTAATAACGGCATGGTGACTCAAGACGTATCAAAGGAGGCGCGGGATGCTGGAGAGAAGGGGCCTATACTTGGCAATGTTAAAGTATTTTGGACGGACAATTCTGCGCCAGCACAAAACACTGCACGCAAGGCGGCATCAAAAGTGGAGGTCGACTTCGATGACGAGCTCTTGCCCTTCTAGTATCCCGCACTTCGGGGAGTGTATTAAGAAGCAACACGCAAAGACAGGGATGTCTCAGCGAGAGGTGGCAGATAAGATAGGGATGGATGCGGGTAACTATAACAGACTGCTTAACAGACCAAGCATGAGCGCAGCAACATTGTGGAGTATCTGTCAGGCACTTGGGATTGAATGGGGAGACATTGTATGAAAAACGCAACTATGATGGCGTATCCGGCATTTGACATAGAGCCTACAATCGGTGGAGGAATGAGCCTTAGCTTCTCAGGATTAACAAAGCGCGAGCACTTCGCAGCAATGGCGATGCAGGGGATTTTAGCTTCTGATGCGGACGTGGATTACTGCGATTTCGCATCGTCGTCAGTCGAGATGGCAGACGCCCTGCTAGCCGAACTGGAGCGCACGAAATGAGCGAATCTTGGGTAGCAAAGGATGAACACACAAGAGCTAAGTTTCTGGAGTTTGCCCAAGACTACATGAAGGATCACAGGTTCGTAGTGTGGACTTGGCAGGGCGATACTAGAACAGGGGCGCAAAACTCTGCGCTCCATGTTTACCTGCGTCAGCTGTCAGAGACTTTGAATGACGCTGGCATTTCAGTCAACAAATTCTTCAAGGATGGGTATGAGGTTCCCTTCAATGATAAGACTGTCAAGCTGGAAATCTGGCACAAGATGCAGGAAGCGGTAACGGGGAAGGAGTCGTCCACAAAGCTCTCCCCTAAAGAGATGGGGGAGGTTTACGATAGAGTGAACCTTGCTCTTGCCAGACACGGCGTTCACGTTCCTTGGCCCAGCAAGGACTCTAAATAAGGGGTTGATATGATAGACGAAAAAGGGTTATATGTAATGAGTGACGAGGCTGTGCGAGTGTTCAAGGTTTTCGATCCCTACACTGCATCCTCACGAATCCCGCTCTTGATGGCTAAGAGATACCTGATGCACCGAAGGCAGGACATTAGGCGGTACGAGAGAACTTTAAAGGCATTAAGAAGCGGTTGTTTCTTTTAACTCATTCCCGCCCTTGCACCTTTCACGGTCGTGAATGGGTGAGCAGACAGGGGCGGGTGCTAAAGGACTAACATGAGAAAGTGCCGAGACTGTAAGAAAGAGATTCCATCAATTAAGAACTCAGACCAGTGGCAGAGGAATGGATTTTGCTCAGTCGATTGCATGGCAGATTACGGCATCAAGAAGGCAAGAATCAACGCCAAGAAGGAATCAAGATCTGGTGTAAAGAAGCTAAAGAATAATGACTTCAGATACCAGTTCTCTTTAACAAAGAGAGCGGCACAAAAGCTGGCAAACAGGCTGGACGAATACGCAGGGTACGGGTGCATAAGCTGCGGGACACAAAAGCCGACCATACAATACTGCGGCGGGCATTTCAAGACAGCTGGAGGGCATTCAGAGATTGCGCTAGACATAAGAAATATCATGAGGCAATGCAATCAATACTGTAACAAGAACCTGTCAGGCAACATTGAAGGCACCAAGACTACGCCAGGCTACAAGGCAGGGGTTCTTGAGAGGTACGGACAGGCATACCTTGATTGGCTTGAGAGCTATCACGAACCACTAAGCCTAACGTGCGATGATCTTATAAAGCTAAGAGCAGAGTACGCAGCAGAGACGCGAAGAGTGGAGGCTGGAGAATTGCCAACTAAAAACTGGAGAGCACTTGACTAGCGGATAGCTGCTTGTTACAATCCTTGCAACACTAATGGAGGTTTGTATGAATCAGGTGATGTGTAAGGTTGATGGGTGCAAGACTGCCGCGATGTATACCAAGAAGGAGCTATGCCAGAAGCACTATTTTAGAATGATGCGTAACGGGTCGTTTGAAAAAAAGAATCCAGAGGCGATAGATAGAGTTCATAAGGTGAATCATTCAAGCGGATACATCCTGCTGAAGTATAATGGGCACCCGCTGGCGCAAAAGCGTGGCTATGTATTTGAGCATAGGAAGGTTATCTATGACGTATACGGCGAGATGATCCCTCCTTGCGAGCTGTGCGGTGAAGAGAGCAGCTGGACGTCAAGGAAAACTCACATAGATCATATTGACGGGAACAGGGCTAATAATTCGCTAGAAAACTTGAGGATTTTATGCAATCCTTGCAACTCAAGGCGAGGAAGAAAGAAGGCTCATGAGTACCCCGGCGTTATGGCAGTAACTGTATTCGGAGAGACAAAGACTGCGAATGAGTGGGCAAAAGAGCGTGATGTAGATTTTTGTGGGGCGTCAATAAAGAGAAGAATAAGGAGCGGCATGAGCCATAAGGAAGCAGTATTTGGCGAGAAGCTAACGCACAAGTTTACATTGAATGTATCGAGGTAGTTATGCCAGTGCTTAGAGCAGAGTGGGCAAGGAAGGTCGAAGAAGAAGAAGGGATGTGCATCCTGGACGTGATCCGCAGAGAGAGAGCTTGCGGGGTTCCAGACACGGTGATAGCAGACAGCTTTGAGATAACCAACAAGTGCCTGCACATCGCTCTAAGACGACTAAGAGAAAAGGGGATAGACATATGATTGAACTTTTGCACACTGACTGCATGGTGTACATGAAAACTATGCCGGATAAGGCGTTTGATCTGGCTGTATGCGACCCGCCCTATGGGATAAATGTAAATATCTCAATGGGGCGCAGGAAAGGACAGGCGCATAGCGGCTATCACAAGTTTTCTGGCGGAGATAAGTGCGCTCCCGATTCTGATTACTTTATAGAACTGCGGCGGGTAAGTGCAAACCAGATAATTTGGGGAGCCAACCATTTTATAGACTCAATGGGATTCTCTGCAAACTCACCATGCTGGCTGATGTGGGATAAGGGATTTTCTGAGGAGGTGACTTTTGCACAGTTTGAGCTTGCGTGGACTTCCTTTAACACTACGTGCAAAAAATTCGATAAGTCTCCCATAGATCAATACCGCATTCACCCAACGCAAAAGCCCGTAAAACTCTACGAATGGCTACTGAAAAACTACGCCAAGCCCGGAGATAGAATTCTCGACACGCACCTTGGCAGCGGCTCGTCAGCAATAGCCGCGCATTATGGCGGGTTTGGTTTTGTTGGTTGTGAGTTGGATGCGGATTATTACAAGGCAGCTTGCGAAAGATTCAACAAAGAAACAAGACAGATGGCGATGGAGCTTTAACATAGACGCTAAGAGAAAAGGGGATTGATATATGATCGGAATGGCAGACATTCTAAGAGATATGAATGGAGTCGGGTTCATCAACCTCACCGCTCCAAGCAAGATGGAAATGTCAGAGCAGATACACCACAGGGCGACAGCCCCATTCTCTGAAGTTGAGGAAGCTAGAAGGCTCCACAAAAGAGGCGTTTCAGACAAGGAGATTTCCGCTAGATTAGGTAGGTCAACAAACACTATCCGAGGCTGGATACAAAATAGAACAAGGATAAGCGCATGAGTGGCGGCTTGTTTTCCGAAGGAGATTATTTTGTGGCCCCTGTAACGAGAGCTGATATGGAGCCGTTCATAATAGGAATCCACTATGCAAAGCGTTGGCCCAGCATCTCATGGGGGTTTGGGCTTTTTAGGGGTGGTCGCTTGGTTGGAGTATGCTCTTACGGCACTCCTTCCAGCGCCACTCTTAGGGCTGGTGTTTGCGGGAATGAGTTCAAGGACAGCGTGATTGAGCTTAACAGACTATGCCTAGCCGACAACGTAAAAAATGAGGCCAGCTTCCTTGTGTCTAAAAGCCTGTCAATGCTCCCTAAAGGCAAGATTGTGGTGAGCTTTGCCGATATTTCCCAAGGGCATATTGGGACAGTATATCAGGCGGCAAACTTTATTTATTGCGGCCTAAGCGCGAAGAGAACCGATTGGAAGGTAAAGGGGCTGGAGCATTTGCATGGACAGACGATAGCAGACGAGTTCCGTGGCGTGAAAAATAGGGCGCAGGCAATGAGGGATAAGTACGGAGATGATTTCTATCTGCAACCAAGAAGCAGGAAGCATCGGTACATATTCGCGGTCGGCAGCAAGACCTTTAAGAAAAGCGTTAAAAAAGCGTTGCGATATAAAATAGAGGATTACCCTAAATCGAGCCAGAATTCACAATAAGGATAAGCGCATGAACGTAACCGAGCTAGAGAAGATACTGCCTTACGCTAACGGCACAGTCCAGACTCAGATGATTGAGGCTTTAATTGAACATGGAGGCTCACTTGTAGATGCGATGGAAGGTACTACCTGGCAGAAGACTCATCTTTGCCGAGCCGTTAGAACTGTCAAGGCCAGAGCTGCCAAGTATGACTTCAAGTCCTACCACAATAAGGAAGGCGTTACTCCTGATGGGTTCTCGATTAAGGGAACCTCTACCCTTTATGATAATGAGGGTAATCCAAAGATCCAGTGGGTTAAGACTACTGTGGATTCAGAGAAGCAAATGCAGGGAATCAAGGACTACATTGAAGGGCTTTGCGTAGAGATACCGCAAGCTACTCCAGCTCCTGCCAGCAGAGAGAAGTACGCCTCAGACCTGCTGCCAACGATCTTTATCGGGGATGCACACATAGGCATGAGGGCATACGGCAAAGAGACTAAGCACCATGATTTCGATACAGGGATAGCGACACAGCAGCTAAGAGAGGCTGTTGACTACTTGTCAAGCAAGATTGAGCCTGCCGAGCAAGGAATGATCGTGGATGTTGGGGACTACACGCACTCTGACGGTCACTCAGATACCACAACAGCAGGCACTCCTCTTGACGTTGATACCAGATACCATAGCACCATGCTTCAAGCTGCAATGTGTATGCGGTACATGATCGGGAAGATGCTAGAGAAGTGCAAGACAGTTACCGTGGTCGTGGCGAGAGGTAATCATAACGACAACTCTTCGGTTGCAATCCAGCTCATGCTCTCATTCTACTACGAGAAAGAGCCTAGAGTTAATATCCTAGACACGAAGTCCTACTACCACTACATTGAGTACGGAAACTGGCTGCTTGGAATCACTCACGGCAACAAGCAGAAGCCTGAGGCTCTGGCAGGCAGCATGGCGAGGGATATGGCGCAAGCATGGGGAAGGACTACTCACAGGATGTGGTGTACCGGACATTACCACAAGGAGGCCGTCAAGACCCTTCCTGGAGTCAAGCACAAGGTGTTCGCAGCACTACCTCCTCCTGATAGCTGGCACTCTTCCCACGGTTTCTCTGGTGACGGAGAGATGGAGATGATGACATTCCGCAGAGAGGGCGGGGTTCATTCGTCACACGTTTACAATATCCCTCGTCCGATTGTTGAGCCTGATGTGAGGTTATGATGACAAAGAAATCTCAAATATTTGTTTTACTTATCTGTCCGGACTGTCATAATGACTTATTCAATGTTTTTGAGTCAGGCGAGATACAGTGTTCAGAATGCGGATGTGAGATTTTACCAGAAGAACCAGGCGAAGATTTATTAATACACTAAGGGGAATGATATGACAGACGAAATGCGAGTGGAGCTTCAGAGAGCAAGGGTCGATATGGTTATGGAGAAAACTCAAGGCAAGGGATTTGGGCAGATCGTGGGTGACGCAATGGACGCATACAGCTCAACCGAAGATTTGCATGACCTCCACTACGACCCCGTTCACAGACCCTCTCACTACGCCAGTGGAGACATTGAGTGTATAGACGCAATAGAGGCTCAGATGACTCCAGAGGAGTTCAAGGGGTACTTGAGGGGCAACGTGGCGAAGTATGTGTGGAGGTTTACTCATAAAGGAGGCGAGGAGTCTCTGAAGAAGGCCCAGTGGTATCTTAATAAGCTAATAGAGAGGGTGGGGAATGGAAACTAAAGAGCGCCAAGCAAAGCAGGCCGCAAGAGCCAGAGCCGCATACATGAAGAACTATGTACGCAGGCAGAAGAAAGAGGCAGCGCAGGTTATAACTGATAACTTAGCGCATAAGCTGTGGAAAACAACAACAGTGGGGGTGGAGTGATGGTTAAGAGATTCTCGGTGATACTAGACAGAATAACTAGATGTGAATGCGGAGTGCGTGGAGATTCTCGGGGAGACTACGTCCTATTCACAGACTATGAATCCATTAAGCGTGAGCGGGATGGGTTGGTCGAAAAGGTAGCATTGATGGAAGCACGAGAGATGGCTGGCAAGGCGCTTGTGCCTGTTGAAGCTACGGACGAAATGATCGACTCGGCCTGTGATGCGTCAAACCTTTACCGGGTGGATTTCATCAGAGCGTGGGATGCTGCAATCAAAGCAGCCAAGGGGGAGTGAATGAAATACTTAGTATTGATAGGCTTTATAGCAATAGCGTGGATTAGCGTTGATGATTACTCTATACAAAGAATGGGAGTTCCGATAGACTCATCAATAATACACACGGAGGGGGTGGTATGACAGAGTATTCAGATTGCGTAGAGTGTGGCAGGGCTATAAGCTCACAGAGACAGATAGCCATAAGGGGAGTCCAGACCTGCGATAAGTGCAAGGAAGGACTCACGCAGGAAGAGAAAGACTTTATAGCAAGACAGTTCGTGCTGCTGAGTGAATAGAATAAGCCCCGTTATGGGGCTTTTCTTTGTTCTGCTTCATTCTCTCTAGCGATTATGCCCTGCCCAATGCCTGCAAGGTAGATCGCATCTCCTACCAGCGTAGATTTAGCTAACGGAACGCTATCGAGAGCCTTGAGGTCTGCTCCGCTACTGATAAGCAGTGCGGTCATATCCTCAACCTTCCTCTTCCCTGCCGGAGTTCTTGAGAGGTACGCTTGCAATACCTTCTTTCCATCAGTTCCAGAGGCAAGAACCGCCTTCATGAGAGCGCCATCCTGCTTAAAGATCGCATTCGCTCTAGCTGACATTATCTTTGAGGCTGTCAATACCGCAGGAACACCTACAGTCGTTCCGATAATCAGTGGATTGCCTGAAGCTAAAGCCCCTCCAATGGCGGCAGGCGCGTAATACATCATCGTCTTGTAGAAATCTTCAGAGTTTGCTCCCAGCTTGCCTCCACGCTCAAGCATTCTTCTTACACTTCCGCCTCCAAACAGCTCTACTACTGCCTTTCTGTGTTCTGGCAGCATTCCTTTCATGGACTTCTCGTCCGATATTAGGGCAGTCATCTTAGACCTAAGAACCTTCTGAAAGTCCTTTCCATTTCCAAGAACCTCCATTCTTGTAGCTTCAAATATCTGGTCTAGCTTGCCAACAAAAAGGCTCCTCTTGTATAGATTTCTCGCTGTATTAACTACACCTTCAACAGTTCCATCTCCAGGCAACCCAGCAAGGGCGTCTGGATTAGTGGGTTTAAGACGGTATATCGCTTCGTTAACCACTTCGTCAAGAATGGTTGCCGACCTAGCCTCTACAGCATTCGTATTATTGATTCTCCCAAGAAGAGAGTGCATTCTATCTAGGTATTCAAATGTGATTTTGCCACTTTCTACCCTGCGCTTGATATTGTTAGCGACTCTTGCAGTAACTGGATATAAGTCTCTAGTTATGTCGTTATCAGCGACAACTCTTCCAACATCAGCAAACAGCCTTCTTCCTCCATCTGCCGAAGTAAGCCCAACCTCGTCCTTTATCTTTGTGTAAATTGCCGTACTCGCACCCTTCAAGTCCTGTGGTGTAGGCGCTGCTTTTAAGAGGTTCTTTTCGCCTGTCATGCTCCACGCAGCCTTGCTCAACATCTCTTTGCCGATATTAGCAACAGCCTGTAGAGTTACAGAGGCTGCAACAGGGAAAGCTAGCTGCCCAACGGTACGGGCTTCATCTGCGTATTCCTCACCAAGAATCCTCTCGGCGACTTCTGCTGTGATCTCGCCACCTACTCCAGCACTAGCGCCCATAGCTATATCTTGGGACGGAGTTACCCTGCCCATCTCTCTAATCACGCCACGAAGGGTGGATTCACCGTACTTGGCGGCATCATCGAGCAGAGAGGAGAATGTACGAGTAACCGTACCGCCGCCAAGGAATGCGCTAGATAGCTCCCCAACAGCAGCGGCAGCGTCTGTAATCATGCCCTCGCCATTGAACTGGCCCTTCTCGCCTACCATGCCTTCTAGTGAGATAAATGGCTTTCCGCGCATCTGCTGGATAGCGTTAATGGGAGTCATAATAGTTTTATCAGCAAGCCATGCCATAGGGCGGTTAAACCCTGCGACAGTCTCCATTGCTACGTTACCGATATTCCCAAGCATGCCAGTAGACTCTGGAGCAGCCTGTATAGACGAAGGCTCTCTTTGGGCTATGCGCGTAGCATCCTTTTTCATGGAGGCAAAAATAGCAGCAGCGTCCTCTGCCGTAGGAGCTTGAGCCCCTGAGACAGTGATCGTTTCTCCGGTTGCGTCATTTGTAATGTCAAATTCAGGCATTATTGCTCCAGTTACCGAGGGACTATTGTGAAAGACCCGTTTGGCGTTGCTATTGATGCCTCAGATGGCTGCTCTGGTCGTCTGGCAATGCCAACCCATTCGTCCATAGTCCAATCCGTCTTGGCTTTGTTAGCCATGCTGGCAAATTGATCCCTGATTTCTTTCAGGTTCTCGACCTGCTGTTCCCTGCTTTGTCTCTGCGACACGTTGCGCACTCTCGTAAGCAGGAGATTAAGCTCTTTCTCTGTTAGCTGTCCAAATCCAGACGCCCCGTTAGCGGAGGCCGCTCTCATGCTTTCAAGCTCCCCTATTCCAAGGTTAGACTTGATAGTTTCAAGATTCGCGCCCAGGTCTGCCTCGCCAGTTTCAGGGAAGTAGCTCAGTACGATTCCTTTTACGCCAGTCTCAACCTCATTGTTCTCAAGGGCGTTGATGATGTTATCAATAACCTCGACAGAGTTTGATGAGTTTCTGATGACGTTGTTTGCTGAATTGTTTGCGGCAGACACTTCCTTCTGTAGCTCTGTGTACGGCGCGGAGCCTGGAACTGGTCTTTGCACCGCGATCTCGTTGTTCTCTTCATCATAGCCCTGCGTCCATGAGTACCCCTGCTCTGCTTTTGGGCGTAGGGTTGTATAAGCCTGCGCCTGCTCGTCAGGAGTCCTTGCTGTGTACTGCGCCCGAAGGAACTCAGTGACAGATGCAGGGTCGTACTGGTCAGGATCGACAGTAGACATGAAGTCCTCAGGAGTAGCTGTTCCAGCCGGGGCCGTAATGAACCTTCCATTGGCAGAGTCAAATATTGCCTTTCCGACAGCCTTATACCGATCTTTATCGTCAGGGAACGCCATCTCGATTAGCTTCTCTGGATTCTGGTCGTAAGCTCCAGTTCCGATAGCTGTCTTAACTGCATTCTTCTTGGAAGTAGGCAAAGACGATTCGTCAACAATGGTCTGGAGCCGTGGACGGTTATCAATTATTGTCTGACGGGCCGTTGCGGTCACCTGGGCGGCAGTCTTATTCATGTCAATAGTCTGCTGCGCCCCCTCTATCTGCAAATCAGTCATCTTGGCCTGTTTCTGCTCCTCTAGAGCCATGCTAGAGAGCTGTGCTGCCTGTGGGCCTAGCCCAAGCTGCTGTAGCATCTGAGTCGTCTGAGACACGCTCTGAGGGTCTTGTGGGTTAAATCCATTGAGTGCGTCAGATACCTTCTCGGAGGTAGATCGAACATCTCTACCCAAGAGCCTACCTACTCCGCGCTGGAGCATCTCGTTTCGCTGGGGCTGAAGCTCTGCCATAGTCCCGACTAAAGGAGCTGCTACTTGAGCAAGTCCTGTTAGTCCAGACACAGCATCATCCCTACGCTTAAAGCCTTCCATCATCTGTCTTTGTTGCTTCTGCTCTGGAGACTCAAGTATGTCTTGGAACAGAGATGTGATATTGATAGCCATTATAGTGTCCTGTCTCTGTTATTGAACTGAGTTATAGTAGTCTAGCAGAGTCTGTGCGTTGAATGGCGTTGTGGTGCTGCCGCCACTCTGCTGACCTCCAGCTAGTAACTGGAACAAGCCTTGCAGCTGCTGCTGTCTCTGTGAGTTGATTAAAGACTCAAGGTTCAGTGAGCTGGTCATGCCCTGCATCCCAAGGTTCGTTGTTGCCTCGCCTGCGCCTGCTTGTAGGGCAGACTGTATTCGTGAGAGGTCAATGGACGGATTGAGCGCACTGATAAGCCCTGCCTGCGGAGCGTAAGCAGATTGCATGAACGCGGGGATAGACTGAGCCATTAATCCCTGCTCACCAAGCTGCGTCTGTAGAGCCTGTAGAGCCTGGTTAGAATAC
>Ga0075467_10002980_pt1 | contig 13151 bp, 16 predicted proteins | sample DEB08_DNA_9_FD_75067 | JGI IMG/M metagenome (GOLD analysis project Ga0075467, IMG submission 75067) | Aqueous microbial communities from the Delaware River and Bay under freshwater to marine salinity gradient to study organic matter... | ecosystem: Environmental > Aquatic > Marine > Coastal ...
CCCCAAAACCCCAAAACCCCGTCGTCCGAAATATAATAATTATTATTAATTCTTCTCACAATTCTCCTCCACACATCTCACACGTCTCCGCCGATATGTGATTAAGCAAAGTACAAAACTGACAATTTATCATTCCAAATTCGTCTGCCTATTTCTCTTCGACAGGGGCTTATTCACGCTATTCTTCTTCCCTTTGCTCCTCAATCTTGTTTGCGGCCGTTGGGATCATGTCTACCTAAATTGCATTTCTTCTTTGATCTTTAATGCTTTGTACAAATTTCTGAGCTCCATTTTGACTTTTTGGTTCTGTGTTTGCTTTTGATTCTTCTTCTTTTTTCTTGTTTGATGGTTTGTCAGAATTCGACGCATAGTTACTCATTTGAACGAGATCCTTGCTGGTGCGAGTCTGCCAATTTAGTTGAATGTTTAGTTTGGACATCTCGAGGGGATGGCCCTCAGAAGTTGCCAGATAAGGATTTCGTCTATACAGAGTCATAAGATTAGAGTTTGCATCACCAGAAAGATAATCTTAGATGCCTCCAATTGGGTAAACAAGATCAATGTTGTCTCGCTCATTTGCGTCGGCAGGATGGAAAGAGATATTCAGCTGTAGGGAAGCGTCTGTAAGGTTTCTGGCGGAAACTCGATAGAGCAGGTCTTTGCAGAAAAGTTCATTGGGGCTGTTATCGATTTAATTGGTCGAAAGATTAGAGTCACCGGTGGGTTTGCTCTCTACGAAGGTGCCGGAGATTTGGGTGACTGTCAGTTCGACGGTAGAGTCAAAGACAGTTTGGCTCACGACTTGTTCGGCGGTGGCGCGCGTTATCACGTAGGGCGGAGTGAGAGAGATTGCTGCAAGGCGGGGAGTGTGCGCTTCAAACAGTGAGGTCACTGTGGCCATCGTCTTAAGTTTTTCATCGGTTCCTGTGCCGGCAAACTTGCGGGCCTCATCAGCTTGCTTATCAAGGTAGGGGAGCACCCAGTCAGTGTATCGCGCCAAATTGCAAGTCGGCGCTGGTAGCCTCGCGAAGTACTCCGCGATCACCTCGTCATCGAGCACTCGCCCAATCATTCCTAAACAAGCTAGGGTGAAGCCCTCCATACGACCCTTATACTTCCAGAGAAGAGTGAGTAGTGCCTCATCGTGCGATGCTGAGTCAAGACTGCTTGAAAGGCTGTAAACTTCTGGCTCTTTCTCTTCACGTGCGACCCATGCGCCATATTAAGGTATATCCTCAGAACTTGGCCTCATGTGCATGAGAAATCCATAGCCGAGCAGGAATTCAAGTCTGTGTACTTGGAAGTCATCTTTGATCTTAAGCAGCTATTCAACGATCACAAGATTACGACCAATTGTTTCGTTGTTGCTGTATGCAAGGGCAGATAGAATCTTCTTCGATATCTGGCGAGTAAAGTCAAGGTTGTTGTAGCAAAGGTGAGCAAGTGCTTTCGAAAACTGATCGACATTCTCGTGCTTGGCGTCGAAGAGCACGTTTTCCAAGAAGCTGGTTTAGGTGAGCATCAGGAGAGCTTCTTCACTCAAAAAGAAAGTTTTGAAGGACTCGTGTTTGGACACAAAGGGAAGATTAACATGCGTTGGAAGACGCGTCTCGAGGTCCATTTGGCTTGTATAAGTCATGCAGACTAGGAACGCAATAAGGTCATGCAGGGCCTGGAAAGGAGGAGGAATAGTGCCTCCCATAGCTGTACGCTTTTCTATTTATTGCAAAGCACGTGGGCTCTTGTTGCCAAGTGTAAAGTCTATAAGGTCTGCGATGGGGTCACCATTACTTTCTAGCATGTACTGAGCAGCTGTAACGCTGGACGTGGCAATCTCTTATAGCATTTCGAGGTAGCTGCCCAAACGGGTCCAGTTTCGATGGCATTCCTTGTCCTGCAAGGCCACCAGGAGCTGCTGCATAGCTGTGTCTAAGCACTTTTATACTTCAATAACTGTTTCAAGTTCCTCTCGAGAGGCAGGTTCGCAATCAGCAAAGAGCTTGAATAGCCTCACTATGGCATTTGCAATGAGCTTTCCAGCATGTCTGCGCGATGAGGCGTCAGTACAAGTGAACATTATTTTGAAGAAGTGTTGGCAGCTGTCGTCCAAGAGTACTGACTTGAGAAAGTTGGCCACGATGGACTTCTCACCACCCTTGAGGGAATATCGTGAGTCTGAGAAAGTCATGATGCTGCCAGCATGGCCCACAAGTGTACCAAGCGAAGTGTTACGGTCGTAGTAGCAGAGCATGTCAAGAGCCACTTTCCCAGCAATGCGGAGAGAGGTCTCTTTCAGCTTGGGGAAGTACTGGGCAGAATATTTGTAGTCGTAGGTGTGACTTGAAAGCACCAGTTCACTTCCAATGACCTTAAAGGTAGCCTTGAGTAGCTCGAAGAACTACTCGTCGAAGAGCTGGGAGTCGACAAGGAAACTCTTGTTGTCGCTGCATACGATGTCAGAGATCCATTCTGGAACTTTATTCTCAACTTTTCTGAAGTCTACCTCCTTTATGGTGCCTTCAGATTCTGCTCCTTCAAAAGTCAGCTCTTAGAGGTTGCGTTTACTCTTTCGCTCGTAGATTAGCATGTAGGCGCTCTTACCATAGCTCTGAGAACCTGATGAAAGGAAGGCTGTGAGCTCTGCATCTGTAAGTGCATCTCCCGAGGTGGTAGATTTGGACTCTGTAGATCCTCCAAATGCTTCGTTCTTGAGGTCCTTCTCGAATGAAAACGGCCTCACAGTAGCATCGTCAAATACCTTCCATGGGTCACCCTCAACCTCGCGCCACTTGGCTTCGTCCGTAGCTCCTTCAGGTTCATTCTCTCCACGCTTAGTGTTGATGATTGAGTAATAGTGACCATGGTCTGCTGTACCAACATGCACGTTGACGCCCACCAGGCGGTAGACATACTCGTCGTCGTGAACTTCGAGCAAGTCTTTGAGTTCCTCATCTTCGTTGCCCTTCATTACCTCTTTGGTGGAATAGTCTTTTAGGTCGAGCACGTTCGGGAATTCAAAGCGTGAGTTTACCTTGTCGTTTTGGAGGGTGTCGAAGCAGAACACTATCCTCTGCAGGTGGACGATCAGGACGTTTGGCATGTCTGCCAGAAGTGATCGCTTGATGACGTTCACCTTCTGGTTGCAGCCCTCGCACTGGTAGTCCTCTATGGTCTGGCCCTTCACCATCTAGGCGAGGCTGTCGTAGATGCCAGTGCTGCCCTTGACTTGCAGTGACAGGTTGTAGAACAGCTCAATTTTGTTGCGCACCTTGCCGCACGACTGGCAGATGAGTTGGGAGCAGAGGTTTCCAGCGAACACGTCCTTCAGGAGGTCTCGTTGGCTCGTTGGTCTCAGCAGCGACTCGATGCGCTCGAAGAAGATGTTCAGGAACTCCTGTGAGTCTTTCTGCTCCCCAGTTTTCGTGGGGGTTCCATCGTAGTCCTTGAAGGCGAAGCACAGTGCCTTGGCGGAGGCGGCATGCCGCTCAGAGAGCTCGAGATAGCCAAAGAGGAGCTGCAGTTGCCGGAGCAGGTTGTCGTCGATGGCCTCCCCCTGGTACTCGACCTTCTCTTCGGGAGTTGAGTCTACCGCCTTCAGCAGCTGGTACCGGAATTGTGGGACCATGAAAAACTGCTGCAGCATCGAGATCATGTAGCAGATGCAGCCGAGGTTCACGATGCCCACGTGGCCTTCCACTCGGCCCTTGCTCGACGGCAGGTGGCGCCATTTCTTAGGCCTTTCTACATCTGCGACCAGAGGGGCGATGTGTCCTTCGAGAAACTCCAGCATCTCTCTAGGCTCCAAGTAGCTTACGTACTCTCGGAGCACTGAAAAACCGGCTTTACGGGTCTCTTTAGTCACGCACTTGCTGACCGATTGGCTACTCTGGGCCTGTTCGTGGCCAGAGTTGACCTCTGGTTTACTCTACTGGGAGAAGAGGCAGCGGCTGAACAGCTGCTCGACGAGACCTTGTTCCCTTATTTGATTGAGTACTTCTTACTTAAGAACCGGATGATTTTTAGAGCTGCCCATAACAGCCCCGATCATGTCTAGCAGGCCTAGCAAAGTGCTGTCACCAACCGAAGAGTGCCTCGTCTCCTTTGTCTCATGTTCCTTCAGCTTTGTGATGGCCAGCCGCATCAGTTTCGTCATTGAGAGGGGCTCCGAGTCAGTTGTGTCTTAGAACCCATTAGCCAGGCGGGAGGTGATCAGCTCTTGAGAGAGCCCAAAGAACTCCCGCGTGTCCTTGCCCTAGTCCTCAATCTGTTCAAGTGTTTTTGATATGAACGCCGACAGCTGAGCGTGCAAGCTCTAGTGGTCTTTGCAGATACTGGCAAGAGTATTCTTGAAGCACTCCCTTACCTTTGCATCCCTGCATTTCAGCAGCCCCAGCGCCAAGAACCCAGACTCTAAAGCTACGGCCTGGCTTGTTTCCTTTGATCCTGACAACAGCGTTGCCCAAAGGCCCATGGCGCTTTCAATAATCGGCCTATCGTCTGGCTGGAAATCAGCTGCGCCCAGGAAAGTGCTCACCACTTGAACCGCCTGCTCCTGGAGCCTCGGAAGGTCAATCCTGGCGGAGACCAGTTCGCGGAGGGCGTCGCTATCCAGGACCTTGCGGAGATGCTCGAAAGGGTCCTCCTCTGAACGCTACTGAAGGCCCGTCATAGGAGGCTGCTCCTTCCCCTGCTCGGCCCTGGCTACTGCCGCCTCAGTGCTATCCTCCTTAGGGCCCGCTGCACCTTCAGTGTCTTCGCCGAAGAGGAAGTCTCTGGTCACCTCGAAGGAGCCTGCAGCTGCAGCCTCGTAGTGTCGAGTGATAGGCTTCTGAGGGGTGGTGAACTTGCCCTCCTCGGCCTCCGAGCCTTCTTGCCGAGCCATAGTGGAGGAGGGGCCGACTATCTTACTTGCTGGGCCGGCTGTGTTTGTCCGTGAGGCTGTCACAAAGATCCTGATGAGCCTGAGCAGCTGGTCGACGTACTTCTTCCTGTCGTTGCCCTGGGAGGTCTGCACCGAGTCGAGGGCCACCTGTAGCTTGTTTTGTAGCTCCTAGAGCCCACCAAGAGTAACGAACCGCTTGATCCACTCCCGACTCTCGTGCTCGTCTTCATCCCTGACCAGGATCGCCTCGACAATCTCCAGGGAGTAGAGCATTTTGTGCACGTTGCTGTCATCAAAGATCTCGCTCCAGGAGAACACCCCACCGCACCCGGTGCCGCTTAGTGAGAGCACTTTTCGGTGGAGGACTGGGTTAGTGGCCAGCATCCTGAGTACCTCCAGGGCGCGCTGGCCGACCTCCCCGTCGTGGCCAAGTACTGCTACGAGTGAATTGAACTGGCCCTGGTTCTCCGCCACCTTGTACCTGGGCATCTGCTCCAGCCCGCTCCTCGTTTGGAGGATGTCGGCTGCGTCCCCGTCTTGTGGCAGCCGCTGCAGGCTCGGAGAGTAGCCCAGCCTCCCGAAGTTCTGCCGAAGGGTGAGGTCCTGGCCGTCCACGCAGGCGTCAATGAAGAAGCGCTCGAGCTGGCCGAGGGTGACCGCCCCCGCTCCCGAGACGTCGTAGGCGCGGAGAAACTGCGTGACCCTCGGGTCGTCTGGGCTGCTCGTGCTCCCAGTGCATGCCCGAGTGAACTCGACACAGGTCTCCAGGGTCATTGCCCTCTCTCCACCCGGGTGCTGGACTGAGAAGCGGTCGAAGATCTCTGCCACTACCTTCTTCGCCCTCGGCGTGAGCTCCGGCTATGATGTCACTGGGCTATCCTCCACCACTCGTGCCTTGCGGTACAAGTGGGTGCTCTTCCTGAAGGCCCCGAGGTTCTCGTTGGGCTTGAACCTCAGCTCACCCAGCGTGGTTCCGTGAGTCGCGTCCCTGAGGTCCGAAGTAGTAGCCATCTGGAAGAGGCGGATCGTAGCCGGGTGGATGGGCTTGCAGGGCTCCGTCGTGCCTGGCTTCGGGTGGTGGTCCCACGTCTTGCCACCGTCCACGCTGGTCTTCACGACCTCCTCGCCGATGCGCTTCTTGAGGTCCCAGACAGTCGTGTGGCTGTCGAGGCCTATCTCGAAACGAGACCTCTAGCCGTCACCCTGGGTGATGTTGTTTGCCACCTGCAGGCAGCCAAGGTAGCTCCCCTTGCCGAGGGCTGCATGCGGTCGCAGCCCATGAGTCCCGTTTTTCTCCGACGCCCGAATCATCTGCCTCAGCAGGAAGAGAGCGCGCACCATTCTCCGCTCCTGGGCTGGCAGCACGCGCAGCCTCTGGATCGTCGAGGCGTGACGAGGCAGAGACGCCAAGGCTAGTTGAACTGCGTCCCGTTCTGCGGCCGTGCGGCTCGCAATGGCAGGCTGTTGGCCATCAATAAGATTGAAGCAGTGCTGAGCAAACAGGTTGTCAAACTCGGGGATTCGTGAATCTAGTTCATCAGCGACGCCGTGGTGCAGCTGCACGAGAAGCATCGCTGCACTGTCAATCACCGCTTTGCTGGTGCTCTCGGTTGCCACTCGCCAGATAGCGCTATAGCCGTCGAGCTAGTCTGGTGAGACCAGGGCTTCGACTTTGAGATCTTCTGGGTCAGTTTCCTTAGCCGGGGCTTGGGAGGCTTCCTAAGTCTGAGGCTTCGGTTGTGGCCCGTAGGTCGCCGAAGAGGGGGCATCAGTCCCATTGCTCTATGTAGCTTCCCCCGTCTTCGTGAATGAGTAGGAGGTATACTCGGCTCCTGTCACGTTGCTGTACGAGGTGAACTTCTGCGGAGCTGCCTGGCTCGCGCTGGCGCTGCCTCCAGGTATCTCACCCTGCCCTTTGGCTTCGCTCAGCTTTGCCTGCGCCCCCTCTGGTGCTCGGTAGACTCCATCATCGTCTGAGACTCGACGAAGCTTGCCCTGCCTCTCGTTGATGAGGACAAAGAAGCTCTGGATGCATTGGAAGCCCTAGATGCTCAGCAGCTTGTATTCGTCAACCTCGTCACGCTCGACAGCCATCCTCGAGTGGTAGAACCTAATAAGCTCCTCCATGCTTATTACAGGCTGTGTCTTATCTTACTGAGAGCGTGCTAGCTGATCACACACTTCCCTCAGCCACTAGTACATCTGCTTGTGGTCGTTCTCAACAGGAGACTCCACGAGTAAAAGGTCCCAAAGAGCCTCCAGATGGCCAGCGTGCAGTTGGACTTTGTTTGAGCTGCTGGCATAGTATCGGATGAAAGCTAGTCGCTCGGTGATCTAGTCACCGTGCATGAAGGTGTCTTGGATCACCTGACTCTGGAGGTCGCGCGCAGGATCCACTCTGCCTGCGCCTACCTCTGTCTTGACTCTCTGCATGTAGTCTCGGAAGTTGTCAAAAGCTACCGCGAGCAATTTGTGCTTCGTCTCTAGGTAGTTGACGACATCGGCTAGACTCTCGTACTCCGGGTGCTTGGCAGGGGGACTGAACGAGGATCTGAGCAGTCGTACTATCATTTTGATCGCCAGATAGCCCTCCTTATTCGTCTTCAGACTGGCTACAAGCCTCTCCAAGTACTCCAATTTCGAGTCAAGCCTCAAGCCTTCAACGCCTGTCGAGAAGCCTAGGGCAGCACGGTTGACAAGCATCTGACTACAGACGCCACCTGAATCTAAAGCTACACTCCATAGGAACTCAAGACCCCGTTCGATCACTTCTGACCCGCACTAAGCCTTCCCCTTGGCTGTGCAAATCTCTGTGACAAGCTCAATATGACGATCTGTTAGATTTTTTCTTTCCACTAAATCAATTTAACTTAAAAAGAACTCACGGTCTGCAGCACTCATGTCTGGTGCAGCCCCTGTCAGCGCCTTGTAAAGCTCTACCTTGAGGTCCCCGTCATTGATCTCACTGGCAGCCCATACAAGCGCTCGGTCCTCTGGAGTTAGAAGGCCTTAAATCATGAGAAGGCGCAGTACCTGCTCTGAACGCTGTACTAGCTGGGAGTGAGTGCGGTCCTTGGAGAATATCTCTGTTAGGACACGTCTACCTTCAGCAACTTTCTGGGCTAGCTCTATGACTGACTCTAGCTGTTTCTCGCGAGATTTCTTTTTTTATGCAGAGACAATTTCTGATGGCCTACTGTCAAGCATAGAAAGGCAGTGCGCAGCCACCTCGCTCACCAACTTGAGTCCGTCGATTCGCTTCTCGAGGAAGCCTTGGCTAAGAAAGAGAGCACCGAGTTAAAGACAAGCGTTGTGTCTCTCAGAATTTAAGGATTATAATGTGCGATTCGTGAGTCTTGGAAGTATGACATGATAAAGTGACTCTAAGATCTCATCGAATCTCTCCTTTCTCGTAGCACGCAGCTGCATTGAAGAGGCTGAGAGCAAGCTTCCCTTGACAGCTTCAGCAAACTGCTCGCAAAATCTGTCTAGAAACTGGCGGTGAAGAACAGGCGCACACTTTGCCAGGCACTCGACATAGCCTGCAATAAGGTGCAGCTCTTGGATGTCTTAAGATCGAGCCTTGACTCTATCTAAAATTCTTTAGAAGCCTTTTTGGCGACCAAACGAGTTGATGAAGTCAATAAGAAGGTCTGATCGACACTGCTTGCGATGCACTGCAAAGATCTCCTCTCCGTTGATGTGGGTTACTAGCAAGTCGAGTTGGTCATCGATTGGGGAGTTTGTGGCATCAGAGGCCGCTGTCCTTGTCGTCGAGCCCTTATTCTGTGATTCTGTAGTCTAAGCCTATAGTGATGAGTCGGAGCGTGACTAGTACTTCTATAGCCTAGCGCTCGAACGGGGCATCCACTCGTCAAAGGTGTCGTCCCAGCCAAAGAAATGGTTTCTTTCTTTGTCTGTTTTATCACCTTCTGGGTGCAAAACTCTGAAGGCAATGTGTAGCATGTCAAGCTGAGCTCCCTGATACTCTCGCATCTCCACCGCGAGGACTGTGCAGGCGTACCAGGAGCCTGTAGAGTCAAAACAATCGACATTTTGACCTGCTTATAGACTAATTCTCCACTCATCATTTAATTGAGACCTGGAACCCCTTTGAGCAATTTCTGGGCTGTAAATGCTTAGCTATCTGTCGCTGAGGTGGCAATCACTGACGAAGGCAATGCTGACTTTGTCCTCCCCGATTCTTTCTTTCACAAAGCCCTGGCTCCAGCAAGTTATCTTTTGCTCTGGGTCGACCTTGATAGCTTCTAGCTCGGCGCCAGTCTCTAGTTGAAGCCTCCATTTGCGTTCTTGCTCTGTAAGCTACTCCCCTGCACTCTGCATGAGGACTGCATTTTCTTCCGAGAGGCAGTGATACTCGAATAAACGTGTCTTATGCGCGAAGAAGTACTTTATGCCATCAAAAAGCTCCGCATCTTCTATGTTAGCTGCCAATACCCCAGCCAGGAGTCCTGGTACTTGTCTCAGCTGTAAGATGAATTCTTCTTTGTTTATTTTAATTTTGATAAGTTAGGCCAGTGTCTTTGCAAATCCTCCAACGAAGTCTTTAAAGAAGTACAGTTTCACAGCTTCTTTGTCGGCGAACAGGGTTTCCTGGTTGGCGGTGACTTCCCGCAAAAGGGTGATGATCTCACCAAGTTCCGTGCAGGGCTCTTGCTGCAGCCTTATCTTGCTCTTAAACTAGTTTCCTAGGTCCTTGAGCTTCTGCAGTGTCACTTCATAAGGTTGCTTGTTGGCCTCCTGCTCTAATTCTTTAGAAGCAGTTAGGTGCTTTGATGACATATCCTTGTCTTCCATAATTGTTTGTTATAATTATAATACCAAATTAAACATGTACGACCAAGACCGCGACAAAGAAGCTAAAGCACGCCTGCAGGAAATCATGAACAAGTACCCAGTCAAGCAGGTAGACGTTGCGCGCGTTACAGGTAAGTACCCTGCTCCTCAAACTGACCCATTCAGGCATCCACCACTCAAGCTTAAGCCTCTGGCTCCAGGGCAAGATCAAGGGCCACTAGGTGAAGATTACGGAAACAATCGAAAATTACCTCGAAAATTTTATGTCTAACAAGCCTCGCATGAACACACTTCACATCTCTAAGCTATCGCTTCTAAAGTCACCCAACAACCATCAAGAGTTCGACTAGGAAATGCTAAACCAAGAGCAGCAATTTAGTCACTAATAAACCTGCTAACCAAATTTGTAGCTGATCCCCATAAAACTCGACCTTGAGTTTGAAGGGCGACGACTCAAAGACTTGTTCCTGTGGGACAAAAGTGAGCCCTACCAAAACCTGGAGAGCTTTGCAAAAATTCTTATGGAGGAGCACAATCTGCCAGCCGTATTCGAAAGTGAGATTATCTCGAGCATGCGCAAGCAGGTGAACCAGTTCCGTCAGTACAAGTAGATGGACGGCGAGCTGCTCAAGGTCATCCAGCTGAACGTGCGCATCGGCAACATTGTCCTGCGCGACTAGTTCCAATGGGACATCAACAACCCCCACAACTCGCCGGAGGACTTTGCCGAGAGCCTCTGTGCTGATCTTGGTCTCGGAGCAGAGTTCATGCTCCCTGTTGCCCACTAGATCCGTGAGCAGATCAACGAGCATCAGCGCCTTGCTCATCAAGAGCGGCGTGGCGGCTACCAGCTGACTAGTATGTATGGCCGTGACCTCAAGGGCAAGAACGATGCAGAGAGGAATGCGCCAGGCAAAGAGCTCGGAGAGATCATGGACACCCGCAGTCGCCCCATCCTCACTGAGGCAGAAGTCGAGCAGGCCAACATCGCGAGAGACTGCCTCAACTATGCCGGTGAGCTTTCTACCTTCTTCCAGCCCGCAAAGACCATGATCCGCTCCCTGGATGAGCTCTACCAGCCCCAAAAGGAGTCAGTAAACAAATTCTTCTAGCCATCTCCAATGGAAGAACCCTTCCAAGGCTGGGCACCAGACATCTAGGTTTTGAACGAGAACGACCTCAAAAAGATTGAGAAACAGGAGGAAAGACAGCAGCGCTACAGGAACAGAGGACAGCGCAGATGATTTTGTTTCAAGAAACTTAAATAAATAAAAACTCGAAATTAAGAGTTAATAATTAATCATAAACGAAATTAACTTTTAAAAAATGCTTTGTCTTAAGATTTTCAACAAAAGCGCAGGTCCACCACTTATTTATTTGTCTGGTTGCACTTTCGATAAAAGCTATTTATGGGCTATTTGTTTGTGCTTGGGAATCGGAACAGACTCACGGTCTTTTAGCTAGATCTCGGCCCCTGATTGTTTGAGAGGTCTCCGTTGCGTGACGGGCTGGGAGGGTCAGGTAAATCTCTAGTAGTTTTCGGAATATGATGGAGAGAAAGCTGGCTCACTGGTCGCGCAAGTAGCTGCAGCTTGTTATCTTCGTCAGCGCCTATCATGCGCGCAGTGTGGCAGCCCTGCTAGCTCTTCAGTCCGAGGCGAAGCTATGTCAAGCGTTCAGCTCTGTCTTCGAGCGAGAATATTACCTACTTTCTCTTTTTGACGACGATTCGTCCACTGGTCAGTAGCTTCTCAGAAACTTGAGGAACAACAGCTTTTAATGGGGAGTTGCGAAAGTCAAGTTTGGGCACTTTAGGTTTGCGAGCCTGAATGCTTTCTTCTGTTATTTTTATGGATTCGACTCCTGCAGAGTCTGAACGGTTGCTTTCTGGCAAACTTATAAGGCTTGGGCCCTCAGTGGATAACCTAGCTTGAGGGAAATGACACACATTTTCAACGTTTTCTGGTTCGTCTGAGAGATTGGCATCGCACTCGCTGACCGAGAGCAATGGCTCGGGCAAAGAATCGTTGGAAAGGATCTTGTCTTTAAGCAGATTCTTAATTACATTTCCTGTTACCTTTTTGAAAGGGTTTCCTATGTCTTTGCTTGCTGGCTTCACTCTCGGGCCGATGTTTATTATTTCATTCTTTTGTGCACAGCCAGGTTTACTGGGACTTATTACCTGTTCTCTTGGGAACTTTTACGTTGGATATTGAAATCCAGCAGGTGGGGATCTATTTGTTGATACGAGACTACTCCTGTTCGTGCCAAAAGTTGAGGCATTGAAAAACTGGGGCACTTGTTTGTTGGTTTTTTGAGATGGATCACCGGCTAAACCTGGTCTGCTCATCACTAAGTTCATCATTGCTTCGAACATCTAGTAGTTTCGTGGGCATCCTTTACCACCACCGTTTTCTCCTTCAATTTTGTCCATTTTCATTTCTTCAGTCTCCTACCCAATTTGCTAGGATGTAAGAGTATCTCCATCATACATTTGATTATTATAAGCTTTATTTTGTGGTGTGTTTTCTTATTTCATGGAGTATTCTTGATGGTACGTCTAATCAAAGTTACCCTCAAAATATGTGCAACCATCTTCATTTGTTGAAACTCTTTGTCTTGGCTTTGAGTGTTGGGAAGTCGTCGCACTGCTTGATGGTATACTACTGATTCGTAGACCACTATTGCCTCCTGCGGCGAGAATAAAAGCAATACTCTGTTGCACAGAGTAGCTTTATTGTCGATCTTCTTCAACAATGGTACTCTAACTATCAGGACAACTTTCCTTAGAATAGCGCTAAACCTTCGTCTGAGATGAATTGCTACCTTATTTCAGGTCATTTTAGTTCCTATTATTACTTATTTCACCAGAATTTATTTTGAGATTATGTAAGCTTTTCTTAAGTGCTTCGATTGAGGGCAGTTCTACAGAATTTATCCCCTACTCTGTCTTTTTAATCTACTGATCTTTTCTTATTATGGGCGCCTCGATGAATATTATCTCCTGCTGACTTAGGTTTTTCTTACTGAGTCCAGAATTGTGGTTAAACAGATCTTCATTACTTGTAAGTGCTTGACGAATTTGATCAAACTAGTCTTCTTTGTCCTCATTGTCGGATAGATCTGTGCCCTCATCATTGACCAATAACTGGTATTCTTTAAACAGTATTTCGTCATGTTTCGGTTTTTGAAAACCATTTCTTTATAACTATGAAGACTGAGATGGTGAGGAATTATTGCTGGAAGGTAATACAGTTTTAATTCTTGAACAACTAGGGATTGAAATAGTAAGAGACCTATCTATTAAGTTCGCTTATTTTCAAAACAGAGGCTCTGGTGATACTTTTTTCTAGCTCCACTGGGGGAGGAGGTTTTATATTTAGTTTTTAGAGCTCATTATTAAAATAAATTGTAATTAATTTACTATTGGAGGGGTTTTGGGGTTTTGGGG
>Ga0075467_10002983_pt1 | contig 13145 bp, 10 predicted proteins | sample DEB08_DNA_9_FD_75067 | JGI IMG/M metagenome (GOLD analysis project Ga0075467, IMG submission 75067) | Aqueous microbial communities from the Delaware River and Bay under freshwater to marine salinity gradient to study organic matter... | ecosystem: Environmental > Aquatic > Marine > Coastal ...
AGCCTATTGATTGGCGTTATTCATCGGCAAAGGATTATGCTGGTTTACGTAGGGGAACGTTGTGTAATCAAGATTTGGCTAAAGATTTAGGTTTGATATTTCGATAATTCATTCAGAAGTGTAATCAAACGGTGACTTGAAGTCACCATTTGACTTTGATTTAATTTGAGTTTTAATTTAGGGTTTATTAAACTTCGGAAGTTTCATCAATTTAAGACGCTTCCAATGCCTTTTTCAATGCCTCAAGCCGACCTTGAACATTTTCAAATCTGTTAGAATATTCGGTTACTTGACGTTTTTCGATTTCTAAAAGTGCGTCAAAATCATCGAAATTGCGGTCGATTTTTTCTTTAATCGTGTGAATATAATCATTCAACCGATGAGTGATGTCGGTTTGCAAAGCGGTCTTTCCTTTGGTAATCGCTTCGTTGTAGTCTTTAAAAAGTTGTTTGCGTTTGGACGAAACCGTGAAACTCGAAATCGCTAAACCGATGACGGTCAAAACACCGCCTGTAATATCGAAAACCATACCTTGTGTCACGGCTGCTAAAATAACTCCGATAGCTGCCAGCCCGCTTCCTGTGGCGATGTTTGGCGAAAAATTATCCTCTTCTGGAAACATGGACGCATCTGCAAAATTTTCTGATTGATTCATAAATGCCGAAAATTCATTTTGCAAATCACGTAAAACATTGGCACGGCGTTCGGACAAATCCGTAAAAATATGCTGATTGTCTTTTAGTACCGTTTTTGAATTACGAATTTTCATATCAATGATTTTAAGCATTTGCTGAATGTTATCCGCAATATCACCAACGCCGTTATTCAATTTTTCCGTCAAGGACGTGTTTAGGTCAGTTTCTAAGTTTTTTGCAATCTCATCTAACCATGCTTTAGAGGATTCTTTTTTAGAAAAAACAGCGGCGAATGTGCGACGCAACAAGGTAAAAAAGCCCAAACCTTCCCGTAATTTTTTTTCTGTTTTTAACGTGATATTGTCATAACTATCGCTCATATTCGCTACTAAAATATCAACTTGTTTTTGAGATTTTGCCGCTTGTTCGTTCAAAGTTTCGGTAATATCATTGCGAAAAGCAAGGTCTGCTTGATATTGTTCTGACAGTATTTCTAAACCTGATGCAATCCGTTTGGACACATTTTGAGCAGTTTCAAGGTTGTTGGTCAATTTCAAAACTGGGGCTTGACCGCCAGTAATATTATCTCGAATAAATGCACGAACTGCCTGAAATCCACTGTTTTCATCGCCTTCTTGTTCTTGCATCGCCGATACCGCAAAGACATTTGGGTTTGAAATGCCTTTTTTTTCTGCTTGTTTAATTACCCCGTTGATGTTCGTTTTCAAATCATCGTCTTTCATCAAGTCCTTTTGTTGCAAAATAAAAATGACTTTCTTTTGCCAATCTTTGTGAATATAATCGAAAAAATCCCACGCAGATTGTCGATAAGGATTTTTAGCTTCAAACACAAATACAATCAAATCACTACCCGGAATAAACCGCTCGGTGATTTCTTGATGATGTTCGATAATCGTATTTGTGCCGGGGGTATCGACAATAGCGATTTCTTTAAGAATATCAACCGGATAAAAAATCTTTTTCAAGTAAGGATTAATGACAAGCGTTTGTTCTTTTTTGCCATACAAAATCTGCTGAATCGTATCGGTGCAAGGGTCGGGGGCGACTTTTGTCACTTCTTTATCCGTTTCTAACAACGCATTGATGAAGCTACTTTTGCCGACTTTCACCTCTCCGACAATCACAAACATAAACGGCTCGTGAATGCGATTGCGTAAGTCGCTGACCATTTCCGAAAGGGAAGTATTGTTGATATCAATCGCCATTTGATGCAAGTCTTTCACGACTTCGACCATCTGAAAGCGATATTGTTGTAATTGCTGATTTAGTATTCTGCTCATACGATTTGGTTTCTGGTTGCTGGTTCTTTGTTTCTTGCTACCAGTAACCAGCAACCGATAGCAAGACCAAAAGGTACGAAATGATTATTGGAAAAACAATAAACCATTTTTTCAAATTATTATAAATAATCACCCGGCGATAGTTGATTTTTTTGAATTGACATTTCTTAATAAAATGCGTTATTTTTCAATAAGCACTTTTCCATTTCCAATCAACTGATTTTTATTAAAAACACCCAAATAATATATGCCTGCGGGCAAATCGTGGCATTCTAAGCGGTATTCTTTCCCGATGTTTACCGCTCGCACGACTCGACCTGTTTCATCAAATAGTTTTAAATGAAGCGATTGAAATTGGCAATTTTCAATGGTAATTTGCGTAAAATCTGTTGCCGGATTCGGAGCGATTTTTATATCAAAATCAAATTTCGAATTAGAAAAAGTCGTCGTCGTGCCACAATCACTTTTTAGGTAATAACCTTGCGGACTTCCGCCTGCCACGATGTAACAATTGCCGAAAGGCGAAATAATCGACGCACCTCCGGCATTGATAGCAACGCTTAAAGTATCCATCCAGAGCGTTTGTCCACTAAGCGTAACGGCTGCCACAAAGCCGCCGTTCGTAGCCGTCCACAAATTTTCTGTAACAGAACCAGTCGCCAGACAGTTACCCGCAGCATCCAAAACCATATCCGAAACCCTGGCATCTGTACTGACTATATTTCCCAGAATCGTCTGCCAGACTTCGTTGCCACTACCATCGTATCGAGCCATTGTCGCCGATTGTCCGGTAAAACCTGTCCTATAACCTCCAACCAAAAAATCGCCATTGGGCAAGGGCTGAACGGCTGTCGCTGCATCGCCTGTTGAATAGAAATAATCTTTTGTCCATAGCGTATCGCCTTGTGTATCCGTCCTGACGGTATGCAGTACGCCATTTCTTGTTCCTACGATAAGGTAATCCCCATTTGGCATTTCTGCTATATCGTAAGGCCTAAAGTAATCGTCTAAGTTTTTTTGTAACGTTAAATTGCCTGAAGTATCGGTTCGAAATAATAGTAGGGTCGAATCAGAACGACCAAGACTTAAAAACTCGTCCGTCGTTGTTTTTGAAAAAGCGGTAAGATTTTGAATCCCAAATGTATCGTGTACTTTTCTCCAAATCGTATCTCCAGCAGCGTCTGTACGGACAAGGTATAATCCAAATTGATTGTAATAGGTACTTCCACCAATTAAAAACCCGCCGTCGGGCATTTCATAAATGCCATTCACTCTATCCAGCCGGACATCACCGTAGGTTGTCGCCAAGAGTTTTCGCCAAACTTCATTACCTTGACTATTCGTTTTAATAAGTTGAATATAATGCCGAATGGCACCAGTTGGTAAATCCAATTCACCGGCCATTAAATAGCCATTATCTTGGGTTTGTATGACTTGATACGCCAAACCTTGCCCGCCCCAAAATGCCGTATCAGGAACGTAACTTTGTTCCCAAACTTGAGCAAGGCTACAATTAAGCATTAAGGTAAAAATTGTTGTTAAATAAATTATTCTCATGGCTTTAATGTTTTATAATTGACTGTTAATAAAACTTTCTTAGAAAAAATCAATCTTCCTTTTTGATGGAATAAATTCCAAACTCCTCAATAATTCAATACTTTTGTGATAAAAAAAGATTTGAACCGTTATCAATAATCAACGAAAATAAACTATGAAAAGTAAGACAAATAAACCGCAATTGACCATTAAAATATTCGTTCCAAGTGTTTTAATCGCTTTCGGAATATTGATATTAGGCATGTTCAGTTGTGCAAGTGAAGAGCCGTCAAGCGAAAAGACGACACAAGAGGAGGTTAATTCAGACATAACTTTTGAGCATGAAGGAAATTTGACTTTCGTTCGGGAAGATTCTGTCATTACGGATATTGCCATCGAAATCGCAGAAACAGAAGCTGCCATTACACAGGGATTAATGTACCGTAAATCCATGTCGTTCGATAAAGGAATGTTATTTATTTTTCCAAATAGTGAAACACGATCATTTTGGATGAAAAATACAAGTATTCCTTTGGATATTATTTATGTCAATAGCAATATGGAAATTGTTTCTATTAAAAGCCACACAACACCATTTTCGACGGATTCTGTACCTTCTGATGGCAAGGTTGCTCAATACGTTGTAGAAGTAAATGCTGGTTTTGCTGGAAAATATGGTATTCGAGAAGGGGACAAAATTAGTTTTGAACGGTTGTAACCTTTTCCTAATTATTGGTTTTTTAATAATGCTTACAAGAAAAACACCTTGGGTGCATCTGATGAAAACGGATAAATTCCTTTAAAATATAATTTGTGAAATACTTCCTACAATATATTATTTTCTCTTTTTTGCTGGTGTTTTGTGTTACAGGACTTCTTGGACAACCAAAGATTGTCAAAGTCAAAACGTCTAAAGTCGATAGCTTAGAAACTGTTTTAAATAATACCACATCAGACTCTGTAAAAGTTTTACTCTGGTGTGCAATTGCGAAAGCTCAACAGACATCAAGTTTGGAATTAGCCATTGAGTCTGCTGAAAAAGCTTTGCGTAATGCAAAACGGTTGGATAATATCGAGTTGATTGGCAAATCTAAACTGACGCTCGGACAGTTGTATTTTGACTATGATAAAATGAAGTTGGCTTTTGAGTATTTTGAAGCGTTCAAAATATTGGCCGATAGTTCGGCTAACCGAGAGTTGCAGATTATGGCTAAATTGGCGTTGGGGGATTATTACTTACGTCAAGAATCGTATCAAAATGCAATCGCTAATTATACCGAAGCTAAAATATTATTAGATCAATCGAATACGCAAAATGAACTGGGGGAGGCTTTAAATAAAATCGGTATTGCTCACCGAAAAGCAAATAATAATAGAAAATCTTTTCAGTTTCATCGAGATGCTTTAGCTGTTTTTGAAACCAATAAAAATACAGTCGGCATTACAGAAAGTTACATTAACTTAGGTACAACTTTTTTGTCGCAGGGAGATTTTGAGGAAGCGATGGAATATTTTCAAGCGGCTTTAGATGTCGCAAAGTCGATTGGCAATCGTCGAGTTATCGGAGAAACTTACTTCAGCATTGGTAAAGCAAAGTTCGAACAAGAACAGTACGAACGAGCATTAGACGCTTTTTTGAATGCCTCCGACCTGGTGATGATTCGTGATCACCCTCAATTAGTGGCTTCCATTTATTCTGCAATAGGCTTGACTTTCTTACGTCAGAATGAAGCGGCAAAAGGTGTAGAATATGAGCGGAAAGCTTTAGGTATTTTTCAATCTACCAACGACTTACACGGCGTTGCGATGAGTTATAATCGTTTGGGAAGTATTTATAAAACACATATTGGTGTTAATCAGGCTATTCAATATCTACGAGATGCGCTAAAACTAAATATAGAATTAGATATCCCCAATCGTCAGTGTGAAAACTATATTAACTTAGGGCATGCTTATCTGCAACAATCGAAATATAACGAGGCATTGACGGAAGTCAAAAAAGGCGTGCAAATAGCTGATAATCTTAATGATAAAGCCCTGATGAAAGATGCTAACGAATTGTTGTCCTTACTGTATGCCTCCAAAAAACAATACCGAGAAGCTTACATCGCTCAACAAAAATATGAAAGTTTGAGTGATAGTTTGGAAGAGAATAAAAAACGATACTGGATTGAAAATACGGCTAAGAATCGGTTAATTGGCGAAGCAGCTCACTTCAAAACTATTAAACGGCTTCGTTTCTGGGCTATTTTTTGGGGAATTATTGCCTTGTTATTAGTTTCTTTAAATGTCTATTTTTATAGAAGTCTGATTTATGCCCGAAAAGAAGTAGCCGAACGAGATAGGTTATTAGAAACTAAAGAAAATGATTATCAAGAGTTAAAAGCTATTTTAAAAAAGGTAGTTGAAAAATAACGGTTAACAGCCGCTTCACTTTGCTTCTTGACAGCGGATAGATGTTATAAAAAACGAGGCTATTTCAGATCGCCGAAGTAAACCTTGCTTTACTTTGACTGCTGAAATAGCCTCATTTTTATTTTCAACGAAGTGACGATTTTTTAATGTAAGCCCTTCGCTGCTAAATAACGTTCGGCATCTAAAGCTGCCATACAACCTGTTCCTGCTGCAGTGACTGCCTGACGATAAACGTTATCTTGTGCATCGCCCGAAGCGAAAACACCTTCAATATTAGTACGAGTAGATTTTGCTTCTGTAATTAAATAACCAGCGTCATCCATATCTAACCAACCTTTGAAAATATCGGTATTCGGTTTGTGGCCGATAGCTACGAAAAATCCACCAACTGGGATTTCTGTTTTTTCGCCAGTTTTATTATTACGAATACGGATCGCATTTACAAATTCGTCACCTAAGATTTCATCTGTTTCTGTGTTCCAATGAACGATAATATTTTCCGTATTCATCACACGTTCTTGCATAATTTTCGAAGCACGCATTTCATCACGACGGACTAACATGTGTACCGTTTTACACAATTTTGCTAAATAAGTCGCTTCCTCTGCTGCGGTATCTCCAGCACCGACAACCGCTACATCTTGCCCTCTAAAGAAGAAACCGTCACACACTGCACAAGCCGAAACACCATTATTCTTGAATTTCTCTTCTGACTCTAAGCCCAACCATTTAGCATCTGCACCAGTCGAAATAATAATAGCGTGTGCATGAATTTCTTGTCCACTTTCAGTCCAAATTTTGTGAACATCGCCCGACAAATCTACTTTATTAATAAACTCATAGCGAATTTCTGTACCGAATCGTTCTGCCTGCTCTTTTAACTCTTCCATCATCTCTGGCCCGGTGATTCCCTTCGGATAACCCGGAAAATTCTCTACTTCAGTTGTCGTCATCAATTGTCCACCGGGTTGCATTCCTGTGAACATAATAGGTTTCATGTTTGCTCTTGCTGCGTAAATTGCCGCAGTATAACCTGCTGGTCCTGAGCCAATAATCACGCACTTATGTTGTTCTGTCATCTTTCTTTTTAATAAAAAGTAGTAATTAATAGATAAATAGATATTCTAATCATATCACATTATCTTATTCTAAAGGAATACAAAAATCTAAAAAAATAGTTGCATTATCAAACGTCTGCACATAGACATTTCCACTTTTTAGTAATTCGTGTTACAGAGCGTTAGGTTTCTACGAACATTAAGAGGATTTAAAACAAGGTTAGCATACGAAAATCTGCTTACGCAGAAAGGTCAGTCAATATTCTGTAACAATCTATCAAACATCAAAGGTATTTAATTAATGATTAGGAATCCAGCTCGCTTTTCACTCTACCGAACTCCACGCCTAACCACATACCAGAGCGAATTAGTAATTTAGCGGCTTCTTTCAGATATTCTAAAATCCAGATATTATCCGGATTTTTACTATTCGTCCCATTTTCCGTGCATTCGCTCGTCTTCTCGCTTCACAATCATAAACATCCGCTTCACGAATCCCATAATTGATAAAAAAGCTAAATAGCCAAAAGTCAAAATTGAAAAAATCCATCGAAATGTACCAGGTAGCCATAATGACGAAAATAAATACGCAAATAATAAGCCTCCAGCGACTAAGCCTAAATAAGCCAGAAATGATTTTCCCCAGTATTGATTTAAATCTGCTGCATTAAGACTGAATATCGAATTATAAACAGCAAAAAGCAACATAAAAGAACCAACTGAAATGTACGGAAAACGTTCTGAAAGGGACGTTGCACCGATCGCATTCATAAAACTGCCTAATACCATGAATAGAACTGCACCTCCGAGACAAACTGCTGCTATCAAGTAAGGATTCATTGATTTTGTAAAAAAAGATTCTTGTGTATTGTCTTCTATTTTTTGCATATCTTATTTTAATTTAATTTGGAGCAGCAACAAGTGATATTTTGTATAGACTCGTTTTACTTATGTTGTGTGTAATAATATTAGTATAAAATTAAAAACAATTCAGATTGTTTAATAACATCTAAATAAATATAACATCTATTTTCTTGTTCGAACCTATTTCAAACCTATTCAGAATGAATCTAAACCATCAAAAATCAATTATTTTTGAATTATCACAAAAATAATATCTTTGTGAAACGGTCAGTAACAGATTTTAAGGAAAAAATATGACAAACTGGAGAGACAAAATACACGAGATAATTTTTGAAGCGGATACACCTTTAGGAAAACTATTTGATGTTACGCTATTAGTTGCTATTATTCTAAGTGTCATTGTCGTCATGTTAGAAAGTGTAAAATCTTTAGACGAAAAATACGACAATGTATTTTTTATCGTCGAATGGATTTTTACCGTTATTTTCACCATCGAATATCTTCTTAGATTATACGCTGTAAAAAAGCCGTGGAAATATGCGAGCAGTTTTTATGGCGTTATTGATCTTTTAGCGATTTTACCCATGTATATTCTGGTGATTCTTCCTTACCAAATGAACTACTTACTTGTGATCCGAATATTACGATTATTACGGATTTTCAGAGTGTTTAAGTTAGTACATTACCTCAACGAAGGGAAAATCCTCCTCAAAGCGGTGCAAGCAAGCCTTACTAAAATTACCGTTTTTCTATCTTTTGTTATTTTATTGGTCATGATTTTTGGGTCTATTTTGTATGTGATCGAGGGCAATTCCAATTCAGAACAGTTTACCAGTATTCCTCGAAGTATTTACTGGGCAATTGTTACCATTACGACTGTCGGTTACGGTGATATTTCGCCTGTAACGCCTTTAGGTCAGACGATTGCTGCCGTTATCATGCTATTAGGTTATGCCGTCCTCGCCGTTCCTACGGGTATTGTTTCTATGGAATTAGCCAATGCATCGAACGATGTGACAACACGAGCATGTATAGCTTGTGGAAATGACGGACACGATCTTGATGCTATTTATTGTAAATATTGTAGCGAAAAATTATAACAACATCCTAAAACCGTTTTTACCAAAATATCTACTTTTTTAAATTTAAAAAACACATCAGTTTCACATCAAACAAGTTGTATTTACAGCCATTTCACCGTTCGTTCAAACTCATAGCCGACCAAGTGATTATGATAATAATACAACAATTTCAAACTATCAGTCACATAATCCCCATTTCGGTTTTTCTTTAAGACTTTTTCGGGGTGATACGTCCCCAAGTGATTCAAACCATCATTCAACAAATCACTAATTTCGTCCGCCTTGATCACTTCAGAGAGTTTTAATCGTTTCGCTGCTGCTAATTCAAACAATTGTTTACGCAATTCATTGATAGCGTATAAAAACTCCTCTTGAGGAATAATCAAATCCTCTTCTCTCAATCGCAGAATACCGTAAATATCTAAATTCGGATGTTTAGCACGAATAATATTAAACGCTACAAACGCTAAGAGATGACTCGACAAAACGATATTTTCAGCATGCAATCGCTTCACAATTATATCGGCTAAAAGTTTGGTATATTCTTGATCTCGCTGCATATCTTCAGTCAACTGACCATTAGATGTAAAATAGTCTCGTAACTCAATTGCATTACCTCGTTTATCAAAGCTATTGCCCTCCATATCGACAAAGTTGCCAAAAACATCCATCGGCCTGCCGAACGATACCATGATTTCAGAACTCGACCCAAAAAATTGGTAAACAAAACTCGCCAATTTTCGATTACTCCCAAACTCATCATTGGGTACAAGATATTTGGCTTCGCCCGTTCGTTTTAAGTGTTGCTCAATTAAACTTTTAGCTTCCAAAACAAAGTGATACCCTAAAACCACTGGTACCACAAAAACTTTATCCGCCTTTTCCTCTTCTAACATCATTCGCTGGGCTTCGATAGCCGTACCGATTAGCCCCATTTTGAGTTTTTTCTCAATCATCCCCGAACGAGAACGAGTGCCACCCGGGAAAAACAAGCTGTGTGTTCCTCGCTTAATCGACAGTGTCGAATACGACTTTAATGTTTCAATATACAGCTTACTTTTTTTACGCCTATCAATCCGATACGCTCCCAGCCGATTCATAAAAAAAGCCAGAACACCCGTGTTAAAAAGATTTAGCCCGGCACCATAAGACAAGGCAGGCACACCAATAAAATCAACTGTCAAACCAATCAGAATAGAATCTAAATTAGAAAAATGAGTCGGAACAAGCACCACCGTCCCTTTTTTCGATAATGCTCGAATGTGTTCAATTTCACCAATCGCTTGTATTTTTTGTTGCAATTGATAGCGGCGACTAAAAAACTTAAAGGCATTCTTTGAGGCGACCGAATTTAACAGTCGTGTAAAAGCCATCGTCAAAAAAGTTCGAGCAAATAAATACGTTTTGACCTGAAAACGCCCGACAATCTCCTCCGAATAACGGCTAACAATGTCATGAAGTAGTTTTTTATTATTTTTAAAAACAGATTTTCGTTCCTCCTCCTCTTTATCTAAAGACTTACGAATCAAGTCCTTTCCGACTTTCGCCCAAAATTTTAAATCTTGCTTTGGATTATCAACTCGCCACGGTTCTTCTTTATTTCGCTTTTTTTCTAAAAAAATCGTTCTTGCGATTTCATCACTCACTTCATCTTCCGAAAGCGTTTTAAGAAAATACGCTACCGTATAATCATCTACCTCTTTCAAAAACTTCGCTTTGTCTTCCGACAACTTCACCAGCGGCCATTCTTTCAAATCAGGAATGACATACGGATACTGCTCTTTTTTAGGATTATATCGCATTTTTTAAAGTGTGAAATGTGACGTGTAAGGTGTGAAATTTCTTACACTTCACCCCTTACACTTTAGTAATGGTCGAAAAAACAATTTCCCGATTTAATTTTGAGTATGCTTTATTCAACTTTATTCAAATAGATTATAAAAATCGGTATTAATTTGATCGAATAAATCTAAAATCGGTTCTCGTCCCTGTTCTTTATTAGCCGAAGTGATGAAATACTGCGGCATTTCTTCCCAACTTTCTAACATCTTATTTTTAAATGCCTCAATATTTTGTTCAACCTTATTCGACTTACTCTTATCTGCTTTTGTAAAAATAATAATAATCGGCAGCTGCACCTTTCCGGCCCAATCCAAAAACTCCAAATCTACCTCTTGAGGCGGCACATTACTATCTATTAATATACAGGCTGCCGCCAATGATGACCGTTGCAATAAGTAGTTTTCAATCATACGTCGCCATTCCTGACGCTTCTTTTTTGAAATTTTCGCATAACCATAACCCGGTAAATCCACCAAGTACCACCGACGATTAATGTCGAAATAATTAATCATCTGCGTCTTACCAGGACTCGAAGAGGTCTTTGCCAATCTTTTATGATTCGTCAACATATTTATTAAGGACGACTTGCCCACATTCGAGCGACCGATAAACGCATATTCTGGTTTATCCGCCGGCGGACACTTCGTAACACTCGGATAACTAGCAACGTAATTTGCTTCTTTAATTTCCATATTATGAACGGTTGACAGTTTATCCCGCTGTGTCCCGATTACTCGGGAAAACTTTGGGAGTTGACAGTTGACGAGTGCTTCGCTAAACGGCAAAACAAACCACAACTTCAACACTGACGAAAGTTATTTTTTATAATTTACTTTTCTAACTTTGCAAAAATCGTAAAATCTATTGACAATCTTGTATTAACCATTATGCTTTGTCAATTTACACCAAACTTAATTGTTTTTAACAATCAATATAAGACTATTTGTTTCTTCAGCTCCCGAGATTTCCCCGAGTAATCGGGACGCAGCGGGATAAACTATCCTACACATTATTATGACAAAAAACAGAGGCAAACACGCCAACGATGATAAGATTTTTAGCCCAAAATGGCAACCTATTTTTAAGGAAGCGATCTGTGATTTATCCTATTTATTATCAAGAGATTATGGTTTAAAGTCATCTTGTCAACTCGTTGGTAATCGTTATCGGCTCAATGCTCGACAACAAAAAGCTTTGATGAGAATGGCAGCAAGTGAACAAGCGATTTTTAATAGAACTCAAAAAGCTGTTTCTAAAGAATCCTTGAAAAATGAAACCGTCTTAATTGATGGTTTTAATATGCTGATTATTTTAGAAAGTGCCTTGTCGGGAGCTTATATTTTCAAGTGTCAGGACGATACTTATCGAGATATTTCGAGTGTTCACGGTTCGTATAAACGAGTGATTCAAACCGAAAAGGCCATTATTTTGATTGGCGAGGTTCTAAAAAGCTTAAACGTCCAAAAAGTCATTTGGTACTTCGACGCTCCTGTTTCTAATAGTGGCCGATTGAAGGTGATGCTCTACGATTTTGCCGAAAGGTATAATTTCAATTGGGAAATACATTTGGATAATAATCCTGATGCCGTTTTAGCGAAAAGTAAGCATATCATTATTAGTGCGGATGCGTGGATTTTGGACGAATGTCAACGCTGGTTTAATTTAGGAAAACTCCTCATGGAAACGCATTTGAAAATTGAAAACGTCATTGATGCGGTTTGATGATTGACGCTTATCGGTCTCTATTGACCTTAGGGTTGGATTAAAATTAAAAACTCCGATACAAAATAAATTGTACCGGAGCTGTATGATTGCGTTTATTAGGTTTTCACTTCTGATAACTTTCTAACAATATTTTCCATCAAACGTTTTCACTAACCGACTACTTTTTAATCAAATTTTGCCATTCTGAATAGCTAATTGTTCGAGTGAGCCGATAAGTACGCGCTAATGTGAAGCCTTTATCTTGTTTGTTGATGGTATATTTTACTAAGCCAATGCCTTTCGCATAATGATTTTCGCAAGACGACGGATAACTTTCTTCATTATTTTTATTATCCACATAAACGGTCGTTTGTCTATCCTCCAAAACGATGGTTTTTAAATCTCTATTTTCGAAAGTAAAGACTCCGTTTTTATCAAGAAAATGCCGTTCTCGATAAGAGGTGATATCGTAGTTTGGAAAATCACTACTGTTATAATTCATCGACACCATAGCGAATTTTCCGTCGTCCATATTCCATCGAAAACCTTCGTCATCTTCGACCCAATACTCGACCGCTTGCGTCCCTCCTAAGCCACTACTTTCGTAAGCGGTAAAGGATTCGATATAAGCACCAACTTCGTTAATACGTTCCCGACTTGAAGAAATCATCACAAAGTTATTATTATACTTTTCGGTAATCAAGAATG
>Ga0075467_10002984_pt1 | contig 13142 bp, 6 predicted proteins | sample DEB08_DNA_9_FD_75067 | JGI IMG/M metagenome (GOLD analysis project Ga0075467, IMG submission 75067) | Aqueous microbial communities from the Delaware River and Bay under freshwater to marine salinity gradient to study organic matter... | ecosystem: Environmental > Aquatic > Marine > Coastal ...
AATACTACCTGAGAGCGAGATACTTAGGTTGTATGATAATGTGCCTAGATTAGCTGAGGCTCAGACATTAATGGGTGGTAGGCTAATTTATGGAAACTACTTAGAACAGTACGACCTGATAGACTTGAACGGGTTTCCGACATAGATTGAGTACACAACGGATTTAGTGAGTAATGAATTAGGTTTTGAGGAGGTAACAACAAGTTTTACTGAGCTTGTCCTTCCTTCAACAGAGTATGGTTGGGATTATGGATTAAACATAACCGATTCAATATTGGTTTTAGACTTCGGGACTCTCGAGTTTAAGGCCGGCTCTATCGTGGAATTTACATTGACATTCCAACACAATTCTTTTATTGGAACTGTTACTCCAACAGAAACTAACGGTGAAACAACAATATCATTTTCATATATACTGCCTCAAGACTTTGCTAGTGCTTACGATTTATCAATTAGCACGGATTTTATTAATAAAGTAGGGACGGTGTCAAATATTCAGACAGTACCTAATTGTGCCTTAGGGTCTACACTTACAGACACCTTTAATTGTTCGCTATTGCAAACACTAGATGCTCTAGATAAAGCGGAGAGCGGTATGGATGGCCCCTTAGAGCCTGTAAGGATTTTATCTAGTGCGGGGACTCCAAACGAAATACAGTTTCAGTTACCTATAATGAGGTACATTGAGACTGCAGCGCCGACAAATATCGCTAACGAATATTTTGAATGTGTATCCGCAGATGCTAGTTTTACTGACGCGGGAGATAAAAAGAGTTTGCATAGTGACTGGAGTTACGAGCTTGGTATAGTATATATGGACGAGTATGGTCGTTCTACAACAACACTGGTGAGCCCACAAAATTCACTTGATATTCCATGCTCAGAGTCGAGTGAAACAAATAAAATAAGAGCAACAATCCCATCAACACAAATAGCCCCATCTTGGGCTACAAGATATAAGTTCTGTATTAAGTCAGATGTTGAGGGGTATTTTAATGTATACTCTCGGTTCTTTTTCCTAGATTCGTCTTCAGGTGATAATTATTTTTTACTTGAGGGTCAGAACGCGAGGAAGGTTGAGGAGGGAGACCTATTGCGTGTCAAGTTAGATACAGAAGGTGCGGTAGATAGTTGTGTATTAACTACTGTTCTCGATAAGAGCGTTCAGGCGGCTAACTTCTTAAACCCTGCACCGATAGATTCAGCAGGGGCTGTTGTTCTCATACCATCCGGCGTATATGCTAGGATTAGGGCGACAAACTTTTCAGCAGAGGTGGGTACAAACCCTGTAATATCACAGAGCAACTCTAGCGTGGATAAGGACGGAGATGGAACACTTCTTTTTGTTAATATAGATATAAAGAACCCCGACTATAACCCTTCAATTACTTCTAGCTCAGAATATATAGACTATGACATTCCTGCGGGCACCAAGATAACAATCAAGATTAAGAATGAAAGAATAGGCAAGGGTGATACGCAAACAAAAGGGGAGCGAAATTATATTTATAATAGCACATTCACATCACAGCAAGACTACGATAGTTTTGAAGAGTGGTGGGATGGAGATAACATAGGGGACACACTTAACAGTTCAAACACAATTAGAGAGGCGCCTTCAGGTATAACACCTCCAACAAACACATACAACTCAACGACTCTTTTGGGTCAGTTATCTTCAGGAACTAGCACAACGCCCGGGAATGTAGTCACCGGCATAAATGCAGTTGACTACCTCTCTTTAGAGCTCGGGGATATTGTCTTAGATACGTCATCGGGTGATTATGCTCAAATTACAAAGCTCAACAGTAATGTGACGACCACCGGAATCCCAAGCGCAGACTTGGACTCTTCAATAATCTCAGGGACATTGGCGTATACAATATACAGTAGAGCCCCAAAGAGGTCTTATTTTAGTAGTGCGGTTAGTGTTCAAGATTTGGCGACTCAGTTTTACTACTCAGGAACCTCTGCGTCTCCATATAGAAAATTTTTAGGTGTACGTGGGATTGCAGGAGCGGGTGATACAAAAAACAAAATTGCTTCAGCTAGTATGTCCATAGAGGTTGTTCGGTATGGTTCGTTAGTGGCATTTGAGACACAGCCACAAGATACATCTCCTGATGTTTGGTATGAGAGTTCTGAATCATTTGCGATAGACACAAGCCTAGGGTTCCATTACGGAAACGTTGATAACGGAGAAACAATTGTCCCGGGTAAAGGATACCCTCAGACCGCATCAGTAGATGCGATAATTGACACTGACTTCTTTAATTGTTATTCATTTGGAAATGGTGTAGAAAGTTACAAGATTAGAGATGAGATTGCCGGAAAAGAATTACTATTAGGTAATCGAGTATTAACAACAAACTCTGAAGACTTCGAGGAAACAAGAAGATTTGCAGACCTTACGTATAGCGGGGTGTACAACGGAGAGAGTAATGTTAACAAGTTAAACGAATTTAATCTAGGCTTACTTAACTTTAAGCCATTAGAAAACTCGTATGGTTCGATATATATTATTGATGGTCGTGAGACTGACATATTGGTGCTACAGGAAGATAAAATATCCTATGTGCTTGCAAGTAAGAATATCATCAGTGATTCAACCGGAGGAAGTATAATCTCCTCAGTGCCTGAGGTTCTAGGAAATCAGATTGCAAGAAATGAAGAGTATGGCATAAGTCACAACCCTGAGAGCTACGCTAAATGGGGATACGACAAATATTTCACCGACGCAAAACGTGGTGCTGTATTAAAACTAAGAGGTAGCTCTGCAGGAAACGAGCAATTAGAGGTTATTTCAGAATTTGGGATGCGACCATGGTTTAGGGATTTATTTATTGATTCTTTCAATACTCAAAAACTAGGAGCATTTGACCCATACATGAACGAATATGTATTGAGTTCAAATCTTATTGCGACACCATCAGAGACACTATGTATAACCTGTGGCATTACTAGAACAATATCTGTTGATTTAGCTACGGGCGCTTTCACATTCTGTGTGGATGTTGGAGAGCTTGTTGGTGATGTAAACATAGATTACAACATTACGAACATCATAGAGGGTAATGTCAAAATCAGTGCTTTATATGATGGTGTTACAACCACAACAGGATTTGTTCCTACGGATGGGGCTTCTCCTTTGATTGTATCAAAAAATAAAGTCTCAGTTACTGAGATGGAAATAAGTGTCGAGTCTGACGCGGGAATAGTGATAATGGACTTAACTGTCAATTGTCCGGTTGGTCAGCAACTTCAAATTATACAGGTTTGTTATTCATTGAATGATGATTCTGAGCAACTTATCCATAATGAATATAGATGGACAGATGGCGCATATGTGTCTCCATTACATTCAACTCAAGTGGAGTTTATCACAGGGTTGGCGAGTCCACTTATCTCTCAGTACAATGTAATTACGGGCCCACAAGGTGGAGGGTTTATTCCTGCAGATGCCGCAACGGTTACGGTTCTAACGAACAGAATTACTCCGGGGGATAATTATGTATTTGACAAGACTATCGATGAGTTAAGGTATTTGAGAAGTAATACGCTCTATGCAAATAATAGTACTGATATGTTGGCATTATTGGCAGCCTCGACCAACTTGGCTATTACGGAAGTGACTTCAGATAAGTTCTCGGGGACATTTACTATGCCGACTAGTACTGACACTTACTTATATTTGCTTTACGATTATAGAAGACCAACGGGAATTGAAATGTGTTATGACGCCACTAGCTCAGACGCAGCCTGTTGTGAATGTTAAAATTTAAAAATAGATAATGGCAGCATTAGGAAATTATTATATAGACGCACCGATTCTGTCGGGGGCAACATCAGTATTCACTAACGTGGGTATGACGACGCTTGCCGCTGATGGATTTTACTCAGACCAACTCGGCACTGTTAGGGAGCAGGTAAGTGGTATATTGGGTATATCGATAGCATGTCCAACTTGTTATATCCCATGTGGAACGAGTATTGACATATCGGGTGGTGGTCTTACTCAAGGGATATATGATATGAAATCTAACACCCCAACAACTTCGGGTTGTATTATTGTATATGTAAAACCATATTCAACAGATATAGGCGTTAGAGTGGCTTTTGATAGCGTTCTATATAACCAAATGACAAACGCTACATATGGATACCTTGCGAGTAACAACGCTTCTAATTATACTTATATAGGAGACTCAACATTAGCCTCTCCTTGTGGAACGAATATAGGTACCGTGCTTGATGCGGGGGGATACCCCGTAGCTCCTGCCACGTTAAACCAATGGGAGTACTCGGGAGCGGGTTTTGCTTTTGTGGGTGCATCAGGTGTTGTGACAGGAACATCGGGGGATTTGGCTCTAACTGCGGCTGACCCGGGATATTGTACATTGTACATACCAAAACCTTTAGAGACATCAGGGGTGGTTGATGCAAGTATCTTTGGGCCGTGTGCGTCTATTGAGTTTGATATTCAGGTGAATTGTCCAGTGACACTAGTGTCGGTTTGGGGTTCAAACCCGGGGCCTTATCCCGATTGTAATATAGAGCCGCTGCCTAATCTCTTCTACAATGTCCCAAACTTTGGCGGGACAGCGGGAGTTCCCGCGTTACATGAGTTCATGCTTCTTGACCCATACGGGGTAAATAGAGTTGCTCCGGGAGATTATGTTATTGACGTAGCAGGAGCTTTGAAAGAAATAACAATATCAGCAGATGGTATTATAACAGCAATAGCAGCTTGTCCACCATAAAAATAATATAGATGCAAGAATATACACTAACATATAGCGACAAAGCAAAAGGGTTTCCTTCATTTTATTCATTTGTACCCGATTACATGTTGGGTATGAATCAATATTTCTATACTTTTAAGGGTGGTAATTTATATAGTCACAATACTAATACAGATAGAAATAGTTTCTACGGAACGGATTATGCCTCAACCCTACAAAGTGTATTCAACGAAAATCCACTAACAAATAAGCTGTTCAAGACACTAACCCTTGACTCGGGGTTCCCATGGGAGGCAACATTAGAGACTGATATACAGCAGAATGGTTTTATAGATGGGAGTTGGTTTACCAAAAAAGAAGGGATGTGGTTTGGATTTGTGCGCAGTACGGGTACAGTGCCATCAGCGACAACCGAGTATGTTATGAGGTCTTTAAATGGCCTTGGTCAAAGTGATGTTGTTACTATTGGTGCGGGGGTTGCTACAATTGAGTATCCGACGGCAATAAAGTTAAAGACTATGATGTCGATAGGGGATATGCTGTACTTCTCAATACCACCCTATGATACACCGCAACTTGCAGGTCAAATTACGAATATAGTTGTTGACTTGCCGAATGGCACAAATAATGTTGTTATAAACACCGTGGGGGCTACATTTATCCCTACTGTTACACCAACGCCAACAACGGTTGCCATCCCAATACAGGATGCATTCTACTTATATATCAAAAATTCTATAGCAGAATCTCATGGTGTATTAGGAGCGTATTGTGTTTTCACCTTGGAACTTGCAGCAACAGCAGATATGGCTGCGTCAGAATTATTTGTCGTAGAGTCTGAGGTAATGCAATCATTCCCTTAAATTCTTTATCTTTGTAGAGATGTATGGGGATATTAAGTTTATTTAAAAGAAAAAAAGAATCTCCCGAAGACCTACTAAAATTGGTTAACGAAAACCGGGGTCTTTTATGGGAAGCGATTTCGGATTTTAAAGAAACACTACAATCCGTTAATGGAGCTGTAGGTCACCATACAGATGAGATGCAAGAAATATTCCCTGTAAAGCATCATTTAAGAGACGGGTTATATACCCGAGAGGTATTTATGCCAAAGGGGTCTTTGGTGGTTAGTTACATACATTTAACAAATCATCCGTCATTTTTTATGTCCGGGGAGATGTCGATACTCTTAGACGATGGCGAGGTAAAAAGAATAAAGGCGCCAATGGTTGTACAAACGGAAGTCGGAACCCAAAGGGTTGCATACATGCACGAGGATTGTGTTTGGAATTGTGTTTATAGAGTCAACGCAAAAACAATAGAGCGGGCAGAGCAGGAGGTTTATACAGAGGATTACTTAGACCTGCCCCAACACGTTATTTTAAATAAAAAATTATTATGTCAGGACTAGTAGTAGGTATAGCTAATGTGGCCATCGGGGTTGCCAAAACGGCACAATCGTTTTCTCAAGCAGCCAAGGAAAAAAGGGGGATGCAAGAAGCTAATAAGGCCGCAGCTAAAGCGATGCTTGAGGCACGTAGCAAATTAGATGTTAACGAATTTGATGCTTTTGATATCAATAAGGAAGTCTATGAATTAGAGCGAGAGCAAATGCTTACACTAGGAGCAACGGCGCTTCAACAAGGTGTAGAAGGTGACCCTAGAGGGGGCGCAGCTATGGCCGGTAGAGTGATGCTTGCCAATAATCAAGCAGGGGCTAAAACTAGAACGGCAATGAATCAAGATGTAATAGACGCTGAAAAACTTTCTGCTGTGCAAGCAGCAAAAAATAGGCAGATGAGTATGGGGTTAGACTTGGCGGAAGTACAGGGAGCTCAAAAAGCTGCAGCGGTAGCTGAAGGTAGACGGAATACTGCTATAACGCAAGGTTTTGAGGGCATAAAGGACACGGTACAAGCGGGGATTAGTGAAGATATGATACCTTTGTACAGCAAGAAAAAAGATGATTTAGGTGGTTGGGCAGGTGGTCAAGCAGATTGGGAAGCAGCAAACCCATTCTCTCAGAACCCATTTAATCCGTATTCAATTCCACAGGGAAGCCCTAACTTATATACACCACAGACACCGGGTTTCATAGACCCGAACTATAGTTTTGGTGGCACACAGTTGTATAAACAATATGGATTTTAGAATATGACATACTATAAATACGAGAATGCCAATACTCCAATAAATTGGGCAAAAGTTGGTAAGAATATGTCAGACATGCTTACTACTGAGGCTGACAATAGGGAAAAAAAGAAGGAGGCGTACGACAAAGGATATCGTGACGACCAAAAGTGGGCAAATGAGAATATTGTCCTCGGAAACCATCCGGAGACGAATGCAAGAATCGCGGAAATGGCTGTTAACTTACCTGAGTATAATAGACTACAATTTTCCTTGCTAAAGAAGGGTCAACTAAGTCAGCAAGAGTACACCGCCAATCGCCAAAATGCAAGGGATAGCGCCCAATCAGTTCTCGGTCTTGGGAAAAAATTTCAAGCCGAGTACGATATAAAGATGCCTCGATACGAATCCGGGAAATCATCTTTTCGTGAGGCGTGGGAGATGGAGTCTGCCGAAGGGTTGTCTAAAATGAAAAATGTACGCATTGTGATGGATGATAACGGGAATCAAATTTTCATGCCAATGGTTCTGAACCAAAAAACAGGTATATTTGAGGTGAGCAAGAACCCGAATGATGCGATATCTGTTTTGGAGATGGAGAGTAGATTAAACTCTCAATGGGATAGATTTGATGTAGGACTAGCGGCAACTAATGCTGCGGCACAACTTGGCGCAATAGAGGAGACGGTATTAAATAAGGCTAATTCTCCCGGTGGATTAGATGTGTTTTACACAGACATAGATGCCAAAAAGGGTGGTGAATATAATAATTGGGAAAATGACCAAATAGGGGTTATGATGAGTAATCCAAATAATATTTCCTCTGTATTGGTTGACCTGAAGCTAAACACTACGAATACTGACGGTAGTAGGGGTGAAAAGTATGTTTTCACATATGATAAGGAGGCATTCGAAAAAGACACAACCGACTCGCTTATATATATTAATCGAGAAGAAGACATGCGAGGAGTTGCTGAGTTCAAGCCGGAGCAAGAAGAAACGGTTAGAGAGGCATTACGTACAGCTATTCGAGCAAGCATTGATGAGAAAATAGAATTAAAATCAGCAGGAAGAAGACCGTATGCCCCTACAGGGCCGGCGGCTAAACCTCCAACACCTGAGTATGAATTATTTGAAAAAACATTCAACGAGAGGGAAGGCAAGAAAATGCAAGGAGTCAAAGGCGAGGCCGCTATTAATAGTGCTATGAGGAATTTGCCGGGGATGCGTGGTGTTAAATACAGGATAGATGATGGGATGCAGCAAGTATATTATGTCGATAGCGGAACGGATGAAGAGGTACCTGTGTTTGAGGTCGAGGAGGGTATAGATATTACCCAAGATATAGTAAATGTAGCTAGAATACGAGCAACCCAAAAAGACGGGGAGCTGAGTGGCATTTCGCTACAGAATGCATACGCAGGAAAAAAGAAAAGTGGTGGCAAGAAAAAGAGAACCATCAAACAGATTCAAGAAGAAGATAGTGTAACTACCACAGAAGCAATTAAAATATTTAACAATCAATAATATGTATGACGATTTATTTGACTTAATAGTTGAGGGGGCATTTGCAAACAAAGAAGAATTTGATGCTTTTGTAAATAAGTCTAGTCCTGAAGAAATTTTTTCACTTGTAACTGAGGGTGCATTTGCTGACATTGATGAGTTTAAATCAATGTATAGTTCGGGAGCACCTGTGGTAGATGTTATTGGTAACGAAGTAAAAAAAAAAGGTTCTACGGGTTCTTCTTCGGGAGATGGTTCTTTGGATTCGCAAGGCTTGTATGAGCAGTGGGAGCAAAAATATAACATATCTCAAGCAGGCGTAAGTCCCATACCATCCCTTGACGAGTTACAAGTAGATGATGACATGAGGGATACTCGAGTATTCGAGGAAGAGCCCGAAACGACAACAAGTGGTGAGGCCCCAAAGCAAAAGGAGCGCACACTATTTGGTGAGTTATCTACCGAAAAGCAAGATGCTACAAGAATAGATAAAGGTATAAATATACCTACCGACACACAATACAGTGATGTAACCTCCACTATTGGGGACGTGGATAGGTCAAAACCAATTATTCTTCCTGAAGAAACAGTAGCGACAGGTGAAATCCCGACTGTACCAATAGAAGAAGCTAGGACTCAAAAAGAGCGCACACTATTTGGTGAGTTATCTACCGAAAAGCAAGATGCTACAAGAGTTGATAAAGGCGTGGACATCCCCACGGAGGTGCGTGACCAAGAGAGCTACCTACCTCGCGGCTCTAAGGAAATATTCAATCAAGAGCTAAAGAATGTTACTGCAGAACTTATTGGGAAAGAGGAGCAATTTGTAGTTCCGCAGATGAATTTTGCATTTGGGGATTATGGGTTTTCATTTGAGAAAGCGGGAGCACTGGGAGACAAGATGGTTGTCAAATCAAAAAGTGGCAACGCAATAACAATAGACCTAGACCCAATATTGGGTTCGACAGAGAGTTCTGAGGCAAAAAAATTAACAAAGTTTCTATCCGACAATAGAATTGGGAGTCAATTCTTAGCTCAAAAAGAAGGGATATATGCTTCTGAGCAAAAGAAAATTACGACAGCAAAAGAGCTCAACGATAAGTTTATGGGGATAAATACAAGCTCCCGTGAATTTGAGCGCGATGCTGATTTATACGTAAAGGAGAGTCGAGAATTGTTACACATGGGTGATGTGTTGGCTTCCGTGCCCGAATCAGAGAGGAGCACTCCTGAATACAATCAAAAGATACAAGAGTATAAGGAATTACTATCCTCTATAGAAAAGAATAGGGTGAGCCTAGTTGAGCGTGAAGAGCAATTGAGACAAGAAGGCCAACAAATAGACGAGTTAGCAGGAGAGTATTACAAAATGGCCTCACAGCAAGGGGAGAAGTCAAGTTTTCTTGGGAATCAAATATTAATGGGTGTTGAATCTTTCGATGCGGCATTCACTAGCCACATGATTGACTTTACATCAGGCATATTGGGTGCGGAGCATTATTTGGGAAGTCAGGGATATCAGGATTCATATGAGAAGAGGGCTAACGAGATATTGCTACACAATGCGGAGCGCCCTGAGGGTATGTCATTTTCTGATTGGAAAGCTAACTTAGAAAAGACAAACCCACCAAGAAAAATCAAAGAGCTTGAGGCTGCAGTTTTAGATGACTCTAGGAAGTTTGAAAAATTTGGGGAAGTATCAAGGTATAGGAGCCCATTCTCTCAGGCAGCAGCAGCCACATTTGATGAGAACATAGGGGAGGTTGACCGAGCTAGGAACTTGGCTAGAAAACTAATAGGGAGTGAGAGCACTACAGAGGGGTATGCAGGGAAGCTAATGGAAGACTCACAGTTTTGGAGGTCTTTTGGTGGCGCTGCACAGTCTCTTCCGGCTATGATGGTGCCGGGATTTACTCGGGTTATTGCATTTGGGCTTCAACAGGAAGACGCTATAAATAGAGAGATGGAGGGCAACCCTGATTTTGACAACATATCAGAGATGGAAAAGCTGAAGGTTACACTACCTATAGCATTTGTCGCCGGTGTTTTAGAGGAGGTTGGTATGAGGAATATATTCGGACAAAAGGGCCTTCTTAATGAATTGACACTTAGCGCTTTATCTAAAACAGGCATGAAGGTTACGGCAAAGACACTTAAGGGTGTTATTGAGAAGGATGTAAAGAATATAATAGCACAGGGAGCACTTAAAATAACAGCGGCAGGATTAGCTGAGTATGAAACTGGGTTCTTGCAGCAAGGAGCCGAGTTCGCAATTAAAGAGATATATAATATCTCGAAGGGTAAGGAAATGTTTGACACACCTGACACCATCTTGGAAGCACTAAAAGAGATGCACGTAGCAGGTGTTGACGAGATGGTTGGTGGTATGATTATGGGGTCAGTGCCGGCTACTTTGGGGGCATTTTCATCAAAGACTGCAAGCAAGTTAGATGACGAGACATTCAGGTTGTTTGATGAAATAAGAAAAGACCCAAACTATAGGAAATTCTACAATGCAGACCTAAAAAGAAAGGTTGCGCTCCAAGAGATAACAGCAGAGGAAAGAGTAGAGAAACTCGCGCTATACGATACTGTATCTGCAGTGGCGCATAACGTACCCGCGAAACTAACTCCAAAGAAAAGGAAAGCCGCTATAGAGCTTTTAATGGAAAAGGCTAAATTAGAAAGGGAAGTTAAAGGGAAAGACCCAATACTTGTTAAAAAAGAAATAGAACAAATTGAAGCTATAGATAAAAAATTAGAGGCCATAAGTGAGCCCGCATCTATATCTAAAGAAGATACTGAAGCATTTAATGCGCTACCTAAGGAGGTGCAGCAAGAGTTTATGGATGCGACTGATGGCGATATCAACTCTGCAATGGAGCTATTTACTGATGAACAAGCAAAACTAAAAGAAGTGTTTGGCACGGAGGCGACTGTTGTGGATGCCCCTGCTATTGCTCGTGAGGCGATAGGTGAAATGGTGGAGACGGCCACAAAAGCTATAGCTGAAGTAGCCCCAAATACAAAGATTGTTGTGCATGAAACCAATGAGGAGTATTTAGCTAATGCAACACAGGGTGAGGGCAGAGGAGAATATGACCCAAAGAAAGATGTAATACACATCAATGCTAGTCGGGCTACAGAAACAACAGTGCCTCACGAGGTATTCCATGCAGTGTTCGTAAACAAGATGAAAACGGACACGAAGGCAAAGGAGGTAGCCAAGACAATGATGCAATCCGTTAGAAAGACTCTAGATAAAAACTCGGAGCTAGGGCAAAAGATAGATTCATTTGTTGCGAATTATGATGAGTTCCAAGATGAGGAGGGCCTAGCTGAATTGACGGGCATATTGTCATCAATGAGCGATGGATATGGGCAATTGTCTAAACCATCAAAGAATGCTGTTGTGGACTTCTTTAAGAAGGTTGCAGAGATGTTCGGCATAAAGCTGGATAAGGGCTTCGGAAAGACAGATGAGAGTGTTATAGACCTTATAAATACACTAGTTAGGAAGACGGCAACAGGAGAGGCCATAACTGCTCAGGATGTTGAGATATTAGATAATGGCTCAGAGAGAATAGATGCCTCAGTTCGTAAACAAATAGCCAAAGGATTTGTAGGTTCATCATCAAAAGGTAGCTCGGTCCACATGTTTGCTAATCCAAGCATATTGAAGCCCATCCGAATGGATAATGGCAGGACTAAGGTTGTAGATTTAGGGAGGGCTTTTGATGAACGAGCAAAAGAGGAGGGTTACCACATACCACTGCCGAAAGCCGGGCAGACTTACACTGACGCGCAATTAAATCAGATTGCCGACTCAATGACTGATGATGCGGAATTTCAATTAAAACAAGACGATTCGGGGATAGGTTGGTATGACACTAAGACAAAGTCGGCCATGGAGTTGATGTCAAGGCTACACCCTGAGCTATCAGAAGATGCTGAATCGCATCTTAAGTTTACATTAATGGTTGCTTTGATATCTCAAAATAATACAGTTGGTATTAATTTTAGACAGGCCAATGAAGCCTACACCTATTATAAAGAAAATGGAGAGCTACCCAATAAGGCTTATGCGGGTAAGTCAGGGAATATTATAAAGAACAACATTGAACTTTCCTTCAAAGCTCTCGACACAATGGGCTGGAAAGCATATAAAGATATGCTTCAAGAGACAAGAACAGTAAGGGAGTGGGAATCCTTGGGATTCTCTATTGGCGGAGAAAATAAGACAACCAAGGTTACCGGAGCAATGGCGTTGCTCGGCTCAAAAATTGGAAGTTTTTGGGGCAATTTAAATGGGGATTTCGACACTTTAACGGCTGACCTGTGGTTTACTAGAATGTTCAATAGATATACAGGTAACGTTGTATCTAAAAAATTAAGCGGTAATAGCAAAAATAGTACATTAACTGAGCTTGAAAAGTATTCAGGAACAGACCTATTATATGGGTATAAGAAGTCATCTCTGTTAAAAGGCGGCCTTATTTTTGATAAATGGCTAAATACTATTGTTAATAATTACGCTAATGGTGGCTACAAGAATAAACACAAGTTAAATGTGGTTAGTAATACCCATTATAAAAATATTAAAGGGGAGTTGCAGGATGTCCCAAGGGGAGGGAGCGAGAGGAATGCGATGAGAGATGTGGCGAAGAGGGTTCAGGATAAGCTAATAGAAAGAGGTTATCCAAAATTAGACATAGCAGATATTCAAGCTATCGTGTGGTATAATGAAAAGGACTTGTATGGACT
>Ga0075467_10002985_pt1 | contig 13141 bp, 8 predicted proteins | sample DEB08_DNA_9_FD_75067 | JGI IMG/M metagenome (GOLD analysis project Ga0075467, IMG submission 75067) | Aqueous microbial communities from the Delaware River and Bay under freshwater to marine salinity gradient to study organic matter... | ecosystem: Environmental > Aquatic > Marine > Coastal ...
ACGGACTGGACTTTAAATATCGATCTTATGTTCAGGATATAATGGGCCCCATGTGTTTTGACTATGGATTCGGACCTTTCCGATGGGTTTGTGCTTCAGGGAAACCTGAAGATCTAGCTAAAACTGATGCCATAGCTTCAGAAGTCTTAGAGGAAATCATGAAGGATTCCCCTGTTGAAATTCAGCAGCAAATGGCAGACAACATACAATGGATTAAAGGGGCTCAAGAGAATAAACTAGTCGTTGGGTCTCAAGCCCGTATTCTTTACGCCGACACGGAAGGTCGCATGAAAATTGCTTCTGCATTTAATGATGCTATTGCCAAAGGGGACATCGGAATTGTAATTTTAGGACGAGATCATCATGATGTTTCAGGAACTGATTCTCCCTACAGAGAAACTTCAAATATTTATGATGGGAGTCAGTTTACGGCAGACATGGCCATTCATAATGTGATCGGAGACAGCTTCAGAGGAGCCACCTGGGTGAGTATTCACAATGGTGGTGGTGTTGGCTGGGGAGAGGTTGTTAATGGGGGGTTTGGTATGGTTATTGATGGTAGTGAGGATGCGCAACGACGCCTAAAATCAATGCTATTTTGGGATGTAAATAACGGAATCGCAAGACGCAGTTGGGCACGAAATAAGGAGGCGATTTTTGCTATTAAAAGGGAAATGAAAAAGAACCCTGATCTTAAAATCACACTTCCTAATTTTGTTGATGATGATTTATTTACTTAGAAAAAAACGCTATGAAGTTATTCAAATTTATCCCATTTTTAGCACTTTTCATTTTCACTTCTTGCAACACAGTTCGTGTAGCTTCGGACTATGACAGAGAAGCTAATTTTACCGAGTATAATTCCTTCGCCTTTTACAAACCAGGTATCGACAAGGCAAAGATATCCGATTTAGACAAAAAGAGAATTCTGCGAGCCATAGAAGCAGAAATGACTGCTAAAGGTATGTCGAAGTCTAAAACTCCAACCTTATTAGTGAGTATTTTTACCAAAGAAAAAAATCGAATTGATGTTTATAACAACAACTACGGTTATGGCTGGGGATGGAATCCATATTGGTATGGAGGATATTATGGAAGTACTGTGTCAACATCAACTGAAGGCTCTCTTTATATTGATTTAATTGACGTAAAAACCAATGCGCTTGTCTGGCAAGGTTTGGGAACAGCAGATTTGGTTACAGGTAGTATGGAAAAAAAAGAACAACGAATTAGAGAAATAGTTGGAAAAATTTTAGCTGTATACCCTCCTGGATCAAACACTAAATAATAGTATCTCCTCTGAAAATAAATCATAATATGCCACGATTGTACACATCCCTATTTATGCTACTATTGACGGGTTTCACCGTTTCAGCCCAGCAACTTGTTACTGGAAAAGCTACCTTAGAAAAAATAGATAAACGAGTCTATACCATTTCAAAGATCGACGGCATTTCAAAGACCATTGATTTAGATTCCAAAAATAACATTAAAGGAGTATTATCTGTACTCTTTGAAGATTGCAGCGATATTCGTGATGAAATCTTTGCTACTGAATATTTTGACGAAAAAACATTAACGGAATACACGAATAGCTACAACAATTGTAACTATAGTGGCTACACCCCTACCGAAAAAGAACTCGACAGAGTAAACTCAAAAAAGATAGACCAAGTAAGGTTTTACGGTGGCGTAACTATCGGATTGAAGAATATCAGCTTTTTTGATGATAGTCGGACCGAGGTTTTGAACCAGTACGGTGCTACAATTGGGATGATGGCCACACCTGGTTTCTTAGGTTCGCTTCAAGGAAATCTATATTTCAGTTTTCAAGCCACTATGAGTTTCGGAGGAGAGAAAACATTCAAATATGCCCCTCAGCCAACTAGCTTCTCCGCAAATACATTTCGTCTCATGTTAGGCTCTGAATATTATTTCAACAAAAACGGAAAAATCAAACCATTTGTAGGAATCGGATTTGGACTAACCTCAGATAGCTATAAAGGAAACGTAGCTAATGCTCCATTTAAAATAAACGGCGGGGACCCTATTTGGACACCAAAAATTGGTCTATTGTATGCTATAAGTAGTAGTAAGGACGTGGGGATCACTTTCAGTTATATTCCTGAATATACGAATGATCTGAGCTTTCCAAACGACAATATGATCATTCCATTAATTGTGAGAAGCAGTTATTATAACTTTGCCTTAAACTTCTATTTTTAAGATCAACTGCCACTGGAAACAATAGTTATCTTTTAATAATTTTGAGTTCCTTTTGAGCTCCTTTAGTGGATTCGATTTTGGCTATATAAACGCCAGGTGCCCAGCTATCAGTTTCAATAGATATAGCAGTCTCAGCACTAAAAGTATTGTTGTAAACCTGTTGCCCTCCAACTGAAAAGACAGTCACAGTTTCAATTTCAATAGCGCTCTCAATTCGCAATTCAATCGTTACAGGGTTCTTATAAAACAGTAGAGCCCCTTCAAACTCTTCCGAAGCTAATACCTCATCATTAAAATTCTGTGCATATATTTTAGGACCTCCGCTTTTTTCTTCAATAAAGACCGCAACACTTTGATTGTTCACTGGCTTGGTATAATGAATCCTACTTTTATTCGCGGAAAAGGTCGCCACATCTCGCGATTCTTCCATCCAAGCAAAATCTCCTGCACTCGTTAAATACACTACCCCTAGTACTGTAGGGCTTACACCGTTGTCTAGCCCACTTTTCAACAAGAACAAAGGGCTGTCATTTTTTAGCTGTAAGCTGCCAACATGCACTTTTTCGCTGCCAATAGCATATACCTGTTTTGCATTATCGGTGAACTGTCTATCTCCACTCATCTTGTCAAATTTCTGAACATACTCACCTTTCTGTCCTTGACTTGAATTTGTATACGTGCAAATTGCCCAGATATAATCTGAACCACTTTCAATAGCAATTTGTGTATTCATTTCATAGTCGGTTTGATTGACGTCGAAGTCCGCACCATTAATACCCCATGGCAAAGACCCATCTCCATCAATCCGCTGTAAAAAAGAATCAAAACGAGTTCCAGGTGAAGCCTTATAACCCATATAAACTATATCACCATCCTGTAAACCACTATAAGTGGTATTAAAGACAGTACCATTATTGGAAAGTTGCGTGGGGTTGGCCCACTGCAATACCCCGTCACTGTTATAACGCTGTGCATATAGAATTGAGTTTATCGTAAAAGTAAGACTATGAAAAACCATCATATAATCACCATTAGATAGTTCGAACATATTCGCAGGCACTGTATCATTTCCAGCGTGTACGATTGGCTGCGTTGAACTCCATACAGCAACCCCAGATGCATCATATTTTTGCATGACACTTTCACCAGATGGAAACCAAGAAACGATTGCTTCTCCTGTTGATAGGGGCAAGACGGTAACTGCATAACCCGATCCAACATTTACACCATCAGCTCCCCAAAGATGATTTCCTGCAACATCTAATTTATAAACGTAGGCTGGATCACCGCCTCCCGTTCCTGTTGCTCCTATATATAAATTATCATTTTCATCAATTACTATACTCCAAATAACTGTAAAGGTGCTCATAGGTAGAGTGTCACTAACCAAAATACCATCATTTCCTAGCATTTGTGTTCCATCTACATCTAATACTTGCAGTCGCAACTCATAATTCATTGGTTTTGCAACAGCTTTCCAAAACACAACATAAGTTTTACCATCTGAGGTGCCAATGGCTTTCATATCTCCGCCTTCAGAATCTACCACCAAGGTGTTAACAGCAATATCTGTATTCCACTGAGCATTTAAATTTAAAATAGTAAATATTGCAAGTAGTGTAAATAATCTCTTCATGGTGTACGTTTTTTCTGTGCAGTTAATAAATCGAATTACATATAAAGATAGGAAAAGTTTTAATACATAAAATAATATCGTGAGAGCTTCAAACCAAGCACAGGAATTAACCTATAACTATTATATGCTCAACAACTTGCCTATTTATGACCGTTCCATTTTCGGTTGCGATTTCTGTTAGATAGAAGGCAGCTGCCAAAGACGGCTCGTCGATTTGATAGTTTATTTGAATTTAATAATTTAACAATTGCAGTAATTTCCGTTTCACTTTTTCTACAGAAGGAACCATTGTTTGTTCCAATATAGTATTTAGTGGTATCGCAGGCATATTTTCTGAACCTATTATCATTACAGGAGCATCTAATTGCTGAAAGCATTCTTCTTGAATCCTGCCTTGCAACGCTCTTGAAAAACTATTATCTGAGGGCTCTTCAGTAACCACCAAACATTTTCCACATTTCTTAACCGATTCAAAAACTGTATTGTAGTCTAAGGGATGTAAGGTTCGAAGATCTACTATTTCAATTCTATCCTGCATGTCTAGCTCTTCCGAGGCGTTAATAGCCCAATGCACACCCATTCCATAAGTAATTACAGTAATGGTTTCTTCTTCCTCCTGTTTCCATATTTCCTGCAATACCCATGCCTTTCCGAAGGGTAATATATAATCTTCATCGGGTTCCAAAGACGTAGCCCCTTTGGTCCCGGGCACCTTACTCCAGTACAACCCTTTGTGCTCAAAGATCACCACCGGATTAGGATCGTAATAACCAGCTTTCAGTAGACCTTTTAAATCGGCTCCATTACTGGGATATGCAATTTTTAATCCGCGAATATTGGTCACAACACTTTCCACTGAGGATGAGTGATAAGGACCGCCACTTCCATAAGCGCCAATTGGAACTCTAAGAATCATTGAAACTGGCCATTTTCCGTTGGAAAGGTAACAACTCCGACTCACTTCAGTAAATAACTGATTCAGTCCAGGCCAGATATAATCTGCAAACTGAACCTCAACAATAGGTTTTAAACCCACAGCACTCATACCAACGGTGGAGCCAACGATAAATGCTTCTTGTATAGGCGTATTAAACACTCTATTATCACCAAATTTCTGTGCTAGAGTTGCCGCTTCACGAAAAACGCCACCCAGTCGACCTCCAACATCTTGACCATATAAGAGGCACTCTTTATGTTTTGCCATTAATTCCTCTATGGCAAACAAGGCACAATCTACCATCACTACCTTTTCACCACCTGCTGGGGAGCGTTCCCCAACCTCCTCTGTGATTGGTGTTGGGGCAAAATCGTGTGTAAATAAATCCTGAGGTTGAGGATCCTCAGCTTTTAATGCCTCTTTCAAACTTGCTTCGACTTCCATTTTTACACGAGAAACCGTCTCTTCTAATGCTACTTCAGAGAATCCATTTTTCCGCAAAAGCTTCCACATCTTGGGATAAGGATCTCTACTTCTTGCTTCTTCCAAATCGTCACGATACCATTCCATCCTCACTCCCGAAGTATGATGATTTAGCAACGGAACTTTTGCGTGAACCAAGAATGGTCTGCGTTCTGTTCTAATTTTTTCAATCACAGTTTTCAGACTGAGGTAGCATTCTTCAAAATCGGTCCCATCTATTGTAATTGCTTCTAAACCATTAAAACCATTTGCATATTCAAATGCACTTTGCGCTCGAGTCTCTGCTTCATTGGCACTAATGTCCCAGCCATTATCTTGTACTAAATAAAGTATAGGTAACTGTTTTAAAGCAGCCATTTGAAATGCTTCTGAAATCTCTCCCTCCGTGACAGAGGCATCTCCTAACGAACAGACTACAAAGCCATTTTCACGTAGCCGTGTATCGGGAGAATCAAACGAAAAATCGACTTCACTAGAAGGACCAAATTTTGCGATGCTTTGTTTTAATTCTTCCTCAGAAATGTTCTCTTTTTTCGGGGAATTAAGTGACTCTTTATACCACATACCCATGGCAACTCCAGTCGCAGGAATGGCCTGCATACCAGTTGCACTGCTTTGATGTGGAATTTTTGGTTTATCATCGTCTCTTAAACTAGGATGACAATAATAGGTTCTTCCGCCGGAAAAAGGATCATCTTTTTTAGCCAATACCTGTAGCATGAGATCATAAGGTTTCATGCCAATTGAAAGAAGCATAGCGTCATCACGATAATATGGAAAGGCATAATCTTGAGGAAGTAATTGCATTCCCATTGCAATCTGAATGGTTTCATGACCACGAGAGGTAGCATGTACATATTTCGACACAAGCTTAAAGTTCTCTTCATAAAGTTCTGTCATCGCTTTCGCGGTGACCAGCTTGGTAAATGCTTTTTCAAGAATATTCTCTGCTATTTTATTGCTCATTTTTATTTTAAATGGTCTCTATTTTATATTCCCAAAAGTTGGATAGCTCTTTTTAATATTTTCTATTGGTGTCAAATTGTTCCATATAATCTGCGATTCTGCGCAAGAAGGAACCCGCTAAATTGCCATCGACAATCCTATGATCGAAGGACAATGAAAGATACATCATACTTCTAATCTCTATAACATCACCCTCTGGTTTTTCTATCACTTCCGCCCTCTTTTTAATAATTCCGGTAGCTAGTATCGCCGCTTCAGGCTGATTTATGATTGGTGTCCCCATTACACTTCCGAAGGTACCTACATTAGAGATGGTAAATGTACTTCCCTTGGTATCTTCCAGTTTCAAGCTGTTTTCTCTAGCTTTAACCGCCAAGGAGTTTATGTCCGTGGCCAATTCTATTAGATTTTTTTTATCTGCATTATGAACTACAGGGACAATTAAATTTCCTGATGGCAGTGCAGCCGCCATTCCTATGTTTATATCTTTTTTTACTATAATATTTTTTCCGTCGAGTGAAGAATTTATCATCGGAAAGTCTGTAATCGCCTTGGCAACACATTCAATAAACAAAGGAGTGAACGTCAATCTTTCTTTATGTTTATTCTGAAATGCTTCTTTATTTGCATTTCTCCAATTGACCATTAACGTAAGATCTGCCTCCACATATGCGGTTACATGTGGGGAAGTATGTTTGCTAAAAACCATATGATCGGCAATCATTTGCCGCATGCGATCCATTTCCACAACCTTTCCTTTCCCTTTGTCAAATTTCAAATCGGGTATTTTAAAGCCTGAAGATTCTGCTACAGGAGCTGCGACTTTATTTGGTCGCCCTGCGGCAATATAATCCATCACATCACTTTTACGCAATCGACCCTCCTTGCCAGTTGATGGAATACGCGCCAATTCGTCAAAACTAATATGTTGCTCCCTTGCAATGCTAACTATTAAAGGGGAGAAGAATAAATTAGTGTTCTGCTTCGCATACTGATTATTTTTTGTTGTTGATATGACGGCAATTTCGGTCTCTTTTTTTGCGGTTGTAGTTCGTTTTTTAGACTTTTTATTGATAACCGCTTTTTCGTCTGGGCCCACTGTTATTGTTGCAATTATGTCTCCAATTTTAATAACATCGTTTGCCTTAAACAATAGTTCAGATACTACCCCACTTACTGGTGATGCGATTTCCGAATCCACTTTATCGGTTGCTACTTCCAACAAAGGTTCGTCAATTTCAACAGCATCCCCAACATCCTTAAACCAAGTTATAATGGCGGCTTCAGTAATACTTTCCCCCATTCTAGGCATTCTAAATTCAACTATTCCTGCGGAGGCAGGAATCTGCTTATCGTTTTCCAAATCTTGATGTTTTGTTAGTCCAATTCATAGTCTCAGTTATCCAGCTAGGATTTGTTTCTTCTTTCAATAAATATTTCAACTTCTACCCAACTATATATCTGTCTTTCTAAACTCTTCAAGAGTTTTATAAAAATCTTCTTGCTGAGGCCTATTCTTCGGAATTTCGCGAAGTGGCTCAACTTCCTTTAAATGCTCATTACAATCTTGAGGCAACTGCTGATATAATTTTGTTCCAGCAGTTTTCCATGCAATCATTTCATCTGAAACCTCCTTAATAGCTTTTGCTGGATTACCCACAATCAACTGTCGTTTCTTAAATACAGCTTCCGCCTTTACAAATGACATTGCCCCAACGATACATTCATCTCCAATTTGGGCACCATCCATAAGCACGCTATTCATTCCAATAAGGCAATTCCGACCTAAATTGGCTCCGTGAATAACGGCACCATGACCAATATGAGCGCCTTCTTTTAACACTATCGATTTTCCTGGAAACATATGAACCGTACAGTTTTCTTGCACATTTACTCCGTCTTCCAAAATAATCTCACCCCAATCACCGCGTATAGCAGCTCCTGGACCGATATAGCAATTTTTACCGATAATAACATTTCCCGTTACCGCAGCTAACGGGTGCACGAAGCTAGATTCGTGAATTATTGGTATGTGGCCTTTAAAACTATAAATCATAAATTCTAAATGTAAAATGACAAAGTAAAAAGTGGTTTTTAAAAACTTTAAACTTTTACATTTTGCGGTTTCCTATTTGAACTTTTTTAATGTTTCTTTAGTAAAATCACTGAGCACCAGCCTTCCAGATATTATTGCTCTTTCAGCTAATAACGTGTCCCAATCCTCCGTTCCTGTCCATAAGACTTTCTTCATCGCTTTCATTGCCTCTGGATTGTAATTACACAAGTTTTCAGCAAAAACTTGCACCGCTTCATCAAGCGCTTCAGTCGAATCATACACCTGTGCGTACAATCCTTTTTGCCGAGCCCATTCTGCATCATAAAAAGAATTTGCATCAATGGCTATTTGCGACATTCCTGTTAATCCTAATTTTCGTTCTACAGCTGGCCCTACTACAAAAGGACCAATGCCAACATTTAATTCACTCAATTTAATAGAGGCAAATTTTGAAGCCATACAATAATCGGTCGCAGCAGCCACACCAACTCCTCCTCCTACTGTTTTTCCTTGAATACGACCAATGATAAACTTTGGACATTTCCGCATCGCGTTGATTACATTCGCAAAGCCACTAAAAAATATACGCCCTGTTTCGGCGTCGGAGATACTCATTAATTCTTTAAAGCTAGCACCTGCGCAGAACGTTCGTTCCCCACCACTTTTTAAGATGACAACTTTAACCACATCATTACTTCCGGCTTCATTGATTGCTTCCACCAATTTCGCAAGAATATCACCAGGCAGACTATTATGTGCTGGATGAAAAAACGTTATGGTAGCGATTCCTTTTTCAATTGTACTATTCACGTAAGGACTTGTCATGCTATTCTGTTACAATGTTTGTTAATTGTCAACCCGCATTTATTGCGGATTCAGTTATTTGTATCTTTTGATAATTTAGTCCAAGAGATTAAATTGCTCAAAATGATGATTCAAATGTTTTCTTTCCAGTAAGTACCATTCGAACTTATTTAATTCCCCAAAAACAACATTTTTTGTTCTTGCTTCAGGATTCTCTTTGAAATATATGAGGTATTCTTCTCTCGCTTCCAGCAACATCTTTTTGGCAACTTCTAGATCGGTATGTACTAAGCTCTCAATATTAGACTTTTCAGCCAATGGAAAACTATGGCTCTTTGGCATTGGCTCATAGTTATACAAGGTGTCATGAGTCTTTTCCAAGTATTGTTCGGGAGTTGAAACTTCAAAATCCTGAACTTCTCCAGACGCAATTCTGTAGGTGTACTCGATATGCTCCAACATATGTTGCGCAGTCATTGTACCCCATTGAGCTTTCGAATTATCAGAGATTTTATTCAAACATTCTTTAATCTTTTCCGAAGTCATTTCGGTAAAAACAGTTTGCTTTTTCTGAACCATTGTTAAAATAGTCGCAATGGCTACTAATTCATCTTCAGTATCAAAAACCTCAACATACCATTTTACTATTCCACTAGGTAGGTTTGGTCCAGCTTGATCCCGATCCACTTTTTGTTTGCAAGTGAGTCTCACATATACAGTATCATTATGATAGATAGGACGTAAAAAACGACATTCCTCTAGACCATAATTTGCAGCAACAGGTCCTTTATTTGGATATACGAATAATCCCGCCGCTGCCGAAATTATAAAATAGCCGTGTGCCGTTCGTTTTTCGAAAATGCTTCCCTCAAGAGAGGTAATATCGGTGTGGGCATAAAAATGATCCCAAGTTATATTACCAAAGTTAATGATATCGGTATCTGTAATTGTTCTATTGTGTGTCTTCAGGGACATTCCAGGCTGAATGTCTTCCCAATGATAGGCAAAAGGATGTTTTTCCGAAGTTTTATAAGCAGACTTTGGCTGATATATACCAGTAACCTCTGTCAACGTTGATGGAGAACCTTGTATAGCACAACGCTGTAAATAATGCTTGATACCTCGCATACCGCCCATTTCTTCACCTCCACCGGCACGTCCCGGACCTCCGTGAACTAAGCCTGGCAATGGAGAACCATGACCAGTACTCTCCTTTACATTTTCTCGGTTTAGTATTAGTATTCTTCCGTGATGCGTCGCGGCACTAACTGTATAATTTCTTGCAATCGTATTATCATTCGTAATAATGGAACTAACAAGAGATCCTTTCCCTAGTTTAGCGAGTTTAACCGCATCATCCAGTGTCTTATAGGGCATGATTGTACTAACGGGTCCAAAAGCTTCTATAACATGAGCAACTTGATTCTCAAATGGATGGTCTTCACGAAGTAATATCGGCCTTAAAAACGCGCCCTTTTCCGAATCTGCGCCTATCGTTTGTACGTCATCTAAACTACCGTAAACGATTTTCGCCGATTTTGCAATTTTACTAACTTGCTCTCTAACAGAATTTCGTTGCTCATTACTTACTAATGAACCCATTCGCACTTCCTTCAATCTTGGATCACCAATAGTAACCTTGTCAAGTTCTTTTCCCAGCGCAATTTGAACATCTTCAACCAAACGCTCTGGTACAATAATACGTCGTATTGCGGTACATTTTTGACCACATTTTACCGTCATCTCCTTGCGAACCTCCTTAATAAAAATAGCAAACTCTGGCGTTCCCGGAACTGCATCTTCACCCAAAATAGAAGCATTTAGCGAATCTGACTCCATAGTAAAAGGAACCGATTCTTCTAAAAGTTGCGGGTGATTCTTTATTAATTTCCCTGTACTTGCTGAACCTGTAAAAGTCACCACATCCTGCGACTGGACCGTATCTAATATATTTCTTGCCGTTCCGCTTATGAGCTGCAAAGATCCTTCAGGGAGTATTCCAGAGGCTATAATTTCTTTTACAACAGCTTCCGTTAAATAGGCAGTCTGAGGTGCCGGTAAAACAATGGCCGGCATTCCCGCCATCCAGTTAACGGCACATTTTTCAAGCATTCCCCAAACAGGGAAGTTAAAGGCGTTAATATGAATCGCAACACCTTCCTTTGGCACCATAATGTGATGTGCCATAAAACGGCCCCCGTGAGATAAATCGATAGGATCGCCTTCTACATGGTAGGACTGATTAGGAAATAATTTCCGAAGAGAAGCATTGGCAAACAAATTTCCGAAACCACCTTCAATATCTATCCAGCTATCAATTTTTGTAGCACCAGACCTGTAGCTCAACTCATAGAAAGCAGCCTTCTTCTTAACCAGATATAAAGCTAAAGATTTGAGCATATTGCCACGCTCTTGAAAAGTCATTTTTCGTAATTTTTCGCCATTATCGCGACCGTATTGAAGAATCGACGGAACGTCTAACCCTTCAATAGTAGTACTTGTAAATTGTTCCCCAGTAATTGAGTCGTAAACAGGTACCCCTTCGCCTTTCCCCTCGGCCCATTGGCCCAAAACATAATGTTGTGTTTTATTCATAAGTAATCCCTTATTCTGATAATTTTACCATATTATTCTTCCGACAACACTTTTCAAATATCCATCCACTAGTTTCCTCTTCGTTACATGTGCATTTCCCAAGAAACAAACTTTGTATTTTTAGAACGCATATTCAACCTATTACTAATATCCTAATAATACATATTAAATGTAAAAGGACAAATTTCAAATTGTAAACACTTTTTATTTTAAAATTTTACATTTTTCGGTTTTACATTTCACACTCTTTCAATAATAGCAGCATAGCCCTGTCCTACACCAATACACATCGTAACTAGAGCATATTGCTGTCCGGTTTCTTGTAGCTCTAACGCAGCCGAGTATGCAATGCGTGCACCGGTTACGCCCAATGGATGCCCAATAGCAATTGAACCCCCGTTCGGATTAATTCTAGGGTCGTTATCCTCTAATCCCCATTGGCGAATACAGGCCAAGGCTTGTGAAGCAAAAGCTTCATTGAGTTCGATGATACCCATATCTTCCATTTTCAAACCTGCCTTTTGCAAAGCTTTATTAGCTGCCTGAACCGGTCCGATTCCCATAATCCTAGGCTCAACACCAACAACCGCAGAACTTACAATCCGAGCTATTGGCTTTAAACCGTATTTTTTTACCGCATCTTCTGAAGCAATTATAGTGGCGGCCGCCCCATCATTTAATCCAGATGCATTTCCAGCCGTAACGCTTCCTCCTTCTTTCTTGAAAGCTCCGCGTAATTTTGCCAATACCTCTAAGGTGGTACCAGCTTTTATAAACTCGTCATCCTTGAAAAGAATTGGATCTTTTTTTCGCTGTGGAATTTCGACGGCAACAATCTCTTTCGCTAAACGTCCGTTCTGCTGCGCTTTGGCCGCTTTCATCTGACTCGAATAAGCAAAAGCATCTTGATCTTCCCTTGTAATGGTGTACTTATCAACTAAGTTTTCGGCTGTATTCCCCATTCCGTCCGTTCCGTATAAAGTTTGCATCTTAGGATTGATAAACCGCCATCCAAAACTCGAATCATACATTTTTGAATCATTTCCGAAGGCAGACGAAGATTTTGCAACTACGTAAGGCCCACGTGTCATATTTTCGACACCACCAGAAATAAATACATCTCCATCCCCAGCTTTAATGGCTCTGTTAGCGTGTATGATGGCTGAAAGTCCGCTACTACAGAGTCTATTGACTGTTTCACCAGGAACGGTAACAGGCAGTCCTGCTAGTAGCAGCGACATACGTGCAACATTTCTGTTGTCTTCACCGGCTTGATTGGCACACCCCATAATAACATCATCATAAGCATCTGTTGGAATGTTTGGATTCCGAGCTACTATTTCTCTAATGACAATTGCTCCTAAATCATCTGTACGAACAGAGCTTAAAGTACCTTTATAGCTTCCTATGGGTGTTCTAATTCCGTCTATTATATATG
>Ga0075467_10002986_pt1 | contig 13137 bp, 17 predicted proteins | sample DEB08_DNA_9_FD_75067 | JGI IMG/M metagenome (GOLD analysis project Ga0075467, IMG submission 75067) | Aqueous microbial communities from the Delaware River and Bay under freshwater to marine salinity gradient to study organic matter... | ecosystem: Environmental > Aquatic > Marine > Coastal ...
GCGAGGAGGGCTGCCTGTCCATCCCCGATACGCCATGTCTGGTGCGCCGCCCGGTGGCGATCACGCTGGCATGGCAAGACGCCAAGGGCATCCGGCACAGCGCCGATCTGGAAGGGGCCGCTGCACGGATCGCCCAGCACGAACTGGACCATCTTGACGGGATCCTGTGTATCGACCGGACCGAGGCTGCGGCATGAACCGCCCCTTTGTCATGTGGCCGGATAGACGGTTGCGGACGCCCTGCGCGCTGGTGGAGGAGATCACCGATGATGTGCGCGCCATCTGGGACGACATGATCGAGACAATGGACGCGATGCCGGGTGTCGGTCTGGCCGCGCCGCAGATCGGCGTCATGCTGCGCCTTGCAGTGGTGGACGCCAGCAATGAACGCGGCAAGGCGATCCGCATGGCGAACCCGAAAATCCTGCATGCAAGCGTGGAGCCGCGCGATCACGAGGAAGCCAGCCCGAACCTGCCGGGTTCAAGCGCCACGATCACCCGTCCGCGCGCGGTGATGGTGACCTACATGGACAACCATGGCATCACGGTGCGCAAGGATTTCGTCGGGCTTTGGGCGACCAGCGTGCAGCACCAGATCGATCATCTGGACGGCAAGATGTATTTCGACCGGCTGAGCCGGATGAAACGCGACATGCTGTTGAAAAAGGCGAGGAAACGGGCGTGACCGCCGGTTCGGGCGCGCGCGGGACGGATCAGCCCGCCGGTGCACGCATGAGAATCGTATTCATGGGCACGCCTGATTTTTCGGTGCCGGTGCTGGATGCGTTGGTGGAAGCGGGCCATGACATCTGCGCCGTTTATTGCCAGCCGCCCCGCCCCGCCGGCAGGGGCAAGAAGGACCGCCCCAGCCCGGTGCAGGCGCGGGCCGAGGCACTGGGCCTGCCGGTGCGCCATCCCGTCAGCCTGAAATCACCCGAGGCGCAGGCCGCATTTGCGGCGCTGGCGGCGGATATCGGCGTTGTCGTGGCCTATGGCCTGATCTTGCCGCAAGCGGTGCTGGATGCGCCCGCGCACGGGTGCCTGAACATCCACGCCAGCCTGCTGCCCCGGTGGCGCGGCGCGGCGCCCATTCACCGCGCGATCATGGCGGGCGATTCGGAAACCGGCGTGGGGATCATGCAGATGGAGGCGGGTCTGGATACCGGGCCGGTCCTGCTGGAACGTCGCGTGAGCATCGCCGCCGAGGACACCACTGGAGACCTGCACGACCGGCTGAGCGCGTTGGGGGCTGAAACGATTGTGGAGGCGTTGGCGCGGCTGGATACGCTTGCCCCCCAAGCGCAGCCCGCCGATGGCGTGACCTATGCCGCCAAGATCGACAAGTCGGAGGCGCGGGTGGACTGGACGCGCCCTGCGACCGAGGTTGATCGGCTGATCCGTGGCCTCTCGCCTTTTCCGGGGGCGTGGGCCATGATTGCGGGGCGACGGGTAAAGTTTCTGCGGTCGCGTCTGGCCGATGGGTCCGGTGCGCCGGGGACGGTTCTGAGTGGTCTTGCGGTGGCTTGTGGGCAGGGCGCGGTAGAGATCACCGAGGTGCAGCCCGAAGGCAAGGGGCGCATGTCGGCGGAGGCATTTTTGAGGGGGGCCGACCTGCCCCCCGGCACGGTTCTGGGAAAGGACTAGGATGGGCTTTTTCGCATTCTTCGGATCGTTGATGATTGCCGGTATCGTCGGCGTCGTGTTCGAGCGGTGGGGCTGGTCCCACAACGGGATTATCCCGTCTGTGATCATCGCCTTGGGTGCTGTGATCACGTTGTTCATGTTGCGCGTGATGTTCGGGCTGAGCTTTGGGTCTCCGGGTGTGGACGCGATCATCGGCGCGAGCGCGGCGTTGATCCTGATCCCCACGGAACTTGCCTATCGGCGGCGGCAGAAGCGGGCCGAGGACGCGCGGCGGCGGCGATAGCCGGGGCGATCAGCCCCGTGGCGCGCGCGGTTTGTAGATCGGCAACCGCCATCCGAACGCCAGCGATCCGGCCCTGAGCGCAAATGTGGTCACAAGGCAGGCAATCAGCGGCGCGGCTTCTCCGCTCCAGATTTTCGCGGCGATGATGGCGGCGGCGGCCCCTGCCAGCGCGGCGGTCACGTAAAGCTTGCCGGGTTTGATCAACAGCGGAACTTCGTTGGCGACCACATCGCGCAGCAGGCCGCCGAAACACCCTGTGGCGACCCCCATCAGCAGAATGATCGGCACGGTCTGATCCATGTCGGTTGCCGCACGGACACCGGCGGCAACGGCGATGGGCAGGGCCAGCGCGTCCAACCATGTCAGCACCGTCATGCGGCTTTCAAGCAGATGGGCGGTGAAAAATACCACCACCGCCGCCCCGCAGGCGATGGCCAGCGGGGTGGGGTCGGCGATCCAGAAGACCGGGTTTCGGTCCAGCAGCAGGTCCCGCACCGTCCCGCCCCCCAACGCGGTCAGGCTGGCGAGAAAGGCAAACCCGATAAGGTCCAACTGCGCGCGGGAGGCGACCAGCGCGCCCGACAGCGCAAAAACGAGGGCGGCGGCATAATCGAGTGCGAAGACGGTCGTCATTTGTAGGGCGCCATACCAGCGCGCGCCAGTTCATCGGCGCGCTCGTTCTCGGGGTGGCCAGCGTGGCCCTTGACCCATGTCCACGTCACGTCATGGCGGGCATTCGCCTCATCCAGCCTGCGCCAGAGGTCTTCGTTCTTGACGGGTTTGCGGGTGGATGTCTTCCAGTTGTTCCGCTTCCAGCTGTGCAGCCACGCGGTGATGCCGCCCTTCACATAGGCGCTGTCGGTAATGACAGTCAGTTTGGAGGGGCGCTCCAACGCCTCCAGCGCGTTGATCGCGGCCAGAAGTTCCATCCGGTTGTTGGTGGTGTCCGGTGCGCCACCCTTGAGTTCGCGGGTCTTGACGACCTTGTCGCCATCGCGCGCAATCAAGAGCGCACCCCAGCCACCGGGCCCGGGGTTCCCCGAGCATGCGCCGTCGGTGTAGGCGAAAAGTTCAGGCATAGGCCCCCACAGACACACAGGCCACCACGATGGCGGTCAGGACAAGACGAAGCGACAGCCACCATGGCGGCGTCAACCGCATCCGCCAGAAGACAACATCCAGCGCGATCAGGGCGGCAAAGCCGATGGCGAGGGCCTGCAGGGCGGGTCCGGCGGGCCCGGTTCCCATGAAGAATGCCCAGAGCGCGGGCAGCACCGAGGCGACATAGGCGGCCACGGCAAACCGGCCCGACGCGCGCGTGGCAAAGCCCCAGATCACACCGGACATAAAGGCCAGAATGACGATCCCGTAGCCCTGCAGGATCATCTGCCCGGTGAACCGTGCGCCCAATGCTGCCGCCGACCAATCGGCCAAGGGACCGACAACATGGGTCAGCGCCCCCCATAGGAATGGGATCAGGCCGGAAAGGCCAAGGACAAGTGGGGCTGTTGGAATGCGTCTCATGGGCGTGCTTTTGCCTAAGCCGCGCGCAACTGGCAAGGACGCGACCCGTTGGGGGGGATATTTCGGGAATAAAGATGGCGCTGACGCCGTGATGAAATCCGGTTTGTGGGGTCACCGTTTGTGGCGGGAACCGGCCTAAAGGCCGGGGTGGCCTGTGTGATGGTGCCGGGTGGGCGCCATTGGTGCGCCCGCGTCAGACCGACGACCAGAAATAGCGGGTAATGTGGAAAAACAGCGGCGCGGAGAAGACGACGGAATCAAGCCGGTCGATGAACCCGCCGTGGCCCGCCATCAGGTGGCCCCAATCTTTGACGCCGCGATCTTGCTTGATGGCCGACATGACCAGCCCGCCGAAGAAACCTGCCAGCGCGATGACCACCGACACCACAGCGGCCTGCCAGATGGTGAAGGGGGTGATCCACCACAGCCCTGCGCCGACCAGCGCGGCGGAGGCGACGCCGCCGGCCAGCCCCTCCCACGTTCTGGAGGAGGAGAGCTGGGGTGCCACGGGGTGTTTGCCGATCATCTTGCCCCACGTGTCTTGCAGCACGTCCGAGAGTTGCACCACGACGATCAGGAACGCGATCAGAAGGACATTGCGCCCCGCGTAGCCATCGATGCGTAGGGTTAGCAGCGCGGGCACGTAGGATGCGCAATAGACAGAGATCATCAGCGCCCACTGGGTTTCCGAGATACGGATCAAGAAGCGGTCGGTGTCGCCCTGCACGACCGCGATGATCGGTAAAAGCAGGAAGGCATAGACGGGAATGAAGATGGAATAGACGGCATACCATTCGACCCAGACGAAATAGTACTGCGCCGGCAAGACAATGAAGAAGGCCGTGGCGATGGCCCAGTGATCGGCCGTGCGTTTGGTCGTGAGCGTCATGAATTCGCGCAATGCCGCGAATGAGCAGAGCGCGAACAGGATGATTACCCCGGTGCGGCCCGCCAGAAAAGACAGCGCCAGCAGGGCGGTGATGGTCCACCATGCGTGAATCCTGTCGTTCAGGTGTTCGATCGTCGGGGTCGCGCCACCGGATGTGCGGCGCCGCGCGAGCATCGCGCCCGTGGCCGTGGCGACAACGAGGACGCCGCCGATACCGCCAAGCAACATTGCGAAATCGATTTGGGTATCAGTCATTTGCCCCCTCTGGTCGCAAGGCCAGCAGGGCGTCTTGGGCGCGGGCCAGAAAGGCGTGGCGATCTTCGCCATCGGTTGCCCTGACCGGTGCGCCGAAGGTAACGGTGCACAACAGCGGGATCGGGATCACCTTGCCCTTGGGCATTACGTGGTTGAGGTTTTCGATCCAGACCGGGACCAGATCGACCTGAGGGCGTTTGCGCGCGATGTTGTAGATGCCGGATTTGAACGGCAGCAGCGGGGCATCGGTGGTGTTGCGCCTGCCTTCGGGAAAGATGATCAGCGATGCGCCTTCATCCACTGCGGCGATGATCCGCTCCATCGGGTCATGGTCGCGCTGGTCGGGGCGGCGGTCGATCAGGACGGTGTTCAGGACATCGACACCGACGAACCGACGCAGGGGCGAGGCCAGCCAGTAATCGGCGGCGGCCACCGGGCGGGTCTGCGCCCGGATCGCGGGGGGCAGGACGGTCCAGATCAGGATGGTGTCGCCGTTCGAGGAATGGTTGGCAAAATAGATACGCTGGACCTCGGTCGGCGCGATCCCGTCCCAAATGGCACGCACGGCGGTGACAAGGCGGGCGAACAAGGCGATCGCATCGCCCAGACGGCGGGCCAGAAACTTTCTTATGGGCGCGGCAAGCGATGGCTGGAACATGCGCCAAGGCTAGCGATTTCCGGGGCCGTGAAAAGCGTGGTTTTCCTTAGGCCCTTTCAAGGGCCAGACGCGCGGCAAGGGCTGCAAAGATCGCCGCAAAGCTGCGGTTGAGCCATTGCATGGTGCGCTCGGAAGCAAGGACCCAGTCGCGGACCAAGGCGGCAAACAGACCGTAGACGACGAAAACCACGAAGGTGAGGGCCATGAACACCGCCCCCATCAGCGCCATTTCCGCAGTCGCGGTGGCGGGATTGCCGGACAGAAACGGCGGCAAGAGCGCCAGAAAGAAGATCGACAGCTTGGGGTTCAGGATATTGATCAGTGCGCCGCGCCGGGCAATGGCAAGGCCGCTGTCGCTGGTCCGTGCGGGGCTGACGGCAAGGGCCCCGCCCTGACGCAATGCGCCATAGGCCAAGAAAAGCAGATAGGCGACGCCCGCGAATTTCACGACGTTGAACAGGACCGCGCTGGTGTGGAGGACTGCGGCCAGCCCCAGCGTCGCGGCCAGAAGGTGCGGCACGATCCCGAAGGTGCAGCCAAGTGCCGCCCAGACCGACGCACGCCGACCCTGCCCAAGGCCAAGCGCCAGCGTGTAGATGACGCCGGTGCCGGGCGCGATGACAACGATGAACGCGGTGACGAGGAACTGGAGCGAGAGCACAGGGCAGGTCCGTTATTGTTGAGGTGAGAAGGTGGCGGGCCATGCCGAAGGTGTCAATCCGTGCGGCGACGGTTCGTGATGGCGCGGCCATCAACCTGATCTGAAGTTGGCTGAAAAAGGGCCGCGTCAGGCGGGTTCGCGCAGGACGCGGGGCACCTTGAATTCCACGTTTTCGACGGCGGTTTCCACCATCTCGATGTTGACGTCATAGCGGGCGCGGAAGGCATCGATGACTTCGTCGATCAACACTTCGGGGGCCGAGGCGCCAGCGGTGATGCCGATCGAGGCGATCCCTTCCAGTGCGCGCCAGTCGATATCGGTCGCACGTTGCACAAGCTGGGAATAGCGGCAACCGGCGCGGCTGCCGACCTCGACCAGCCGTCTGGAGTTGGAGGAGTTGGGCGCGCCCACGACCAGCATCGCGTCTGCCTTGGGGGCCATCGCCTTCACGGCTTCCTGCCGGTTGGTGGTGGCGTAGCAGATATCTTCCTTGTGCGGACCGACGATGGCGGGAAACCGGGCCTGCAGCGCGGCGACGATTTCAGCGGTATCATCGACCGACAGCGTGGTTTGGGTGATGAACGCCAGCTTTGCCGGGTCGCGCGGGGTGATCTGGGCCACGTCATCGGCGGTTTCGACCAACAGCACCTCGCCGGGGGGCAATTGCCCCATGGTGCCGACGGTTTCGGGGTGACCTTCATGGCCGATCATCACCATTTGCAGGCCATTGTCGTGGTGGCGGGCCGCCTCGATATGGACCTTGGACACCAGTGGGCAGGTGGCATCGACATAGATCATCTTGCGGCGCGCGGCCTCGGCCGGGACGGCCTTGGGGACGCCATGGGCCGAAAAGATCACGGGGCGGTCATCGGGGCAATCGTCAAGCTCCTCGACAAATACGGCGCCCTTGGCGCGCAGATCGTCGACGACGAACTTGTTGTGCACGATTTCATGGCGGACATAGACGGGCGCGCCCCATTTCTGCAGCGCCATTTCCACGATCTTGATCGCGCGATCGACACCGGCGCAGAACCCGCGCGGCGCGGCCAGATAGAGGGTCAGGGGCGGTTTGGTCATGGGTGCGATCCTTGGTTGCACAAGAGGTAAAGCGCATGGGCGGCGGCGTAAAGTGGGCAGGGCGCGGCACAACGCGCTTGCCCGAACGCGGTGCAAGGCGCAAAATCGTCGGCAGGAGGGGGCTATGCCATCCACGCCCGAGCATTGGAACCGGGTCTATCGCGCGCGGGGCGAAACATCGCTGACGTGGTTCGAAGCCGACCCGGTGCAGTCGCTGGCCCTGATCCGCACCTATACGCGCCCTGATGATGCGGTGCTGGATGTGGGCGGCGGCGCATCGCGTCTGGTCGATGGGTTGCTGGCGGCGGGATATGACGACCTGAGCGTGTTGGACATGTCGGAGGCGGCTTTGGATATCAGCCGCGCGCGGTTGGGCGCGGCTGCGGGCAAGGTGCGCTGGATCGTGGCCGATATCACCCGCTGGCAGCCACAGCGCACGGTCGCGTTGTGGCATGACCGGGCGGTTTTTCATTTCCTGACCCGCCCGGCGGATCGCGCAAGCTATGGCGGCGCGATGCTGGAGGCGCTGGTGCCGGGGGGGCACGCGATCATCGCCAGTTTCGCGCTGGACGGGCCGGAAACATGTTCGGGTCTGCCGGTGGTGCGGTATTCGGCCGATACGCTGGCCGCCACGCTGGAGGGGCTTGCGCCCGGTCAGTTCGCGCGTGTCGAAAGCGCGGCTCACGACCATGTGACGCCCAAGGGGAACCGGCAACCTTTCCAAATCAGCGTGTTCCGGCGCAACTAGGGCACCTTGATCTCAAGCCCGGAAAGACGCGCCATGTTGATGCCCCGCAAGAAAACCCCCGATCTGAACGTGCCCCTTGTGGGGGGCGGTCATTTTGATCTGTCGGCCGAGGACAGCCCGCGCGGCACGGTCGTCTGTTTCTATCGCGGACTGCATTGCCCGATCTGCGCAACCTACCTGACCGAGTTCGAAAAGCTGGCAGGCGATTTCGCGGAACGGGGCCTGACGAGCGTGGCGATCTCAAGCGATGGGGCAGAGCGCGCGGCACAGATGAAGACGAAGATCGCCGCATCGCAGCTGCGGTTCGGCCATGATCTGCCGCTGACGACGGCCCGCGAATGGGGCCTTTTCATCTCGACTGGGCGGGGCAAGACGTCGATCGGGATCGAGGAGCCCGCGTTATTCGCGGAGCCGGGCCTGTTCCTGATCAATGCGGACCAGACGTTGTATTACATGAGCGTGCAGACGATGCCCTTTGTCCGGCCGCATTTCCGCGAACTTCTGGGCGCAGTCGATTTCGCGATCGACAAGAATTACCCTGCGCGCGGCGAATATGACGGCCCGGTCTGATCACACTGGTTTGGGGGGCCTGTCGCGGGGCTTGACCTTCCCCTTGGTGGAATGCCCAAGACGATGTGAGCACGAGGAACGGGATACAAGATGCGATATGGATGGTTGATTGCAGCGGCTGCGGTGATTGTAGCGGGGGCGGGCGGCTGGACGGTGTTGGCCCAAGGCGACTCTGCACCGCCGTCCGGTTTCCTGCCCTATGAGGATGCGGCGGTCGTGGCCGAGGGTGCGGCACTGTATGATGTCCATTGCGCCGCGTGTCATGGTGCGGACCTTGGTGGCCAGCCGGATTGGCGGTCGCGGGGGCCGGACGGGTTGTTGCCTGCGCCGCCACATGACGAAACCGGCCATACATGGCACCATCCGGACGCCGCCCTGTTCGCGGTGACACGTGCAGGCACAGCGGCAATGGTGGGTGGCGATTACCAGAGTGCGATGGTGGGATTTGGCGACGTGATGACCGATGATCAGATCATCGCAGCCTTGGCCTATATCAAAAGCACATGGCCCGCCGAGGTGATCGACATTCACAACGACATCAACATGCGGGCCGCGGCGCAGGGCGGGTGAACATCCCGCCAGACCGCCGCGCGCCCTGTTGGGCAAACAAAACGGGCCGCCCTTTCGTGGGGGGCGGCCCGTTTGGCATTAAAGGAAAGCGCTGGCGCGGCTATTCGGCCCTGTCGCTGTCATAGGTCGATGCATCGATCCGCGGTTCACGGGGTGGGCGCCCGATGACGTCCTTCAATTCATCCAGTTCGATGAAGTTGTCGGCCTGTCGGCGCAGTTCGTCGGCGACCATCGGCGGCTGACTGCGCAGCGTGGAGACCACCGATACCCGGCACCCCTTGCGCTGAAGCGCCTCGATCAGGGGGCGGAAGTCACCATCGCCCGAGAAGATCACGATATGATCGACGAAAGGCGCGATTTCCATGGCATCGACGGCAAGTTCGATGTCCATGTTGCCCTTCACCTTGCGGCGGCCTTGGCTATCGGTGAATTCCTTGGCCGGTTTGGTCACCATTTTGAAGCCGTTATAGTGGAGCCAATCCACCAGTGGCCGGATCGGCGAATATTCGTCGTTCTCCAGCAGGGCGGTATAGTAGAACGCGCGGAGCAACTTGCCGCGCTGCATGAATTCCTGCCGAAGCAACTTGTAGTCGATATCGAAACCGAGCGCCTTGGCAGCGGCGTAGAGGTTCGATCCGTCAATGAAGAGCGCCAGACGCTCGTCGCGATAAAACATCGTAAGTATCCTGTGAACGCCTTTGACTTTTTTGAAAGGCACGTCTTGTTTGGGCCAACTCCTTGACCCCATGGGGCAGAAGTTAGGTATTCGATTTCGGCCTACAAGCTCAACACTGTTGTAGGATTGGGTGGGCCATGCAAATATTCCGACTGAATGGCACCAGTGTGGGTGATTTTCGCCTGATTGCTCGGCATGACGGGCAAGCGAACGGCTGGCGACGCGATGGTTGAGCAATACATCATTGACGAAGGTAAGCAACTTGCGCTGATCGCGATGGGCGCGAACTTGCCGAGTGCGGCCGGCCCTGCCGCGACAACGATCGAGATTGCGGTGGCCCAACTGCGGCAGGAGTTGGACGTTCTTGCCGTCAGCGAGTTCTACCGCACTCCCGCATTTGCGCCTGCCACGGGCCCCGATTACGTGAACGCCGCACTTGCCGCCCGTTGGTCGGGCACGCCGCGTGAGTTGATGGCGTTGTTGCACCGTCACGAGGATATCCTTGGCCGGGATCGCGAGGGGGTGGCCCGCTGGGCGCCGCGCCTTGTCGATCTGGATTTGCTGGCGCTGGGTGATCTGGTGTTGCCGGACGGTCCGACGCACGATGCCCTGCGCGCACGCGACCGGATGGACCGGCTGATCCCAGGGGCTGCGGATCCGATCGTGCCGCATCCGGGTCTGCAGGAGCGGGCTTTTGTTCTGCGCCCGCTTGCCGATGTGGCACCACAGTGGCGGCATCCGCGCCTTGGCCGGACGGTGCAGCAGATGCTGGCGGACCTGCCGCGCGATGAGCAGGACGGCATCCATCTGCTTGCGCGACGCACGATTTAGTTGGCGGTTGTCAAGCCCTTTGGTTGGCCTTATGTAAGCGTTTCTAGATTCCACCATTGGAGATCCCGCATGGCCCGCGTGACGGTTGAAGACTGCGTTGACAAGGTTCCGAACCGGTTTGAGCTGGTGATGCTGGCGGCACATCGTGCCCGCGAGATCACGGCCGGTAGCCCGCTGACGATTGACCGCGACAACGACAAGAACCCCGTCGTGTCCCTGCGTGAGATCGCAGAGGAAACCCAAGGTGCCGAAGACCTGCGGGAACGCCTGATCGAAAGCTATCAGACCCAGATCGAGGTGGATGAGCCGGAAGAGGACGCCATGGCCCTGTTGCAGGGTGTGGAAGCCGACCGTCCGGCGCACGATGACATGAGCGAAGAGCAGATGCTGCGCGCCTTGATGGAAGCGCAGGGGCAGAAGTAAGACGCCGTTCGGCCCTGTCATAAGCGGGCAAAATGCCACGATGATCGATGCCGATGATCTGCTGAGCCTTGTCCGCAATTACAATCCACGCACCAACGAAGCACTGATTCGCGGCGCCTTCAACTATGCGCGCGAGATGCATCAGGGGCAGACCCGCCATTCCGGCGAGCCCTATTTCATGCATCCCGTGGCGGTTGCCGCGATACTGACCGAACAGCGGCTGGACGACGCCACGATCGCAACCGCGCTGTTGCACGACACGATCGAAGATACCAAGGGCACCTATGCCGACATCGCGGCGCGGTTCGGCACGGACGTGGCCGAGTTGGTCGATGGGGTGACCAAGCTGACCAACCTGCAACTCAGCAGGCGTGAAAGCAAACAGGCCGAAAATTTCCGCAAGCTGTTCATGGCCATGTCCAAGGACCTTCGGGTCATCTTGGTCAAGCTGGCCGACCGCCTGCACAACATGCGCACCATTCGCCACATGGCCCCGGAAAAGCAGGCGCAAAAAGCCCATGAGACCATGGATATCTATGCGCCGCTGGCTGGCCGGATGGGTATGCAATGGATGCGCGAAGAACTGGAAGACCTGTCATTTCGGGTGCTGAACCCGGATGCGCGCAACTCGATCTTGCGGCGGTTCATCACGCTGCAACGGGAATCTGGCGATGTGATCCCCCGCATCACCGAAGATATCGAGGCCGTGCTGGACCGGCATGGTCTGACGGCCGAGGTGTTCGGGCGTGCGAAAAAGCCGTTTTCGATCTGGCGCAAGATGCAGGAAAAGGAACTGGCCTTTTCCCGGCTGTCGGACATCTATGGCTTTCGCGTCATCACCAAGACCGAGGATGATTGTTACCGCGTTCTGGGTGTCATCCATCAGCGGTGGAAATCCGTTCCCGGCCGGTTCAAGGACTATATCAGCCAACCGAAATCCAACGGCTATCGGTCGATCCATACGACGGTTTCGGGTCGTGACGGCAAACAGGTCGAGGTTCAGATCCGCACCCGGCAGATGCATGACGTGGCCGAAAGCGGCGTCGCGGCGCATTGGTCATACCGTGATGGCGTGCGCGCCCAGAACCCGTTTGCAGTGGACCCGGCCGAGTGGCTGAACACATTGAACGAACGCATTGAGTTGGCCGAGGATCACGACGAGTTCCTCGAACATGTCAAACTGGAGATGTATTCCGATCAGGTCTTCTGCTTCACCCCGAAGGGCGATGTCGTAAAGCTGCCCAAGGGGGCGACGCCGATTGATCTGGCCTATTCGATTCACACGCGGATCGGGCATTCGTGTGTCGGGGCCAAGGTTGACGGTATCCGCGTCCCGCTGTGGACGCGGCTGAGGAACGGCCAGTCGGTCGAGATCATTACCGCCGAAGGGCAGACCCCGCAGGCGACATGGATCGATATCGCCGTCACGGGCCGGGCAAAGGCCGCGATCCGCAGGTCGTTGCGGGAAGAGAATCGTGGCCGTTATATCCGGCTGGGCCGGGAACTGGCCCGCGTGGCGTTCGAGCAACTGGACAAGAAGGCCAGCAACAAGGCGTTGGCCACTGCGGCGCGCACCTTGGGTTTGCCGGATGCCGACGAGGTGCTGGCGCGGATCGGAAGCGCGGAATTGTCCGCGCGCGCAGTCGTGGCCGCCCTTTACCCCGAGTTGGTCGCCACCGCCGAAACCGCCGAGATCGATGCGGTGCGGGCCGTCATCGGCCTGCCGCCGGGCGCGGACATTCAGCGCGCGCAGTGCTGTCAGGCGGTGCCGGGTGAACGGATTGTCGGCATCACCTATCCGGGCCGGGGTCCGGTGGTGCATGCTATTGCCTGCCCGGCGCTGGCCGATCTGGACAACCAACCCGACCGGTGGATCGACCTTCATTGGACCGATGGACGCCACGCGGCGGTGCACAACGTGACCGTTGATGTGACCATCGGTAATAATAATGGTGTGCTTGGCCGGATATGCACATTGATCGGAGAGCAGAACGCCAATATCTCTGATCTGCATTTCGTTGATCGCAAACCGGATTTCTTTCGACTGCTGATTGATGTGGATGTCCGTGATGCGGAACACCTGCATGCGGTCATGACCGCGATCGATGCCGACAGCGATGTGGCAACGATGGAGAGGTTTCGCGATCTGTCGCGCTGCCCGAGGGGCTAGCCGCGTCAGGACGTCCGCCTGCCGTGCAACCGCGGGCGAAGAACTGGAGGGGGACGCTTGGTTTTCAAGCGACGAGATGCGCGGCCGTGGCTGCAGATCGTGTCCGAGTGGGTTTATCCGCGCGGCGGCTGGACCCGTGCGTTCCAGTACGTCAAGCA
>Ga0075467_10002988_pt1 | contig 13136 bp, 5 predicted proteins | sample DEB08_DNA_9_FD_75067 | JGI IMG/M metagenome (GOLD analysis project Ga0075467, IMG submission 75067) | Aqueous microbial communities from the Delaware River and Bay under freshwater to marine salinity gradient to study organic matter... | ecosystem: Environmental > Aquatic > Marine > Coastal ...
AAAATAGGGATTGATAGTATATGGAGTACTGATTTTGTAAAAAGCAAAAGATTTCACGACTATTATACTTGGACTGGTGTTGAATTCTCTGGAGACGTTGAGGGTGTCGGAGTTGTCGAAGTCGCTGGTCTTACATATTCTGGATATTCAGAGGGAACATTAACTGGAAACTATATTTTTGAAACTGGTGAAGCCCCGTCAATTACATTTACTGGTAAAAGCGTCGTATTGGTTTCTAAAGCCTCAACTTTTTCTAATTTTGCAACCACTTTTTTTAGTGGATTAAGGGGTTTGGTTAGTATAAGGCCTTTATTGCAACCGCATCGAGGAGTTCCGTTTGTAGATTCTGAAACTGAAACTGGTAGGGCATATTTAAATGATTTTTTATTAAACTCTATACCTATATATGGGGGTGGAACCGTCAAGCGCTGGTCGCGTGTTGACCAGATGATTAGCGGTTTAGAAAAAAATAGTAGAGATAGTAAAATATTTTTATTGAGAGATTCTGATACCAGCAATATTAGTTTTGGAGCACAGGATGATATTCCTGAGGAATATATAATAGACAGAATTAAAAGCAGCCAGATTCCTGTATATGATTTTTATACTACACCGTCAAATACACAAGTTTCAAATCCTCTACAAAGCATTACAACATTTTCTTATTCTCGTACAGAAGCGGAAGATGCTTATATATCAACTTCCAAACAAATACCTGTATGGGTTAATGATCAGACAACCGTTCTTCAAAATGGGCCAGCTAGTAATTGGCTATCTCCAGCAGATATTTTTCAATTTGATACTAGTGAATATTCTTTTGTAGGGGGGGGATATATTTCGGGATCAAAAACTGGGAGTATTACTGGCGGGCTATTTATTAATGTTTTTGATAAACCAGCGATATTAAAAACACAGGTTTATGGGAATTACTACGAGGATAAATTTAGGGGAAATATAGACGTCTCAATAAGTGGTCGTGTTCAGTTTAAAGACATGTTTGAGGAATTCTTTTCTGGGGATGGTTACGGGATTAGAATATCTGGAGAAAATTACAGTAATTCGTTAGTAACTGGAGACATGTTTTATCCTCCATATTCTGGAGAGCCTTACGTGGAAGGGAAATACATAGAAAAAGCTGTTAATTTCAAGAACTTTAACTTGATTAGTCCAATCAACTTGGATGGATTTTTTGTAAATGGAATAAACGTTAACGTAAGCGGAAATCCGTCTTACTCTGGGGAAATTTATTTAGCCTCTGGAGTGATTGATGTTAACAAGACCATCAATACTGGGATAACTGGAGAGTTTGATTTTTTCGATATAAGTTTTTTAAACGAAGTTCCCGAATATTTTGTTAATACAAGTGGCTCTAAAAATTTAATAGCTGGAGATAATTTTCATACCTACCTAATATCAGACGCTTCGGGATATACTGAAACTGCAATTACAAATGGAATAATAATTCCTACAGATATCTCAGAAGATACTTTCACCAAGAGCATCGACCCATTTTTTAGCAGAAGCATTTCTGGAGATCAGGTAGTGGATGGCATCAAGGACGAGAGGGTTGAGGATTTGTTACCAAGGAGTACGAATCTTTTAACAACAACAATACAGGCCAACGGAACGGGTCGTGCGTTTATGAGCGGGACTTTCCAAGGGGATATCACCTATACTGGTATTTATTACAAAGATGATGATTCTTTGGACGGAATTCTAAATCCAGCGCATGATTGGAATTATAAAATTTCAGACTTAAGTGATTTTAACTTGACAGGGTTAGAGGGCGATAATAAGGTAAGAATTGTAGATGATTCAGGCGAAGATGTGGCACTTGCTTCAGATGTGGACATCATATTTTTGTTTGATCGGTCTGGCTCTATGGGTAACGACATAAGAAGTTGTGCTGCTGCTATATCTGCATCCGAACTTTTTGATTTTCGTATAATCAATGCATCTATCTATTCATATGATTATTATACCAGTAATAGTACTATTGGTATCATAAATGAGTATTCTGATATCAATATGGTGACTACAGCGGGGTCTTATGAAAGATTCCAAGCGGTGTTAAATGATATCGGTAGCTATATAAGATTGGAAGGGGGCTACGAAAATCTATCACAAGCAATTGTAGATATAGATTTTAACGGTGCATTTGATGGTTATTCTGATAGAAAGGTTATTTTATGTGCATTCACAGACGAAGATGATGATTCTTTATCTAATTATGGATCTCAAGCTTTAAGCATCTTAGGAAGCAAAGAGGTTCAAACTATTTTTTTTACTACTACGAGCGATTCTTTTGGTAACACCTCTTTGTTACTAGAACCTTATTATACTAACTTTTTAAATCAGTTGCCACCTGAGTGCAACGCTCAATGGGTAAATATGTCTAATGTTAACTCTGCGAATTTTAGTAGTCTTATTAATGTGATAGCTACCAAAGGTTTTGCCAATCTTGATATCATTTCAATATTATCTATTGACAACGCTAATTTAAATGATTATATAGATGATTTATATTTTGAAGATGCTTCGTATTCGCAAGAAGATTTTTGGCCCTTAGGCTCGCTCTTTATTAAAGAATTAGAATTGAGCGGAGAAACTAGACGAGGTCTGGGTATAGAGAGTAACGTAGATGATGACTTTGCAATATTAGTAAATGATGAGGTAGTTTTAAGCCCAAGTAGAAATATAACTTGGTATTCACATTCCCCACCTTATTCGGTATGGGTAGTGGGCGGTAAAATCACTGCTAACTCTATTGATTATCCTATAACAGATTTGTCCAGCGATTATAATCAAATATTTAAAGTTTCTGATACTTGGGACGGATATGGTTCCATAAAAGTATCTAACCAAGAGAGAATAGATGAAATTGAGTTTGTGCATGGTCCTATAGAATATTCATCTTTAGAACTCGTAGTAACTGATAATAGAAGATTAATAAGAGGTTGGAACGCGAAACCATTAGTCGATGATTTATATGGAAATACTCCTGACCTATCTGTTGGCGTTTATTCAAAGCCTTTTATTCCTAATGGTTTTAATATATCTACAGAAAGTTCTAATGACTTCCAGAATGCTTACAACAGATCCTCAGAAGAACTAATCGGAACTGAGTATACGTCAATTATATCAAATTCTATTGATTGGCCTTATATTTCCTTAGCTTCGGGACAATCTTCTCCAGAATATGTATGGTCATATACTGGTAATATTTACCCCGATGATAAACTAGAAATAGCAGTATTTGATGGCTGGGGTGCTGCATCTAGAATAATTCCTTGGAGTGCTAAACTTACTTGGAGCGACGGTTTAGTTACTCGTGAAACTGGTGGATATTACCAAATTATAGATACTGATTATGCCAAGATCCGCTCCCGTGATGATACAGGATTAACAGCGTCACAATATACATCCGAAACTGGTGGTGGTCCTTGGGGGGAATCATATATATTTTACGAAAGTGGTAAAGGCATAATTGACATAACCAGAGATGAGAAGCCAAAATTTGTTCAGGATATAGCATATATTCAATATGACACAAGTGGAATCCCTTATAATATAGCTCAAGGAGTTGGCTTTTCCGTTAGGTATCAAGAATCCATTTCTTCCAGTGATCCAAATTTTTCAGAATTAAACAGGCCAGAAGTAAAGTGGGAAGACGTTGGTTTTATTTGTAATTTAGAATTATTAGGTAAAATTGATAAAGATAGCAATGACGACGACGACGAAGATGAAGATGGAGGGCTGTGTGATCCACCACCAGGCTGCCCCGGCACAGAAGGCGCTGGTGGAGCTGGGGGCGAGCCACCTGGCGGTGGCGCTGGCGGCAGCAACAAAGACAAGTCGGTTTCTGGCGCTTTTTTTAGTGGAACAATAAATTTTAATAAATTAAGTCTTGGCGATTATTTGGAATTTAGTCCGTATAATTTTGACTTCTCTGGCAAATACATGGAGACCTATGGAACTGGCTTTCCTAGTAATTATAATTTAGATAATAAATTTTATTATGACAGAAGGGGTAACAACATTAGCACATTTAGTAACGCGACTGAGCTGTCCTATTTGCTTAACAGCTATTATAATACTTTTACATTAGGCACAAAAAGGGGTATATGGCAGTCATTTAAAGCTGATATTGAAGAATATGCAAATGACAAAAGTGGAGATTTTTATAATGGGCCATTGTTAAAAGCGACCCCTGTTAATCCTAACTTTTTGCTGATACAGTCCCTAATCTACGGAGAAATGGGGGGTTATAAAATTGAGTTTAATAATCAAGCTGGGATTGATAGCAAATATCAATACTCAATGCCGATTTCAATGGGGTTTCAAGCCAGTGACAATGGTCAGCGGTGGAAAAACCTAATGCTGAAAGACTTTAATTACGACGAAAATAGCCACGAACTCATAACTGACGGATTGGAATTACAAAAAGAACCTCTATCCTTTATTGAGGGGTCTGAGCTAAGAGTTGATAATGAGAAAGATGGGATAGACTCAATAATCATAAATTCAAATGATCATTCAATTATATCGGGAGATGGGGTATTTTTAAATCAAGTAGAATCCATTGGGCTAGCTTTTACAAATCTTGGATATGGCGTATTTACTGGAGTCGGATTCCCTGAAGAAATAGATGTTTCGGATTTTTATAAAGAAGATATCCAATTCCAGTATAGTGGAAATTATTCTGGATCTTTACTTGGTTTCGTTTCTGGCTACAAAGTAGTGAAGCCAGAAAAAGAAAAAGATGATGAATTCGACTTCCCAGAAGTAATATATCCCTGCCCTTCACCTAAAATAGTTAAAAGATCAAAGTCTGTTATTATTGAAAGTGGGCTTGACAGCTTTGGTAACTACTATACAATTTCTCAAGATGAAGAGGCCGAATGTAGCGGGTGCGATAATCACTCTCAAATACCAATCCCAGCTGGCCACCCTATTAATTCTGGCGTAGATATCGAAGATCCGAATTATATACAAACTGGCTATGTTTTATGTAAAGAAGAGGCACCGGAACAAGAAGAGGAAAAGTTAATACCACAACTAACAACTATATCATATAGCGGATTTTTTACAGGCTTTCAAGGTGAAAATATATTTCCATCAAATAATACATATTTTACTGGATCATTCACAGCCGACTTGAAACCAAAAGCCCTTTTTGAGATCACCAATCAAGTGGCGGTTTATCCAATTAATGCAGCCTCTTTATTCTTTGAGGATATCTCTGTTATCCCAAATTCTGTTATAAAAGGGGAAGAAGAAGAGGAATCAAACCCAGAAAGCGATCCAATCATCAGCTTTAGAACTGGGTTCATATTTGATAATGAAAAGCCTTATAGGTATTATAGATTATTCTATAGCGGGTTCAGTGTTCCCCCAGCAGAGGAGGGCTTTTTATCGCAGAGTGGAATAACGATATTCGACGAGATTAATTTGTATGGGCCAACTAAATATCAATTTGATTTGAGTGGGTCACAAGAGATTACCCTATATGATGCTACTTATTCTGGAAGATTGCAAGTTCCAGTTACCGGCTCTATTACTGGCATGCATATTGGAAGTAGCTTTTCTGGGATATTGCCAGTTGCTGAAAGTAAAACTGGTACTATAAATTCTGACTTCTTTTATCAAGGAGAGCAAATTTATGCTACTGATTTTTTTGCAAACTACATTTCTAATTTAACTGGAGTCGGAGAAGCGTCTGGAACTATTACTGGCTTATTTTATAATACACAGACCAATAGATTATATAATAAAATAGAAATTCAAAAAACGGTTACTGGTTATGAAAATGTCCCTATAGAAGTAAATCAAATAGATGATATCTTCAGCATATTGGGTTCAACTAATGAGCTAATATCTGTAAATATTGAAACTGAAGCGAGATTCACTGGGCTTGGAAATGTTAAGGCTTTCCAAAGCGGAGTAAATAGTTTTATAACAGTAACTGGGTTAGAGACTGGATTTATAAATAGTGGCAGTGGAAGTTTTGATTTTTACAGATCTCAAACTGGAATCTTCGAAGATGTATTTAGTTCTACTCCATCTGGATATATTAATGCCAAGACAATACTAAATTATAACAATCCGATTTTAAATGATACTATAGTAATCGGTAATTATAGTTTTACATATGGCTTAGAAAATCAACTACCAAATAAATTCAATGATATAACTGGTCTATCGAATATTATTAATATTGGGAATCTGGAATATAAATCTTCGATAATTGATTATAATACTCTTGAAATCGTCACAAACGCTCTTGGTGATCTTGGAAATTCAACTAAGGTTAGTTCCCTTGGAAGTACGGGAAAACCGTTATTTCAATCAGATACATTCACTGGTGGACAGAATTTATATCAAGCATTAACTGGTTATGGAATATTTACTGGAAATTCTATAGAAACGGTTAATAATACGGGAATATATGAAGTAAATTACTCAGGAACAATCAGTGGTATAATTAATATATATACTGGGAACAAGTATTTTACCGATACGTGGGGCTTTTACTCAGGAAGATTTAATAAGGATTATAATTTCAAATCGGGTATTCCTAGTGGAATAATAGCTTCAATCTATGATTCTGATTATATCGATATGGGTTATCGTCCAAATCAATTTAGTGTGTTTGTTGATTATTCTCCAAGCGATTTAATTGATTATAACAATAACAACAATGATGTTGCAGAGCTTATAATTACTGGTATAAACTTAACTGGTTATAAAGTAAATCTCTACGGAAATAAATAATGATAAGAGGAAAATTTCAAATTCAAAGAACTTCGTCAGGTACTGTCCAGATTGATCCGGCCAGTAGTTTGTCAATCTCTAAATCGGCATATCAACCTAATGGTTCTATTGTTGTTTTGGGCAATGGGGCTTATGCTACTCAGCAAGAACTGGGGATAACCTCTCGTATGTTTATGACATTTAGACAGAGAGAAGCGGAAACAGATTCTGTAAAATATGCGGAAGAGTTAGAGCTTGACACTCAAGAAGTTTATGTAGAACCGAAAGCGACATCCGATCTTGGTGTAAAAAAAAGAACAGCTCCATATCAAGCTTTTTTTATTAACGGGCTTGGACAAAGTTTTTCTCCAAAATACGATCCCGACGCGATACGTAGTGATGTTATATATTTAGAATTAGATTTGTGGAAAACTCTAGATATTCGCTCTGCTACAATTGTTTGCGGACCGGTTGGGAGATACGGTGGTCAGCCGGGCAAGATCCCTGGAATAGAAAGTGAACGTGAGGATTTTCAATCTGGAGAGAAGGAACTGTTGGGTTGGCCTTCGTATCCATCCCCATATCTTTTTAATTATGAAATGGATGACGTGACTGGAGAGTTAAAAGACTCAATTACGGGAGCGCCAGTTACTCCAGGTGAAGAAAGATATCAAAAAAAAGCATATGTATTAATAGGATATATGAGCGCAGACATATTAGTAAGTGCAGAAAGTTTACCAATTTATCAGAAGGATAACCTTGAGTATCCAATTATAGGGATCATATCCTGTGTTGACAGCAATCTTATGGTATCTCATGGTCTTTCTGGCGAAACTCCAGTACTTAACATATCTCCATATTTTGGGGCAGGTCAGGGCAAGTCAACGTACTTTGAAGCTACGGAGCCAGATAGCTCCGACGATAATTCTTAACTTTAATTATAAACCTCATGAGTTATCATATAGATGTAAATACCGAAGAATATTATGTTAACGCTTTGAACAAAAAGCCTAAAAGCAGTGATGTTAACTTCGAAAATCTTTTATGGGACACTTTAGATCTGAAGCCTTCTATTGGAAATAAATTTTTCCTAAACGTATCTCTATATAATTCTTGTAGATTTATAGTAGAAAAGGAATTAAGTCAAGCTGATGGAGAAGATCAAGAGGGTTTGGGTGCGGACGCAGAAGATCTTGAGGAAAAGTCTATTGAAAGAGAAACTAAGATTATAGAGCTTTATCAAGAAAAGGGCGGAGAAATAGAAACATTTAGCGCTGGCAATTATCAAGTCCCAGCAACTATAGCGAACATTCATCAATTAACTTTTGAAAAAAAGCAGTATAGATTTTCAGTTTTAGTTCTAACGTTAGAACTAAAATGGTTTCCCAATCCGTACGGAATACCAATTTTTTTCCCATTTATTTGGCCTTATATTTCCGCTGGTATAACTTACCCGCGTTTTACAGAAAACTATGAAAGAATTGGTGGTCAAATACATACTGGTAATGGGTTTCTTATAGATACCCGATGTATTTTAAGAAAGAAAGGAAAGCTCTACCCCAAAGTAAGCGTCATAGGTGACGCAATCACTACATCTGGAACCGGAGCACCCATAGGAGTAATCCCATTTTTAGGAGGTTCTATGGGAATCTTATTCATTTCTACAAATCCAAATGAACTAGTCATTGGTGGTTTTGGTCTTATTACCCCAGTCATATTAAACGATACTTACGAATATGTTCCAAATCAGGTAAATTGGTCGCTTGCTGGAGAAATTAAAAAATATGTAGACGGAGATATCAAATTTGAAAAGTTGTCGCTATTAGCTCAAAAAGCTTCACTACATATCGAAGCCGCGGAAGAAGCAGGGGAAGAGGAAGAGGAAGAGGGTTTTGGTACTTTAATAGAGGAGAGTTAAAAAACTTAGAAGTTTAATAAAGTGAAGGGTTTTCTAAGCTACTCAGTGAGTTAACTGGCTTCCCAGTAAATTCCCATTCAAAGGTAAAATTAATTTTTTTCCCAAGAGTTGGATTCGATGCTATGGATTTTGAAGTTGAAATTGAATCTCCGTCTACATATTCCGATAAAATATCACTAGCCATATTTTCAAGTGCCGATATGCCATCTGAAATTTCAAAATCCTCAAGAAGTACCGCATCTCCACTGAAGGATAATTTGCCCTTATTGAAGTATCCTAAATTTTGTAGCACATATTCCTCTGAACTATCTGATATGTGTCTCTGACCAACTAATGCATAAGGTTTAGCATGATAAAAAGGGTAACTTGTATCAATTGTATAATCAATTTTTTGGAATGGTTCTGCAGGTTCTTCCTCGTTAGTTATGTTAACCGTAAAATCAATTTCCCCTTTAAATGGGCTTTTTACAACATTAGCGGAAGTAAAATTTGCATTTATGTCGTCAATGTTGAAATAGCCAGAAAAGAGAGTGATTACATTTTCACTCATGTATATGTCTATGTTTGAATCATAATAGTCTTCAATTAACTGCCATTTAGTATTCAAATCTAATCTGCCCTTTAAAGATCCTTTTAGAGCATATTTTATTAGATCATCATCACCCTTACTTTCATTTAAAGATAGTTCTAGCATTAAAGCATCGTTATCAATATTGCTACTAGCATTGTCAAACTCATAACTAAAACTTATAGATTTTTCAGTTTCATTTATTTTTTTTGTTTTTGATCTTGGCAATATATTGAGCGTTAAACCTGTATAAGTTTCTATTTCTGTTATAATACCCCCAATAGAGTCTCCTAAAGTTAATTGTAAATAGCTCATATCTGCATCTATTCCTCCACTAATAACTCCACTTACGGATGCTACGGTAAAACCCTGAGCTGATTCAGTTATATTAGTGGTATATCTAAATATAGATTTGCTACTACCAATTAAATCATATTCATAAACTTCTGTAACAGAATATTCGCCAGTAAGTCTATTTGTATTTTCTGATATAGATTTGAGTATAATATTCTCCTGAGACACCGGAAGATCAGTCGAATTACTAAATAGTGTTATACTTTCTGGAAGAACCTGGACCGCAGGATAAACTAAAGCCGAAACAAAAGCTCTGACATTTTCTAGTCCTGTATCTTCATCTGGAGCAATATTTATTCCCCTTGCAGACACGGTATGAGTAATTGTTAAAACACTTACGTTATTTTCAGAAAACTGCCATATATTTGATGGATCTAATATTCCCTGCTGCTCGAAATAGTCATTAGGATAAGATTTAAAAGTTATGGTATAATCCGTATTCGATAAATAATCTGAAGATCCGAAATCAATACTTTGCAAATAAATGTTTTCCCTTGTTAACCATCCTTCTGCTAATTCAATCATGGTCTCGTAAGCTTCAGTAACAGATGATTGTTCTGCTAATAAAGTTACATAACCATCAGTATCAATAATTTTTCCTGTTAAAGTTATAACTTCTAAAAAGCCCCATTTCCTATTATAGAAAATAGGAGATTGGTTGATGGAAACTTTTGGAGTTGTAATTCTGATTGCCATTTAATTATTTTATTTTGGTTATTTGTCTATAGGCGGGTTATGGGCGTGGTCCTAAGTTGATCTCTTCGATAGTCTGCCCTTCAGACTGTGAAGTCTGCCCTCCAGACTGTGACTCTGAATCTAAAAGCCAAGTCCAGTCAATGCTAAATGTTAATGAATTTTTATTAGGATTAAAGGATACTTGTGGGGAGCTACTAATATGAATAAGTTCATTATTTGGTTTATATTTTCCCATGTTAGCATTAACAAAACCTATATAATCCCCAAAGGTAGTTTCTTTTTTGCCTTTTAAATCCATAGTTAGTCTGGTTCGTCCAGTTGTATTTAAGTCTAATTTCTGACTTATCTCCTGATCATTCAATATAATAAAGTTATTTTTTAATTCAACGGCGTAAGAATTTGTCAAGGTATTTTTGGTTGTTATATCTCCGTCACCCTCTTTCCCTGAGCTTGTTGACCAAGCGACGTTATAGGTAATAGATCCGTCTATTTCTGAATAGTTAATATCTTCGCTTAAAAATAATAATTTTGTGATACTTGTAGTACTCTTACCATACAAACCTTCTAGTCTTGCTGGGATACCTCCACTTACCCTGAGCCATATTGTTTTTGCTTTTTCCAGGCTACTAACAACTCCTGCTTCAAAAGGAATCCCATCTCCAATTATTTTGCCGCTTTCGGATACAGTGTAAAAACCATCAGACTTGCTAATCTCATTGCTATATGACCAACTACCTTCGAATTCAACAGATGGATCATTAGAATAAACAACTACATAGGTAATTGTTGAAGTGCTTTTGTCATATATTTTATTGAGCGATATCTTCTTATCGAAGAGAGGGTGTGGAGTGTCTTCTTCTCCAAAAAAGCCTGTAAAAGCTCCTGAGCTTCTCTCGTAAGACTCTTCTATTAATGCCGTCAATCCATCTTCAGCCTCCTTAAGAATTAACTCTGCAGTTTCCCCTTTAATGCCACGAACAACACCATTCTCTGATACGGTAGTGATGCCATCTTGACCTATGTTAATATCAGTACTTAAAGTATAGTCATAGGCTAAATCTCCTTCGCCGTTTTTAATAAATTGATATTGTTGAGACAGAGAGTATGAATTTGATATTAAATCTATGCTTTCGGTAGGATATACTTTGTATTCTGACGGGTCAAAGCCTGTAATTAATGAACCATCTGAAAGAGCTTCTTCAATTAAAGCTAGGGCCAAATCATGCGCTAATGATAATCCACTATCATTTAAATATTTTATAGCGACTGAATAAGTAAAATCCTTTCCTGAAGTTGATTCTGCAAAAGAAAAAGTTTCACTTAAGTTTTCTAAAAATGCTGTAGGTTCTGCTACTAAAAAATCCGCTGTTGTTTCTTCATAAATTTCTATAGTTGCATTAACTTTTTTTAAATTCGGAATAAAATCATCATCAGAAAAAGAAATTTTAGTCAACTTGCCATATCCGAAGTCTTGGCCATTAATTGTAAAAGAATCTAGTGTATCACCAGATAGATATCCTTCGATAGATTCAAGATCTGCGTCTCCCTCTATAACTTCGGGATCAATTAAAAATCCCTCAACTTCAAGAGTTCTTTTTTTCCTATAATTATATAGATCTCCGAAATATTCATATTGCGTAGAAGATCCTAATATTGTTGTTGTATTAAAGATCATCAGGCGACTTCCTCCCCAACTAATTCAATATCAGTTATTGATATATCTACGGACATAATATCTTCCGAACTTAAGTTAATTTTGTTTGAATCTACTTTCCCAGTAATATTATACTCTTGTAGAAGTTCTTCTTGTAAATCATTTATAGATAAAATAATCTCTACGTCAATACCTCCTTCGGTGGAAACAGTGTTGCCAATATTATTAGTTTTTACATTACATGTTTTTTTTCTCTGGGAGATACCTACAAAATCAGGGATATCTGTTACATTCCCTATCAAAAATATAGGGTTTGGCTGCAAAGAAAATTCTAAAGACACTTCGGATATTTCATCAATTCCTGTTATTTGACTCGTAACGGAATGTCCTATTGGAATAAGGTCCTCATATGGTTTAATTATATCTTCCGTTATTTCATCAAAAACTAGTCCTTCAGTTGCACTCCCATAATAAATCAAACTAACACTAGCATTAAAAAAAGAGCTATTACCTCCAGAAATAGACAAGCTCTCTAAGCATACTGGTCCAAGAATTTCATTATCTCCGATTTGTATTGATATCGAATCTTCTATTCTAAAGACATCGGTATTATCTAAAAAATCTCTAAATTTTGCATAAAAAGGGTCTCCTCCTGTACTTATTAAATAATCAAAAGTTAATTTAGTAGTAGCTCTTTTAGTTGCATAAGCTGTCCCTCCCGTGAAAGTATTTCTATCATAAGCAGTCTCCAAAGAGTTCGAGACATTAATGCTAAAATTTTTGCATAATATTTCAGTACCATCATACAATACAAGAACGTTTTTATAATTTGTATAGCTCATATTATTAAATCTATTAAATCATTAATATATGTTTTAAATTTGAGAGTTCCTTCTAAGAAGCCATTAACGTTTGCACTCAGTCCTTCGTATTCTAAACGTGCATTAGGCATAAGGTAGTCTATTGTAGTCTCATCCTCGCAGTCTACTAAAAAAATACCTAAATTTAGTGGTTCTTCTGAAACACGAAGAAGCTCTTCCTCAACAGTTTCTTTCTCTTTGGTGTTGACTATTATATCCACATCTAAAGAAATGGTATATCCTTCTACTCTAGAAACATTATTTGGAAAATGCTTCCCAATTATATAAGAAGGTTTCCAATTTGTTGAAATGGAATAATTAAAAGACTGTATA
>Ga0075467_10002989_pt1 | contig 13130 bp, 7 predicted proteins | sample DEB08_DNA_9_FD_75067 | JGI IMG/M metagenome (GOLD analysis project Ga0075467, IMG submission 75067) | Aqueous microbial communities from the Delaware River and Bay under freshwater to marine salinity gradient to study organic matter... | ecosystem: Environmental > Aquatic > Marine > Coastal ...
CAGAGTATGATGAGCACTATCGTTACATTATAAAAAAAGCGTAGTGATGAGCAATATCTACCCCCCTTCCATTAAGAGACTATCGTTACCATGATCCCTATTATTCGCACATGGATTGATCGCTACTTTCATAACGAAGAAGCGGTGCTTGTTGTTGTATTGCTCGCATTATCATTTATTGTCATCTGGACTTTAGGTGATGTGTTGGGGCCTGTTTTGGCGGCCATTATTATCGCGTTCCTTATGCAAGGCATAGTGACATCGCTAAAGGCCAAAGGTCTACCGCATTGGTTAACGGTAACGGTGGCACTAATAGCATTAGTCGGTGCGATGGTTCTGGCGCTAGTGTTTATTATTCCTGCATTGTGGGAGCAAGCGACTAGCTTATCAAGAGAGCTGCCGCGTATGGTGACACAGGGGCGAGATCTATTATTACATTTGCCTGAGGCCTATCCCTCCTTTATCACGGAAGCTCAAGTTGATCAGCTTATTAGGCACGCTAGCACTAGCTTGGCTTCGTTTGGGCAGCTAGTGGTGTCTTTTTCGGTGGCTAACTTGCCGGTGTTATTAACGGGTTTGTTGTATATGGTACTGGTGCCACTGCTAGTTTTTTTCTTTTTGAAGGACAGTCGCTCTATGCTTATTTGGGTGGGTTCATTACTGCCTAGAGAACGTCCGGTGATGAATAAAATTTTTGCTGAAATGAATCAGCAAATCGCCAACTATGTCCGTGGTAAGGTAATTGAGATATTAGTGGTGGGAATTACTTCTTATGTCAGCTTTACTATTTTAGGGTTGAACTACGCCATATTACTGGCTTTGGCTGTTGGCCTGTCGGTTGTTATCCCTTATGTAGGCGCAGTATTAGTGACCATTCCTGTACTGTTGATTGGCTTCTTTCAATGGGGGTGGGGATATGAACTGTTGTATCTCACTATTGTCTATTTTGTTATTCAGGGGCTAGATGGCAATGTGCTTGTGCCTTTATTGTTTTCTGAAGCCGTTAAATTACACCCGGTAGCGATTATTTTAGCGGTATTGATTTTTGGCGGTTTATGGGGGTTTTGGGGAGTGTTTTTTGCTATTCCTTTAGCCACTTTAGTAAAAGCGATTATTAATGCTTGGCCTTCTCCTCAGCGGGTTGTAGCAGCTTCCTTAGATGCCGGTGCGGCGGGTGGATTAACCGATAACGCAGCTGAGACAACAGATGCAGCAGGTAGCGCCGCAAGCCATTCAGAGATCGATTAAATCAATATTCTCATATCAAATATATATTCATAACAGGATAAGTGTATTCATGCCTATTTGTTCTCTGCCACCTCTCACCTTATCTTTCTTCCGTGCGTCTATATCAAAAGCTTCTATTTTAGGCGTTTCTGCATTGAGAGCCTCGATATTAAGGAAGATATTATTGAGAACGACGGTGTTATCCGTCGCTTTGATAAACCCTCTCTCGGTGATGGCCGATACCAGTAAATCATTACTGTCGGATAAGGAATTGTCGAGTAAGGAGTTTCTAGGTAGTGAGATATCTCAAGCGAGTCAGTTGATTAATATAGATATCGAAAAAGGGCAGGTGGACGATAGAGAGTATCAGTATCTCGTACTCCAAAATCAGTTGCGGGTATTGTTAATCTCAGATCCGCAAGCCGATAAAGCAGCAGCGGCACTGGATGTTCATGTAGGCAGTTCAGATGATCCTAAAGATAGAGAAGGGCTCGCTCATTTTCTCGAGCATATGTTGTTTTTAGGCACTGAGAAATATCCCGAAGCGGCGGAGTACCAGGCATTTATCGATAATAATGCCGGTAGTCACAATGCCTATACTAGCGCTGAACATACCAACTACTTTTTCGATATTGGTGCAGATCAGCTGGGCCCAGCGCTTGATCGTTTTGCTCAGTTTTTTATTGCGCCATTATTTGATGAAGAATATGTCGATCGTGAACGCAACGCCGTGCATTCTGAGTATCAAGCAAAGATCAAAGATGATTTCCGACGTGGTTATGATGTTTATCGACAGCAAATTAATCCTAAACATCCCTATGCTAAATTTAGTGTGGGTAGTTTAGAGACGTTATCGAACGGAGCTGAAAATAAGGTACGAGACGACCTGATTGCTTTTTACCAGGCGCATTATTCGTCAAGCCAAATGACCTTAGTGGTATTAGGTAAAGAGTCGATTGTGGATTTACATAAGATGGTGAACACGCATTTCTCGCACATTCCACTACGTGATGTGGATACCAGTGAGCGTATTGTTCCATTATTTGATCCTGCGAATTTGCCATTCGAGGTCATTAGCAAACCCGTAAAAGACACGCGCCAAATGGCGATGATATTTCCCCTGCCATCGGTAAAAGCTTATTACCGTGAAAAGCCATTAAGCTATATTGGTTCGCTGCTTGGGCACGAAGGCGAGGGTAGCGTGTTGTCGTTATTAAAAGCTAAAGGCTGGGCAGAAGGGCTTTCGGCTGGTGGTGCTGATGCCGGTGCCGGTAATGCAACGTTCAATATAAGTGTTAGCCTTACTAAAGAAGGCGTTCTGCATCGAGAAGAAATTCGAGGGCTAATATTCCATGCCCTTAAAACAATTGAAAGCGAAGGCGTAAATGCATGGCGTTATGAAGAAGAGCAGCAGCTGGCTGAAATTGCGTTTCAATTTCGCGAAAAAGGTCGTGCGATTAATACGGTAAGTCACCTTGCTGATAGCTTACATAGTTATCCTGTTGCTGAGATCATTAGTGCAAATTATCGTTACGCTCGTTTTGATGAGCCACTTATTCGACGTTTGCTGGCCAAATTAACGCCAGACAACCTCTTTGTGAGCACTATATTTCCCGAAGTGAAAACCGATAATATCACTGAAAAATATCAAGTGCCTTATACCGTTAAGCCGCTTAGTAAAAAGCTTACACCGTTAACCAGTAGTATCGCAAAAAGTTACGCCTTACCCCAACAGAATATTTTTATACCGTCGAACATTAGTTTGTTTACTGATGGAGATGCATTTAATACCTCTGGTAAACCTCAAAAAGTTATCCTAGATAAATCTTTGGCGTCTGCGTTATGGATTCAGCAAGATGTATCATTTAATGTACCTAAGGCCAATGTCTTCGTGCGTGTGCAGTCGCCTTTAGCAGCATCCTCTGCACGACACTCTGCACTTAATCAGTTGTTAATCGCATTGGTTAACGACCGTTTAAATGAAAATAGTTACCCTGCGTCGTTGGCTGGTCTGTCATATTCTTTATCGTCCAATAGCCGAGGTTTTGATCTGGGATTGCGGGGTTATAACGATAAAATGCCCTTGTTGCTATCGATGCTAGCAGAGCAGGTGCAACAACCTATTATTGTACGAGAGCGTTTCGAGCGCCTTAAGGTCGAGCTGCTAAGGGGCTTGCGTAACGCACAAAAACAAACGCCTTACAGGCAGTTATTTAGTCGTTTACCGGTGAGCTTATTTTCGCCGTATTATTCTGATGAGCGTATTGGTAGTGAGCTAGAAACCATTAGTATGCAAGAGCTTGAAGCGTTTGCGTCCACTTGGTTGCAGGGCGCGAATATTAACGCATTGGCCTATGGTAATGTCGATAAACAGGCAGCGGTATTATTTCAGTCCACATTAGCAGAGTGGTTACAGCAAGGCAGTTTACCGTTAGCCGAAGCCGCTGTGGTTCAATTGCCTTTGCTGGAACAAGCTGGCTTAGACAAAACAGTGTCAGAGCCGGCGGCACCTGTAAAAAATACCATCCCCGAAGTGAGTCTGCATGTTGATCATAATGACACTGCTGTCGGTTTGTATGTTCAAGGTGTTGACGATAGCGCAGAAAGCCAAGCTAAGATGGTATTGCTGCGGCAAGTATTGAAGTCTGCTTTTTATTCTCAATTACGCACAGAGCAACAATTAGGGTATATCGTTTTTATGGCGAACATGTCGATAAAAGACGTTCCCGGTTCTTTCTTTGTGGTGCAGTCACCCAGTGCCTCTAGCGATGAAATCAAGGAAGCGGTGATACAGTTTCTTCAACAGTCTGAGTCTTTAATTCCTGAAGACTTGTCGGTATTTAAACGTTCGGTTGCGACTAAATTGTTAGAAACGCCGCAGACCTTATCTGCGAAGGCAGGTTTATATTGGCAAGATATTCTTAAGTCGAACGAAAACTTCGATTATCGTCAACAGCTCGTTAATCGTATTAATGACATAACTCCGCAACAATTACGTGCGTATTATCAAGAAGTGTTTAACAAAGGCGATGTAAAAGAGGGCGTACTTAATAGTCAGCAATTGGTATGGTTTGTTGCAAACAATAAAGCTGAAAATAAACCATTAAAGGTGTTGGTTGAGCAAAGCTACTACCGTTACCCTTAGCAGGCAGGTAATAGATGATCTGAGGCTTAGCAATTTGTTACGGGTAACCTGAAAACGCATAGCTATCAAAAACGTTAATAGCTTCTATACTGAAGGTTATTTGTGAGTGATGACGAGTAAGCTGGCTGGTCATTTTGTAATTAGAGGGTTTGATTTTGTAGTTTAACTACATTTTTGGTGTGTAAGATTCGTACATCAAACGCATCCCCCGTTGTTTTTGACAAGATAACGACTATTTATCCTACTTGGAGGCGGTATTTCAGGCTCCAGATTGAAATGATGTGGGTGATCGTGTAAGATTACTACATAACTATCTCTGGCTATTCGAAGTCATGGATATTCGCAAATGTTCTGCTGATGGACTCAATGGATTTAGTGTAGAGCGCGAGAAAATATATACGTTTATATATCATTATCAATAGTACCCAATATATTCAACATGAGCGAGCTACTAGGGCTCGTTACCAAGGAGAGAAAATGCAACACGATATTGAATCTCAAGAGTGGTTAGATGCGCTATCATCACTCGTCAAGCACGCTGGTAAAGAGCGTGCATCAGAAATACTCCAACAACTTAGCGAAAAAGCCGGTATTGAGGGAGTCGATGTCCCTTCTCTTATCCGCACGCCATACGTTAATACCATTGCTACAAAAAACGAAATAAAAGCGCCGGGTAAACCGGATCTAGATCGTCGAATTCGCTCGCTTATCCGCTGGAATGCGATGGCGATGGTAATGAAAGCCAACAGCAATGACGATGGCCTAGGTGGCCATATCGCGTCTTACCAGTCAGCTGCCGTATTATATGAAATTGGCTTCCAATATTTTTTCCATGCCGATGGCAATGGCCGTTTGGGTGATCTGGTTTATTATCAAGGCCACAGTTCGCCAGGTATGTATGCGCGTTCTTATTTGGAAGGTCGTTTAGATGAAGAGCAGCTAGATAATTTTCGTCGTGAAGTCGATGGTAAAGGTCTATCGTCTTACCCTCATCCTTGGTTAATGCCTGATTATTGGCAGTTCCCAACAGTATCGATGGGTTTAGGACCCATTACTGCCATTTACCAAGCACGTTTTATGCATTATCTAACCGCACGTGGCTTAGTAGAAGAAAATAAAGCGCGTAAAGTGTGGGCATTTTTAGGTGATGGCGAATGTGATGAGCCGGAAACTCTTGGTGCAATTTCATTAGCGGCGCGTGAACACTTAGATAATCTGACCTTTGTAATTAACTGTAATCTACAGCGCTTAGATGGCCCTGTTCGTGGTAACGGCAAAATTGTACAAGAGCTAGAAGGTGTATTCCGTGGTGCGGGTTGGAATGTGATTAAAGTTCTTTGGGGTGCAGGCTGGGATCGTTTGCTAGAAAAAGATACTAGCGGTCTACTCGTTAAACGCATGAATGAAGTGGTTGATGGTGAGCTTCAGGCATGTAAAGCGCATGGAGGTGCATATACTCGTGAGCATTTCTTTGGTAAATATCCTGAGTTATTAGAGCTCGTGAGCGATATGAGCGATCAAGAAATTTACCAATTAAACCGTGGTGGTAACTCTGCCGATAAAGTTTACGCAGCTTACGCAGAAGCCGTTGCACATAAAGGTCAGCCAACCGTTATTCTTGCACAAACCGTTAAAGGTTACGGAATGGGCGAAGCCGGTGAAGCGATTAATGAAGCTCACTCGGTTAAAAAGTTAGATGTGGAAAGCTTGAAGCAGTTCCGTGATCGTTTTGATCTTCCGTTCTCAGATGAAGAGCTAAAAGAGCTACCTTACTACCGTCCTGCTGCTGATAGTCCAGAAATGGTTTATTTACATGAGCAACGTAAAAAGCTGGGTGGTTATTTACCTGCTCGTCGTAGCGCAGTTGAAACAGTGGACGTACCTGGTTTAGACGCATTTAAATCGCAGCTAACTGGCAGTGGCGAACGTCAAATATCTACGACTATGTCGTTTGTGCGTATTTTATCGACATTGGTAAAAGACAAGAAAATGGGTAAGCGTGTTGTGCCTATAGTGCCTGATGAAGCGCGTACCTTTGGTATGGAAGGCATGTTCCGTCAAGTCGGTATTTACGCCGCAGCGGGTCAAAAATATGTGCCTCATGATTCAGAACAAATCATGTTCTATAAAGAAGATGAAAAAGGTCAAATTTTAGAAGAGGGTATCAATGAAGCGGGTGCTATGTCGTCATGGATTGCGGCAGCAACGTCCTACAGTACCAATGGCGTATCGACGATCCCGTTCTATATTTACTACTCAATGTTTGGTTTTCAGCGTATTGGTGACTTGGCATGGTTAGCCGGTGATATGCAGGCGCGTGGCTTTATGATCGGCGCAACAGCAGGTCGTACTACGCTTAACGGTGAAGGCTTGCAACACGAAGATGGTCATAGCTTGATCATGGCGAATACGATCCCGAACTGTAAGTCTTATGATCCGACCTATAACTATGAGTTAGCGGTTATTATTCAAGATGGTATGCAGCGCATGTATGGAGACAAAGAAAACTGTTTCTATTACATTACCACCATGAACGAAAACTATCAGCACCCAGAAATGCCAGAAGGTGTTGAAGCTGGAATCATTAAAGGTATGTATGCCTTACAAAAAGGCACTAGCAAGAAAAAGAATCGTGTACAGTTAATGGGTTCGGGTACTATTTTACGTGAAGTAGAAGCAGCCGCTGATATTTTACGTAATGATTATGGTGTGGAATCTGATGTATGGAGCGTGACGAGTGTTAATCAGTTAGCGCGTGATGGGCAGGATGTGAATCGTTACAATATGATGCACCCTGAATCAGCAGCAAAAATACCGTATATTACTCAGCAGCTAGCGGATGCCAAAGGCCCCGTTGTTGCAGCAACCGATTATATGAAAATGCATTTTGAACAATTGCGTGATTTCATCCCTGCACCGTTGACCGTATTAGGTACGGACGGCTTTGGTCGTAGTGATAGTCGCGAACAATTACGTCGTTTCTTTGAAGTGAATCGCTATTATGTCGTAGTCGCTGCACTTAAGGCGTTAGCCGATGAAGGTAAAATAAAAACGAATGTGGTTAGCAAGGCAATTAAAGACTTTGGTCTTGATGCTGATAAAGTTAACCCGATGAGCGTATAACCCTTATGTGCACTTATAAAAACAGTATTACAGCTAGGAGATAAATGACAGTGACTAAACAAACCGTTTCTGTTCCTGATATTGGCGGCGCTGATGGTGTCGAAGTAATTGAGATTTCTGTTGCTGTCGGTGACAGCGTAGAAAAAGAACAAGCAATCGTCGTGCTAGAAACCGATAAGGCATCAATGGATATTCCTTGTCCTATTGATGGCACGGTCACGGCTCTTAATGTAAAAGTGGGCGATAAGATTTCAGAAGGCGATGCCTTAATTGAAGTCGAAGTTGAAACTGGCGGTGCTGGTGAAGCAGCGTCAAGCCAGTCGGAAGCTAGTGCAGCGTCTGTCTCGCAGCCACAGGCAGCGAGTGCGCCAGCTACATCTACTGACGAGGTGACAGTCGTTATCCCTGAAGGTGCAGAAGGTGCAGAAGTGATTGAAATTTGTGTCTCCGAAGGCGATCAAGTGGAAGAAGGTGATTCGCTCATTGTTTTAGAAACCGACAAGGCATCAATGGAAGTGCCTGCTCCTCAAGCGGGTACAGTTGTCTCCATCACTATGAAGCAAGGTGATAAAACTGCAGAAGGCGATGCGATTTTACGTCTAGCAGTAGTAGCAGAAGTGGTAGAGGGCGCAGCGAATAGTGCGCCAGCAGCTGCATCAAGCGAACCAGCTGCTGTAACGAATAATCCAAGTGCTAGCGGTAGTGAGACTGTCAGTGAAATGATCCATGTGCCGGAAGGTGCAGAAGATGCAGAAGTGATTGAAATCTGTGTAGCCGTGGGTGATGAAGTGGCCGAAGGCGATTCGCTAGTGGTCTTAGAAACTGACAAAGCATCGATGGAAATTCCATCACCTAAGTCAGGTAAAATAGTGTCTATCAATATTAAGCAAGGCGATAAAACCGTTGTCGGTGGCGAGCTTGTAGTGATGTTGGTAGAGGGTGCAGTAAAGAGTGCAGTGCCAGCAGCCAAAGCAGTACAGCCACAGGCCTCAGTACCTGCTGCCAATAAGCCGGCAGCATCAGCACCTACCGAAACAGCCGTCATTAGCGCAAGTCAATCAGTTGAAGTATACGCAGGTCCTGCAGTACGTAAACTGGCACGTGAAATGGCCGTTGACCTAACACAGGTGTCGGGTACAGGTGAACGTAGCCGCGTGACTAAAGACGACATTAAGCATTATGTTAAACAAGTCATGACTGGTGCGAAAGTATCGCCAGCTGCAGCAGCTTCTGGTGCCAACACTGGCGCGGGTATCCCTGCGATTCCGGCAGTAGATTTCTCTCAGTTTGGTGACATCGAAATGTTACCTATGAGCAAAATCAAAAAGCTCACCGCAGCTAACATGCAACGTAATTGGTTAAACATTCCTCATGTTACTCAGTTTGACGATGCAGATATCACCGACCTAGAAGATTTCCGCAAAGGCTTAAAAGCCGAAGCAGAAAAGCGTGGTGTAAAATTGACGCCATTACCTTTCTTGCTGAAAGCGTGTGCTGCTGCATTGGTAGCTGAGCCTAGCTTTAATGTATCGATGCACCACGATGGCGAGCACATCGTGCAGAAAAAATACGTCAATATTGGCGTGGCCGTAGATTCGCCTATTGGCCTAGTCGTTCCGGTTATCCGTGATGTAGATAAGAAGGGCTTATGGGAGCTGGCTGCCGAGTTTATGGCCATCATTGAAAAAGCACGTAATGGCAAATTAGGGCCGAAGGATATGCAAGGCGGTTGCTTTACTATCTCAAGTCTTGGTGCAATGGGTGGACAAGGGTTTACGCCTATCGTTAACGCACCAGAAGTCGCCATTTTAGGTGTGTCTAAAGCAGAAATAAAACCTAAGTGGAATGGTACTGAGTTTGTACCGCGTAATATGTTGCCACTTTGTTTGTCCTACGATCACCGTGCTATTAATGGTGGCGATGCCGGACGTTTTTTCAACTATTTAAATAGTGTCATGGGTGACGTTAGGCGTTTGCTGCTGTAAACTTCATCGCTGTCGCTTAATTGCACAATTTTTTTAAAGCGAGATTCCTAGAGTCTCGCTTTTTTAGTTTCCGTCTATTTAATTCCTGCCTGTTGAGTGCTTGTCTAGCGCTTTATGATAGGGATTGTCTTAGACGCTGTTATTTATTATTTTACTGAGTAATCAATCCTCCTATGTTTTCTCTCATTACCAACAATACTCACAACGTTAAAAATGATGTGCTATCAGGCGTTACCGTTGCATTTGCCCTAGTTCCCGAAGCCGTCGCTTTTGCCTTTGTGGCGGGTGTTGAACCGATGGTCGGTTTATATGCGGCCTTTATGATGGGTTTGCTCACCAGTATCTTTGGTGGCCGTCCCGGCATGATTTCAGGTGCGACAGGTGCGACTGCCGTGGTAATGGTATCGTTAGTAGCGATTCACGGTCTCCAGTATTTATTTGCTGCTGTTTTATTGGCGGGGATTATTCAAATATTGGCAGGTGTTTTTAAGCTCGGAAAATATATTCGTATCGTCCCGCATCCAGTGATGCTGGGCTTTGTAAATGGCTTGGCTATTGTGATTTTTCTGGCGCAGCTAGGGCAGTTTAAGGTATTGGATAGTGCTGGTGCGTGGGTGTGGATGCAAGGTTCGACGCTTTATGTCATGGCAGCACTGATTACTCTTACCATGTTGATTATGCACTTTTTACCTAAATTCACCACCGCAGTGCCCGCTGGCTTAGTGGCTATCGCCGTCGTCACTTTATTGGTGCTTGGGTTTAATTTAGATGCACGCAATGTACTCGATTTTGTACGCGATATGCTACCCATCGAGCAAGCGGCTACCGCTACCTTAAAAGGTGAATTGCCCAGCTTTGCGATTCCTGTCGTTCCTTTTACTCTAGAAACCTTATGGATCATCCTTCCTTATGCGGCGATTATTGCGGCGATTGGCTTGATTGAATCACTGCTGACACTGACGCTAATCGACGAAATGACGAATACTCGTGGACAAGGTAATCGCGAATGTATTGGTCAAGGCATAGCTAATACCACCAATGGTTTCTTTGGAGGTATGGGTGGTTGTGCCATGATCGGTCAAAGTATGATTAATATTAACTCGGGTGGTCGTGGACGTTTATCGGGTATTACCGCAGCCGTCGTCTTGTTGATGTTTATTTTATTCGGTTCAGCACTTATTGAAATTATTCCTTTAGCGGCGCTGGTAGGTGTAATGTTTATGGTCGTGCTAGGTACGTTTGAATGGACCTCTCTGCGCCTGCTTGGAAAAATACCTGCAACCGATATATTTATTATTGTTTTAGTGTCGGCGGTGACGGTAGCTACTGATTTAGCTATTGCCGTTATTGTGGGGGTGATTGTGTCAGCTCTGGTGTTTGCATGGAAGCATGCTCAGCACATATTGGTCGATACCTATATAGATGAAAAAGGTTATAAAGTGTATGACCTCCGTGGCCCCATATTCTTTGGCTCGGTCGGTTATTTTAAAGAATTGTTTGACGTCGAAAATGATCCGGAACACGTAGTTATCGAATTTAAACGTTCACGCGTTAGCGATCATTCTGGTATTGAAGCTCTAGATAATTTAGCCGAAAAATATCAGACTGCAGGTAAAACTTTGCATTTGCGTCATCTAAGCCCAGAGTGCCGTCAGTTATTAAAGCGGGCTGGTAGCCTGTGTGAAGTGAATGTAATGGAAGACCCTAATTATCGTGTTGTGAGTGACGAGTTAGGCTGATAATATCTTGAGAGTTGTTGTGATATAAATAACAGCACTCGCCCAATAAATAACCAATGGAATGCTATAGCAATGAATAAAAATATACGTGTTTTTATAGAAGGGACGCAACACTACTTTAAAAAACTAACCGGTGAATCGATAGTGGCAAAAAAGCCATTATTAATCAAAGAGATTAATCAATATGTTTTAGATTATACCGGTGTTATTGGTATCTCTGGCAGCCACAAGGGATCCATTTTTTTTAGTAGTACTAAGGGGCTTTTGGAAGATCTATTGTTAGCTTTAGAAGTCACCGGTATTAACGAAGAAAATATAATGGATCTAGTGGGTGAAGTCAGTAATACAATATCTGGCAATGCTCGCTTTGAGTTAGGTGCTAAGTTTATGGTGTCGCCACCGGTAATACTAAAAGGTAAAGGCGAGGAAATGAAAGTATCTCAAATAGAAGAGATATATCTAGTTTCTCTTACCTGGAAGGGGCATAAAGCTAATCTTATCGTTAGCTTAGAAGAATAACGGTGTACGGCTTATATGACGTGCGTGATATAAGCCGTTTTATTTAGATAGTTCTATTATTTCTTAATGTGACGCCAGTCATTTTTTGATGAGTAGGGTGTTCGGCAGAAGCCCTCGTCCTAAAGTGGAAAACACCTCTTCGAGTGGCGCTGTGCAATATTTGTAAACCGCTTTGCGGCGAGATGGCTTCGTGCTCTGTTGTATAATGTTTAGTGTAGCTACAATCTTTATACTAGACAGATACTATTGGTAAAATACAATATAATTACTGAGCTAGTAGTTTCTTTCTGATAACTTTGGGGAGGGACCTTATCCTATAAACTATCTATGTGACTACCCCAAAAGTTTGTTCTGCCTCAGACTCAAGCCAATGAATAAACGCTCGCAATGGGTTTTTAGGCGGATGATTATTAGACGGGTAGACAAGATAATATGACCAATCAGAAATTTGCTTGTTTTTGAATGGTGTAATTAAAGCCCCTCTACGTATCTCGTCAGCTATCAGAACGCTTCTGCCAAGCATGAAGCCCTCACCATTTACGGCGGCTTGAATAGTTAAGTTGCTATCAGTGAACTGCTGGTTGGATTCTAAGGGTCTAGAGGAATGGATGTTTTCCCGAGATACCCAAGTGTTCCAGTTAAGATTAGTCTCCTCATGTTCAAAAGTATGGTCAGCTAATAAATTACAAGTGCTAATTGAGCTCAGGGCTGTTTTGTTTTTCTCCCAATAATAAGGGCTGCAAACGGGAGTCACATACTCATCAAATAATTTACTAGAATAACATCCGGGGTATGAACCCATTCCAGAGCGAATGGCTAAAGAAAATTCTTCCTGATTAAAGTCGATAACATCAGCGGACGCTTCAACCATCACTCGAGTGTTAGGGTGAGCTTGGGAAAAGTTCGGTAGGCGGCTAATAAACCATCGTGCAGCTAAAGATGGCAGCACACTTACTCTTATTTCATCCTTGCTCGTCATTTTTCTGGTTTGTAGCACACTATTCTCTAACTCATCAAACAGGCTACTAATCTTCTGGGAAAATTGTTTGCCTGCTGTCGTTAGTATGGTTTTGTTAGGCGACCTTCTTATAAGTTTTATGTTCATCCAGTCTTCAAGCACAACGATTTGTTGGCTAACCGCAGATGCACTTACACATAACTCTATTGCTGCTTGTGAAAAACCGCCATTCCTAGCTACAGCATCAAATGCTTTTAATGAGTTGAGGGGTGGGACTTTTCTCATATTGCTGATCCAGTGTATGTTAATAGTAAGTGCTGTTTTTGCCTTGATAGAGCATTAGATATACTTTTCCTAGGTCAAATATATCAGCACGCTAGTGATTGTAAAAAATCCGATCTAGTTCCATAGGTAATGTTTTTTATAGTTTTATG
>Ga0075467_10002992_pt1 | contig 13125 bp, 6 predicted proteins | sample DEB08_DNA_9_FD_75067 | JGI IMG/M metagenome (GOLD analysis project Ga0075467, IMG submission 75067) | Aqueous microbial communities from the Delaware River and Bay under freshwater to marine salinity gradient to study organic matter... | ecosystem: Environmental > Aquatic > Marine > Coastal ...
GATTCGATGAGCTCTATCAGATGCTTGATCTTCAACTGCTGGATTCCACCACGGATCCATGTGAATTACGTAGTCCGCAGCCGTCAAATTCAAGCCGACGCCACCCGCTTTTAAGCTAATCAAAAACACATCGCCCTCGCCTTCTTGAAATGCATCAATTGCAGTTTGGCGTTTTTTGCGACTTGTACTGCCGTCCAAATATTGATAATTAACTTTTCGCTGTTGCAAATTACTTTCTAATATCTTCAAATGTTGCACAAACTGACTGAATACCAAAACTTTGTGGCCATTTTCTAATAATTCCTCTATCGTTTCATTGAATAATGCCAATTTAGAACTTGGAATTTCAATATCTGATTGTACCAATTTTGGATTGCAACACGCCTGACGCAAACGGGTTATTTCTGCCAAAATCTTCAAATGCGTTCCACCTTGATTTGGATCGGTTTCTGCTAACTTTTCGACAGCTGATTGGCGTAAAGCCTCATAAAATGCTTTTTCAGCAGGCGACATGGTCACCGTTAAAACTACTTCTGTTTTTTCGGGTAATTCCTTTAAAACTTCACTTTTGCGACGACGCAAAATAAACGGTCGAATCAGTTTTTTCAATTGTTCTTGACGCACTTCATCACCATATTTACTAATCGGCAACGCAAATCGCTCTCTAAATCTATCCAAAGACCCCAATAAACCGGGGTTAATAAAACGGAATAAATTCCATAATTCGCCCAAATGATTTTCAATTGGAGTACCTGTCGTGATGATTTTAAAACCAGCTTTGAGTTCCATAGCGGCTTTTGAGCGTTTGGCCGTTCGGTTTTTAATCGCTTGAGCTTCATCTAAAACGATGGTTGAAAATTCAATTTCAGTCAAATTTTCTGCTTCTGTTTGCATTAATCCGTAGCTGGTAATTAAGACATCATAATTGGTTAATTTTTCTAAAATATCTTTTCTATCACCATCTCCGAATTGAATTGGGTTCAGTTCAGGAGCAAATTTTTCCGCTTCACGTTCCCAATTTGTTCGTACCGAAGCTGGACAAACAACCAATGTCGGTCCCGATTCGGCTCGAGTCAAAATCGCCGCTAACGCCTGAACGGTTTTACCCAACCCCATATCATCTGCCAAACACGCACCGACTTCCCAGTTCGCCAATTTCATCAACCAGTTATAGCCTTCTTTTTGGTAATCTCTCAACTCTGCTTTGAAAGTTGACGGTAAATTTGGCTTTTTCTTTTCAGCGTCTTTTAGTTTTTTGATTTGTGCTAAAAAAGCAGCGTCTGCGTTCAACTCTTGAGCTTCATTGCCAATATCCTCAAAAGCATAAGCCGCCAACGGATGAAAACGAACGCCCTCTTCCGTCATATCGCCATAAGCTTCCATCGCTTCCAATTGCTTTTTAAAACGATTCGTCAATGCTAAAAACTCGCCATTTTTTAGTTGGATAAATCGAGAACCTTCCTTTAATAAACCTAAGATTTCCTTCATGCCCATCACTAAATCTTCCCCGACTTTCAGCGTTCCTTTTGCCTCAAACCAATCAGTTGAACCTTTGATTTCCATCGCAAAATTATCAATCGAAGCCGTTCCCTTCAGCCTCAACCGTTCCCCTTTAGGCCATTCAAGAATGATTTTCTCCTCTTCTTTTAACGGTTGTAATTCAGTCAATATTTCTAAACACTGTTCAGCTGTTTCAAACTCCCAAATCTTCGTTAAATCGTGCGTTTCTCCTAATGAAGGACAAGCTTCGACAACCTCTTTTGTTAATTTCTTTTCTAATTCTAAATCTCTTTCCGTTTGATAACGAACGGCATTCTTTTCGGTAATCAAGACCGCTCCACCTTCACCTGGCTTAAAATATGGCGGATGTTCGCCCAAAGGTTTGACGTACATTTCTAACTGAAAACCATCGCCTAAAGGTAGTAAGTGAATGTGTGGCTTAGCATCCGCCTCAACATTTGTAACATCACTATCATCAGATACTAAAGTCGATTGCACATTGACAACTTTTGAAAAACCTTTAACGATTTTGGCGATTTGCTCTTCCGATGTTTTCGGAATTTTTAACGCTTTTTGCCCGAGTGTTTTCGCAATTTTAAGATGCTCTTCTGATATTTCGACGGCTTTATACCGAGTCGGTGTTTCTTTTACCAACTTCATCCCTGCAAACTCAATCGGAATATTGAATTTTAGTTCATAATTATCACCATCTTCATCAAGGATTAGTTGTGGCTTTTCTAAGACAATTTCAACCGCTGTTCGCTGTTGATTATTCAGAAACAATAATGGGTGACCAATTAAGGCATAAACCATTTCTTGATTGACCTCAAAAACAGTTGAGTTATAATAATCGTTGATTGTGGCAATGACGGCTTTATCTTTCGTGGAGAAAAAATCCTCATCAGTTCCGTATTGTAAAATACTTTTCATTCTATCGAAAGAAATAGATCGACCTTTTGACCATTTTCCGCTCTTACTTAGTTTCTGTTCTTTGGGTTCTACCTCTTTTTTATCAAAATCAATCAACCAAATCAACCGTTTATCGCTTGCAGGTAGCGTTTCTTGATTGGTTTCAAACTGGTTCGACAAATCTATCAAAGCCGACATCGCTCTCTCCCACGGTTCTACGACTGGCATTAAGTTAATAATCGATACAAAATTGGGCATTTTTGATTTTAAATCAATTTGCTCTTTTTTATAAAATTCGACCAATTCAGCATTTTTTTCATTCTGATATGCCTCCACTAATAAGTCACTAATCAAGAGTTGAATATAAGTTAACCCTGCTTTTGCTGCTTTTGTGTAATAGGTTTCTAATACTTCACAATTGATCGTCGCCTCACGCCTATAAATCCAAAAACTCGCATAATTGATAAAAATTAAACCCAAACCTTCGTCCGATTGACCTTTCCAAATCTCCTGAACAGCGTTCATTTCGTTTCGTTGTGCGAGCGTCAACATGGCCAAAGTATTACTCAATGGCAAATGAGTACTTTTCGTACCTTTTAAATACTTTCCGACTTTATTATGGGCGTCATTTTGTTGACTCAAATAAGTTAAATAGCCAAATTGTAAAGATAAATACGGAGCATAACCGTTGCGTTTACGATTTTCTTTTTTATGATTTTTATTAGTTAAATCGATTAAGTAATCTACTTCATATTCTCCCTTCGCAAACTGAACTACCGTTTTGAAACTATTGTGAATAGCGGTATTAACATCTTCTTTGGTATTTAATGTTTCTAACTCTTTTACTCTACCCTCAAAGAAATATCGCCATTTGACACCGCTCCTAAAAGCATCTTGATATTCGTTTTTGGTATTCAATTTATATTTTTCAATAAAATCAAAGAAGGCGGCATTCAAAATAAACGCTTCCTGCAATTCCTTTAAAGCACCAATAAACAAAGAATGAAGCAAACTATCGGACAACTTTAACAGCCATTTTTCATCAAAAGGATTGAATAAAATACTGTATGCCTTATTCATATCAAAATTTTCGTGTTTAGCCTGTCCCGAACGAATCAAAGCATTGACTAAAGCTGTATTATTTCTTAATAACGCAATTCTGATATTCGCATAATACCGTTTTAGCGGTGATCTTTGCCAATAGCTGTAAGTATCTAAAGGGAAAAATTGATTTAAGACTCTTGTATAATTTTCAAAAGTATTACTGTCGTATAAATCTCGAACTGCTCTATTTTCAATAATTGGATTAATTAGGAATTTAGATTTTTCTTTTGGTAATAATAGCTGTCGATTCAATAACTCCAATAAATTAATTTCTAAGATTTGAGCACTCAAAGCACTGTGTTCTGGACGAAGTCTTAAACGGCTCATCATATTATAGGCTTGATTTAAGTGCATTTCTTCTGCCGATAATGCAAAAAGCTGTACGATTTGTAATTGAAAGGGATTAAGTAATTCATAATTCTTATGAATAAAAATATCATTATTGTTCATGTAAAATTGTTGTCGGCTCTAAAAAGGTGCAAAGATACAAATCTTAATGTTCGATAAAAAATAAAAAAGCCGTCCCGATTGCTCGGTGACGGCTCATTATTTTATTATTTAAGAAAAACTACTATTTAATCATTATTTAATCATGATCGATTGTGCAGTCGTTTCCTCATCTACTCGTATTCTCAACTGATAAATACCTGCTGGTGCATCTTCCAAATTGATTGGATATTGACGTGCAGCGATATCTTCAGGAGAGGTTCTGTAAATCACTTGACCTAATGTATTTACTACCTCAACCGATACTTCATGTATGCCATCTAACTCAATAGACACATTGAACTGTCCATTTGATGGATTCGGGAAGATAGACAAATTAGAAATAGAAGGAATTTCATTTGTACTAATGATATTGAAAATCTCTACGCTAAATGTATCTGTACAATCATTCGCATCAGAAATAGTCACCATATAAGTACCAGCATTCAATCCTGTAATATCAGCAGTTGTCAAACCATTATCCCAGTTAAAGTTATAAGGTGCTGTTCCACCTGAAACTGTTGTTGAAACCGCTCCGTTACCTGGTAAAGACTCATCTGTCGTATTGAATGTAGGTGTCAAACCAGAAGGTGTAACAATTGCTTGAACAGGAACACGCTCAGAAGGACAACCCAAATACGTTACTTCCCAGTTATAGAAGAAGTAATAAGCATCAAATAAATTATTGATTGGCCCTGTGATAGAAACCGCAGCATCTAAGTTATAAGGATAACTTGTTCCTATACTGTTATTGCTATCTTTATTACGGTACAATTCAATATTTGTCCCAGTAGCATTAATCTGATATCCTGTACCTGCTGGTACATCAAAACCTAAAGGAACACTTACTTGTGTTGCAGATGTCAAGTGTGTATAAGTTGCTGTATGAATGACATTTCCTGAAGCATCTTCCACATTAACGGTGATATCACCAGGCCCTAAAGGAAAGACAGTTACAGATTCAATTGTAATATCATAATGTGCATCAAATACTAAACCATCAGGATAATAATCATAATAAGCGCCTTCATCGATATCTTTGTCTTCTGGAGCAAAAAAGTCTGTATAAGGTGCTCTACCTTCTAACCAATATGTAGCATCACTATACAAATAATCTGTGGTAAATGCTGTTCCTGTCGCTATAAAATCAGTAGCTAAAGAATCGGTGTACCAGAAAAACTCTGTTGCTACACCTGTCGCCCCTAAGTCAACTGTACCGAATCCACAACGAGTACCGTCAACTGCTTGAGGATAAGATAAAGCATACGCTTCGTGCTGATAAGTACCACTGTTATTATTCGGTACATTATCTGTTGCATTATTAATAACAACGTCTGCTGTATAATCTACAACACCACCCAAAGCAGTATTAAAAGGTCCAACAGCAACGACAATTGAGTCCTCATCGTTCAATACTGTAGTTTCATTTACTGAAATAGAGTTCGTTGTTAAACCTGTTTGATTCACGGTAATCGTATAATCATTTTCGACAGCAGAACCATAGTTAAATACAGTTACATCAATGAATACATTCTCGTCACCACAGCCGTTTGAAGGCCCGATTACACTTGTTACTTGTAAGTCGTGAGGAGGAACATCACGAATCAAAATATCATCGATTGCAATGTCAGATGAAGTTCCTGAACCGATATTCACATTAAAACGGAACTTAGTTGTATAAGCTTGAAAAGCTGTCAAATCGATTTCTGCTTCTTGCCAGCTATTTCCTTGAGAACCAGTTATCGACCAAACTGTTACCCAGTTACCTTGACCAGTTGAATCTGCCTCAACTGTTAGTGTCCCTACTGAAGAACCATTCATATGATAAAAGAATGATAATTCAGGGAAAGTAATACTTGAAAAGTCAAAACAAGGTGTCAACAAATGAAAATCAGAACAACCCGCAGCCTCTGTGTATAAATATTTACCTTGACCACTTGTGTTATCTCCATTTGGCCCTGTTCCACCGGTAGGCGTTGAACCAGATCTAACACTCCAGTCACTATCATCTGAACCAATTTGATTTCTCCAGCCACTTGTTTGACCGAATGTTCCACAACCATTATCAATACAGTTTGATTGACAAGTATTCCATGTATCAAATGATTCTGCGTAAGGGTAGCTTGATACTAACGAATTACCATCGTTATATTTAATAACAACATTTTCATCGTTCCAAGGAACATCTTCATTTGGTAATGCAGAAGCAATCACTACAAAGTTTTGAGTACCCGCAGCTGAAAGGTCTAATCCATTTGAGAAAGTGTAATTAGCCGTATCGCCTGGAAGAATAAGACCATTGTATATTCCAGAGGCAATTTGAGCCCCGTTGAGTGTCAGTGTTACCGACGCAGAGGTCAATGTATCTGACCCTACATTTAATATCTCAACTGTAACGGTTTCATTACTACTCAAAACATTACAACCGCCAATGATCGGTGCTATTAAATTACCACCTTGTGCATCAAATGCAGGAGGATTATCAATTTCTATATCATCTAACATTAAGTCATTGTAAAAGAAGTTAGTTGAACCCAAAGGATCCGTATCCGCTACGAAGCGTACTTTCACTAAGTTTCCATTATAAACAGAACCTACTAATGATATATTATGAATTTCCCAGTCTGGTGAATTCTGCTGAACTGTGCCTATCAAGTTCCAATCTGTTCCATCATAAGTTTCGACTCTCATAATGTTGTTTGGCTGATTTGCAGTAGGGACACTCTTAAACCAAAATTGTAACGATGGAGAAGATAAGGCGGATATATCCACATTCGGCATTTCTAATATTACATTATCATCTGTACCCGAGAAATCCATCCAAGCAAAAGAAGAACCATCAGGAGTATGACTTTGTGTTCCTGATGCAAGATACCCAGGGTTTCCTGTAAATACCCATGGTCCACCTATAGTTGCAGATTGACTCCAACATAGAGGAGTCGCATTATTCGCAAAGTTTTCAGAAAACGGTGCCATAAAAGTAGCACACGGTGTCATAAAAGTAATCGTACGAGAATAACTCGTATCTCCTACTGCTGTACCACAAACCTGACTAACTCTAGCAGTATAACTTGTTACCGGAGTCAATCCTGTTAAAGGATACGTCAAACTTGAAGTCGTATCGAATGTTCCTGCACCTGGCAAGAAACCTGTTTGCCCCCATTCAATTAAGAAGTAGGCTGGTGTATTCGTAGAATCCCATACGATATCTGCACTTGATGCCGTAACATTAGTAGCGGCTATCGTTCCACCTTCTATCATCGAACAAGTCGGCGGCGGTCCACTTTGAATAAAAAAGTTTACTTGAGCCTTTACTTGAAGTGATGCTGATGTATTTGAACCACATTGTGAGCTTACATCACTTCTAATATATCTTGATCCGTTTGTTGCCGCATAAGTACGAACTTGCCCTGAAGCATTATAGGTAGGATTTACTTGGTCAAAACAAACATCTACTAATATATTATCTACACCGTTCCAAACAAAAGGGGTTTGTAACGTAAGCATATCCCAGCCACCCGCAGTCGGAGTGTATAAGGAATTATTATAAACCTGAGTCAACCCCACACCGTCGTGAGCCGAAGCATCTGTTGCTGTCGTATGCTTCATTTTAATCGTATAATTCGGCATACTGTTTACTGGAACTTGCGTTACATACCAACCTAATTGTTGGATTTGACCAGGTGCAGCTCCTGCTGCTTGTAGCTCCGCAGCCGTGTAAACTACTTGATAACGCAAACTACGATACCAGATGTTAATAGGACTTGCTGTCGTAGTTGTATTCGTAGTCGTACCCGAACCCAAAATAATATTTTGGGCTGAAACCGTACTCGTACTCAACAATACAGCTATTAACAGTAAATACAGCGTATTCATTAGTTTCATATAAATGTTTTTTTTTATTAAAAAAATAGGAAGTGATTTAAGTGATAAAAATATCACGTTTTTTTAGACTTTTCTAAATTATCACTTGAATAGTATCAATTTTATTTCACAATAATAATAAACTTCATGCTTTTATTAAACATATAATTATCAACAATTTGTAGAAAAGTAATATCTGCCTAAATATGACTGATTACTAATTTTGCAAAAAGGTAAGTATTTTTTAAGATGAAGCCGAAACTGTGAGGATAACTTATCTTTTTTTACTAATATGCCTATGCACAGTGAAAAGATACAAGAAAACGATGTAAAATACGATTCTACAGTTGGTTTTAACATGGCTTTGTTAGTTGCACTTACTTTTATTTGAAAATTAAATAATTGCGACCCATCTCTTTTCAATGCTAATTTAGATATAATATTTTATCTGTACATAGATTTTGAACAGAAATACATTATTACTACTAAAAAAGCCATATCCTTGAGCGATATAGCTTTTTGAATAGCTGTTTTCTATGTTTGAAACGTCATTGATAAAATCAATAAAATTACCCGGTTACTTTATCGGCTTTATCCTGACTGATTGTTTTTACAAATGCCTCCCATTCGGCAAATTTATCTTTTTTCATTACCCGAGGGAATTTATTTTGACCACCCATTTTCCCTTGTTTAGCATGCCATTTATAAAAAATATCGGTTGGAATAATTTCAACTATAATATCTTTCAAAACGGCTGTTCGTTCTGTTGCATAGTCTGCATTCAATTCCTCTAAGGCCGCATCTAATTTTGCTCGAAAGAGCAGCTTATCAACCGGTTGATCACAGCCGATATACCATTTGTGAGCGAAAAAGTTTTCGTGTTCAATACCAGAAACCGTAAACTCCAACACATCAATTTCTAATTCATCACTAACCATTTTTATCGCATCTGTCATATTGAGTACCGAGAGATGTTCCCCGCAAATACTTAGAAAATGTTGGGTGCGACCTGTGATAATGATTTCACTTTTTGCTTTATTCACAAACTGAACGGTATCGCCAAGCAAATAACGCCAAATCCCTGCATTTGTACTCATTACAATAGCATAATCTACGCCTTCTTCGACATCTTTAATCGTCAGTGCTTGAGGTTTTCCAATCAACTTGCCGTTATCATCAAAATTTTCCTCCGTAAATGGTATAAATTCAAAGAAAACCCCATTATTTAACATCATCGTCATACCGTCTGCGTCAGGATAACGCTGAATCGATACATAGCCTTCAGAGGCCAAATAAGTATCCATCACTTTTAAAGGTCGGTTACAAAGTCGGTCAAAACTTTTGCGATACGGCTCAAAACGAATACCGCCCGAAACAAAAATTTCAAGATTAGGCCAGATGTCGTGAATCGTATCGACCTGATGAAACTCAATGATTCGTTCCATTAATAACTGAATCCAAGAAGGAATGCCGCCGATGATTCCAATATCCCAGTTTCGAGCATTTTCTGCAATTTTCGTAATGCGGCTTTCCCAGTCTTTTTCCGCTGCGATTTTGACCCCAGGTTTGTAGAAAGGCCGAAACCAAAAAGGGACTTGCTTCGCTGTAATTCCACTCAAATCTCCGACATAATAACCACCTTTATGCTCCAGTGCTGTGCTGCCGCCCAGTAACATAATACCTTTGCTGTATAAACTTGTCGGTACTTTATAGTTGGGTAGAGAAGTCACCAAACGAAGACTCCCTCTACGATGTGAGCGAATCAAATCTGTCGTAATCGGAATATGTTTACTCGGTGCGCCCGAAGTTCCAGAGCTTAAAGCAAAATATTTTATCTTGCCCGGCCAGCAAATATTTGCTTCTTCTTTCAGTGTCCGATGCCACCATTGATCATGTATGGAATCGTAATCAAAAATTGGAACACTTGCTTGAAATTGTTGAATTAAATCTTCTGATTTTAAAATCTGCTTATAATTATAATGTGTACCGAAAGCCGTCGCACCGGCTTTTCTGACTAATTTTTTCAACACTTTTCGCTGGTAATCAATTGGCGCTAGATTGCGAATTTTCATATTTCGACTTATTTCTACACCTCTTTTTATAAAGTTACTAATTGTCATAATATCAAATTAGATGTTTTCGTAATCAATTGATTATAAGAAAATTATATGATTCTTTAATATATGTATCTTGCTACTGGACATTTTTATAGTACCGTTACTATTTAGACCTCATCCCTAACCCTTCTCCTAAAGGAGAAGGGAACAGAAAGTAGCGTTATCAATATTTCTAACGCTAAGTCTGCCCGCCTGCGATGCAAACGGACAGACTCCCTTCTCCTTCAGGAGAAGGGCTGGGGATGAGGTCAATCCTAAGGTATTTTTTGTTAAGGTTCAGTAGTAAGTATTTGCCTCCTACAATCGCTATACAAATTTAGTTATTGCCACAAATTTGAAGTTTTTTTGAATAAAACCCCTAAATCTATCATACAGCCTATTTGATAATTTCTATCAAACGCCTTCTTTTTGCTCAAAAGTAGGTATTTATTCAATTATTATACTTATGATAATCGAATTTTCGTATTTTGCAAACTATACGTTTTTAATAAAAAATCAACCAAATAACTACTCACAAAATGGAAATTCAACTCTTATATTTGATTATCGGAATAATCATCGGTGCAATTACAGCCTTTTATATCGCAAAATTCAAGTTTAAAGCTGATTTTCAGGCTTCTCAAAAAGACTTGATTTCTACAAAAGACCTGAATAAAAAATACGTCTTACTTGAACTTCACGAAAATGCTAAAACACAAATTATTGAGCTAAAAAAAGAATTGATTGACTATCATAAAGATTACGAACGAGTGAGCAACGCCCTGGCTGCGAAAGAGCAGTTTAGTGAAAATTTGCATCAAAAACTCCGAGAGCAAAAAGCTGAATTGGAACAAATGCAACAACGCTTAACCACCGAATTCGAAAATATCGCTAATAAACTACTGGAGGAAAAAAGCCAAAAGTTTACGACTCAAAATCAGGAGAACCTCAATACCGTTTTACAACCTTTAAAAGAAAAAATCAAAGCGTTCGAAGAACGTGTTGAACGGACTTATATTGACGAAACGAAAGACCGAATTTCCTTGAAAGAAGAGATTGTAAAACTACGGGAGTTGAATATGCAGTTAAGTTCCGATGCCAGTCAATTGGCATCAGCCCTAAAAGGCGACTCGAAAACACAGGGCGATTGGGGCGAATATCGCTTAGAAATGCTGCTCGAACGTGCCGGTTTATCCAAAGATATTCACTTTAAGACACAACTAAGTTTCAAAGATACAGAAGGCAAAGACAAACGCCCTGACTTCATTATCAACTTACCCGAAGATAAACAACTGGTAGTTGATTCAAAGGTATCTCTAACCGCTTATGAATCGTATTATAACGCTGAGAATGAAGAAGATAGAAAACATTACCTAAAGGCACACATTGCCAGTATTCGTAAACATTTAAAAGATTTAAACAGTAAAAAATACGAACAATTATATCAAATCAATACGCCTGATTATTTGATTATGTTCGTACCGATAGAACCAGCTTTTGCGATTGCGGTACAAGAGGATAAAAACTTATTCTTGGAGGCTTTAGATAAGAATATTGTGATTGTGACGACTTCTACCCTTTTGGCAACAATGCGAACGGTAGCTTATATTTGGAAACAAGAAAATCAAAAAAGTCACGTCCTCGAAATTGCTAAACAAAGTGGCTTGTTGTATGACAAATTCTGTTTGTTTGTAGATGATTTACAAGAAATTGGGAAACGCTTAAACAACGCACAAGTCGCTTATCAAGGGGCGATGAATAAACTTACTGAATCCAAAAAATTTGGGGATACCTTAGTTGGTCGTGCTGAACGAATCAAAGCACTGGGTGCAAATGCTTCTAAATCGCTGCCCAAAGAACTGTTAGATAAAATTGAGTAAAGGGAAACGGACAGCCTTTGTTTTACTTCAGCCTTAATGACGCTGTTTTTTGTTTTGTATTGATATTTTTTTTGATAAAGCTATCTTATTAAAAAGTACAGTCGAATAAATTCGACTAAAAAAATCAAAACCGAATAAATTCAACTGTACTTTACTTCGACTTTCATTTTTAATGCCTCATCTTCGTTTCACCACCAAATTATACTTATCTACCAACCTATTCACCTCTGCCACCGTTTCCGTCAAATCCATTGAAGGATTGACAATCAAGTTAGCCGTCAAATGACTGCTGACAATTTGATAAGCTGCTTCGACAGAAGGGCGAAGTTCAGACACCGAAGCCGTGAGCGACTTTTGAGCCTCCGCCTGAGTTCGATCAAGATAGGTTGCGTCAAAGGCACTGTTGGCCGTTCCTAACTCTGTCTGCCAAGTATTCAACCCCAACAAAGTCACAGCTGCTGTCAAGTCTGCGTCATTTGTCCAATCTGCAATAATATTTTTTATCGTTACGGTTTCCTCTTGATAATTCAAGGTGGCCACATTCTTTGCATACTTGCGAATGCTGCGTAATACTGCCGTTGCTGCCTTTTGTTTCGCTTCCTCAAAATGATATTCAAAACCACGAACCACTAATATTATCCCTCGTATCGCATCGTCCCTGCGTTTGTCGAGGGCCTTTAAGTCACCGGTCATTGTGCTGCCCGTTTCTTTTTTGAAGGCCGCACTCAAATTATCGTATGCCGTTTGTAAATCTGCCTGTACAGTCGATAAATACGCTAAGTTACGAACAGCTAAGACTCCTAAGACATTCGATACAAAGGCTAAAACTTCCGCATTGCGGTAACGTTCAAATCTTGCACTTTTTAACATAAAAAAAGTTTTAAAAAATTAAAGAATAGTATTTAGAAACATATAAAAAACAACTTGTAACCATTCAAGTATTATTTTTTATGTCCTTATAACTAAAATTAAAAAAATATTTGTTAAAATCAAAAAATGATGGCTTCCCAGTACGCTGGGAATGCTGAAATCAAAAAATAATGGCTTCCCAGTACGCTGGGAATGCTGAAATGAAATGAATCTAACGAAAAAACCTGACAGGTTTTGAAAACCTGTCAGGTTTGAACCATCTTACAACCGCCCTATCTCCACTTCCATCCATGCCATCGCTTCTGCTTCGCTGCTTTCTATCGCTTTTTCTACGCCTGTTTTGGCGAGGTGTAGGAGATATTTGGATTTAATCCCAAACATATTTCTCATCATATTCTACTTCATACTTTTTTAAA
>Ga0075467_10002994_pt1 | contig 13116 bp, 13 predicted proteins | sample DEB08_DNA_9_FD_75067 | JGI IMG/M metagenome (GOLD analysis project Ga0075467, IMG submission 75067) | Aqueous microbial communities from the Delaware River and Bay under freshwater to marine salinity gradient to study organic matter... | ecosystem: Environmental > Aquatic > Marine > Coastal ...
CGCGGTGCGCGGCGACGCAATAAGCGCATCGCTCGGCTGATGGCTTATTAATAGAGCGGTCATACCGTGCTCAGCTACCAGCGCCTTTACCAGTTCTAGCAATTCCACGCGCATGGCCGGGCCAAGTGCGGCAAAGGCTTCATCCAGTAACAGGATCTTACGTCGCCGCACCAGGGCCCGCGCCAGCGCCACTCGTTGGCGCTGGCCACCGGATAGTTCTCCGGGTTTACGACGCTCGAGGCCCTCGAGGCCGAGCCTCGCCAACGCCGCGCGCACCGCGTCGATCTGCAATGGCAGCAGGCGCAACGATGGATCGATCCCCAGCGCAACATTAGTATAGAGATCAAGATGTGGAAACAGGTTGTGTTGCTGAAACACAATGGACACAGGGCGCTCGGCTACCGGCAAGGCCTGCAGTTCATTGTCATCGAGGAGGATTCGACCCCGGCTCGCCGTTAAAAAACCCGCGATCAAACCGAGCAGGGTAGACTTGCCGGAACCACTGGGCCCGATCAGGCTCAGCACTTCGCCCTCTTTGACGCTCAAGTCGAAGTGCATGGTCGACGTCGCTGCGGATGAATAGGCGAACTGTAAATCGTCAATTATCAACATCAGCTTTGCCTCCTATACCCCGTTCCAGAAGTGCGAAAACAGTGAGACAAAGCAACAGCAACAGCAGCGCTGTCACCGTTGCCTGAGAAACCAGGTAGGCACCGAGTTGCTGATAAATCATCAGTGGCAACGTAGCGGTCTGGGTGGAACCGAACAATGCTATTACGCCAAGATCTCCCATCGCCAGCACCGCTACCAGGGCAATGGCAAGCCCAAACGGTCGGCGCAGCAACGGCCACTCGATATAGCGAAACCGGTTCCAGCCCTGCAGGTCCAGACTGAGGCAAAGCCGATGGTAGCGCGCGTGGCACTGACGCACCGCTGGACCCAGGCAACGCACGACAAAAGGCAGTCCCATTAACGCATTTATGACAATAACCACGGGGTATACCCAGTCAAATACGTCGACATGCGGCGTTAGCAGTACGAACATGCCGGTGGCGATTACCAGCGGTGGAATCACGTAAACCACCGAACCAGCCAGGTCGATCAGTCTTGCGCCTCTGATGCGTCCTTGCCGGGCAAGACTAGCACTGTATTGCAGCAAGAACCATCCAGCAACCACCGATAACAGGGCAGCTGATATACCTATGAACAGGGTATTGGCGAATGCCTGCCAGAGCCGTGGGCTCGATAGCGTCTGCAGAATCGGGCCCTGCAGGGCGTCGATCAACAGCGACAGCAAGGGCATGCCGACATAAACAGTGGCCGCAAGAATGAGCAGCAGATTGAAGGCACCGGACAGTTTCGCGCGGCTGCGCTGTGGTGTGGAAAGCGCAATCTCGACTTCCGGCATACGCTGCAGTTTAAGTGTCAGCATGGCTACCAGCATACACAATCCCAGCTGCAAAAGTGCCAGCATCACCGCCCTGGCCGGATCGAAATCAAAGCGCAGCGATTGATAAATAGCGACCTCCAGGGTAGTACTGCGCGGCCCGCCGCCGAGCGTTAATACCACGGCGAAGCTGGTCAGACACAACATAAACACCAGCAACATCACACCGGGCAACGTCTCGCGCAACATCGGCCACTCGATAAAACGGAAACGTTGCCAGGCGTTCATTCCCAGTTGCTCACCAAGTAGCCAGTGATGTTGCGGGATACCCTGCCACAGCGGCAACAGCAGGCGCACTGCAAGCGGCAGATTGAAGAACACGTGGGCAAGAAGAATTCCATTAATACCGTAAAGCGAGCGCCCTAGCGGTAGCCAGCCGTCACTGCCATAAACGGACACTACCGCCATCACCACCACCACCGCCGGCACCACCAGCGGCAATGCAAACAGACCCAGCAACAGGCTTCGCAACGGTAGTTCCGGCTGCATGGCAAACGCCCGCGCTACCAGAATCGCCGGCAATACGCTGAGCAAGGCCGACAGCAAGGCCTGCCAGATACTGAAATAGAGAACGCGGCGCAAATAAGCGCTTTCCCAGAAACGCAGATCAGCTGGCTCATAGCCCGGCAGGGCGCTCAGGTGCAGCAGCCCCGCCATCGGCGCCAGCACCAGCAGCGCCAGCAAGGCGAGCACCAGACCCGCGGGAATGGCGCGCGATACCATCACCGGTTAACGGGACATGACCTCAAGCCATTCCTCTACCCAGCGCTTGCGCTGTTCGGCAACGCTGGTCTCGTCAAGCAACAGGGCCGGCGCAGGATCGATAAGCTGATCGAACTCGGTGGGCACAACCGCCTGACCCCCGATCACCGGATACATCCAGTTGGTCGTCGGGATAATTTTCTGGAAATCCTCGCTGATCATGAAGGCAAGAAACCGGCGCGCCAGTTCTTTGTGCTGGCTACTGCGCACCATTCCAGCGACTTCGATCTGCTGGTAGTGACCTTCATCAAAACGCGCTGCCGCAAAGCGCAAGTCCTGCTCGGCTATGATGTGGTAGGCCGGCGACGTGGTGTAGCTCAGCACCATATCGGCCTCACCTTTGAGGAACAGACCATAGGCTTCGCTCCAGCCTTTACTGACGGTCACGATACGCGGCGACAGCTTTGCCCAGGCCTCGGCTGCTTTATCCCCGTAAACCTTCTTCATCCATAACATCAAACCAAGGCCAGGAGTCGAGGTACGCGGATCCTGAATGAGTAGCGTGGGGCCCGCGCTATCGTCCACCAGCTGGCGCAGACTGGTTGGCGGGCTGGCAAGCTTCTCTTTGTTGTAAACGAACGCGAAGTAGCCGAAATCATAAGGCAGGAACAGGTCGTCCTGCCAGGGGTCTGGCAATGCACTCGATGGCAGGCTGAGACCGTGCCCGTCGAACAGATTACTGCTGCGAGCCTCGGCGGTAAGATTGGTATCAATTCCCAGCAGTATGTCGGCCCTGCTGTTGTCGCCTTCCAGCTTCAAACGGTTCAGCATCGCAACCCCGTCAGATAAACCAACCAGCTCGAGGGTGCAACTGCAGGTCGCTTCAAAAGCGGCCTTAACCTTTGGCCCCGGACCCCAGTCACTGGTGAACGAGTCGTAGGTGTAGACCACCAGATTCGGGGTTGCCGCCTGCAGGCTAAAGCATAATAGCAGTGAAGCCAGGCCGGCTCCTATGCGGGGTACAACAGCGTACATGTCAATCTCCATTTGGCTGGATGAAAACAGCTCAATAAACAAAAGCAAAAAAGGAGAGATGGGGGAATAGTGGAATTCGCTCACATCCCTACGCCAGTATTAACTGGATCAGGTTCATCGGGTTGAAGCCGGCTCGACTTCTCTCAGCTCAAAAGAGCACCCCGTTGAGGAGCGACGACTATATTACCTGAACCGGGAGGGTGCAAGCGGGAATCAGCAATAGCGCCCGGGCTGACGCCAGGGCAGAGCAGGTGTTACCTTGCGGTGACACCGCTTTAGCGACGGTATTCGAGGCCTGGTTTGAGTTCTTCAAACAATTTGTATTCCGTTTCAAACATACCAAGTGACTCATAGGTTTTCTGGGCATTCACATTATCGCGTTCCACGTAGAGTCGATATCCACAAACCGCCGGTTCCTGCTCAGCCATTTCCTTAACGCGCGCGTAAAGTTCCCGATAAAGTCCCTGGCGGCGATATGCTGGACGCACGTAGACGCTCTGGACCCACCAGAACATGCCATTGCGCCAGTCACTCCACTCGGTTGTCACCATCAACGAGGCCTGGATGCCATTATCAAGCTCGACCACCAGGTAAAAGCCCATTTGCGGATTTTCTATCATTGTCTTGACGCCCGCGGCAATCACTTCGGGAATCAGCTCAATTCCCTCGGTTTCGCGCGCGATACTGCTGTTGAAATCGGCGAGTTCATTCGCATCCTGTGCAAGTGCGCGGCGAATTATCATACTGGTTTTCTCCTGTTGTATTACGACGTTCCTGTTTACAGTTATTTTTTATGGCGCCTGGCTTTACGTGCCTCTTTTGCCTCGGCCTTACGCTCCCGCAGGAGCGCAACCTGCTCCCACTCGGCGGCAAAACCAGCGGGGGTCTCCATGCACACTGCGCCCAGATCACCGGCACGAAATTCACTGATCAGCAGACGCGACACTTTTTCCAGGTCAACATGACCACCGGATACCAGACAGCCGCGTTTACGCGCAATCAGTTCCAGTAAATCGATCTCGGAGCGGGGCATTTCGTCGATCTCATAACGCTCAAGCAATCGTTGCGGATAATTACCCATAAAAAACTCCGCAATGAAACTGGCAACATCCTGCATCGCCAACGCGGTATCACGAATCGCACCACTCGCGGCGAGACGGTAGCCGCTGTTTTCGTTTTCAATATTCGGCCAGAGCATCCCGGGGGTATCGATTAGGGTCAGTTCGGGCGAGATTTCGATACGTTGTTGTAAGCGGGTCATGGCGGCTTCATTACCGGTTTTGGCGATGCTGCGCCCGGCGAGCCGATTGATCAGGGTCGATTTTCCAACATTCGGAATCCCCGCAATCATCGCGTAAATCATATCCGAGCGGTTTTCTCGTTTCGGCATCAGGGTTCGGCACAGACCGGGTAATTCACTGTGGACATTGTCACCACTGCTGCAAACCAGGGTCTTGACCTGATTTTGCTGCTCCAGCTTAACGACCCATTCGGCCAGCCGGGCGCGGTCCGACATATCACTCTTGTTGAGCAACTTGATGCAGGGTTTATCGCGACGCAGTTGTGCCAGCATCGGGTTTTCGCTGGAACCCGGCAAGCGCGCGTCGAGCATCTCGATGACGATATCAACCTGCGGCAGGATTTCCTTGAAGGCCTTGCTCGCCTTGTACATGTGACCCGGGTACCACTGAATCATGCCGCGTCCTTAAATCGTTTGAAGGGCTTATTCTCGCCAAGTCTATTCCCAATGTCATTAAAACGTTTAAAATAGCGCAATGGCTGAAATCAGGCATCGTGTTGGAATCGCTGGCAATGCGCAGGAAATTTATGCGTTGTTGACCACCGATGCCGGCTTATCGAGGTGGTGGACTACCGATACCCACGGTGCCGGAGAGCCCGGCTCCATTATCGCCTTTCGTTTCGGTGGCGCCGGGCCTGACTTCGAAGTCCTCGAACTGGTGCCTTATAGCAAGGTAGTGTGGCGCCACAGCGGCGACATGCCGCCAGCATGGAAGGGTAGCGAGGTTTCATTTCAACTCGAAGAAACAGAAAGGCAGACTTTTATTAATTTCAGACATTACAACTGGCAGCAAGCGGATGACTTTCTGGCGCATTGCAGCACCAAGTGGGGGCTGTTCATGATGAGTATTAAATCCTGTATCGAGACCGGTCGGGGCTATCCTTATCCTGATGACGTTCATATCGACTTCGATGAATAATCATGAATGATCCTGAAAACATTATTGCCGAGCTGGAGTCGGAGTTCGTCGAACTCTACAAAATCCTCAAGTTCGAGGGTTTGAGCGAGTCCGGCGGCAGTGCCAAGCAGGCGATTGCCGATGGGCTGGTTAGCGTCAATGGCGAAGTTGAAACACGCAAGCGCAAGAAAATACGTGCAGGTGATCAAATCGACTTCATCGACCATCACATCGAGATTGTTGGCAAGGCGGACGACTGACCATTCTCGCGGCGGCCTGTCCCGCTGCATTGTGACAACCCTGTTTGCAGACAGTCAGGATGACGCTCTGATTATTCTCGGCTAGAATACGCTTCCCTTGAACCGGCTCTGGATTTACGTTCCAGGAGGCTTGATGTCATCGCCCATCGTTATCGCTGCGCTCTATCGTTTTGTGCGGCTCGACAATTTTGAATCCCTGCGCCAGCCACTGCTGGATTTCATGCTGGAAAAACAGCTGCGCGGCACCCTGTTACTCGCCGCGGAAGGCATTAACGGTACAATTGCGGGAAACGCTGCGGCGATTGAAGCCATGCTCGAGTACCTGCGCCAGGACGATAGACTCCGTGATCTCGACTGTAAACTATCCTTTGACGATGAAATGCCCTTCTATCGCTCGCGCGTCAAGCTCAAGCGCGAGATCGTTACCATGGGAGTTGAGGATCTTGATCCGGCGCAGGGCGGCACCTATGTCGACGCGCGCGACTGGAACGCATTGATTGACGACCCCGAAGTGACGGTGGTCGATACGCGTAACGCCTATGAGTCAGCGATCGGCAGTTTTACCGGTGCGATCCATCCACAGACCGGTTCGTTTCGCGAATTTCCCGATTATGCGAAACAAAATCTCGATCCCGGCAAACACCGCAAGGTGGCTATGTTCTGTACCGGCGGTATCCGCTGTGAAAAATCTACCGCCTACCTGCGTCAGCAGGGCTTTGACGAGGTTTATCATTTGCGCGGCGGTATTTTGAAGTATCTCGAGGAAGTTCCAGAGGAAGAGTCGCGCTGGCAAGGGGAATGCTTTGTTTTTGATAATCGGGTCAGCGTCAACCATGGTCTCGAGAAAGGCAGTTATGATCAATGTCACGCCTGTCGGCTGCCGATCACCGAGGAAGACAAGCGTAGCGAACTCTATCAACCGGGCGTTAGCTGTCCGGCCTGTCACGATTCGCATTCCAGGGAAGAGGAAAACCGTTTTCGCGAACGCGAAAAGCAGGTTCGGCTAGCCCGCGAAAGGGGTGAACACCACCTCGGCAGCGATGCTGCAGTAGAGGCTGGCAAGCGTAAAACGCTCAAACTGGCGAACAAGCAAAACCAGCGTGAGCGCGCCAGCTAGCCCATGTTATCAACAGCGCGATTGAACAGGGCTCGAAGCGGGCCGGGTGTAGAACAGCGATGAAAACCATCGGCCTGATTGGGGGGATGAGCTGGGAAAGCAGCCTGCTCTACTACCGCCTGATCAACCAGGGCGTTCAGCAACGGCTGGGCGGTTTACATTCGGCCGAGCTGCTGATGCACAGTGTTGATTTCGCACCCATAGAAAACCTGCAACACAGCGGCGACTGGGAAGGCGCAAGTAAGATCCTGATGGATGCCGCACGACGCCTGGAAGCCGGTGGCGCCGATTTTTTCCTGATCGGGACCAATACCATGCATCAGGTTGCAGCGGCCGTGTCGGCTGCGGTTGACATTCCCTTGCTGCACATCGCCGATGCCACAGCACAGGCGCTGATTCACAACCAGGTACGCCGAGTGGGGCTGCTCGGCACGGCCTTCACCATGGAACTCGAGTTTTATCGGGAACGTATCGAACGCAACGGTATTGAAATCGTGGTACCCGAGTTACACGACCGGCAAATGGTGCACGACATTATTTACCAGGAGTTATGCCGCGGCACGATCGACGATGATTCGCGCGAGGTTTACCTTGCCATCATTGGGCGGTTAGGTGAGCAACAAATCGACGGCGTTATTCTTGGTTGCACTGAAATCGGCATGTTGATCGATTCGTGTCACACCGATATGCCTTTGTACGACACCACGGCGATCCATGCCGCCCAGGCGGTTGACTACGCGTTGCAGACCTAATCAGCGACTCACTCCAAGTGCCCTCGCCTTAGCGAATCCGCCGAAGGAATTAACGGTTTGGTTTTTACCCAGTCACTAACCGACGCCGATCAGCGGTCCGGCACATATTTTCGAAGAGTCAGCAGCTAGCGCGGAAACTCCGGTTGAATTAATTCGATAGTAAGGTTTGAAACTGCATAGGCGCTGCAGAATAACACATAGCCCCCATCACGCTGTTCTGTACTGAGCGCATCGGGCTGGCCTCGCGGATAGTTAACCTCGCCCGCCAGTATCCTGCCCAGGCAGGAACCACACTGACCTCCACGGCAACTGTATGAAATCAGAACGTCTGCGGCATGAGCGCAGCTGAGGATTGACTGGCCCGCGGCACAATCAAATTGCTCACCATCTGGCATAACGGTGACCTGGTAAACAGCTTCGGTAATCGTCTTTGCGATGTTTCAGCCAACCGGTTGACTGCGTTTGCTGTTAAGCCAGCGTATGATCGGATCCCATTGATCGAGGTCCTTGCGTACCGCATAGGGCGGCAATTCGAATACGCCCAGCCCACGTTCCGCCGCGCGGACGTAGTTCTGGGTTTCCCTCAGAACGCTGATAAAAGGTGCTTTGCGCACCTTGCGCAGGTAACTGTCCAGTTGATGATAAATGTTGTAGTGCTCGCGGCAACGATTGGCAATCAGCGCAACCCGCACCTCTTTGCGCGCGACGCGGTTGTTATCAAGCACCTTTTGCACAAACGGCGTGGCTGCCCGCATGTCGATCGGCGACGGTAGAACCGGGATAATAATACTCTGGGCCCTCCGCAACAGTGCGCTGAGCTCTGCGCCGTGGACCGCAGCAGGAGTATCGTAGATGACATAATCCGCATTTCGTGGCACACGGTATTGGCCGCTGGCACCATTTATCCCGCTGATCAAGCTGCGTCCACTGGGACGGGCTGCCAGCCAGTCGAGACTGGAAGCCTGGGGGTCAAGATCAACCAGAATCACCTTGTTTCCCTGCGTCGCATAATAGCTGGCAAGATTAGTGGCGACGGTACTTTTGCCCGAGCCTCCCTTGGAATTCAACACCATGATCGAACGCATATGACCTCCGTTATTCTGGATTTGAATCAGACTCGATTATCGTCCAATTTTTCGAGCTGTGCAAAAACGCATTACACAGGTTCATTGGTTAGTCGAGACCAAGCTCATCCCAGATAGCATCAATCTTCTCTACGACTTCGGCAGACATCTTGATTGGCTTGCCCCATTCGCGCGTGGTTTCACCAGGAAGCTTGTTCGTGGCATCCAGACCCATCTTGGATCCCAGGCCTGAAACCGGAGAGGCAAAATCAAGGTAATCGATCGGCGTGTTGTCAATCAGGGTGATATCTCGACTCGGATCGGTGCGCGTGGAGATCGCCCAGATGACATCATCCCAACTGCGCGCGTCGATATCATCATCAACCACGATGACAAACTTGGTGTACATGAACTGGCGCAGAAAAGACCAGACCCCCATCATCACGCGCTTGGCGTGCCCCGGGTATTGTTTTTTCATACTGACAATGGCGACGCGATAAGAGCAACCCTCGGCCGGTAGATAAAAATCGATAATCTCGGGAAACTGTTTTTGCAGGATCGGAATGAAAACTTCGTTCAGGGCCAAACCCAGCACCGATGGCTCGTCTGGTGGGCGACCGGTATAGGTACTGTGATATATGGGATCTTTACGCATGCTCATGGCTTCAACAGTAAACACCGGGAAGCGCTCGACTTCGTTATAGTATCCCGTGTGATCACCAAAAGGCCCTTCGTCTGCCTCGTCGTCCGCATAGATATGCCCTTCCAGCACAATTTCGGCTCGCGCCGGAATCTCGAGATCCGATAGCAGGGAACGGGTGATCTCGGTTTTGGACCCACGCAGTAAGCCTGCAAAGGCATATTCAGCCAGCGTATCCGGAATAGGGGTAACCGCAGCCAGTATGGTTGCCGGATCACAACCCAGCACTACGGATATCGGGAATGGTTCATCGCCCCGGTGCAAACGCCATTCCTGATAGTCCAGTGCACCACCCCGATGGGATAGCCAACGCATGATCAATCGGTTTCGGCCAAGCAACTGCTGCCGATAAATACCGAGATTCTGTCGTTGTTTGACGGGTCCGCGGGTGGCGACCAGACCCCAGGTAATCAACGGCGCGGCATCTTCAGGCCAGCAGGTCTGAATTGGAAGCATATTCAGATCAACCTCATCGCCACGATACTGGATTTCCTGACAAATGCCCCTTTTCACTACTTTTGGCGACATATCGAGGATTTTCCGGTAAATAGGCAGCGTTTTCATCGCTTCTTTGAAACCTTTCGGGGGTGCGGGTTCCTTCAGAAACGCGAGCAGCTTACCGACTTCACGCAGGTTGGCTGCGTTTTCCTCGCCAAGTGCCTGTGCGACTCGCTGTTCTGTGCCAAACAGGTTTGCCAGCAACGGAATTTCGCTCGCGCCTGGATTTTCGAATAGCAAAGCCGGGCCTCCCGCGCGCAGTACACGGTCGGAAATTTCGGTTATCTCGAGATCGGTGGACACCGACCTCGTAATCCGTTTCAGGTCACCCTGCCGTTCCAGCTGGCCGATGAAATCTCGCAGATCCCGGTATTCCATCTACCAGATCTTGATGCCGTGAAATCTTGCCTTGATACGACGTTCAACAATGACTTTGCTGATCATGAAACATAACAACAACATAGCCACCAGGGCCGGAACTAATATCTTCCAGTAATGCCGGGCAGTCTCCCATAGTATCTGCACCTCTGGTTGGGTGTTTTCTTCCTGCTCAACAATTTCGCGCTGTTTATCCAGGTTTTCCTGCTGCAACCGGTCAATAGTCTCTTCCGCCTGTCGTTTTTCAGCGCGCAGCAGTTCCATCGCGGCCGTCATTTCATCCATGTCTTTTTCATAGGTATCTACGATTACCTTGCTATTGCTCAATTTTTCAATTTCCTCGAACAGGTTCGCGTTTTTCTCGCGTTCCTCGCGCAACAGCAGATTTGCCGTGGGGTTGGTTACCAGAAAGCCCCGCTTTACCCAGCCAAGCTTTCCGTCAGGAGCAGTGACCAGCGCATAGGGTCCGCGGATTTCATCGATAATGAGTTCGTCGCCGGATTGCAGCAATCCCAATACCTTGCTCTGCGAGCTGGCGTCCTGATAAAGGGAAAGGCGCAATTGGTCGGTAACGTACTGCCTGTCCTTCTCCGTATTCTCCGAATCCTGCGCATATATCTGCACACTGCAGATCGTCAGAATCAGGGCAAGAATAATCTTTTTCATCACTGATTTATTCCACTATGCCTCAGCAAGGCTTCGATATCGGGTTCACGCCCACGAAAACAACGGAAGGATTCCATCGCCGGACGTGATCCTCCCCGTTCCAGAACACATTGCAGAAACCGGTTTCCGGTATCGGGGTTAAAAATCCCTTCTTCCTCAAATGCCGCGAATGCGTCGGCAGACAAAACTTCAGCCCACTTATAGCTATAGTAACCCGCAGCATAGCCGCCTGCAAAAATATGTGAGAAGCCGTTTTGAAAACAGTTTATGGCCGGCGTTTGCACCACGGATACCTCCCTGCGTACCTGGTCAAGAGTCTGTTGAATCTGCTCCGCCGAAGTAATGTCCGTGCGCTGATGCAACAGCAGGTCAAACAGCGAGAATTCGATCTGGCGTAGCATCTGCAGGGCACTCTGGAAATTTCGAGCGGCAATCATACGGTCGAACAAATCCTGCGGCAAAGACTCTTTGGTCTGATAATGGCGCGCAAACAGACGCAAGGCCTCATATTCCCAGCAGTAATTTTCCATGAACTGACTGGGCAACTCTACTGCATCCCACTCGACCCCATTGATACCCGCCACTTCCGGCACATCGATTTGCGTCAAAAGGTGGTGCAGCCCGTGACCAAATTCGTGGAACAGCGTGATCACTTCATCATGAGTGAAGAGGGCCGGCTCATCGCCCAGTGGCGGTGTCAGGTTGCAGGTAAGATAAGCGACCGGCAATTGCGTTGCACCATCAATTTGATAACGATTGACGCATTCGTCCATCCAGGCCCCACCGCGCTTGTTTTCGCGAGCATAAAGGTCGAGATAGAACTGACCGAGTGATTTACCGGTTTCATCTTCAATCTGATAGAAGCCCACGCTATCATCCCAGCGATCGATCCCCTCATCGTTGCGTTTAATGCGAATACGGTAAAGTTTGGCAACGATTCCAAATAAACCGTCGATAACACTCTGATCGGCGAAATAGGGTTTCAAATCCTCGTCAGAAATCTGGTAACGATGCTGTTTAAGCTTTTCGCTGTAATAGGCGCAGTCCCAGGCAGCAAGCTCGCCCTCGAAACCGACAGAGGTGGCAAATTCCTGGCGCTCTGTGACTTCCTCGATCGCAGCCTGGCGCGAACGATCGGCCAGATCGTGGAGGAACTCAAGGACCTCGGAGACGTCCGTCGCCATCTTGGTTTGCAGAGAATACTCAGCGTAGTTTTCAAACCCCAATAGTTTGGCTTTTTCGTGCCTTTTGGCGACAATTTCTTGCATTATCGGCGCATTATCCCATTTTTTATCGGTTATGCCTCGATTCGAAGCGCGCGTTACATAACCCTCGTATATAGCCTTGCGTAGCGACCTGTTGTCGGCATAGGTAATAACCGCGAGATAACAGGGCATGTCCAGGGTCACGCGGTAACCCGCCAACTCTTTCTGTTCTGCCAGTTGGCGTAACATAGCGACAGCGTAGGCCGGCAATCCTGCGAGTTCGTCTTCGTCCTCGGTCAAATATTGCCAGGCCTGCGTCGAGTCGAGCAGGTTGTTTTCAAATTTTGACTCGAGTTCTGAAAGCTCAGATTGCAATTGCTGATAGCGCAGCTTGGCATCACCTTCAAGTTCGACCCCACCGAGACGAAAATGCAGCAAGGCATCACTAATAGTTTTTTGTTGTGCCTGGGTGAATCCCGCGTAGTCTCTGGATTCTGCGATCGAGCGATAAGCCCGGTAAAGGTCACGGTTTTGGCTAACTTCAGTCGCATATTCACTCAGGATTGGCAGGCAACCGTTATAGGCATCGCGAAGTTCCGGGCTGCTTTGCACCGAGTTAAGGTGGCGTACCGGTGACCAGGCTTTTTCCAGACGGTCATTCATCAATTCCAGGGGTTTGATCAAGTTCGCCCAGTCCGGGTTTTCCTGCTTTCCGAGATCAGCAATAGTGTGGCGGTTTTGCGCAATCAATTTGCTGATCGCAGGCTCAATCATCTCCGGGTTGATTTTGCTGAAGGCGGGTAGATTTCCGGGCTCGAGTAATGGGTTGGTCACATTTTTTCCATGCTGGATTTTATTTAAGCCGCTAGTCTACTGGAGCCGTGCGCGCAATCAAATCGAAAACGGCGCGCGGATTGATGTCAGCACTACAAGGGCGCTGAATATGAGTAAGGCTGCGGCAACAGATGCATATGCACTGACTTCTTGCGCCTGACGAAATGCTCCTCAGGGGATGCTGACTATATGTACGGATGCTGCCTGTCCTTTGGTTTAGTCAGAATGTGATGTTCGTCCGTATGACGGTTTAGCCGCAC
>Ga0075467_10002997_pt1 | contig 13113 bp, 15 predicted proteins | sample DEB08_DNA_9_FD_75067 | JGI IMG/M metagenome (GOLD analysis project Ga0075467, IMG submission 75067) | Aqueous microbial communities from the Delaware River and Bay under freshwater to marine salinity gradient to study organic matter... | ecosystem: Environmental > Aquatic > Marine > Coastal ...
ATGTCATCCCGACAGAGCGTAGCGACGAGGGATCTCAAATTTCCAGCTCCAGCCATTCTGGGTTCACCGCGTCCACCAGCCTATTCTTCTTTTCCCGCCGCCATTTCTTAATTTCTTTCTCTCTAGTAATGGCCGACAAAACATCACTGGTCAATTCATAATAAACCAGCCTATCAAGACGGTATTTAGCCGTAAACCCAGGCACAGACTTGTCTTTGTGCTGGGCCAAGCGCCTTTTTAAATCATTGGTCACGCCCACATACATCACGCTGTTATTTCTATTTGTCAGAATGTAAACCGCATACTGTTTTTCCATTATTCGCTGCTATTAGTGAAATCAGAGTCAGTTTATGCTTCTCTTCAAACTCGTGGTTGCATGGATTCACATTTTGGTAATAGGCCAGAGTAACAGCAGAGCAGGGTGCATAAACGAATCCTGAGATCCCTCGTCGCTACGCTCTGTCGGGATGACAGTGTTGTAGTTATATGTCACCTAAACCACCCTCAGCCTGTCATCTCGAGCGCAGGTGAGAGATCTCAGAACCCAGTATGAGATCCCTCATCCCTCCGCACTGCCGCGATGACATTACCCAACCAACATGCACCCAAGAACTATTACAAAACCCAAGCGTAAAACCATCCATCTTGTTTGTTTTTTTTAAACAGACGCGGTATAGTTTCTTAAGCCTAATACTAATCATAAAAAAGGGGCATCTCTATGCCATACAGCACCGAATTTCTGCTCTCAGCTTATCGCACGATGAAAACCATCCGCGAGTTCGAAGAGCGTTGCGTCAAAGAATTTGAAGGGGGCAATGTCCCCGGTTTCACCCATGTTTCCAACGGCCAAGAAGCCATAGCCGTAGCCGCCTGTATCGACCTTAGCGACAGCGATATTATCGGTAGCACCCACCGTGGCCACGGCCACTGCATAGCCAAAGGCTGTGATGTTGGCGGCATGATGAAAGAAATTATGGGTCGCTCCACTGGCCTCTGTAAAGGCAAAGGCGGCTCCATGCACATTGCCGACATCGACAAAGGCATGCTTGGCGCCAACGCCATCGTTGGCGGCGGACCACCCCTGGTCAATGGCGCTGCACTAGCAGCCAAGACTCTGGGCACAAAAAACGTTGCACTGTCATTTAATGGTGACGGCAGCGCCAACCAGGGTACGGTCTTTGAAGCCATGAATATGGCCGTAGTATTGAAATTACCCCATGTCTTTGTCTACGAGAACAATGGCTATGCTGAAGGCACTGCCGCTAACTATGGTGTCGGCTCTAACAGCCTCACCGACCGTAACGCCGGCTTTGGTATGCCAGCAGAGTGCGTCGATGGCCTCGATTTCTTTGCCACTTATGAGGCACTGAAGATCGCCACAGAGCGAGCGAGAAACGGCGAGGGTCCGACCGCTATCGAAGCCATGTGTGTGCGTTTCGATGGCCACTTTATTGGTGATCCACAGCTCTATCGTCCAAAAGATGAAGTTAAGAATGCACGCAAGAATCAGGACTGCATAAAGATATTCCGTGAGCGAGTGATTGCTGAAGGCTGGCTAAAAGCTGCGACGATGAACGCCATTGACAAAGAGATCATGGTTGAAATTGAAACCGCCGTTGTCGATGCCCTAGCCGCACCGCATCCAGATCCCGCTACGGACCTTATGTCCGATGTCTACTGCTCATACTAAGGATACTGAAATGACTAATCATTCGAACAATCCCACTGTCGGCGGCAAGACGTCAATGAAGACGATCCGCGAAGCTATTAATGATGCACTGCGCGAAGAGATGCGCCGTGATCCCACGGTTATCGTTCTCGGAGAAGAAGTCTCCGGTGGTGCTGGCTGTGAAGGTGAAGACGATGCCTACGGTGGCGTCTTCGGTGTCACCAAAGGCTTGATGCCAGAGTTTGGCCGCGAGCGTGTCATCGATACACCCATCAGTGAAGCCGCCATTATTGGTGCTGCCGCTGGCGCCGCCAACAATGGTCTGCGTCCAGTGGCAGAGCTGATGTTCTTCGACTTTATCGGCGTCTCCTTCGACCAGATCTTTAATCAGGCAGCCAAATTCCGCTACATGTTTGGCGGCAAATCAAAGACCCCAATGGTTATTCGCGGCACTGTCGGCGGCGGTTGGCGCGCAGGTGCTCAGCACTCGAGCATGCTCCATTCCATCGTCACCCATGTGGCCGGTCTTAAAGTGGTTATGCCGGCCAATGCCTATGATGCCAAAGGCTTAATGGTCCAGGCGATTCGCGATGATGACCCGGTTATCTTCCTCGAGCACAAAGTGATGTATGACCTTGCCTGCGAAGTGCCCGATGAGCAGTACTGTATTCCATTTGGTGAAGCCTCGTTCCCCCGCCAGGGTTCTGATGTCACCATCGTCGCCATCTCCAATATGGTTACCCATGCGATTACCGTCGCCGATATCCTGGCTAAAGAGGGCATTAGCTGCGACGTTATCGATCCACGCACTGTCTCGCCACTGGACCACGAAGCCATTCTTGAGAGTGTAGAAGTCACCGGCCGTCTGGTGATTATCGACGAAGGCAATCCTCGCTGCGGCCTGGCCACAGATATTGCCGGCATAGTCGCCGAGCACGGTTTCTATAGTTTAAAAGCGCCGATTCGCACAGTCACGGCACCCCATACACCAGTGCCATTCGCCCCAGAACTGGAAGACGCTTACCTGCCCAATGCAGACAAGCTGATGGTCGCCGTTCGGGAAGTACTGGCCGCGGGTCCATCGGGAGCATAGCCATGACAAATGAAATCAAGCCGATCAATATGCCCAAGTGGGGCATGGAAATGTCTGAAGGCGATATCAATGCTTGGTATTTCGCCGTCGGTGATCAGGTCAATGCTGGGGATGATTTAGTTGATATAGAAACTAGCAAAATCATTAATACGGTCACCGCAGCAGATAGTGGAATTCTCAGAGCCATTCTGGGTGCAACAGGTGAAACCCATGCGGTAGGTGCCCTGCTCGGCGTAATTGCCAGCGCGGAGACCAGCGATGTTGATATACAGGCGTTTATTGCCAGCAATGCCAGTGCAGCAGCTGAGGCTGTGGCTGAAGCGGCAGCTCCGGTAGCCGCTGCAATAGAAACGGCTCCTGTAGTTATTTCACAGTCCGCAAGCGGTCTCAGCAAACTCGCCGAAGGTGAAGATGACAGTCTGGTCGCCGCATCACCAGTGGCCCGTCGTCTGGCTGCCGAATATGGCGTTAATCTAAATAATATTACCGGCACAGGCCGTCACGATCGAGTTTCCAAATGGGATCTCGAAACCGCTGTGTTGGCCGCCGGTGGACGCTTAATCGACAATACCAGCAGCACAGCAATAGGCACAGCTCAATTTGGCGATGACAGCCGTATTAAAGCCACACCAGTAGCCCGTCGCATTGCCGCTCAACTTGGCATCAACCTTCTCGAATGCCGTGTTAGTGGCGACCGGGGTCGGGTCTGTAAAGCCGATGTGGAAGCCGTTGCCGCACTCAAAAATAAACTGTCCGCACAGACAGACGGCAGCACAGCTGTCAGTTCCAGCAATACCGTTGAGTCTCAGCCTATCAGTGGCATGCGTAAAACCATCGCCGCACGACTACAGGCATCAAAGCAAACTGCTCCCCATTTCCGTGTTCATATAGACGCGGAGATCGATGCCCTTCTCGAGGTGCGCAAGCAGATTAATAGTAGCAACAGCGACGCCAAGGTTTCGGTCAATGACTTTATTGTTAAAGCCTGCGCCAGTGCCTTACTGAAAGTCCCAGCAATCAATGTCCAGTTCGACGGCGAGCAGCTGAGCTATTTCAGCAATGCGGATATCTCCGTTGCTGTAGCCATAGACGATGGCCTGATCACCCCCATAGTCACAGACGCCAACCACAAAGGCCTAGTGGAGATTTCCAACACCACTAGAGATCTGGCCACCAGAGCCAAGCTCGGTCGTCTTAAGCCTGAAGAGTTTCAGGGTGGCAGTTTCTGTATTTCCAATCTCGGCATGTATGGCATTAAACAATTCGACGCCATTATCAATCCGCCCCAGGGAGCCATCTTGGCTGTGGGTGCCGGTGAGCAACGCCCGGTAGTGAAAGATGGACAGCTGGCAGTAGCCACTGTTATGAGCCTAACCCTATCCAGCGATCATCGCATTATTGATGGTGCTGTCGCGGCGCAATTTATGTCTGTTCTCAAAGCCTATTTAGAACAGCCCGCCACCATGCTGGGTTAAGGGAGTAACAAGAAATTGACTACGCAACAATTTGATTTAATGGTTGTAGGCGGTGGGCCCGGTGGTTATGTGGCGGCTATTCGCGCCGCACAGCTGGGCTTTAAAACTGCCCTGGTAGAGAGAGAGCACCTCGGCGGCGTATGCCTAAACTGGGGCTGCATTCCCACTAAGTCACTGCTCCGCGGCGCCGACATTGCCCATACATTAAAAGAGGCGGAACACTTCGGTTTTGCCTTCGACAACCTCAGTTTTGATATCAAAAAACTGGTGCAGCACAGTCGCTCAGTGGCCAGCAAGCTCACTCATGGTGTTGCCTACCTGATGCAGAAAAATGGCATCACTGTTATCGATGGCAGCGCCAGTTTGGCCGACAAATGTCTGCTAGATGTCGAGCACCAAGGCAAGATCACTCAATACAAAGCCACGCATATAATTCTCGCCACCGGTGCCCGGCCACGCAATCTGCCCAGTATCGAGATCGACGGCGACCGTGTCTGGGGCGCTCGTGAAGCCATGACTCCAACGGCCCTGCCCCGCAAGCTTCTAGTGATCGGCGGCGGTGCCATCGGCGTTGAATTTGCCAGCCTCTACAATGATCTCGGCACTGATGTCACTCTGGTTGAAGCGGAGCAGCGTATTACGCCCGCAGAAGATGCGGATATTTCTGCCCTAGCGGAAAAAGCCTTTGTCCAGCGCGGTATCAAAGTGCTGACCAAAAGTATTGTTGAGTCTGTGGATACCACTGGTACAGACACGGTTGCCCTGATAAACGGCCCCAATGGCGAACAGCATCTAGAGTTTGATCAGGTGATTCTCGCGGTAGGTATTACCGGTAATATTGAAAACCTCGGTCTTGAATCCTTAAACGTTAAAACTGAAAAAGGCTTTTTACAAGCCAACGGCTTTGGCAAAACCAATCTTGCCGGCCTCTATGCAATCGGCGACGTTGCCGGACCCCCATGGCTCGCTCATAAAGCCAGCCACGAAGCGGTTATCTGTATCGAGAAAATTGCCGGCGTCGACGGCGTTAAACCCCTAAATAAAGATCAGGTGCCAGGCTGTACTTACTGCCGCCCACAGATCGCCAGCGTCGGTCTCACCGAAGCCCAGGCCAAAGCTGCTGGACACAGCATTCGTGTGGGACGTTTCAATCTCAATGCCAATGGTAAGGCTCTGGCCATCAATGAGGCTGAGGGACTGGTTAAAACTGTCTTCGATGAAAACTCCGGTGAACTGCTTGGCGCCCATATGATCGGCCCAGAAGTCACAGAGCAGATTCAGGGCTTTGGCATAGCCCAGCAACTTGAAGCCACAGAGCATGAGTTGGCACAGAGTATTTTTGCCCACCCCACGGTTTCGGAAAGCATGCATGAGTCTGTTCTGGACAGTCTCGGCATAGCCATACATCAATAGCGGTTCACCAACAGAGTTTAGTGTAACTATGAGCAACCAAATACCCATCCACGAAGGCCTATTTACTTGGCCCTCGACTAAGCCCCAGCTATTGGGTAGCCGCTGTAGCCACTGTGCAGAAACCGCTTTTCCCGCCCAGCCCGACTGCCGCAACTGTGGCTCGCGCAAAACCAAAATTGTTGAACTAGGTGATCAGGGCATATTGTGGAGCTGGACCATTCAGACATTTATGCCCAAAGCCCCCTACAACAGCGGCGAGACAGCAGAAACTTTTCAGCCCTACGGTGTTGGCTATGTGGAAATGCCCGGTGGTGTCCGAGTGGAATCCCGCCTGCTGCCCAACAAGCCTGAGGACTTACAGATTGGCATGCCCATGCAACTGGATATAGTCCCCTTTCGCAGCGACGCCAATGGCGACCAAATAATGACGTTCCGATTTAGTTCAGTGAAGGAGGCATAGATCATGGATGTAGCAATCATAGGAATAGGACTTCATCGCTTTGGCCGCTCTCCAGATCTCTCAGGTATGCAGCAAGGCGCCTCCGCCGTGCGCGCCGCTCTGGCCGACGCCGGACTCTCCTGGAAAGATATGCAGTTTGCCTATGGTGGCAGCCAAGATGCCGGCAACGCCGATGCGCTGGTCAATGAGCTGGGACTCACTGGCCTGCAATTTACCAATATCTGGAATGGCTGTGCCACCGGCGGCAGTTCATTGCACGCCGCCTACAGCGCGATTAAATCCGGCGAATACGATGTGGGTGTAGTAGTGGGTTTCGACAAGCATCCCCGCGGCGCATTTAATGCAAAGCCCTCTGACTGGGGTATCGACGAATGGTATGGCGAGACCGGCATGATGCTCACCACTCAGTTCTTTGCCCTAAAAACCCAGCGCTATATGCATGAACATGGCATCACTGAAGAATCCCTGATTCGGGTATCGGAAAAAGCTTTTAAAAATGGCTCACTGACACCCACAGCCTGGCGCCAGCAAGCACTGAGCTACGACGAAATTGGCAACTCAGCCATGATCAGCGACCCACTGCGAAAATATATGTTCTGCAGCCCCGCCGAAGGTGGTGCCGCCCTGATTATCTGCAATGCCGATAAAGCGCACCTCTACAGCAGCAAACCCTTATTCCTAAAAACTGCCGCAGTGCGCACCCGCCACTATGGCAGCTTCGAAGTTTTTGCTCCATCGCAGGCCATGACTGTGGCCGACGCCTCAACTGTTACCGCCTCCAAAGCCGCTTTTGAACAGGCTGGCATAGGCCCAGAAGATATAGATGTGATGCAGCTACAAGATACCGACAGCGGCACGGAAATTATCCATATGGCCGAGAACGGTTTCTGCGAGCACGGCGAACAGGAAAAATTATTGCGCGACGGCGCCACTGGTATCAATGGCTCAATGCCGATCAATACTGACGGCGGCTGTCTCGCCAATGGCGAACCTGTAGGTGCGTCAGGTCTGCGCCAAGTCTATGAAATCTGCGTGCAGTTGCGCGGCGAAGGTGGTGCGCGACAGGTGCCCAATGACCCCAAGGTCGGCTACACCCATGTCTACGGTGCCCCCGGTCTCAGTGGCGTCAATATCATCAGCAAATAATTACAATAAAAAGCAGGAGAGACTCAATGTCCGAATTAATTAAAGTAAAGCAGCAGGGTGAAGAGCGCTGCGAAGGTGTTAGCTACCAAGACCTACTCAATGACGAAACCATTGAAGTCCCAGCCTACCTACGCGAAGACAATAACCCCTATATGGGTAATGAAGACATCAGTGTCGACCGCTGGATCTCCCGCGACTTTCACGATAAAGAGAAAGAAAAACTCTGGCCCAAAGTCTGGCAGATGACCTGTCGCGAAGAAGATATCCCCGAAGTAGGCGACCACCATATTTACGAAATCGTCGACCAGTCGATTATTGTCACCCGCACCGGTGAAAATGAGTTTAAAGGCTTTATTAATTCCTGTTTACACCGCGGTCGCATACTCCGCGACTGCGACGGCCATGCCGAAGAATTTGTCTGCCCCTTCCATGGAGCCACCTGGGACATTAACGGTAATTTTAAAGGCATCCCGTGCAAATGGGACTTTAACCATCTAGACGAAAAAGATATGAGCCTGCCACAGGTGCAAATTGGTACCTGGGGTGGCTTTATCTTTATCAATTTTGACGAAAACTGCATCCCACTGGACGACTACCTGAGCCCATTGCCGGATCACTTCTCACGCTTCCCACTGCACGACTATTACAAAGGCGCTCATGTTCAGCGCGTTGTTCAGTGCAACTGGAAAGTCGGTGCCGAAGCCTTTATGGAATCATTTCATACATTGGAAACCCACAGTGAAATTCTCACCTTTACCGGCGACGCCAACTCCCAATATGACACCTTTGGCGACCATGTCAGCCGCTCTGTCACGCCAATGGGAATTGCCAGCCCCCATATGCCTGAAGTAACCGAAGCAGAAACCATGCGCGATATTCTAGAGCTGTCGGGACGCATGGCAACGGATAGCGCCGAGGGCCATGAAATGCCTGAGGGACTCACCGCACGAACTTACGTAGCAGAGACAAACCGTGAAATGTTTAGCGAGATTATCGGTGAATCGCTGGATCACGCCACCAAGTCCGAGTTAGAGGACGCCATTCTGTATATGCTCTTCCCCAACACTCAGGTGTGGACTGGTTACCACGGCAATATTGTCTATCGCTTCCTACCCAATGGTGATGACCACAGCAGTTGTATTTTTGAGACCATGATTCTGATGCGCTACCCGAAAGGCACCAAGCGCCCAGACCCTGCGGAAAAAAATATTCTGCGTCCCGATCAAGCCTTTAGCGAAGCCCCAGAAATTGGCGGTCTAGGTCCAGTGTTCGATCAAGATGACAGCAATATGGCCGCAGTTCAAAAGGGTATGATCGCCTCACGAAAGGGGGCAGTCAGTCTAGCCAGCTACCAAGAGAGTCGTATTCGTCACCTGCACCAAACCATCGACAAATACCTCAATGCCTAAGGGCATTTACTGCCGGGCCTCAGACTCTCTGAGCCCGGCATTTCCCTCTGCCAAATTTTGATGAGATCGCTATGACCACCACCGCAGACAGCTTAATTCCCGCAACCGATATTACCGACAACACGAGCGTAGCAGTCAGCATCGACGGTAAGAACATTCTTATTTGCAAGGCTAATGGGGACTATTACGCCGTGGATAATCAGTGCACCCATCAGCGTGCAGAACTCACCGGGGGCCGCATTAGAAACTGCTATCTGGCATGCCCACTTCACGGCGTGCGTTTTGATTTACGCACCGGAATGCCCAAAGGCGAGCTCACCCGAGTAGCGTTAAAAACTTATCCTGTCAGCGTCGCCGAAGATGGCAACCTGCACCTAGAACTGGATTAATTATGCCAATCAATCGCCAAGTTGTACTCGCCTCCTATGTTACCGACGCCGCTCAACCGGAAAACTTCGCCATGTCCGAAGGACCCATGCCAGAGCCCGGTGAAGGCGAATTTCTGCTGCGCAATATGTACTTCTCAATGGAGCCGGCAATCCGCGGCTGGGTCGATGGCAAAGCCAACTATTTCGAACCCATCCCCATAGGTGGCGTGATCCGCGGTCCCTCTGTTGGCCAAGTGATTAAATCCAACAACCCAGACTTCGCAGAAGGCGAATATATCTATGCCCTCAACCAGTGGGAAGATTATTCACTGTGCCATAGCGATGCGATCCTCTTGGAAAAGCTCAAGCCCGAGGCAGGCATACCTCTCTCCTATTATGTTGGCTCTCTGGGCGGTGCTGGCGCCACAGCCTATATCGGCCTCCGTGAAGTGGGGCTAATTCAAGCTGGGCAAACAGTGGTTGTCAGTGCAGCAGCAGGCGCCACCGGCAGCATGGCTGGGCAGATCGCCAGACTCTGTGGCTGCAAAGTTATTGGTATTGTCGGCAGTGATGACAAGGCGGAATTAATTGTTGAGCAGTTTGGTTTTGATGCCGCCATAAACTACAAAACCGAAGATGTCGCCGCAGCCGTAATGTCCCTAGCGCCAGAGGGAGTGGATATCTATTTTGATAATGTCGGCGGGCCGGTGCTCAATGCCATGCTGAAGACGATGACGGTTTATGGGCGCATTGTCGCCTGCGGAATGATCTCGGATTACAACCGCACGGATAATCCCAACCCGATTACTAACCTCTGGGAAATGGTCTCGCGACAGCTGACCATGCAGGGATTTTTATTGCCCACTTATCAGGAAAAGGTGCCGGAAGCGATGGCCCAGCTAGAGGAATGGATTCGCGCTGGGGATATTAAGGTATTGGAAAATATTACTGGTGGGTTTGAGAATACGCCGAAGGCGTTTTGTGAGCTGATGTCGGGTGGGACTGTGGGGAAGGCGTTGGTTAGGGTCGACTTACAGGGAGAATGAGTGAAAACCGCTTATGCCATCACTATTTTACATTTGACAGCAATGACTTCGAGCGCTAGCATTAGATTACCAACTACCTGCTAGGAGTCCCGATTATGCCAAGCCTAAGCGTACGAAAAATAGATGAAGAAACCATGCAACGCCTACGAATTCAGGCAGCCAAGCATGGAGCTTCTATGGAAGAAGAAGTTCGTCGGATCATAAAGCGCGCAGTGTCTACACCAGAAAGTCTCGGTGACTTAGCCGTTAGACTGTTCAGCCCTGCCTATGGTGATGATGAGCTGACCTTACCTGAGCGTGAAACTCACAAGCCTGTGAGTTTCTAAATGATTATCTTAGATACCAATGTTGTCTCCGAATTTATGACGTCCCCACCAGCTAGCCAAGTTCTAAGCTGGCTCAATAATCAGGACGTCGCATCACTCTATTTATCAACCATCACAATTGCCGAAATCGGTTACGGTCTTCGAGCTATGCCAGAGGGCAAACGTCGCAAGTTGCTAAGTGAACGGTTTGAGCAGTTTGTCGATGGTGCCTTTAGTGAACGAATACTGTCGTTTGATGAAAGCGCTGCCCGTATCTATGGTGAGGTAATGTGTCACCGCAAAGAGATCGGCCGTCCAATGAGTAGCCTTGATGGGCAAATTGCAGCAATCGCTAGGTCCCGAGGGATTTGTGTAGCGACCAGAAATATTAAGGATTTTGAGCTGTGCCAAATCGAGCTGGTTAATCCATTTGACGAAAAATAGTGGCGCAATAAAGACACCAAGCTAGTGATTATGAAACCGCTATTCAGAAGATTTCAGGTCATCTATATTGACCTCAATTTCGGCTTGGTCTTTGCGTGCACATACTAACGCGGACTGCTTCATATCTTCGAGCCTATCCATCAGCAGTTCGTAAGCATCGGCGGGAACACAATAGAATGCAGGCGTATTGCAGTTTAGCACCGCGACTGGAAAGCCTTCGCCCTGCTCAACTGCCGCTAACGGATTTTTCTTGAACTCAGAAATACTGGTTATTGAGTCTGCAAGTATTAGATTTGCCATGGAGGTTACCTCAAGTAAGGGCTGGGGATCAGACTCGAATATCAAAAGAAATGCTTGATTCTTCAACTAAATCCGAGTCTGACCCTGATTTTTTCTGATTTTTTTATCAGGGTGCCTATCAAGCGTAATTTAAGATTCTCCTGTTAAATTCGAGTCTTCTCCTAATTCTTAAATTTTTACGCCACGATACCATTAGGATGACACTTTTTCGATTTTCTCCCACTACCGCAAGGACATGGTTTATTTCTTTGATTTCCTTTCAGGGATGACTTCGCTTGTACAGAGGTCGCTTGGTGCGGCCTGTTGCGCTTTGATTCTATTTCTCGCAGTTTGCTCTCAAAATCAAAGCGCAGCTCATTTATTTGCTCCTCTATTTTTTGCTTTTCAATAGATTCTTGCTTCTTATCTTGCTCTTTCTTGTACTCGAATTCTTCACGGGATAACTCTAACTGGTTGGTTTGTAGCTGGATAGACTCATCATGATGTTCATCTTCCGACTGCAATGTTTGATAAGTAATGACTAATGTAATGATTCCCATTAGTACTTTTATAAAATATTTAATGGCGCTGGGTGGTATCGACGCTATTACTTTTGAAAACTGCGAAAAACTTGGATCAAGATCTGTAAGAGCCTCTGAAAGCTCTATGGCAGTGATAGCGTCATTTGCTGCTTCGATATTGGCTTGTAATACTTCTAGTTTTTTATGGTCATTAAATTTTTGTAAATGTTGGAAGAAGCCCTGGATGTGCAGCTCGCCTCTAGAGTCAGTGAAGCTATCCATTACCGCAGCAGGGCCTCCGCACTTCGGGCAACTGGTGCCGCAATCCGATACGACTGAGTTTGTGCTCCCAACCAAGCTGAATGGCGACGGAAATGTCTAGTTGCAGACGTTACAGACCGCCGGAATCATATTCATCATTTATGTGCTGCTTCCTCGTTATAATTTGACCGTAAATTCAGGGGCCAGTGGCTTCATTGCTCTTTGGCTGCCTAGCCGGGATACAAAACAGTGAAGTTGCGGCTATTCCATTAAGATTGGAGGCAGGTATAGGCGAGTAAACGCTTATTTGGCACATGCTGCTTCAATCCATTATCTCTTGAGCTTAGATCACCTTCTCTGAAAATTAAAAACTTAGGGGAGTTTTACTTGATTTAAAAATGGGGGCTTGGTGGGCTGATGGTTTTGGAGAGCTTTTGGTTGCTGAGATCTCTCGTCGCTTCGCTCTGTCGAGATGACAGGGTGGAGGATTTGTCGAGATAACAAGTTGGGCGTTTTGGCGAGAAGGCTTGCTTGAGTTCTGGCGGGATAAGACAATTAGGTTTGGGATGTCGCAGTTTAGACTCTTACTTGTCACCCTGAGCGCAGTCGAAGGGTCTCCTGCCAACTGGTTGAGATCCTTCGGCTATGCTCAGGATGGCAGCGTTTGAGTTTGGGATCACAGGTTTGACTTTGCGATTACAACGTTCGAACTCAGACAGATACGAAATAAAGCCAGCCCCTACTCCCGCTCCAACTGCACCTGATCCTCGGCCAGGGTCAGCCAACAATGTTTGCGCTCGGTCCACACATGCACAGACGGCACCAGATCATCTACCTCATCCAATGTCCCGGCCTTAATAAAGATCAGCCCCATCTCTGGTGCCTGCTCCGTATCGGTAATCACCGGTGAACCACAGTTACCGCAGAAGCGACGAAAGACTGTTTGGCCGCTGGTGCCTTTGTCTTCGAAGGTTTGTAACTCCCCCTCTATGTGTAAACTATCTCTTGGAAAAAACGCTACAACAGAGAACGCTGAACCGGCCTGCTTTTGGCAGTTGCGGCAGTGGCAGACTACGGTTTCTACTGGTTTGGCTGGCACGGTGTAGCGCACTTGACCACAGAGACAACCGCCCTGCCGGGTTTCTTCACTCATGGTTTTTTCCTACCAATAAAAACATTTAATTAATAAGCACTTAATTAAGAGAAAGTGCACCATCAACAGTA
>Ga0075467_10003000_pt1 | contig 13109 bp, 14 predicted proteins | sample DEB08_DNA_9_FD_75067 | JGI IMG/M metagenome (GOLD analysis project Ga0075467, IMG submission 75067) | Aqueous microbial communities from the Delaware River and Bay under freshwater to marine salinity gradient to study organic matter... | ecosystem: Environmental > Aquatic > Marine > Coastal ...
CGTCGGGCCTGCCGCATCCTTGGCCAGCATCGGGCCACGCAGAGACGACGCCCCGTTGGCCGTGCCGATGAGGATTGCCTCGTTGCCGACATGATCGAGCTGGTCCGGCAGTATGGCCGCTACGGATATCGTCGGATTGCGGTTTTGCTTCGAGATGCTGGCTGGCAAGTGAACGACAAGCGTGTCGAACGTCTATGGCGGCGCGAAGGGCTGAAAGTGCCAATGAAACAACAGAGGAAGGGGAGGATCTGGCTGAATGACGGTTCATGCGTCCGGCTGCGACCGGAGTATCGCGATCACGTATGGTCCTATGCCATCGCTGGCAGATGACCCGCTCCGAAAAAGACCGCCGAAACGAGCAAGGCACCGAAGTAGAGCCCGGGCGGGAGCGCCCTCCATACGTTTGTGCCGAGCCAGACAAGGAACGTCATCAGGCCGTATCGAAGCATGAGTTCTTCGGTAATCCCACCATAGCTGATTGCCATGAACGCCGTGCCTACGTCCGGAAGGCTTGCGACCGAGGGGACCCCGATCAAAGGCGCAGACAATCTGTCGAGCACGACGACAACCGCACCTGTGCCGAAGTCGACAAGCGCTGCGAGGGCCAGTCCCGACACTTGCATCAAAGGCGGGAGGTCGCCCCGCAAACGTGCGGTTACCCAGGACCGAAGCCCAACACGTTCCCCGAGGGCCACGCCTGCTCCGACCCCAGCGACCAGAAGGATAGATGGCTGCACCACAACCAGCGCCCGCAAAACGTGGTCAGACACATCAGGGAAAACACCGAACTTGCGCAGCGCGTTGATGTCCTGGCAGACTGCGAGCGCAACCAACCCGAGACTTCCAAGAAACAACCAGACGGAAAATGGAACAAGGAAGCGTGCAGATTGGGCGCGCATAGCGGGTCCTCTTTACTTCGTTAAACGATCATCCCGTCCCCGCCCAAGGGCGGTTTGGCGACGAATGCGGAAAGCAGCATATTGATGATCGCGGACCAAGGTCATGTTCGCCACGCGTTCCGCGAAGCCCTGAACGGTCTCGGCATCAAAGTATCCATTCCTGAGCGCAAAAAATCGCAAGATATCAGTCGAGGAAGGCATGATTTTGCACAAGGCGCGCAACCAGGTCGAACGCATGTTCGACCACCTCAAGGACTGGCGACGCATCGCCATCAGCTACGACAGATGCACACACACTTTGATAAGAGCATGTGCATCGCCGAAACCGTCATCTTCTGGTCATGAGCCCTGAGCCGGAAGCTCAGAGCACGCTGTCCGGCTTGTTGTTGCGCCGAATATGTCGGCTACGACGGAGCTTCCCGGATTGAGAACGAAACCATGACTTGCACTCAATCCTGTCTGAATGATGATGTCCGCCTCAGTGTCATCCAGCTGGACGCTGATGCGGTACATATCGCTGACCACGTCATCGCCAGCCGCCAGCGCTCCGGCGACCCGCGGGGATCGGAGGATCAGGCGAATTGGATGTGTTTCGTTGGCAGAGATGCCTTCGCCTCCGAAATCGCCTGCGACGAAACGGATCGGGACGGTCAGGCAATCGTGGCTGTCATCGCTCTTCAGGATCACGGTGCCGCCTCCCGTGACCCCCCTCAGCTGTAGCAGCGTCGCCACGCGCGGCGCATCAATGTAGGCAACCCCGTAGGCCCCGGCAGGTATTTGTTGCCCTGACTCTGTCTGAACGGCAGCGCTCATGGGCCAGTTGGTTTGCTGATCTGCCTGCTGGGCGCTTGCTCCGAGCGATGTGAGAAGCAGCGCGACCTTGGCGGTCAGAAGAAGAGTGAACGTTTGGTGGATCGACATGGCTGGTGTCCTTTTGTGCATGGCTGATTGAGTTGCGTAAGTGGCTGCAACGCCTTGCACATGGAGGATGGCGTCGGGCAAATAGCCCGAATACGCGATCCAGAACGTTCTGAATCGCAATTTCGAACGCTGTTCATACGATCCTCAACGTTCGCCGCGTCCGCAGTGCGGTCAAGTGAGGGTTGCTGCCGCATGTCCGTCGTGACTTGGGCGACCGAGTCTTCGGACAAGAACGGATGCGCCAACGCATTGGCCGTTTCCCAGTTCGCAATGAGCGCATCGGTATCCTTGGGGTCGTATGCCCGGATCATGTTCAACGTCCTATTCCTGTGTTTGGGCGCCGGTCCTGTCAGACCGCACGCCCGACCCGGCCAAGATGGGTGACACCAAAGGTGGTTTCGGACTTCAGGCCATAGCCCAACGCGCGGTCGATCCCGATGTGCGCCAGCCAGATGCAGGCGATGGGAAGCAGCGCCGGGAGCGCCCAGAGGCCGACCGCCGCAAGAAGTGCGGGTGCGAGGTACGTATGTGCGAGGTTGTAGAGGCGCGCACCGACCCTTGGCCCAAAGGCATAGCCGATCATTGCGAGGTCTGGCGCCAGGGCGAAAACGGCGAGCGTCAGCCAACTGTCGGTCAGCGTGAAATAGCCCGCAAGGCCGGCCACAAGGGCGGCAGCGCCTTCGAGGCGCAGAAGGGCGAGAACGGGGCGGTCGGTGATCGGGGTCATGGCAAAGTTCCCAAGTGGTCGATGTTGCCTCGTGTTGCGTTACTTTCTGGATCAATGGAATTGTCTATCTGCGGATATTTGATATACATAAATCAATGAACAGTAAGATCGACTGGGCGCTCTGGCGCAGCTTTCTCGCGGTGGCGGACACCGGTAGCCTGTCTGCCGCCGCGCGGGCGCTCGGCCTGACCCAGCCGACGATTGGACGTCACATCGACACGTTGGAGGCAACGGTCGGCCAGACCCTTTTCCAGCGCACGCCGCAGGGCCTGAGTGTTACGGATACCGCTTCCCTGCTTGTGCCTGAGGCGCGTACGATGCAACTGACTGCCGAGAGCCTTGCACGCCGTGCGTCAAGCGCCCCAGAGGCAGGCGTGGGCAGTGTGCGCATCGCTGCAAGCCATGTGGTCGGTGTTGAGGTCCTGCCGATTGCGCTGTCGCCGCTCCTGGAAAAACACCGGGGCCTTGCCGTCGAACTCGCATTGTCCAACGACAGCGCGGATCTGCTGCGCCGCGAGGCTGATCTTGCGATCCGCATGGTGCGCCCCTCACAGGGCAGCCTTGTCGCGCGCAGGCTCGGCCCGGTGCCGATCGGGTTGTTCGCCCACCGCGCGTATCTTGAACGCGCTGGACGGCCTGCTAAGCCAGAGACCCTGAAAGAACATGTCCTGATCGGTCCGGATGCCGCCCCGGAGGCGCTTGCCGGCTTCGACATCTTCGGCGAGTTCCTCGGCCCAAAGCATCTTCGCCTCCGCACCGACAGCGAGGCGGCCCAGATCGCGAGCGTTCGCGCGGGGCTTGGCATCGGGCCGATGCAGGCCGGAGTCGCGGCGCGAGATTCGATGCTTGAACCTGTCCTGCCCGACGACGTGGGCTGGGTCCTTGATGCCTGGCTGGTCCTGCACGACGACCTGCGCAGGCTGCCGATGCTCCGCCTCCTGGCCGATCATTTGTCGACGGTCCTCCCCACACTGCTGCGCACCGGGCAACTGCCGGTGAAATCGGCTGCCGCTATCAGTCGGACAGATGAACAAGCCTGAAAGGATTTTGACTCGACCGTACGTCCAGACACACGTGCAGATCTTGCGAACCGGACGTCAAAGACGTCACGGAACTTCACGCCAGCAACTTGGTAGATCCATTTTTCAGTCCGCCTTCGGCGCTGCGGCGGAGCCCGCAACCTGCCCTCCGTCGACCGTCAATTCCGTTCCGGTCATGTATGACGCCTCATCTGAGGCAAGCAGCAGCGCAATGGCCGCGACCTCTTCAGGCGTTCCGAACCGGCGCATCGGAGTGTCCGCGACGAAGGCTGCCATGCGGGCCTCGCGGCCCGGGTCGTCGCCGAGTATCGGCTCCCACATCGGCGTCAGGATGGCGGCGGGGTGGATCAAGTTGCAGCGGATGTTGAGGGCCTGTTCGGCGCAATAGAGTGCACCCCCGAATGCTTCGCCCACGGTAATGCCGGCATTCGCTTTACTCCATCAAGGTCACCGCCGAGGGCTTTGCACTTGGGCGCAGGTTGTTTCAGCGGCACTGACGCGAGGTAGGTCAAGTTCGTTGTCGGGCCGATTTTTTTTTGACGCCGCGGCGTTCACAAAAGCCGGGCAGGGGAAAGGGCTACGGTATCGAGCCCGGATGCCGATATGCGACCCGGATCGCTGGCGCCCAAGACAAGATCTGCCGCGAACTTCGCAAGCGCTGGTGCCATCATGATGCCATAGCCGCCTTGCCCCGCGAGCCATAGAAAATCCGGCACGCGTGTATCGAAACCGACGACCGGTGCCTCATCGGGCACGAAGGATCTCAGTCCGGCCCAAGAATGCTCGATACGACGCACTGCGATCAGGGTCTCGGTTTCGACCCAATGGGCGAGATACGCGAGGTCGAGTTCTTCGGGGCGCACGTCTTGCGGTGAGGTTGGCGTCGCATCCCCCGGTGAGGCCATCAGTTTTCCCGCCTCCGGTTTGATGTAGGCTCCCGACTCCACGAAATCGACAGATGGGCTTCGGGCAAGGTCAAGGCCGGCTGGTGCGTCGACGATCATGCCGGTTCGCCGTTTCGGAACCAGTCCGATGGGTTGCGCCCCGGCCATGATCCCCACTTCATCGGCCCATGCACCAGCGGCATTCACAACGGTCTTGGCGCGCCACGTGTCGCGGTGCGTGCTTGCATGCCAAATCCCGTTCTCCCGGGTCAATTCCACAACCCCTTGGCCCGTGGACACGATCCCGCCCAAGCGCTTGATGCCCTTGAGATACCCGTGGTGTAAGCCAGCCACGTCGATATCCGACACGTTGGGCTCAAAAATTGCCGCCGCGACGCGCTCTGGCCGCAGGTAGGGCACCCGTTCCAGCGCCTCAGCTGGCGATATCGCGATAACTTCCTCGCCGGGTTCTGACAAAGCCAGAAGCGGCCGCAGTTGATCGACGGTCTCAGGGCTTGCCACCGTCAGCGACCCGCGCGGCGTCAGCAGCGGGCCGTCGCAGAAGCCTTCGGGCGGGGCGTCAAAGAAGCTGGCGCTGAGAATGTTGATCTGCCGGACAACTGGCCCGCCATAATTGCGGGTGTAGAGCGCCGCCGATCGACCCGTGCTGTGGTATCCGGGCGAGGACTCGGCTTCCAGCAGAAGAACGCTGCCCGCATGAGCCAGTTCATAGGCGACGGAAGCGCCGGAGATTCCGCCGCCAATCACTAGAAAATCATGGATCATGGTGGTTGGGCCTTTTCTTGGCTCGCCTGCCCAGAGACGGGAGCGGTATGATCAAATGACACTTGGCGAGAAGGATTTGCAAGAAAAATAAAAAATATTGACTTGATGTAAGTTTTATTTCTTACTTGAGTGGATTGAAGGAGCCGCCTCTTGTCCAAGCCTCTGCGCGACCGCTTGAATGCTTCCCTTGCTTCCGCTTCCAAGGCGGAACATGCGCTGGCCAGCTATATGCTGCTGGACATGGGAACACTTCCCTTCGAGACGGCTGCAAGCCTTGCGGTGAAAGTCGGCGTGAGTGAGCCGACCGTAGGCCGTTTCTGCCGCGCGATCGGCTATGACGGGTTCAAGGATCTCAAAAAGAACCTCCAAAGTGACATGGGCGATCAACCTTGGCTGATCGGAGACCGGCTGCGTGATCTTCAGGCGCGCACCAAAGCCGGTGAGGATCAGTTGAGCCGGGGTCTGGAACTGGAAATCGCGGCGCTCGTTGCCGTCTACGAGGCCGCCCAGAGCCCGGAATGGGACGTTGTCGTCAAACGGCTCGCCAGGGCAAAACGGGTATTCGCCACCGGGTTTCAAACCGAACGCGGCATGGCGCAGATTTTCGTCAATCAGCTACAATACCTGCGCGAAGGGGTCCAGCTTCTGGATGCCGCAAGCGGCAACTTCGCCGAAGTTCTTGCGATAGGCGATACGGACGCCGCGCTGGTCATTTTCGAGGCGCGCCGCTATTCTCGCCACGCCCAGTTGCTGGCCCAAGAGGCCAAGGCTGCGGGCATACCCGTCACCCTTATCACCGACCCCTACTGTGACTGGGGCCATGAGGTCACCGACGAGATGTTCGTGGTCCCCACAGCATTCAATCTGTTCTGGGAATCCACAGCGCAGATGGCGAGCCTTGCCAATCTCCTCGTCAACGGCGTGTTCATGGAACTCGGCCCCGATGTCGAGGAACGGATGAACAAGATTGCCGCGCTCTATGGCCGCTTCACGGGTCATGTCGGCGAAACGGCGGCTGTCCGTGGGACGGGCCGGCGCACTACCTGAGACCTCAAGAAACATACATAACAGGGAAATCAAAATGCACTATTCGTCCAAGTCCAAACTTTTGTCAGGATCGGCCATTGTCGCAGGCGCGTTCCTGTTTTCTGCGGCCGCGATGGCGCAAGATGTCACCGTCGCGTTTTCCGCCAGCGAGCTTGGCGCGACCGCCTATAACCCCGTCGCCGCCAGCAAGCTCAACACCGCCACTTCGCTGATCTTCGACAGATTGGTGGAGCAGGACGCGGATCAGTCCTTTCACCCGCATCTGGCGACTTCGTGGGAGGAAACGCCCGACGGAATGGCATGGACATTCTCCCTGCTGGATGGCGTGACCTTTCACGACGACACCCCCTTCAACGCCGCCGCGGTGCAATTCTGGATTGCAAGCTATGAGGGCACAGAGAACGAATATCTGGTCGAGGCGATCGGATCGGTCGATGTCATCGACGATCTGACGGTGCGGTTCAACATGGACCGGCCCGAGCCGAACCTGCTCTATAACCTTGCCAGCGCCTTCATGGGCATTCCGAGCCCCACGGCCTATGCCGCATTGGGGGACGATTTCGGCGTGACTGCCGCCGTCGGTACCGGACCGTATCGTCTCGAAAGCTTCGAGATCGGGCTTCAGACCGTGCTGACCCGTAACGATGATCACACTTGGGGCTCTGATCTGTCGGAAAACACCGGCCCCGGACATATTGAAACCTTCACCTTCCGCGAAATTCCGGATCAATCCACCGCATTTCTGGAACTGCGCACTGGCGGGATCGAACTACTGCTGGGCGTGCCCACCGACTTTTTGCAAATCTTGCAAGCCGAGCAGAATATCGAGATTATCCAGATGCCCGGAACGGGCATCAGCTACATGCCGATCAACGTGACCGCCGCCCCGTTCGATGACATCCGCGTGCGTCAGGCGACGGGCATGGCGATAGATCAGGACGGCATCGTGGCCGCTGTCTACAACGGGGTCGGTGCCCCGGCGCGGAACTTCCTGATCTCGTCGCTTCCCGAAGCGAATGTCGATCCGGACCTCAACGTCACCTACAATCCGACCCGCGCCGGCGAATTGCTGGATGAGGCCGGCTGGATGATGGGTGGCGACGGTGTGCGTGTCAGGGATGGCGAACGCCTTTCGGTGGATCTTTTCACCGAGAACAGCACCGAGTTCACCCGTCTGACCCAAGTCGTTCAGGCGCAATTGGGCGAAATCGGGATGGAAGCGACCATCACCGTCTTCGACAGTTCCACCATCCGCGACGAATACCGGCGCAACGCGCACCAACTGGCGGTGCGCGGATATGACTGGAACAATTCGGATATTCTGGACTGGTTCTTCAGCGGCAACAGGCTGGGTTATCCCAACGTGTCGATGTGGGAAGACGCGGAAGGCCAGCGCCTGAACGATATCGCGATGACCGAAAGCGCAACGGCTGCCGAGCGTATCGCGAATTTCACGACCTATCACGAATATGTTCTGTCGCAGCATCTCTTCGTGCCGATCTATCAGCCAACTCAGAACATCGCCTTCAACAGCGATGCGATCACCGTGCCCGATCCGGTCCGTGGATCGCGCTTCCGGGGACAATCCTTCCTCGACATTCAGGTCGCCGAATAGGCGCCTGATCCAAGAAGGAGCGCACCGGGATGATCCTCAGATATACAGCCCAACGTCTGCTGATGCTTATCCCGGTGTCGTTCTCGACCTCGGTGGTGATCTTCATGATCGTCTACCTGCTGCCGGGCGATCCAATTGATAACCTGTTGCGCGTCGGGTCCTCGCCTGAAGACAGGGCCGAACTCGTCGCGCAATACGGGCTCGATCGGAGCCTCGTGGTCCAGTATTTCGTCTGGATCGGCAACATGTTCCAAGGAGAGTTCGGGCAGGCCATCGTCTTGCGCCGTCCGGTCGCGGACCTGATTGCGCAGAACCTGCCTTACAGCCTAACGCTTGGCGGTCTGGCGTTTCTGTTTTCCTCCACCGTCGGAATGGCGCTTGGTACGCTTTCCGCCATGGTGCGCAATCCAGTTCTGGACCGCTTCGTGCGCGGTTTCATCCTTCTGGGCTCGACAGTGCCCGGATTCTGGCTGGCGCTGCTGCTGATCCTTTTCTTTTCGGTCAATCTGGGCTGGTTTCCGGTCTCGGGGGCACGCGGTTGGGAGTCGCTGGTGCTTCCTGTTCTGACCATCGGCTTCGGCGGTGTGGCCCTCGTGGCGCGGGTAACCCGCGTGGCGCTACTGGATGTGCAGCGCGAGGATTTCGTCACGCTTCTGCATGCCAAGGGCCTGTCGTCGGGCGCCATCCTGTTTCGCCACCTGATGCCACATGCGCTCCTGCCCGTGGTCACGATTCTCGCTCTGCGCATTGGCTGGATCCTTGGTGGCGCTGTCACCGTCGAGTTTGTCTTTGGCCGTCCCGGCCTCGGCTCCCTTCTGATCCGCGCGCTTGGCCAGCGGGATTACCCGGTGGTGCAGGCATGCCTGTTGATGCTGGCGCTGGCGGTCATGCTTGGCACGCTGATCGGCGATGTCGCGCAGGCCGCGATGGACCCCCGAATTCGCGAGAAAAAATCATGAAAACATCGTCAATGACGGCGCGCACCTTGGACGCCTTCGCGCGCATGAGCATCGGGCGTGCCTTTGCCTCGGGCATCGGCATGGTGGCTGGTGGGTTTCTTGTCTTGCTGGTTCTGGTGGCGATCTTCGCGCCGTGGATCGCGCCCTTCGACTATGCCGCCCAAAACCTGATGAACGCCAATGCACCGCCGGGCTGGCCGCATCTTCTGGGCACTGACGAATTCGGGCGCGATGTCCTGAGCCGGGTGATCTTCGGCGCTCGTACCTCCCTGTCGGTCAGTGCGACCGCCATCGCGATCTCCATGGCCGCCGGTATGACACTTGGCGCGGCGGCGGGCTATTTCGGTGGTTTCTTCGAGCGTGCAGTGATGACCGTCGTCGACCTCACATGGTCTTTTCCCGACATCCTGATCGCCCTTATCTTCGTGGCGATCATCGGCCCCGGGCTGACCTCCACCACCTTCGCGATCGCAATTGCCTACCTCGCCCAGTTCACCCGGCTGACCCGCGCGCAGATCGTGCGGCTGAAACGCGAAACATTCATCGAGGCGACGATCAATCTTGGCGCCAAACCCTCTCACATCCTGCTGCGTCACCTGATGCCCAACGCCATCGCTCCGGTCATCGTGGTCGGCATGCTGGCGATCGGCGACGGTATCGTGCTCGAGGCGACACTCGGCTTCTTCGGTCTGGGCGCACAGCCGCCAACACCCTCATGGGGCGCAATGATGTCCTCGGGCACGGCGCAGCTTTTCCTCAGCCCATGGGTCATCATCTTTCCCGGTGTGGCCGTGGCCGTCACTGTTATAGCGGTGAATCTGTTTGGCGACGAGTTGATCCGCGCGCTCGATATCCGCGACCGGCTGAGGGGATCATGAGTATGCTTGAAGTTCGCGACCTCGGGGTGGCTTTCGGTGCCGTGCAACCGCTTTCGGATGTCAGTTTTTCGGTTGGAAAGGGCGAGACGCTTGGTCTGGTCGGCGAAAGCGGTTCGGGCAAGTCGCTGACCGCGATGAGTGTCATGGGGCTGTTGCCGTTGATTGGCGGACGGATCACCGCGGGGGCGGTGGAATTCGACGGGCAGGACCTGACGAAGTTGCCGGAAAAAGCGTATCGCAAGCTGCGTGGTGGGCGGATCGGGCTTATCACCCAGAATCCGATGACCTCGCTTGATCCCCTGCAGAAGATCGGGCCGCAAGTCGATGCCGTGGCGGTCCTGCACCTGCGTATGACCCGGGCCGAGGCCCGCGCCCGAACGGTTGAAATCCTCGGAACACTGCGCATTCCCGAGCCCGCGCTGATCTGTGAACGATACCCGCATCAGATGTCGGGCGGCATGAAACAGCGGATCGTGATTGCCATGGCGCTGGCCGCCAATCCGGCTGTCCTGATTGCAGATGAACCCACCACGGCGTTGGATGTCACCGTGCAGGCACAGATCATCCGCCTGCTTGATGACCTCGTGAAAAGTCGCGATCTGGCGCTGGTCCTGATCACCCACGACATGAGTGTCGTGGCGCAGGTTTGCGACAAGGTTGTTGTAATGTATGCTGGTCGCGCCGTGGAACGCGGCAGCGTCGAGGCGATTTTCGAGCGCCCACGTCATCCCTATACCCAAGCTTTGATCGGCTGCATCCCGCGTGGATTGGAGGGAACCGAACGTCTTACGGGGATAGAAGGAACGGTCCCGACGGTCATGAATTATCCAAGTGGCTGCCCATTTCATCCGCGCTGCCCACGCGCCGAGCCGATCTGCGCGAGGGAAGTGCCCGCTTTCTCGACCGGGGGCGATAGCGCTGCGGCCTGCCATTTTGCCGAGGTCGGCCATGCCAAACCTGCTTGAAGTCCGCAGCCTGTCGAAACGCTTCATCAGCGAAGGCGGCCCTTTTCGCAAGGCGCGCTCCATGCATGCCGTCAATGGTGTGTCCTTCGACCTGCCGCGGGGCCGTGTGATCGGTGTGGTTGGCGAATCCGGGTGTGGGAAGTCGACGCTTGCGCGCCTGATCCTGCGGCTGATCGAGCCCTCGGAAGGATCGGTCACATTTGACGGCGATGACCTGATGGCCAAGTCCCCGGCGCAAATGCGCAAGCTGCGGGCGCGCATGCAGATGGTGTTTCAGGATCCCTATTCCGCCATCGACCCGCGCTACACCGTGCACCGCGCGGTGTGCGAGCCCTTCGAGGTGCAGGGCGAGAGGCCGATGGCCGACGAGGTAAGCGAATTGCTTGAAATGGTTGGCCTGAACGCCGGGCTGGCATCAAGCTATCCGCACCAGATCTCGGGCGGTCAGAAACAGCGGGTCGGCATCGCGCGTGCCTTGGCCCTGCGCCCCTCGTTTCTGGTGCTGGACGAGCCGACAGCCTCGCTGGACGTCTCGGTGCAGGCGCAGATCATCGGCCTGCTGGAGGATTTGCGGAGCGAACTGGGCCTGACCTACCTGTTCATCAGCCACGACCTCAGCCTTGTGAAATATTTTTGCGACGAAATCCTCGTGATGTATCTGGGGCGGGTGGTCGAGGCGATGCCTGACACCGCCGCGCCGGCGCGGCATCCTTATACGAGAACTTTGATGGAAAGCACCTTCTCACCCGATCCGTCGAAACGTCGATTGATTGCGCCCCTCGAAGGTGAAGTGCCAAGTCCCTTCGATCTGCCGCCGGGCTGTGCCTTTGCTGACCGCTGCCCGAACGCAAGCGCCATTTGCCGGAAGGAAACGCCGGAACTCACGACCGACACGGGCCATGCCGTCGCATGCCACCATCCCATCTGACCTTGAAGGACACAGCCTTGAGCCTCAACGTTCTATCTGCCGAAATCTCCCATGAGACCAATACATTCAGCATACGGCCGACCGACCTTCAGGCGTTTCGCGACCGTTACCTGCTGGACGGTCCGGCGGCCATTGACGCCAAGGGGGACGCGAACACGGAGTTGGCCGGATTGCTGGACGTGGGTCGCGGCCATCACTGGACTGTGACCCATGTGATCAGCGCCGCCGCCGGGCCGGGCGGCCGCGTGACGCGCGAGGCCTTCGAGGCGCTGCTGGCGCCGCTACTTGAGGCGGCGGGGCAGGGCGGATGGGATGGCGTGTTCCTGATGTTGCATGGCGCGATGGTGACGGAGGACCATGAGGATGGCGAGGGCGAGATCTTGTGCCGACTGCGGGCAATTATCGGCCCTGATATGCCTGTTGCCGTGACACTGGATCCACACGCCAATGTCACGCGCGCCATGTGCGATCTGGCGCAGATCCTCGTCTCCTTCACGACCTATCCGCATGTCGATGTGCGGGCCACCGGTCGACGGGTCGCCGAGCTTCTGCACCGGACCATGACGGGCGACATCCATCCGCGGACGTATCGCGCCCACAGGCCGATGCTGGAAGAGGCCAATGGCGGGCGCACCGATGTTGGCCCTATGATCGAACGTCACGCGATGGCCCGTGCCTTCGAAGCGCGCAAGGATGTACATGCGATCAGTATCAACGGAGCATTTCCTTGCGCAGACATCGCCGAGGTTGGCCCGACGGTTCTGGTGACGGGTGAGGGTGAGGTTGAAGCCCTCGTCTCCATTGCCGAGGATCTCGCCGATGATATCTGGACCCATCGGCATGAGGCGTTGAACCACTACCTGACGGCCGCCGAGGCCGCCGATCTCGCCCGCGACTGGCACCCCGGCGGCGGCGCTTTGGTCATCGCGGATTACGCCGACAACCCCGGATCAGGCGCATATGGAGACGCGCCGGCCTTGTTGGCGGCCCTGTTGGACGCGGGCGTTCAGGAGGCTTGTTTCGGCCCACTCATCGACCCGGAGGCGGCCGCGTCCCTGCAGGACACGGTGGTGGGTACCGAAGTGACCCTGTCGATCGGCGGCAAGACCGCGCCGGAATTCGGCGGCGGCCCCTTGCCGGTGACCGGCACGGTCATGTGGCGTGGCGAGGGCCGCGTCCGCGGCGATGGTCCGATCCTTGGCGGGCAGGAACGGAACTTTGGCGCAACCGTTGTCCTGCGGGTGGCGGGCGTTGATATCCTGATCGTTTCGATCGCCCACCAAATGCTGGATCTTCAACAATTTCGCACATTCGGGATCGACCCGGCGGCCAAGGCCGTGGTGGCGCTGAAATCCATGCAGCATTTCCGGGCCGCTTTCACGCCGATCGCTGGCCGTATCGTCGTTTGCGGTACGGGCGCGCTTTGCACCACTCAATACGACCGGTTGCCTTACTTGAAG
>Ga0075467_10003003_pt1 | contig 13101 bp, 12 predicted proteins | sample DEB08_DNA_9_FD_75067 | JGI IMG/M metagenome (GOLD analysis project Ga0075467, IMG submission 75067) | Aqueous microbial communities from the Delaware River and Bay under freshwater to marine salinity gradient to study organic matter... | ecosystem: Environmental > Aquatic > Marine > Coastal ...
GGTCGATGGTTTGACAGCAGCTTCGAGTTTGAAATACCGTTAAATATAGGGGCACTTGCCAATGACACATTGCCACTCACGAAAGAGACCTCTAGCTCGTTCACACCAAAAGTCGCGTTATCATATTTTCTAACCGACGATATGCATATCTATACATCTGCTACTAAAGGATTTCGAGTTGGCCAGATCAATACGACAGTAGCCCCCGAAGCTGGTGTTCCCAAAAGCTATGAGCCTGATTCGCTATGGAATTATGAGCTGGGATTGAAAACGCTACTTCTTGACGGCCACTTGAAATTAAATCTGGCCGCCTATTATATCGATTGGACTGATATCCAGTTACAAAGGACCATCACAACCGATGATGATCGTGTTTTTAACTTTAATGATAATGCTGGCGATGCAACGTCCAAAGGAATTGAGATGGAGCTTACCTACTTGCCTAACGAAAATTGGGAGGTGGGGATAGCATTTAGTTATACAGATGCGACACTTGAAACAGTTACTGGGGATACAGGTCTTACTCCAGGATCTACTCTTCCAGGGACACCTGATTTTGCTATGGCGAATTATGTTCAGTATGTTGAAAATGACATGCCCAACAATCTTTCTGGCTATGTGCGCCTTAGCCATCAGCATGTAGGTCAGATGGTCTCGAATATTAATAATGCAGACCATTTGTATAGCGATACCTACAACACCTTTAATCTTCGAAGCGGTCTTCAGTATCAAAACTATGAGCTAGCATTGTATGTCGAAAATCTCACCAATGATGATGCTGCGACTAGTAAGTACGACCAAGACATTTTCAATATGAACACCTTTCGAGCCTTTCGCCTTAAGCCACGCACTATGGGTCTAACCCTGAGAGTTGACTTTTAATGGTTTCGATTACTACCCAAAATCTTTGTATCTAATAAAGATGTTAACAGCAGAAAAAGTGATCTCGGTTTTATCCTCACCTCCCGGCCGAGATCACTTTCTTTCTATTTTCCTCATTAAGAATCACTAAGTTGAAATCAGCATGAATGTAGTGAGTAACAAAAGCGATACGAAATCACCGGTTACTGAGACCAACACGGTTAAAAGAAAGGTCGCAGTACGTTCTTATATCAATGGAGCTCCTGCCGAATCATCAAGCAGCGAAACCCTCCAATTGTTTAATCCGGCTGACGGCTGCGAGTCAATTGTTATACCAGCTGGTAGCGAGCTCGATGCTCTACAAGCCGTTGCCAGTTCAAAAGAAGCCTTTGAGAAGGGTCTCTGGCCAAGTCTTCCAAAAGCTACCCGACAAAGTCTATTGCATACCTTCGCTAATTTAATTGAAGTGCACGCACCAGAACTAGATAGGCTCGATGCCGAAGATATGGGCAAGCCCATTGGTCTTGAATTTGGCAATGCAACAAGCGCAGCGAATCTTCTGCACTACTCGATTGACGCTATGGAGAACATGACTGCTGATGCCTACAACAGCGATAAAAGCTGCTTGATAGCTCAGCAGTTAGTACCACGTGGCGTGGTGGCTGCAGTAGTGCCTTGGAATTTCCCCACCCTTAGCGCCATGAGCAAAGTGGCGCCTGCTCTCGCCGCGGGCAACTGCGTGGTGTTAAAACCTTCAGAGCAATCACCACAGTCGGCCAGCCGCCTTGCAGAACTTGCCACCAAGGCAGGTATTCCCCCGGGTGTTTTAAATGTCGTGCAGGGGCAGGGCCATATTGTCGCCCGCGCACTGGGTTTGCATAACGATGTCAATATGATCGCCTTTACTGGTTCGACTGCGGTCGGCAAGTTAATGTTGCAGTACGCCGGCCAATCCAATATGAAAGTCGCCCATGTGGAGTGTGGCGGTAAGTCACCACAGATCGTTTTCGCGGATTGTCACAACCTAGACGAAGTCACCGACAGTATTGTCGAGTTAATTTTGCTCAACCAAGGTCAGCTATGTGTTACCGGCTCGCGTGTGCTTGTAGAGCAAAAAATCGAACTCGAATTGATCGAAAAAATCATCCAGCGACTCAGGAAAGTGAACCCTGGAGATCCCCTGGATCCATCCACGAGCTATGGTCCCCTAGCCAGCCGCCAGCATATGGAAAAGGTTCTCTGCTACATCCAAGCCGGAGCAAAAACCGCTAATTTGATCTATGGCGGCCAGCGGGTTGCTGTCAATAAGGGGTACTTTGTGGAACCGACACTATTTGGCAATGTAGCTGTAGAGGATCCACTTTTTCAGGATGAAATATTTGGCCCAGTTTTGACTATCACTCGTTTTCGTACTCTGGATGAAGCCATCGAAATCGCCAATGCTACGGCCTATGGGTTGGCAGCCTATGCCTGGACGACCAACCTTAGCACGGGCATGCGCCTTTCCACAGAAGTGCAGGCCGGGATGGTCACGATAAATGCAGCGACACCAACAGGGGCAGGCTCTGAGGCTATCTCAACCGAACCCTATGGCCTCTCAGGTGTCGGAACTGAGTTTGGCGTAGCTGGATTGGCATCATACAGCAGGGCGCAGGTGAGGTGGTTTAACTATGTCTAATAGACAAGCGACTTTAGCGCAATCTAAAGCGGATCCAAGTTTAACATTGAAACGTTTACTTGCATTCTCAGGTCCGGCTATTCCACTGGCAATGTTGATTACTCCAGTTATTAATTATCTTCCAACTTTTTATGTGACCGAAGTTGGAATTAGCCTCTACTGGACTGGTCTGGCATTTATGATTGCAAATATCTGGGATGGTATAACCGATGTTGCTATCGGTCGCATGTCTGATGCGACCCGCTCTAAGTTGGGTAAGCGTAAAATCTGGATGTTGTGCGGAACCCTGCCTTTACTCATCAGTATTTTTTACTTATTTAATGCACCTATCGGCTCTGGAAAAGAATATTTGATTATCTGGATATCAATATTTTTTGTCTTCTGGACCATTGTGCAGGTTCCCTATATGGCCTGGGGAGCTGAGATGTCCACTAGTTACAAAGGCCGTAGTAAAGTTTTTGGATTCCGTGAGACGGGCACCACCATCGGTATTTTTCTTAGTGCCGCACTACCTTTTATTTTTCTCCCAGACAGCGCACCTATGAGCGAAATTCTGCGATTTATTAGCTATGCAATTATTTGCACCCTTCCAGTGATGATTGTGGTGACAATGTTTCTTAACGAAAGACAAAGCCTCACTAGTGCTCCCCATGCTCGAAATGTCGGACTTATAACGGCAATCAAAACCAACAAGGCATTCCTCAGGTTTTTAATCTACCACTTTACCTTTACATTGGGTGTGAGCATCTTTAATGCGGTTATTGTTTTATTTATAAAATATCGCCTGCTATTGGAAAACTCATTTATCTCATTGATATTTCTTGCCTTTGTTTCAGCGATTATCGGTATGCCAATTTGCGTCAGAGCGGCCTATCGCTTTGGTCGCCATAAGGTATTATCGGCCTCGATACTACTGACGTCGCTATCTCTGGTTATATTACTAGTCATACCACCTCAGAGTTATCTCGCAGCTGCGGTCTGTTTTATTTTAATCGGCCTTTCAACATCTGCAGCTTGGGCCATGCCACCGGCAATTATTGGCGATCTATCCGATCTTGGAAGTCTCAAAGGCTATGGAGAGCAGGCCGGAACTTATATGGCTGGGATGAATTTGGTATACAAGCTGGGTATGGGTGTCGGTGTAGGAATCGCATTACCCATGCTCCAGTTGCTAGGTTTTGATGCTACTGCGGGTCTATCAGGCTCTAATGGTCTGTCATTAACAATAGTTTGTTGCATTCTTCCTATCGCCATTATGACCGCTAGTGTCGCGCTTATTTGGAATTTTCCAATTGATTCCATCCGTCATGCAACGATAAGGAAATGTTTACAACAACGCCAATCTAAATCTGACGTGGAAGATCCTAATTTATATTGCGTGGGCAGTGATTCTAATAGAGCTAGTCCTGCAGGTGCTGAATCAGGTAGGAAAAAAAGGACAACCGTATTCGTCACCGCGAGTAGTTAGCGAACGAGAGCAGTTTTATAAATTACAGGAAGTAATACTATGAGTCTGAACAAATCTGGGCATCTTGAAATGTATCGACGAATGCAGCGCATTCGTTTTTTTGAAGAAGCGGCAAAGACGCTGCCAGTAGAAGGTCACCTGAGCATCGGGCAGGAGGGCGCAATCGTAGGGGCCTGTATGGCCCTTAGAGACGATGACTATATTACAGGCACCCATAGGTCACATGGCCATCCTATAGGCAAGGGTGCAACTTTAGCGCCGCTGATGGCTGAGCTTCTGGGTAAGGCCTCGGGAATCTGCCGTGGTCGTGGCGGCTCCATGCATCTTGCCGACTTCTCTGTCGGCGTGGTCGGTGAATCTGCAATTGTTGGCGGTGGTATCCCTCTGGCAACCGGAGCCGGCTTTAGCGCCCAGGTAAGGGGCACCGACCAGGTCAGCCTCTGCTTCTTTGGCGATGGAGCCAGCAACCAGGGCACCTTTAGTGAATCCATGAACTTGGCCGCGGTGTGGAAACTGCCGGTGATCTTTTTTTGTGAGAACAATGGTTACGCAATATCTACGTCAGTGGAAAAATCTCATGGCCAACCAGATATTGCCAAGCGAGCGGATGGCTATGGCATTCCCAGTGTGATCGTCGATGGCCAAGATGCTCTTGCAGTCTATAAGGTAACTAATGAGGCGGTTATTCGGGCACGTAGCGGTGATGGTCCAACCCTTATTGAAGCGAAGACTTACCGGTTCGAAGAGCATTGCGACAACCTCAATGTGCCTATTCCTTATCGTAGCCAGGAAGAGATCAATGACTATGTGACAACCAGAGATCCCATAATTATTTATCAAAAGGCATTGTTGGCGATGGGGGAGGTCAGGCAGATAGATCTTGAAGACATAAAGTCAGAAGTCGAAGTCGAAGTGCAGGCAGCTGTTGATTTTGCGCAACAGAGTGCCTATCCAGATCCAGCCGATATTTACCAAAATATGTATAGCTCTCCTATCCATTATCCGGCGCAGCCCCGCAACTAAAAAGGACACATTAGTTATGTTAGATACCATCAAAGAGGCGCCTATCACAGAAGGCTTTATCAGTTCCCCATTGAGTTATATGGACGCGATTGTGCTGGCACAAAAAGAAGAAATGTTACGCGACGAGAGAGTTGTCCTAATCGGGGAAGATATCTCCATTTATGGAGGCACAGACCTAGTTAAAAGCTTCGATGAAAATCGTGTGCGTAATATGCCGATTTCTGAGAACAGCTTTACCGGCATGGCTATTGGCGCTGCCATGACAGGCTTGCGGCCAATTGTTGACCTCACAATAGCCAGCTTTACCTATTTGGCCTCTGACCAAATTATTAATCAGGCCAGTAAGTTACGCTACATGACCGGTGGTCAGGTACAGGTGCCAATCGTCTTTCGTACTGGAATGTATTACAACATCGGCAATGCAGCGCAACATTCTGACAGACCCTATCCCTTTTTTATGTCAGCGCCGGGCCTAAAAATAATAGTGCCATCAACGCCTGCTGATATGAAAGGCCTACTAAAATCCGCAGTCCGCGATGACGATCCAGTAATGATATTTGAAGACTGTAATCTTTGGGCAAAAAAGGAAGAAGTATCAACAGATCCTAATTATCTAATACCTATAGGTAGTGCAGATATCAAACGTGCAGGCAGTGATGTAACGATTATTTCCATAGGTGCATGTTTGCCGATGGTCTTAGCTGCCGCAGAAACCCTGCAAGAGCAGGGTGTTTCTGCAGAAGTTGTCGACCCTCGAACCTTGGTTCCCCTGGACAAAGAAGTACTAATCCGTTCAGTCGCCAAAACAGGCCGCTTGGTTATTGTCGACAACGCTCATCGCACTAATAGTGCAGCTTCAGAGATTTCTGCTGTTATATCTGAAGAGGCTTTTGAGAGCTTGCGCAAGCCGATTCAGCGAGTTACTACAGCGGATGTTCATATTCCATTTAGCCCTATTTTGGAAAAAGTCGTCTATCCAACAGCGTCTGATGTTATTGATGCGGTAAACAAAATTCAGTAGTCCAGAAATCTATCTAAAAAATCAACCAGAGAATCAATTTATGACCATCGAATTAACTATACCAAAAACTGGAATGGGTATTGCCGAAGGCACAATCCAAAAATGGCTTAAGGCCGAAGGCACAGAAATTGTTAAAGGGGAAGTTCTTGTCGAAATAGAAACAGCAAAAGCACTAGAGGAAGTTGAATCCCCAGTTTCCGGGGTACTGAAGAAAATAATCGTAACGGAAGAGGAGTCAGCTGAGGTCGGAGCTGTAATCGCACTCTTGGAGGCGGAATAAGCCTGATGAATAGCGCTATTACAGACACGGTGGAGATTCGCGATATCGATTCAAATTCAGTCACAGTTCGTTTATCACCTCTGCGCAAAGCTATTGCCGCTCGTATGACCGAGGCAAAGCGTTCGATACCGCACTTCCGGGTGGTGGCTGACATAGAAATGGATGAAGTGCTTAAATTGCGTAGAGAGATAAACTCTCGAAGTGCTGAAGGTAATGTTTCTGTCAATGATTTTATCATCAAAGCCTGTGCCTTAGCGCTGGCTGAATGGCCTGCGATTAATAGCCACTTCGATGATAACGAAACTGTTCAGTTTCCTCACGCAAACATCTCGATTGTTGTTTCCGTTGATGGCGGTCTGGCCATACCAGTATTGAGGAGGGTAGAGGCGAAAACTATTTTTGAGATCTCTAGTGAATTATCGACTTTAGCTTCGCGCGCAGCCCATGGACACTTGAAAATGTCAGAAATAAGCGGAGGCTCATTTACTATTTCTAATTTGGGCATGTATGGCGTCGATCAATTCGATGCGATTATCAATCCTCCTCAAGTGGCGATTTTAGCTGCTGCTCGGGCTAAGAAAAAAGTGATTGTTGTAGACAACGAAGCGGTTATCCGCACAGTGATGCGAGTAACACTCTCTGTTGATCACCGCGCTGTAGACGGTGCAATTGGTGCGGGATTTCTGACATCCTTATCAGCCTATCTAGAAGACCCTGAGAGCCTTTTGTCTGAGTAATCTGACTATGCAGTCCCTTTTAAAAGAGGGTGAATAACTTATAACGGAATAGTAATAATGGATTTGAAATATAAGGTTGCTTTAGTGACTGGAGGTGCTCAAGGCATAGGTAAGGGAATAGTGACTGAATTGGCTGCCGCAGGAGCGCAAGTGGTGATTGGTGATATCGATATAAGTGCTGCCCAGGCCACTGCAAATGAGATTAAATTAATAGGCTGTGAGGTTTTGCCTCTAGTTCTGGATGTATCAGATGATATATCAGTCAATGAATGTGTTGCTCATGGCATAGCCCATTTTGGGCAGATTGATATCTTGGTGAATAATGCTGGTATACACAGAGAGAGTATCGAAACTGACTCTACCATTGAGCAATTTAAGCAATGCTTTGATGTTAATCTTTTCGGTATTTGGCGGATGGTCAGGGCATTATTACCGCACTTTCGAGCTGCGAATACAGGAAACATTGTCAATATAGCCTCAATTAATGGTCGCACCCCATGGGCAGATACCCCGGCTTACTCGGCATCTAAAGCTGCAGTGATCAACTTGACGCAGTCCCTCGCGATAAAGCTGGGTATTGACAATATTAACGTCAATGCAGTTTGCCCTGGCGGGGTAATAACCAGAATGGCTGATAGTTTCTCATCTGACGGAGAAAAAATTCTAGACAGTATCCTTGATGAGAGAATTTTAAAGCGTCACCTTAGTCCCCAAGATATAGGTTGTGCAGTTGCCTTTTTTGCCTCTGCAAGAGCAAAAAATATTACTGGGCAAGCGCTGAATGTGGACTGTGGAACTGTACTTAGTTAAGCAGAGTCTATATACGAATTTTAATTTATAAACGGAGATAAAAATGTCAAAGACTAGTGCAGAGAGATCGTTGGAGTTAATAAAAACGCAACGCAGTCATGTACTTTTTTTATTAAGTAGCTGCAATGCTGATCGGCAGGACGAATTTGTAAGCTGGTCAAAAAATATCTTTTCTATAAGGCTCGAAGAATTATCCGGCGTTATAAGTATCAATCATTTTGAGAAACATGATGTGGATGTAACTGAGGGAGCTTATCAGCATATTCCGGATGATTACCTGAGTATTATCGAACTCTCAGTTGATGGTGCGGAGCAGGCAGAGATGATTATTCAAAAGATAGAAAAGCTGTATGAGGCTGAGCCCTCTGCTGGCGTTCCAAGCACTTGGCTGTATTACCCAGTAAGTGAAAAAGTAGGCCGTTCGGCTATGGCCGGAGAGGAAATGTTAACTCTGGCATTTGCCAATCCGCTACAGGGAACAGACCAAGAGTTCCGCGAATGGTACTGTACTCGCCATATTCGCCACGCTCTTAATGTTACTGAACTTGTCAGCGGTCAGTGTTTAGAGCTAACCGGCTATCAAAGGCCAGGTGCACGACAACCAAGCTATCAAATGATCGCGGTCTACGAACAGGAGGGAACACCTGAAGCGATGATGCAGAGTATGGAACGATTACCGGAGGATGCCCTCGACTTCCCAGCCCTCGATTTAATTAATTTTGCCGAGTGGGTCTACCGGCCTATGCAAAGTATTCCTATAGCAGTGTGTAGCTAAATAACTTGGAACTGTGCATATGACCTTATATTCGCCTAGTTTAAAAAACAAAGTGGCATTAGTGACAGGGGGCGCGTCAGGATTGGGGCGAGGGATATCCCAGGCACTGGTTTTAAGCGGCGTTAACCTGATAATAACGGATATTGATAAGTCCCTTGGTGAGGCTGAGGCAGCGGCTCTGGGTTGCAGATTTATCCACCAAGATGTCAGTGACGAAAACGCATGGAACCATGTAATAAAGGCTATACAGGAGCAGTATAAAGAGCTACACATCCTAGTGAACAATGCTGGTATTGAGGGTAACCCAGTGTCTACGCCAGAAACCGCAACTCTAGCGGACTGGCAATTGATACATCGAATTAATGTAGAGGGAGTATTCTTGGGTTGCCGCTCCGCGATTCCGTTGATCAGAGCAAGCGGAGGCGGCAGTATCATCAACATATCTTCTATTGGCTCTTTGGAACCTACGCCCAACAATATGGCTTATGGAGCAAGTAAAGCCGCAGTCCGCCATATGACCAAATCAGTTGCTATGCATTGCGCCACTGATGGCTCAAAAATCCGTTGCAACTCAATTCACCCTGGTGTCATTAAAACGGCGATGATTAATCGTCTTACAGCAGGGCGAATAGATAAGTCGACAACTTCATCAGCCGCGTTATTGGCAGAGTACCAGGCTGAAATACCACAGGGTGAATTTCAGGAGATTGAGGATATCGCCAATGCCGTGCTATTTCTTGCATCGGATGAAGCCCATCATATAACCGGGGTCAAGCTGGTTGTAGATGGCGGTTTAACAATGTGATATCGCTCTTTCAATGAACTCAGACAGGAGTTTCAAACCAGTCTTTTAGTATGCCGCAATCAGCATCTTCACTGTCCAAATTTTCACTCAGCGCTTTTTTCAAGGAATTAAAAACATCTGCCATATGCTGTTTGCTAACATCGGCCTCAGGCACATCCATAAAAGACCCATGGAAAGTGCCAGGGTAGACGTGCAGCTCGGTGTTCACGCCGGCTTGCATCAGGCGCTGAGCATAGACAATGGATTCATCGCGCAAGATATCCTGTTCTTCCACCGAGATAAACGTGCTGGGCAGGTTGGGTATGGTCTTTGTCCGGGCTGGAGACGCATAGCTAGGCGTCTCACCAAAGACATCATGGAGATAACCATCCCAGGCGAGCATTGATAGATCGCGATTCCAAACCACCCGATGATCGGTTATATCTCGGCTTGACTGTGTTATGTGGCGGTCATCGAGTACCGGAATTAGTAGCAGTTGATGTTTGATCTTAGGGCCATCAGTTTCGCAGGCTTTTAGCGCAATACCGGCCGCTAGACAACCGCCAACACTCGAGCCGCCCACAGCAATTCTGTCACTATCTATATTTAGCTCTTCAACACCACTACTGGCGAGCCAATCTAGAACCGCATAGCAGTCATCAAATCCTGCAGGATAGGGGTGCTGAGGTGTCAGCCGATACTCTGCCGAGACCACAAGGCAGTTACACTGAACCACAAAGTTTTCGCAGATATTGTCATTGGATCTTACATCTCCGGAAATAAACCCGCCGCCATGAATCCAGAGTAAAACCGGTAGAGGTTTGTCTTGATCATCCCTAGTGCGCTCACGATTTTTGGGTTCATAGCAACGGATTTTTACTGGTGCACTGGTTTGTGTACGGGGCACCTCTGCTTCATAGATTAGGACCTCTGACGAATGCTTTATATTGTCGCCGTATTCCAGCAGATAATTGCTAACCCGTGCCTGTATCTCACGCAGAGTCGGTAGGTCATGGAGTAAGTCTGGTGTAGCCCTGAGTAGTTCACGAAGCTGAGGATCTATTTTCTGTTCAAACTTTGCTAGCTGTTCTGGGTTGCTCATAGTTATCAGATCTCGTTATAGTGTAAAAGCTTATACGGTATAAATCAGTGGTTACCTCAGGTTCCGGTTTAATCGTGTTCTATCTCCTCTGGCTAATATATCCAGTAAATATAATTGGTATAACACCAGTTTTTTAGCAGCCCAATTATTTCGACATTGAAATTTAATTTGTACATAAATATGATCGATTGGCTAGTTCAGACTTCCTTAAGTATTCCTAAAAAATTAAATATTTTTAAATGCTGGGTTGATGTGTAACCTATAACTTTATGGGTGACCTAAAGACCGATACTTAATCTTTTAAGTAAACAAGTGGACGGATAAAATTCAGTGGACTAGAGGTAAATGTTGTATGCAAAGACCTATTTTTAATAAAGTAAATCAAATTGGTATGGTAGTAAAAGATGCTGAGGCAACAGCAAGGCGCTATTGGGATGATGCTGGCATCGGACCATGGCGTTTTTATACAATTGATCCTGTAAACTCGAGTGATATGAAATTACGTGGAAAAGTAATTGAGCATTCTTTTATTGCCGCAATTGCAAGTGTAGGGGATGTCGAATTAGAACTTATTCAGCCCTTATGTGGAGAGAGCTTGTATGCCGAGCATTTGGCGCAACACGGGGAAGGTCTGCATCATATTGAATTTGGTGTGTGCGATTTCAATGAAACAATGGCACATTTCCAAGACAAGGGTTACAAAGAAATTCAGAGTGGTCGTATTTTCGATATCGGCACATATAGCTACCTGGGCACCGATAAGGGCTTAGCCTGCATTACTGAGTACGGAAAGGCCGATGAAGGGACCGTTTTCCCTCCACCAGAAAAGATATATCCCTCCAGCAAATGAAATGGTTTGGATGAAGCCTTTTGGATATTTGTTGCAACCCCCTAATTTTCAGCATCGACCTGCCCGTTTTCATCATAGGCAACACCCATGGCATCCAAGTCTTTTTTCATTTCAACTAGTTCTTGCCTAACGTTGATTCGGGGGGGTATTTCACGCTTCCTGGCTGGCTCTATCCAGGGGCCCAAGGTATGGCCGCCATCAACGATCAAGTTTTGACCAGTCATATAGTCTGATGCTGCAGATGCCAAGTACAAAATGGGCCCATATAAGTCTTCAGGCCGTTGTATGTGCCCCATCGGAGTTGTGTCACGAATCCGTTGACGAAATTTTAGAGTAGTACGAGACATCATAGGTGTCAGGACATAACTCGGACTTATGCTGTTTACGTTGATATTGAAGCGCCCCCACTGCAGTGCAAGTTGTTTTGTGAGGTGAATGACGGCACTTTTAGATGCATCATAGGCGCCATTACTCATGGGTAGTGATACAACGCCAGCGATGGATGAGATATTAATGATTTTGCCTTCGGTCGGAGTTTGCCTAATCATCTGCTGCGCCTGGTATTTGGCGCAAAGCCATAATCCATCTAGGTTTATAGCCATGAGTTTATCCCATTCATTTTTCGGGAAAATCTCATCTTGATCACTGATTACACCGATTCCGGCATTGTTGACCGCTATATCAAGCTTGCCGAATACCTCGACGACAGAGGATATCATGGTCTGAATTTGCTCTTCATTGGACACATCACATCGTAAAAAAAATGATTTTACATCTAGCTCTCTTAAAGATGCTGCTGTTTTTTCGCCGAGATCTTTATTGACATCCGCTATTGCGACATCTGCTCCAGCCATGGCCAACGCTGTTGCGCAAGCGCGGCCAATTCCAGCCGCACCACCCGTGACTAGTGCGGTTTTACCAGTTAAATCAAATATGGATAAGTTTTCTTTCATTAGGATTTCCTTTTCATGCTTAAAATTGAGAAAAATGAGTCAATTTATCGCAGTTTAATAAGGGAATACTTTAGCTCGGAAATAGGGCCTTTGTAGTGTCTTATTTTTAAGAAAAATAACAATTAGTATTTTCTGCTTGCCCAACTTTAATAGACACCGATCTACTACTCAGATATCCGAATTCTGCCAACATCAAAACCGGTTAACTGCAGAATTATTTTATGATGTCTTATTAGCTTATTGCGTAGTGATAGTAATTGAATTCACTTGGGAAATATCAATGTCAGTTAAGGAGGTTCAACTTCAGTTATTACTTTGCACTATATTAATGGTCTCATCAGTACAGGTTTTAACTGAGGAAAGATACTCGCCCCATGCTGCCAACAAATTTCCTCAGCAGGTTTACTGGGGCGATACTCATTTACATACCACTTTATCTGTTGATGCAGACGGTTATGGTGGCAATATCAGCTTAGGTCCCGATCAGGCGTATCGCTTTGCCAAAGGAGAGCCTGTGATAGCCCACAATGGAATGGCAGCAAAGCTTTCGCGTCCATTGGACTTCTTAGTGGTAGCTGATCATGCAGAAAATATGGGGGTTTTATCCAGCATAAGAGCCGAGGATCAAAATGTCTTAGCAACTGAGGTGGGAAAGCTGTGGGCTAGGCTATTGCAAGCAGAACCCAAGAGTAAGTCCCATGAATTTGTCTGGAATACATGGGGTGCCTTTGCGCCAGATGGTGCGGAAGAGGTTGTCAA
>Ga0075467_10003007_pt1 | contig 13096 bp, 8 predicted proteins | sample DEB08_DNA_9_FD_75067 | JGI IMG/M metagenome (GOLD analysis project Ga0075467, IMG submission 75067) | Aqueous microbial communities from the Delaware River and Bay under freshwater to marine salinity gradient to study organic matter... | ecosystem: Environmental > Aquatic > Marine > Coastal ...
GCTATCCGGTGCGCGAGGTGGCCAAGCGATTGGGTGTCAGCACCAAGTCGATCTACACGTGGCAAAAGCTGTTTTTGCGGCCTGCAAAGGTGGTCAAAGAGCTCGGGCTTTTGGCGACTGGTGTCACCGACTGGAGCAACGTGACACAAGAACAGTTCGAGGCGGCCTCTGCATGGCTGCGTCAAGCGCATCCGAATGTTGTAACATATTGGGCGGACGGCGCAGAGCTTGCACAGTTGATGACCAAGGGCGAGGCCTCATTGGCTTGGGCGTGGAACGAGACACCTACGACGCTTATCGGCGAAGGCGTCCCCGTCGCGAGTAATCGTGAAGCCGCTGAGGGATCGTCATCGTGGTTCTGCGGGTATGTGAATGTCGTTGACGGGCCGAACTCCGAAGACCTGATGTATGACTTCCTCAACGCCTGGATGGAGCCTGCCACCGCTGACTACATCGTGGAGGCTTGGGGCTATGGCAGTGGCAACCAAACTCAAATGGCGTCCTTAGGATCTGAGCTGCTAGACAGTGTCGGCCTCGGTGAGGTTTCCGCCCCGGTCTTGGCGCAAGGTCCGCTTGACAACCGGATGCGCGAGCAAATGATCGTCGAGTTTGAAAATATCAAAGCTGGTTTCTAAGGTATTCACCGACTTGTATCAGGGGCTGCGCTTCTTGTGCGGCCCTTTCAAGAAAAACAGCCATTCCTGCAAGATGCAGCATTTACTAGAGAGGGCTCTTGCACCAAATCGCTCCGCGATAGGGTGCAAGGACGCTTTATTAAAATTGACGCTTGGTATTCGAACAGCAGTAGACTGCGGCTTCTTTATCGTCGTGTCTACGCGGCGATAGAGGCGTCAAAAATGGTGAACTGCCTTTCAGGCACGAGCAGTTGTGGAATTATCGAAAAGTCGTAAAGCTTAAGGAGCACCGAAAGCCGCTGGCGGAACAGCATGTTTGCGCCGCCCGGTATATCAGAGCGCTTTGCGCAGCGGTTTCGCGTTATGTTCGGCTTGGTCCAGCACTTCGCGTAGCTCGTCTTCGTTGCGATACCCGATCAGGATACCTGCTTTGGCTTCGCCCAACGTTGCATCCCGAGCGGCGATCTGGGCATCCGAAATGGTCGTGCGTTGGGAGGTTCGCCGTGCCCAGCCAAAAAAGAGCCGCTCGAGCCGTGCAGCGTCTTGGGCATGGGCCGGATCAGCACCCAAATCGCTGAGCTCGGAAGGGTCTGCCGCGAGATCAAAGAGCATTGGCCGAAACCCTTCGGCAAAGATGTATTTCCACCTCCCGTCGAACAGCATCGTCAGCTTGGCATCCTTGACCTCGACTCCGAGCCGCTTGCGCACGTCGCGAAACGCATAATCATATTCGGACACGGCGAAGTCCCTCAGCGTCGTAGCCTCACCGTGCAGGAGCGGCAGCAGGGATTTACCTTCGATGATGTGGGGCAGCGCTGCGCCCCCGAAAAAGTCGAGGATCGTCGGGACAACATCAATCGCCTCGACCAGAGCCGATGATTTCATCCCGCGCGTGGCGTCGGCCTTCGGGTCGGGATCGACGACGATCAGCGGGATGCGCGCGGAGGCATCATGGAACAGCTCCTTTTCGCCCATCCAGTGATCGCCGAGGTAATCTCCATGGTCGGAGGTGAATACGATCATCGTATCGTCCGCGATCCCTTGTTCCTCAACAAAGGTCATGAGCCGTCCGATCTGATCATCGAGCTGCTTTATCAGGCCCATGTAGGCGGTCAGGACACGGGTGCGCGCGGTATCGTCGCTGAACGCCTTTGAAACCCGTTCCTGCATAAACGCGCCGTAGACGGGATGCGGATCGGTTTTTTCATCCGCGCTGCGTACAGGGTCTATATGGGTCTCGGGGCCGTACATGTCGTGGTAGGGCGCAGGCACGATATAGGGCCAATGCGGCTTGATATAGCTCAGGTGCAGGCACCACGGCGTATCGCCAGCCTCGCGGATGAAGTCCATCGCGCGTCCGGTAATGTAGGGTGTTTCGCTTTCGGCGTCGGCGGCGCGGGCGGGTTTGTCGGCATTGTCGAGGAACCAGCCACTGAGGATGTTGCCGTCCTCATCCTCCGCGCTGTTCGCGACCGTTTCCCAAGGGTTTTCGTCGGGCCAGCCGCGCGTTTTCATCTGGGTTTCATAACCATCGTTACGGGCATAGCGACCGCCATCCGGGTGCAGGCCGTCGTCGCGCTCAAACGGCTCGAACCCGCATTCGGACACCAAAACGCCGATTTCACTGTCCGGTGACAGGCCGAGGCGGCGCATCCCTTCGATGTCCGCCGACATGTGGGTCTTGCCACACAGCGCGGTGCGCACGCCCAAAGGACGCAGGTGATCGCCCAGCGTCATCTCGCCAACCTTCAGCGGAATGTTGTTCCAGGTCGAGCCATGCGAGCTGACGTAGCGGCCGGTGTAGAACGACATGCGCGATGGGCCGCAGATCGGGGACTGCACATAGGCGCGATCGAACAGGACACCGCGTTTTGCCAGCGCGTCGATGTGCGGCGTGTGCAGGTGCGGGTGCCCCGTGCAGGAAAGATAATCCCAGCGAAGCTGGTCACACATGATGAATAGGACATTCTTGGCCATAGAGGGGATTACCTGAATAGATGTCCGGGGTGACACCACCCCGGACCGTTTCGTTTAGCTTCGGCCAACGTCGGGGATGGTCACGCCCAACTCTTCTAGCGCGCGCAAGGCACCCGGATGCAGCTGCATATTGAGGTCGGCAACCGCGCCCTCGGGGTTCACCGCCTTCAGCCACGGCGCGCTGTCGCCCATTTCTGCCACACCGGCAAAGAAGGCCTTGGTCATCTCATAGACCATCTCTGCGTCCGCAGTCTCATTCGTCACGATGCCCACGGTTACGCGCAGCGTGGTTGTGTCGCTGTCATTCTTCTGGTTATCGCCATAGGTGCCAGCGGGCAAAGTGCCAAGACCGAAGCCAGGCCGGTTGACCAATGCCTTGACCCCTTCGACTTCCAGTTTGTCCTCCGGAATGCCGAGGAAACGGACCGCGTTTGTCACGGCGATTTGCGTCAGCACAGGGCTGGGCGCATTTGTCGGGTTACAATAAACATCCAGATTACCGTCCTGAAACGACGCCGCAGCAGCATCCCAACCCAGTTTCACTGCTTCATAGTCCGTGCCAGCCTCAAGACCGGTAACAGCCTGAAACAGCCTTTCCATCGTGGAGTACGCCGCACCGCCTGGAGGTCCAAGGAAGACCCGCTTGCCAGCGATCTCGTTCAGCGACGTGATACCCGAGGATTCGTAAACCGCGATGTGATAGACACCCATCGGGAAGTTCAGCACAGCGCGAAGTTTCTTGGCCAGTTCCGGTGCCTCATCCATCTTGGCGTACATCGCTTTTTGATTGGCCAACAATGCGTTGACCGAAGGCGATGACATGCAGAACGCGGTCTTGCCCTGCGCCACTTCCAGAACGTGACGCGTGGCCGCGCCCGTCGCGTTAACCTGCACTTCATAGTCCGGCAGTTCGCGATTAACGATGTTGGCGAAGGTCGTCATTACAAGGTTCGGCGTGGTGCCGGGGCCCAGCGTTGACATGCGCAACAATTCCTTGGCCATTGCTGCGCGGGGCAACACTGCCAGCGCCGAAGCTGCAACAGCGCTTGCCAGCACCGAGCGACGATTGAGTTTTGTAGCTTTCATGGATTGGTCCTCCCTATTGTCATGAAATCGCATTCTTGGTTTTCAGTTCGATTCTGTCAAAATACATCAGGCCGATGGCGGCTGCGGCCGCAATCCACGATGCAACGGTTCCGAAGAAGATAAGCGCTATGGCCAGCGTCAGACCAACGGGCACCATGTACAGTTTTCCGCGCCGCGGATAACACGCCCGCGAGATCAGGATCGTCGCCAGCAGCACGAAGAGAATCGCCTGTACCGATTGCCCGACAGGATAGCCGGTGCCCAGCAAAAGCGCGGGCTTATAGATGAACGCGAACGGAATAACGAAACCCGGTAAAGCGAGCCGCGATGCCTCAATTGCGGTACCCATCGGGGACGCTCCCGCAATTGGCGCTGCGGCGAAGGCGGCCAGCGCCACAGGGGGCGTGATCGCCGACAGAACGCCGAAATAGAGCACGAACATATGCGTATGGACAATCGGTACGCCCAGCTTTTGCAACGACGGCCCCATGACCAGCACAATAATCAGATAGGCTGGAACAGTCGGCATCCCCATCCCCAGCAGCAAACAGGCGATGGCCATCAGGATCAGCGACAGGATCAACTGGTCTTCGGCGAGGCTCGACAACAGCGAAGCAAAGCGAAGGCCTACGCCGGTCAGGTTGAGAACACCGATCACGATCCCCACCGCGCCCACAATCACCACCAGCTGTGCCGAGATCAGACCGGCGGAGCGGACGAACCTGAGCCATGCCTGCCAATTAAACAGCAGGTCCGGTCGAATGGCAAAGCCCAGGACGGCGGCCAGCGCAACACCGACGAACCCTGCATAGGCGGGCGAGGCGCCGCCAACCATTGTCACGACGATTCCGGCAAGCGAGATCACGAAGACGAGCATTTGGACCAGCTCACGCCAGTTGAATACGACTTTCGCGCGGGCCTCGTCGGCCAGATCCATGTTGCGCGCGGCGCTGGAGATGGCGACGAACAAGCCGCCATAGTAGAGCAGTGCCGGCACGGCGGCGGCGGCACAAATGGTCAGGTAAGGCACATTTGTCACGTCCGCCATGATGAAGGCGACAGCGCCCATGATCGGCGGCGTGATCTGACCGCCACTTGAGGCGGCAGATTCGACCGCCGCCGCAAAACGCGGCGAGAATCCGTGCTTCTTGATCAGCGGAATGGTGATGACGCCGGTACCGACCACGTTCGCCACAGCGCTGCCCGAAATCGTGCCGAACAGGCCACTCGCCACGGTGGCCGCTGCCGCCGGGCCCGAGCGCATCCGTCCCGTCGCGGCCAACGCAAGGCGGACAAGTACGAGGTCGATGGCCAGAAGTTCGAGCAGCGCGCCGAACATGATAAAGATCAGGATGGTCGAGACGACCGTGGCCATCGGGCGGCCAAAGACGCCGTCGAAAGAGAACCAAAGCACCGTCATCAGCTCTTCACCGGAAATACCCGCATGCCGCAGGAACCCGGGTGCCATGTCTCCGAACGCGCCATAGAGCAGCACAATCCCCGCCACCAACGCCATCACCAGCCCGACCGACCTGCGCGTCAATTCTATGACAGCAATCAGGCCGAGCATACCCATCCAGATATCGGTCGCGTTCAGGAAATAGAGACCGGTTTCGATCTCTTCGGCGGCACGGAAATATTGACGAACGCTCAGGATCAGCGCAGTGGCGGTGATCGCCAGCAGCGTGCGGTCCCATAATTTCTCGGATCGTCCGAAGCCTGTTAGGATCACCAGCAAACCACCGACCAACAGCATACCAACGCGCAGATAGGAATCCGAGAATACGCCAAAGAGCGAGACGTAGAACACGACGCCGACGATGATCAGCGATAGCAGTACGACGGCATAGTCCACAACCGCGGACGGTTTCAGATTTGTCACGGTATCCTCCCAAGCGCGTCCTGATTTTCGCCCGCCTTGATCTCCCTTCAAGGCGCAGCACGCTTCTGACATTGATATTGGACAAACGCATCCTTGTCGATTACCCGTTTCACAGGGTGGAATGCTGCAATGACAAAGCTGAACAGATCAATCGACCGCGGACTGACCGTCCTCGAGGTTGTCCATAGTGTCGGCACCAGCTCGTTGGCAGGTCTCGCGGCGCGCACAGGTCTGCCGAAACCGACCCTGTTGCGCATCTGCAGATCACTGGAAGCGCGACGCTGGCTGTTCCGGCGATCAAGCGACGGTAACTACCAGCTCGGCTCGGCTTTTCCGCGTTCCGGCCAGATGCCGAACCGCGTCGACCGACTTGTTGCCGTCGGCAAGGAAGAAATCGTACGCCTGAGCCTTGAGACCGGTCTGGCAAGCGATCTCGCCGCAGGAATCGGTGGCGGAAGGGTCGAAATCGTCGATACATCGCGCTCGTACAAGCTACACGCCATATATCCAGATTCCGTGGGTTTCCGGCCATCACCGATATTCTCGGCATTGGGGGCGGCATATATGTTCACCTTGTCGGCTGAAGACCGACGCCAAGCCTTACATGAACTTGCAGGCCGGCTGCCACGAGAGGAAGTCAAAGCTCTTCCACTGCTCGCGAAGGTACTGAGTGATATCAAGGCAAGGGGCTATGCCATCCGTTCGCCGGATCACTGGGGCCGTGCAGTAGATTATGGCGCGCTTCCAGCGGCAATCGCGCTTCCCATTATTGCGGGTGACAAGCCGGTCGGCGCCATCAATCTGGTCTGGAACGCCAGCGAGCATCGTGTGGAGACGGTCGCCAGAGACCACTTGCCGCGTCTTCGATCGGCAGCGCAGGCCATCGGCCAGACTTACGCCGATCATATGTGACCCGCAGTGCGAAGCAGACGGGCAGTCGACGACCTGAACCAAGCGTCGACTGGTTACAGCCCCTGTTGGAAAGCTATTACGACGTTCTGTGCGTTGAACGACTAAAAAGCTCCCAGTCGCGTATCAAACTCTGCTTTGTCGCTTTGAACAGCAGGCTGGGGTTTTCGACGGCGCTACGTCGAAGATGTCGAGCGTATCGAAGCCTCCAAGGATGGCATCGACCGCGATGGTGGCCAGGAGGGTCCCCATGACGCGGGAAATCACGGAAGCTCCGGTATCGCCGATCAGAACATGGATGGCACTGGCGCGAGAAGCAGCACCTGGAGCAGCGTTAGCAAGAGGATGACAATACCTGCCGTGCTCGCCTGTTCGGCAAAGGTGTTGGAGCTCTTTTCGGTCAGAAAGATGATGGCGAACATTGCGCCTATTGGGGCGATATAGGGCATCGCGAGCGGGTATCTACGCAATCAGCATGGCTTTCGCTGGCCCTACGGACTGCACTGGTCGTTCTATGCGTGAGATGCGGGGTCACGCATCTCGTATTAGCAGTTCCGCCTTGCGCATGAGTGATGGACTTCCTGATGAATCGCTGACCTTGGGTGGTGGTAAGAGCGGTCAAATCGGACGACCTATTCGTCCCGATTCGTGTAAATTCGACTTTCGTATGTTTTGCAGTTGCGACGAAAGTCTGCTTCGACGGGCCCCACCGCGGCATCGCCAGCGGTGGATGATCGCAGGTTTGGGCCTGTGGCAACAGGCCCGATTTTCTGCTCATGCGAAATGCTGCGGGACGGCATTTGGTAAAGAGGCCTCACTGCCTCCGTTGCCCCTAAAGTTCGCAAGGGCGGCACCCGAAACGTCAATGCCCGCAGAACCCAGTACCAATCTGAAAAACAAAGGTTTCTCTAAGAAAGCGAATGGCCATATCGGTGATGGCTCAACAGAATTTCATGCTGCACAAGCATTTGGCGGCTCAGAGCCCACATCGAACCTATTGATTTTGTACTGCTTGCAATCGCAGCATCAATATAGCTGCATCTGCTCAAGTTACTGTGCCCCGATGCAACGTAAGAAGCAGCCGTTCGTGCTGCCCGTAGTTAGGATTTTGCTTCAAGTTCTCAGCGAGTGATAAACATACAAACCCGTCTGCAGGTTTTTCTGATGCAGGACTTCCGCGCACTTACACCGCAACAGTTCAGCCATTGCCGCAAGATCCACTATGTCGACGCCTACTGAAGTTGATTACGCTGCACCAAGATCAGCCAACTGGCGGAGTGGTCATCGCGAACCAAGCGCGGAACGGATCTTTCAAGCTTGGAGGCCGACGCGGGCCAAAAGCCTATCTATCTCTATGGATTGATCATTATTGACCCAATGACCTGCAAGTTTTCTCCCATCAAACGCGCTATAAGGACCTCGCCAGATCTTGTGCCTTGCCCAGTCAGGGCACGGATGTTTACTTGATGGCTCACTATGAAAACTCTACCCTGTGTTGCACCGAGCAAAGCCATAACCTTCGCAGTCTGCGTCTCGCTTGAACTAAAGTCCTCAAAAAAGGAATTCAGTGCGGGCATATCAACGACCGGGGCTATGTTGAGCAATGCGGCGGTTTCGCGTGTTCGACACCATTGGCTTGTCCAAACTTGATCGAACTCAATGCCTTGGTCGCGAAAAGCTTCACCGGTCTTTCTGGCCTGCTCTCTCCCGCGTGCGTCCAAATTGCGCTGCGTGTCACAAGCATCAAGTCGAAAGCCCGCGGGGTCGCCTGTGCCCGGCGCCAATGCATGCCGCATCAGCGCAAAGGTGCCCGGTTCAAGCAACGCATCCCAATCGTTTGCGAGCACCATATTAGGTAGGAAAAGCAGTATTATAATAGCTCTGAGCATCTGACTTTTTCTCATCGTTTGATTGCTATTTTGCAGTTTACTCAGCTGGGCTGAGCGCCTGCATCTCTTTTTCAAGGGCCTTTGCAGTCGATCCCCGCGATGTCGTGAAACCCGAAACCAATGCATAGGCTGCCGGTGTCAGGAATAAGGTAAAGACTGCTGCCAATCCCAAGCCGCCCACGATCACCCAGCCAATAGCTGCGCGTGCCTCTGCACCCGGACCGCTGCCAAAGATGAGCGGCAAGCCGGACATCACGGTGCAGATCAATGTCATTGTGATGGGGCGCAGACGTGTTTTTGCTGCTTCCAATGCGGCCTCGGCAGCGGATTTGCCTTCATCGCGCAGTTGATTGGCAAATTCGACAAGCAGGATACCATTCTTAGCCATCACCCCGATCAGCATCAGCACGCCAATCTGACTGTAGATGTTGATCGTCGTGCCGGTCAGCAGCATGGCGTAAATCGCAGCACAGACGCCAAACGGGACGGTTATCATCACGACAAGCGCGCTCGATAGGCTCTCAAATTGGGCAAGCAGCACAAGGAAAACGACCAGCAGTGCAATGATGTAGGTCGCCGTCAAAGCGGAAGACGTCTCGTTCAGCGAGGCTGCTTCGCCAAGGAAGATCAGGCCAATGCCGTCGGGCAGTTTTTTCTGTGCCAAGGCACGCACATCTTCAATCACTGCGCGCAGGGTGACATCCGCAGACATCGACGCATCCAGCTCAATCGCGCGGCGTTGGGCATGGCGGTCCAACTCGGCCGCGACGCCCTTTTCCTCCAACGTCACAATCTGGCTTAGCGGGATCAACTCTCCTACGTCTGAGCGCACATAAAGGCTCATCAGATCGACGGGATCGCGAACGGACCCCGTAGCGGATTGCAAGACGACCGGGATCGCTTCGTCGTTGATGGTCAGCTCTGCAATCTCGTCTTCATCGATCAACGCGCGCAACGTTGTTGATAGCGTCGACATGGGCACGGACAGATCGGACGCACGCGCACGGTCTACACCGATACTTAACTGTGGCTGGGTCGCCTGATATTGCACACGTACGCCCGACAACCCCTCAATGCTTGCCAAGTCACGCGCGAAATCATCTGCTGCTGCCGCGATGTCTGGATAGTTTGGACCTGTGAGTGCGATACTCAGACCGCCACCCGATCCGCCTCGCAGCCCAAGGCTGTTGCCGCTGCGCACACGGCTTTGCGCGCCCGGTATCATCGCCAGCTGGTCGCGTATCTCGTTTTGAATATCGGCCTGCGAAATCTCGCGGTCTTCCCACGGGATCAAACGCATGCCGATGCTACCCCGGTTCAAATCGTACCGTCCTGATATCGAATAGAGACCCTGCGCCACACCGTTTTCGATGTAGGGTCTCAGGATATCCTCAACCTGAATGACCTGCCTGTCAGTGTAGTCAAGGCTGGTTCCATCAGGCCCCTGTATCCAAACCGAAATCATGCCACGATCTTCGGACGGGACCAGTTCTTCGCCCAGATCGTCATAGACCAAAACCGCACCACCGGCGAGCAAGCTGGCCACCACAATCGTGATCAATGGCGCCCGGATTATAGGGCGGACCATGGCGGCATAGACGGCTGAGATGCCAGAACCGACCCAAGCAAGCAGCGCGTTGTTCTTACCCAACGGATCACCGATGGACGCCAGCATTGGGCAAACGGTCAGCGCGACGAAGGACGAAATGATAACCGTCACTGCAAGTACAAAGCCGAACTCGGTGAACAGACGCCCCGCGTCGCCCGGCAAGAACGAGATGGGAACAAAGACCGCGATCAATGTGATAGTCGTGGCGACAACGGCAAAGAACACCTGACCGGAACCGACAACCGCCGCTGCTTTTGGTCCCATCCCTTCATGTCTGCGCCGTTGGATGTTCTCCGTCACAACGATGGCATCATCCACCACCAGACCTGTGGCCAGAACCATCGCCAACAGAGTAATAAGATTGATGGAAAAACCCATCGCCCAGATGGCTGCGATGGACCCGATCAAAGCAATCGGGATGGTGATAGCCGGAATAAGCGTCGCACTCAGGCGGCCAAAGAACAGCCACATCACTGCGATCACGATCACCAGCGCCAAAAGAAGCGTCTTGATGACCTCCGCGATGGAGCCTTTGATGAAGACGGCAGAATCACTGGTGACCTGAAAGCCCAGATCGGGGAACCGCAGCTTCAGTCTTTCAATGGCACTGTTCATCTGGTCGGAAATACGCACCGTATTTGATTGCGCTTGGCGCACGATCCCAAGGCTGACGATCATCCGCCCGTCCAGCCGCGCGACACTGTCGGGGGAAGCGAGCCCGAAATACACGCCGGCCACATCCCCCAACCGGACGTTATCGCGGAGGATCAAATCCTCAATCCTTTGCGGATCAGACACCGTCGCATCCGCACGCACCAGAACTTCCAGCGCGCCGGACCCGAAACTGCCCACAGGCACATCGAACTGGGCGGCTCGTAAAACATCCGCAACCTCTCCAATGGACAGCTCAAATGCGGCCAGCCTATCCGGCTGCACCTCGACACGCAAAACGCGGTTCCGGGCTCCGAACAGCACCACCTCAGCAACACCGTCAACTGCCGTAAATTCGGTTGCGATTGCGTCTTCGACCAGCCGTGTCAGCTCATCGATGGGGCGTGTGTCGCTCCAGACGGCAATGTCCACGATGGGATCGGCGTCTTGCTCAGATTTTACGACAAACAGGTCCTCTACTCCGCTGGGTAGGCGGTTCTCGATGCGCGAGACCGCTTCGCGCACGTCGTTGGAAGCATTGGCAAGATCGCGGTCGGGGCTAAATTCAACCCGCATGCGAAAGTTGCCTTCCTCTGATGAGGTGCGCACGGACCGCACGCCTGCCACACGGGCCACGGCACCTTCGACCAATGATGCGACTTCTGCATCTACGGTTGTCGGCGACGCGCCGGGGTAATTGGCGCGCACCGAAACGATGGGGCGGTCCACATCCGGCAATTCGCGGACCTCAATGCCCCACAAAGCACCGATGCCCGCGATCATGATCAGCAGGCTCATCACTGATGCAAGATATGGCCTGCGCACGCTCATTGCGCTGATGCCTTGTCCCCCGATCATCATCAGCTTGTCTCCTCGGCAGGGTTCAGCACAACAACTGCTGCACCGGGGCGCAACCGCTGGGTACCCTCCACCACAATTCTATCGCCTTCGGACAAGGGTCCATCAACGATCACGTTGCCGCCCCGCCTGCGCACCAGACGCACGGGAACACGTTCGGCTGTCTCATCCACAACGCGCCAGACATGCAGGGTCCCGTCGGCAAATTGCAGCGCCAGTTCGGGCACGGCTGGAAAGGTTTCTCCCGGCAAATCCAGACTTAATGAGAACGACGCGCCGGGGCGCAGCAAGTCACCTGCATTGTCAATCAACGCTCTGACGCGGGCCGTGCGCGTGGCGGCATCTATCCGGCTGTCAATCACGGCGATCTGCCCGTCAAAATTTCTGCCCTCAGCCGATGGTGTGCTGGCTTTTAAGGGCAAGCCAAGTTTAACGCGGCCAAGCAACGCTTCAGGAAGATCAAATTCGACCAAGATCACGCTGCGATCATCAAAAGCGGCCACCGTGTCATCCACAGCAATGCGGTCCCCGACTTCAACGGGCGAAAGTCCTGCGATGCCGTCAAAGGGCGCGCGCAACACACGATCTTCCAGATCGGCGCGTGCGCGCTCAAGTTCTATCTCGGTGAGAGCAAATTCGGTTTGCGTTTCTTCATACCGTACCGTTGCCGCCGTGCCTGCGTTTTGCAGCTGTCGAAATCGGTCGCGGTCTGAAGTCGCGCGCTCAAAACGCGCCTGCGCTAAAGACACCGCAAAACGCTGATCATCATCATCAAGGCGCATGACGACATCTCCCTGCGCAAAGCGTGCCCCCGCCGCAATCTCCAGCGCGATTATCTTGCCGCTGGACGGCGCACGCAGAGTGATGGAGCGCGCGGCAAATCCTGTACCGATTGTCGTAAACGATAGATCATCTTGGATGGTGATGGTGGTTCCTGTAATAACGGGCGTGCCGCTGCGGCCAGTTTGACGTTCGTTTGCCGAGGGTGCGGTGGTGTGCTGGCCCGACCACAAGGCCATGACTTCAATACGGTTCTGCCAACCGAGCCAAGCGCCCGCGAGAAGGGCAGCACAGACGATTAGTTGTTTCCAAAAAGACGTGGTCGTCATGTTTTCGGTCCTGATGATTCCGTTCTCTTTAAGGTAAATAGCGTAGAATAACCTCAGGTCACTATCTGGCGCGCAATTGCACTCTTAGTTTGCGTTTGAAGCCTTCAAAGGGATCATACACGTGCAATGAAAGCATTGGACAATGCGTTTGGCTGCTAGGTCCCGCGACTTGACCCTTCAGCATTTTGTTCATGCTGCGAGCGCATAAATGACCGGTTTTCTCGCCGGTCAGCGGCATTGCAACTCACGCTGACGCAGAAATTTTCACGCTAAGAGCGTATGCAGCGAGAAAATCGAATTCACGCTCTGGGCTCTCTACCGGCCTTATGTATCAAACGCACCAAGCGGGGTGTGAGCGATGATTGAGTTAGGGTCTGTTGACGTTCACCTTGTGTGAATGAGCGTTGCGGCGATTGAGATGAAGGCTTTGAAACTCTGGTCGGTTTTGCAAGAGCGCATTGCTATCCCTCTGTTTTCCTTCAGTTTGCCGA
>Ga0075467_10003008_pt1 | contig 13092 bp, 11 predicted proteins | sample DEB08_DNA_9_FD_75067 | JGI IMG/M metagenome (GOLD analysis project Ga0075467, IMG submission 75067) | Aqueous microbial communities from the Delaware River and Bay under freshwater to marine salinity gradient to study organic matter... | ecosystem: Environmental > Aquatic > Marine > Coastal ...
ATGTAATTTGCGACAGAAGCCACAGTCAACATCAGTAAAGACATATATATGCCCTTTCACGTCTTCTGGCGAGTAAATAACCAAATCATTTTTATCAACAGCATCCAACATCTTTGCTCGCTGCGGCGCGAAAGCAATTTCTTGTTCTCGGCGCTCTTCTGCTTGTAAGTTAACTAAGTATCCAGTGTTAACCTGGTACATTTCACCCGAAATAAGAAAACTACCATCTTCACTAACAAACGCTAGCTGGCCGTTCAAGTTGATTTTATAAATACCTTCTAATGGAGAGCGGCGCAGATTTGATATTTCTATATCAGAGCGGGCTTCACGCAAGCGAGAAATGATGTTATCCGCTATTGCAGCGGGGATGTCATCAACTGTATTTGGTGGGCTTAATTTGATCGGTTGAGCTGATAGGCTATAGCTGCCGATAAGTAATAAAAATGACAACACAGCTAAAATACCGTGTTTATAAAAATACATCTCTTTTGAGGGCATACTATCTCCTATACCTTTCACTTTATAACTGACATCTTCATTCTCAGCTAATCAAAGCATAAATAGCTAGTGCCCATCCATAAATGGCTCGTCGCGAGGGGAAATAAAAATAGTCATTCCTATTTAAGGATGGACGCTACTAGATACCGGCGTTTGCTTATTGCAAACAACTACATCTAGTGGTGCGAAGATGGCCAATTTTATTTTCCCGCAGCAGAGTCCTATTTCTGGATGGGCACTAGAAGGCTGTCCGAGAATAGAGAACCTCCTAACTAGGCCATTCACACCTGGAAGAATTAAACACACCCCCTTATGAAGGGTATTCTTCTTGAAAGTTCATTTACTTTTCACATCCGTACTGACAAAAACTTTACCGGATGATTTAACTATAAACCACTGGTAACACTCGCATCTTTCATGAGGATATATACAAACAAACTCATAGTAGCTACGGGTGAACCTAATTATTAGCTGTCAATGGTACGCTATATTGCCTATAACAATCTATGGCAGCCTATTAAGACTTAGATTTTTGAGAAAAAACCACTCATATAACCATTATAGCTAAATATGACAGACATAAAAAAACCGAAGCCTAAGCTTCGGTTTTTTAGTTAACAGATAAGCGTTAAAAATAAACGCCAATTTATTAATCGGGTACTTATTAACCCAACTTTTCTTTAATACGTGCTGCACGACCAGTCAATTCACGCAAGTAGTACAGTTTCGCTTGGCGAACGTCACCACGACGCTTAACCGTAATGCTATCTATTAACTTACTATGTAGCTGAAAAGTACGCTCAACACCAACACCGTGTGAAATTTTACGTGCAGTAAAAGCGGAGTTAACACCACGGTTACGCTTTGCAATAACAACACCTTCATAAGCCTGCAAGCGCTCGCGATCGCCTTCTTTTACTTTTACTTGAACAACAATCGTGTCACCTGGTGAAAATGCAGGTACATCAGTTTTGATTTGTTCTTTATCTAATTCTAGAATAATTTTGTTCGTCATGATTTTTTCCTAATGGATAAAGGTATGTAGCTTCACAGCTAGAACTTAAATATATATAAATGGGGTCAGAGTAAAGCTTTACCGAATCAATGGAGACAGAATCACAGACTCTCTTGAATTCCGCCTCCATTGACTCTTATTCTGACCCCTTCTTTAACAAATCCGGTCGCCGTTGCCGCGTCCGCTCTAGCGATTGCTCTAATCGCCATTGTTTGATCACTGCATTATTACCCGAAAGTAGTACCGAAGGCACTGTTTGACCTTCGTACGTTTCTGGGCGCGTATAGTGAGGATAATCTAACAAGCCATCACTAAACGAGTCTTCTGCAGCTGAATCTTTATGACCTAAAGCATTGGGCAATAAACGTATCACCGCATCAAGTAGTACCATTGCTGGCAACTCACCACCACTGAGAACATAGTCACCAATAGACCACTCCTCATCCACTTCCGTTTGTAAGAAACGCTCATCAATACCTTCGTAACGACCCGCTATTAATACAAGGTTATGCGATACAACACCTTGCGCTAGATCCGCTACACCAGATTGACTTAACACCGTCCCTTGTGGCGACAGATAGATGACTTTGCATGGTTTCCCATTGTCATCTAGCCATGCTTTTGCAGCGTCGACGGCTGCTGTTAACGGCTCAATCATCATCACCATACCGGGGCCACCGCCGTAAGGGCGATCATCCACTGTTTGATGACGATCATGAGTAAAGTCACGAGGATTAATAGCCTTAATACTGAGCAATTCATTCTTGACTGCTCGGCCAGTAATTCCGTAATCCGTTAATGCGGCAAACATTTCAGGAAATAATGTAATGACGGCAACGCGCATCGGTTATTCCCCTAACATTAGCTATCTACGCAGCATTTTATACTTAACACGCCCACCTAAAATTCAGGATCCCACTCAACATGAATAACACCTTCGATGATATTGATATCGGTAACAAATTGATCCGGAACATAAGGTATTAATCGTTCACTTTGATCAATGCTTTGCTCATCTCCAACAACCACTAATACATCATTAGCCCCTGTTGGTAATATCTTTTTCACTTTACCAAGGTCGGAAGACTGATCCGAAAACCGACTAATGACTCGCAAACCTTCTAGTTGATGCCAATAAAACTCGCCATCTTCTAGCTCTGCAAGTAAGCCCTTTTCTACCGCAATATCTACAGGGCATAACAGCTCTGCCGCATTGCGATCATCAACCCCCACTACCTGGGCAACAAAACCTTTGCCGTGTGCTCGCCATTGGGCAAGCTCAATAGGCTTAACACCATGAGAAGTTTTTAAATACCAAGGCTGATAATTAAAAATATTCTCCGGGGGCTCTGTTTGCGAATGGATTTTCACCCATCCTTTAATGCCAAAAACACTGGTAATACGCCCAACATTTAATAAATCAGACATTAGACGTACTACTCAACTATGTTTTCTAAGCAGTTTTCTAAAAACAGCATTAAGCTGCTGCTTTTGCTTGATCTTTCAATAATTTAGCAACACGGTCAGATAACTGTGCGCCTTGACTGACCCAATGATCTACACGGGTATTATCAACACGTAAACGCTCTTCTTGACCACGAGCAACAGGGTTAAAGAACCCAACACGCTCTATATAACGGCTGTCACGAGCTCTACGGCTATCAGCAACAGTCAAATGGTAAAATGGGCGTTTTTTAGAACCGCCACGAGCTAAGCGAATGGTAACCATCTTAGTTTAATTCCTATAATTCAATGAACAGCGTTGCCTCACGGCAAGACAAATTGTGTATTTACATCACCAACATAACATTGGCACGATGAAAGGCGACGCATTCTACGGGAAATAAGCCTTTATGTATAGCGTCTATTACCTCAACACTAGCCCCACAAAAAATCAATTCCATTGCGCCTTGAATAAAAAAACACCTCAATGACAATTTCACTCTATTCCAGACACTTTTTTGATCCAAATCATATTGCACAAACGCCACCCCGCTAAAATAAGCAACTCATAACACTGAGCAGCTCACACGAGTGGCTATTCACATACTAAAAGAGGTTTCTACTCTCCATGAACGTTCGACCTATCCTATATTCTGCCTTGACCAGCCTAGTACTTGCTAGCTTTTCTACTCACTTATATGCGCATAAAGAAGGAGACTTTATTCTCCGTGCAGGTGCCATATCTCTACAGCCTGAAGAACAGCCGTTTGGCACACTAGACACACTAAACGCTGGGCTAGGCAATAATGAGCAATTAGGCATTACATTTAGCTATATGCTCAATGAAAACTGGGCATTTGGCTTGTTAGCGGCCACGCCCTTTAAACACGACATCACCTCAAATGGCGCTAAAATAGGTGAAACTAAATTATTACCTCCTACATTTTCTTTGGAGTTTTTTCCTGCTAAAGCCAGCTCAAAATGGCAGCCTTACTTTGGAGCAGGACTTAACTACACCACATTTTTTTCAGAAGAAAGCACTCTTGGCGATATAAAGTTTGAGGATTCGTTTGGACTAGCACTAGAAATGGGGTTAGATTACCGAATAAACGATCACATGGTCGTTAATGCCTCTATATGGAATATAGATGTAGATACCGATGCAACCTTAAATGGTGCCGACATCGGTGGTGTAAATATTGATCCGTGGGCATATATGATTTCTATTGGCTATATATTCTAATTATTACCATAACCTGTATCCTAAGAGTAGGCAATGAGTCATAGTGTAGGTATATGTAGCTATGCACCAAATTTCATCCTTGCTTACTCTTTTGTATTTAACAGGAGTCGTTATGAATACATCACCTGACAAAGAAAGCCCCTCAAAAGACATATATCAAGAAGCTATTGATGCCATCAACAAGGCAATGACAGAGGCGAAAACACTGCATGTCCCTATGGCGAATGCCGCTAGCTTAGCTACTGTTAGCAACGATAATAAACCTTCCGTGAGAACGGTCACGATATGCGATGCTAATAACGATGGATTATTGTTATTTATTAACAGCAATAGCGGTAAGGCACAGCATATTTCTCAACAACCCAATGTAGGGCTATGTTTTTATTGGCACGATTTACACTTACAGCTAGTAATTCAAGGTAGCGCCGTCGAAATTGACGTAGACGAAGCAAATTTTTGGTGGAAAAAACAGGATAGAAATTTTCAATTAGCCGCATGGGCGTCCAGCGAGCCCAGCAATGCTAGCCAACAACGCGCATCAGCCAAAACACAATTTTCCGATGAGCGTATACCCATGCCTGATCACTGGGCGGCGTATAGAATAAAGCCGTTTAGAATCGAATTTTGGGAAGCCAACTGGAAAAGAGCAAGCAGCCACTATTGCTATGAACTAGAAGATGGCTTGTGGGGGAAGAGTCTTTTATAGGCTAACAGCTAACAGCTAACAGCTAACAGCTAACAGCTAACAGCTAACAGCTAACAGCTAACAGCTAACAGCTAACAAAAAATTTTGCGGCCTGGCACAAGCACCATCAAGGCTTTTTTTGTAAGTTGGTCCTCGCAAACTGTCAATAATTGCATTTGAACCCTTGGTAGCTTTTCCTGTCAGCTGTATCCTGTCCGCTATATACTATTAATCATCTACCTAAACCAGGAGGTAGGCCGCCGCCAGGAGGCATTCCACCAGCGCCGCCCATCATACCGCCAAGGCCGCGCATCATTTTTGCCATACCACCGCCCTTCATTTTCTTCATCATCTTCGCCATTTGCTTATGCTGCTTTAATAGGCGATTAAGGTCCTGTACCTGAGTACCCGAACCAATAGTAATACGACGCTTACGAGAGCCGTTAAGAATATCGGGGTTTTTACGTTCAGCTTTGGTCATGGAGTCAATAATCACTTCCATTTGCTTAAACTGTCCACCCATATCGGCCTGCTCAACCATCTGGCTCATATTACCCATACCAGGCATTTTTTCCAGCATAGCGCCCATACCGCCCATATTGCTCATCTGCTGAAACTGGTCTTTCATATCGTTTAAATCAAAACGCGTCCCTTTTTGTACTTTTTCAACGAGCTTTTGCGCTTTTTCTTTATCTACCGTACGCTCAACTTCTTCGATTAAGGAGAGCACATCGCCCATACCCAAAATACGTGATGCTATACGATCAGGATGGAAAGGCTCTAACGCATCTACTTTCTCGCCCATACCTAAGAACTTAATGGGTTTCCCGGTAGTCGCTCGCACTGATAACGCTGCACCACCGCGGGCATCGCCGTCGGCCTTAGTTAGGATTACACCGGTTAATGGCAAGGCATCGTTAAAGGCCTTGGCCGTATTGACCGCATCCTGACCAATCATGGCGTCAATCACAAATAACGTTTCTACAGGATTAATGGCTTTTTGCAGCCCTTGAATCTCGGCCATTAGCGCATCATCAATGGCTAAACGGCCAGCCGTATCGACAATAACCACATCTAAATGCTGTTTCTTTGCGGCACTAATAGCATCTTTCGCTATAGTTTCAGGTTTTTGATCCGTCGACGATGGATAGAATACCGCTTCCACCTGCTCCGCTAAGGTTTCTAACTGCTGAATAGCGGCAGGACGATAAACATCGACACTCACCACCATCACTTTTTTCTTTTCGCGCTCTTTTAGGTACTTAGCCAGTTTAGCTACCGAGGTAGTTTTACCTGCACCCTGCAAACCTGCCATCAAGATTACGGCGGGCGGCTGTGCGGCGAGATTAAGTGTTTCGTTCGCTTCACCCATCATGTCGGTCAATTCATCTTGTACGATTTTAATGAACTGCTGAGAAGGGTTTAATGATCGAGCAACCTCTTGGCCCACCGCGCGCTTACGCACCTTTTCGATAAAGTCTTTAACCACGACCAAGGCGACATCCGCCTCTAATAGCGCTTTACGCACATCTTTTAAGGCATCTTGAATATTGGTATGGCTTAACCGGCCTTTGCCAGATATTTTTTTAAGGGACTTGGATAAACGGTCTGAAAGATTTTGAAACATAATTTCTCTAGCTGTTAACGTAAGTTTTAGCGTTCAAATAATAATTGGCGGCGATTATAACAGGCACAAAGAAAGCGGGCTATTTAATATGTGGAGATATGTAGCGATTTACCTGTTGAACACTGGCCAAGCCAGAGACTAACAAAGAGCATCTATCGCTTTAAACAACTTAGGAAAACCCATTTTCCGGCAAAAATCTTGTAGATCTTCCCGCTGTATCATCTGCTTATTTAACTCATTAACACTGTCTATTAGTGGTAAATTCGTCACTATTGTCGCTAACTGCTGAGCTATAGTTATTTGCTCGCGGTATTCATTAATGCGCTCCGCTATGCTTTGAGCACCTCGAATACCGATAGGTGGTGATGTAGCTAGGGCGTCTAACTGAGATAGCATCTTCCGGATACTGCCATAATGCCCCAGTAACGCACTAGCGGTTTTAGCGCCTATACCTGGAACACCCGGAATATCATCTACCGCATCACCGACTAGAGCCAAATAATCAACCAACTGATCGGGGCGCACGGAGAATTTCTCTGTTACACCCCCAATAGTTAATCGTTGGTCTTTAGCGTGATCCCATAAATAATCTTGTGGGCGCTGCAAAAGCTGACCTAAATCCTTATCCCTGGTTAATACGGCAATGGGTGACTGACTGCGGCGACAAGCACGATATAAACTACCCAATAAGTCATCCGCCTCGTAGCGATCACTGGCATAGGTAGTAACACCTAACAACTGAGTAACTTGCTGGCAGGCATCAAGCTGAAATCCCAAGGCTATGTCAGGTAAAGCGCGACTGCTTTTGTAATTGGAATAAATTTCATTACGAAAACACTGGCCTAAACTCTCATCAAAACACGCAGCAATACGCTGAGGGTTATCTTTTTTTAATAACCGGACTAGCCATGCGGTATAACCGTACACCGCCGCCGTGGGATAACACTCATCTTCGCTAAACCAGTTATCAGGAAGCGCAAAATAATATTGAAAGATATAAATAGATGCATCAATAAGCATGGTGGGGGGCGATGATTGAGTCATAAATTAAGGCGTCACTAAAGCGGAAATTAAGGAATAAGCCAAAAGATTATTCTATAGAGATTTTCCCGCAAGAAGTAACCCTAATGACATGATTAGATGTGAAATCAGATGTGTCGTACATAAGTTATATCTCAGCCACTATTAACAAGCACCTAATAACCTAAAGCAAATCGCTCAATGAAAAGTCTAACGATGAAAGGGGAACAGACCTGTGATAGTGAACGGCTAATACCTTAGCGAAGGTTATTGCACGGGTATTCTGGCCTGTGCAGATAATTTTCACTTCACTTAATACCTTTTGTTTAAAACTATCACTTACAATAACTTCTCCCGTTAGGTTATCAGCACTTAACCGAAAACGACTACCGCACGCTCTCGAAAACAACCATTCTATAGCTTGCGGCTTTGCTTCTACTGCTTCAAATTGCTGCTGTTCATTATCAGTGCGCCCGTCAGGCGCATACCAATAACCGTAATCGGGTAATTGTCGACGCTGTTCACCCGCAATACACCAGTGCGCAATTTCATGCAGCGCACTGGCAAAGTAATCGTGTGTAAAAATGATTTTATGCTCACCATTATAATCAGGCGACGGAATATATTCTGGCTCGTCACCCCCACCCATCAAACGCGTACGATAGCTTTTTAGAAAGACCTGATTAAATAGTGTGATGATAGTTTCGCAATCGTGTTCACCGCCAACAACAGAATGTGTACGGGAGGCTGCAATAGTAGATGTCGGTACAAGGGGGTTATTCATAGATAGACAAAAACAACATTATGACAACGACGCTTTCACGTAATCAATTAAATATTGCGTCGCTTGATTAGCACCCTGCCCCTGAGTAATTAAGCTAATACCAATCGTCCCTAGCTTGGGTAATTTTTCAGAGGGCCGCAATTGGCGTAAATGTTCTGGCGCAGTACTCTTGGTTAACACCGTCACGCCTAAGCCTTCATTTATCGCTGCCTCTATCCCGCCAATATCAGAATTGGTGTAAACAATTCGCCACGCACGATTATTGGTGTTCAGCACTTCTATTGCACGCTCACGATACCGACATCCATCTGGCGCCACAATTAATGGCAATGGGTCTTGTAAATGCACATCGTGATTCTCACTCGACAGCCAAATTAGATCGTCGTTTTTAATCAACTCCCCCCCTTCTATTGGGTCATAATGAGAGGCCAGAATAAGGTCGTAATTGTCGTAACCCTTAGTTTTTTGCTTTTCTAGTAATTCTTGACTCAGTGCACTGGTCACCTCAAGACTAATATCAGGATATGCCTCGGAAAAGTGACGAACGATTTTTGGCAATATCGTCGTCGCAAATTCACTGGGCACACCAAAATGGACATTCCCTTTTACCGCTGTCGTCATAAATTGTGTTAATGCTTCATCATTTAAGGCTAGTATCCGTTTGGCGTAGCTATATAGGGTTTTACCTGAGGAGTTTTGCTCTAGTCGCTGCCCCAAACGCACGAGCAGTGTTTGCCCTAACAACGTTTCCAAACGCTTTACTTGTAGGCTAATGGCAGGCTGGGTTCGCCCCAGCAATTCCGCTGCCTGAGTAAATCCGCCAAGCTCAACCACCGTAACGTAGGTTCTGAGTAATTCGGTAGGAATATTCTTCATAAGTACATTACCAAGGCGCTCATTTAATACATTGCTCTTATTATCCACAGAGGTATAAATATTATTAATGGAAACATTATAACTATTAATTTTACTATATCTACATTCAACGCTAGGATAACGCAATGATCACATTTTTATTAAGGGTTTACACATGCCAGAGACTACTACAGAGACCACCAAAGAGCTTCACGTCACCCCTCTACACGCATTACATAATGAGTTAGGCGCAAAAATGGTGCCCTTCGCAGGCTACGATATGCCCGTGCAATACCCTGCTGGCGTTAAAACTGAACATTTACATACCCGTAAAGAAGCCGGCTTATTTGATGTCTCCCATATGGGTCAATTCACTGTCGCCGGTGACGGTATCGTTGAAGCACTAGAAAAACTATTACCCATAGATATAGGCGCTTTAGACATTCACCAGCAAAGCTATGCATTACTAACCAATGAAGACGGCGGCATTTTAGATGACCTGATCATTACCCGCTGGGCAGAAGATACTTTCTTTGTTGTGGTGAATGCCGCATGTAAAGAGCAAGATATTGCACATTTCCGCAAACACTTACCTAACGCCACTATCGAGATTCTTTCATCACGAGCACTCGTTGCTTTACAAGGGCCTAGCGCTAAAGAGGTTATTGAAGCACTTGCGCCTGCTGCTTGTGAGCTAACTTTTATGCACGGTTGCTTTGCAACAATTGACTGTAATGGCACCGCGGTAGAGTGCTATCTCACACGCTCTGGCTATACGGGTGAAGATGGGTTTGAAATTTCAATTCCCAACGAACATGCGGATGCGGTTGCTCGCCTACTACTCAGTTTTGATTGTGTAGAAGCCATCGGCCTAGGTGCTCGCGATTCTTTACGTTTAGAAGCAGGACTTTGCCTCTACGGTCATGATATGAACACCGACACCAACCCCATTGAAGCATCGCTATTGTGGAGCATTACTAAGTCCCGCCGCCCTGACGGCGCAAAAGCCGGTGGATTCTTCGGTGCAGAAAACGTATTTGCATCCATAGAAAAAGGTTCTGACCGCAAACGTGTCGGCTTATTAATTGATGGCCGCGCACCCGTACGTGAAGGCGCTGTATTAGTTGACGCTGACGACAACACAGTAGGTATCGTGACTAGTGGCGGATTTGGTCCTTCTATTAATAAGCCTATCGCCATTGGTTACGCTAACAAAACCTCTGCTGCTCTCGGTACCGACCTTTTTGCCCTAGTACGCGGTAAAAAACTTCCGGTTACCGTTAGTAAGATGCCGTTTGTAGCGCAACGATACTTTCGTGGCTAGGAGTCGTGGCTAAGAGTCGCGGATAAGCGGATAAATAACACCAAGAACCCCACCTATATTTGTATATGCGCATTCAATATCGACCATGCGCATCCAGGAGACATAAGTAATGACCGAAGTAATGAGCGAGAACAATGAATTTAGCGCACGCCATATTGGCCCAGAATCATCCGATCAACAAGCCATGCTCAAAACCCTTGGCTATGATGATATGGCGACGTTTATTCGTGATGTGGTTCCTGCTGGAATACACTCCACATCACCTCTTAGCCTGGGCAAAGGGCTTAGCGAACAAGCCGCTATCGCCGAACTACGTGGATTAGCACAGCAAAACAAAGTGTATCGCACTCTCATTGGCCAAGGCTATTACGGCACATTCACACCTTATGTTATTCAACGTAATTTGTTAGAAAACCCCGCTTGGTATACATCGTACACACCTTATCAACCTGAAATATCTCAAGGCCGATTAGAAGGAATCATTAACTTCCAAACCATGATCACTGATCTAACCGGTATGGATTTATCTAGCTCATCACTACTCGATGAAGGCACTGCAGCAGCAGAGTCTATGGCACTGTGCAAACGTATGGCAAAATCCAAAAGCCAAGCCTTTTTTGTTGATGAAAATTGTTTCCCACAAACCATCGAAGTGGTTAAAACACGCGCAAAGCCATTGGGCATTGACATCGTCGTTGGCGATCCATTAACCCAAGAATCGTACGACTATTTTGGCTGGCTATTACAATACCCCGGTGCCAATGGGGAAGTACGTGACTTCAGTGAATTAGTGAAGACCGCTCACGATAATAAATCTCTAGTCGTTATGGCGGCGGATATTTTGAGTTTATTATTGCTTAAATCACCCGGTGAGACCGGTGCTGATGTCGCTATTGGTTGCACGCAACGTTTTGGCGTCCCTCTCGGTTTTGGTGGCCCTCATGCTGCTTACATGGCAACACGTGGAGCGTTTAAACGCTCACTGCCGGGTCGTTTAGTGGGCGTATCTCAAGACAGTCACGGCAAGCCCGCTTACCGCCTAGCATTACAAACCCGCGAGCAACATATTCGCCGCGAAAAGGCCACCAGCAACATTTGTACCGCACAGGTCTTACTCGCTGTGATCGCCAGTATGTATGCGGCGTACCACGGGCCACAAGGACTGCGCGCTATTGCCGAGCGTGTACACCGCCTCACCGGCCAGTTAGCTAGCGGATTAGAATCCCTAGGATACAAAAGAGAAAACAACAGTTTCTTCGATACCCTAACCATTCATACGGGCGATCAAACCGCTACTTTTCATGCCGCTGCAAGAGCACAAGAAATTAACTTGCGCGAAATTGATGAAAACAGAGTAGGCATCTCTCTAGATGAAACCTGTAATGAAGAGCACGTCGAGCAGCTACTCGCTATTTTTGCTGGAAAACACGTCGAGCTACCAGGCACAGCAGCAGAAGGTATTGATGTCGACCTATGCCGAACCGATGCAGTCTTAACTCATCCGGTATTCAACCGCTACCATTCTGAAACCGAAATGATGCGTTATTTACGCAAATTAGCGGATAAAGATATCGCTTTAGATCGCGCAATGATTCCTCTCGGGTCATGCACCATGAAGTTGAATGCTAGCGCAGAGATGATGCCTATTAGCTGGCCAGAATTTTCTAACATTCACCCTTTTGTGCCTGCCGACCAAGTCATTGGCTACAAGGCGATGATTGAAGAAACTGAACGCATGCTATGTGAAATCACTGGTTATGATGCAATGTCTCTACAACCTAATTCAGGTGCACAAGGCGAATATGCAGGCTTACTAGCCATCGAGGCTTATCACGCTAGCCGTGGTGAAGGGCATCGCAATGTTTGCCTTATCCCTAGCTCCGCTCACGGCACTAACCCTGCATCAGCGCAATTATGCGGCATGCGTGTAGTTGTCGTGAAATGCGACAACCAAGGTAATGTTGATCTAGATGATTTACGTGCCAAAGCAGAAGAATGTAGTGAAAGCTTAGCGGCACTCATGGTGACCTACCCATCAACTCATGGGGTTTTTGAAGAAGCGATCCAAGAAGTTTGCGACATTATTCACGGGCACGGCGGCCAAGTTTATATCGATGGCGCCAACCTGAACGCCATGGTGGGCGTATGTCAACCAGGCAAGTTTGGCGGTGATGTTTCGCATCTTAACTTACACAAAACCTTCTGCATACCTCACGGTGGTGGTGGACCAGGTGTTGGACCTATCGGGGTTGGCAAACACTTAGAGCCCTTCTTACCGGGCCATTATTCAAATATTGAGGAATCCGCCGTTGGCGCAGTTGCTTCTGCCGCATGGGGTAGCGCAAGCATTCTACCCATCACGTGGATGTATATCAAAATGATGGGCGCTGAAGGCCTTAAAGACGCAACCGAAGTCGCCATATTGAACGGTAACTACATCGCTAAACAATTAAGTGATGCTTACCCCGTCCTGTATACCGGTAGAAATGACTTAGTCGCTCATGAGTGCATTATTGATCTTCGCCCTATTAAAGATGACTGCGGTGTAAGCGTTGATGATGTCGCTAAACGCCTCATCGACTACGGTTTTCATGCCCC
>Ga0075467_10003010_pt1 | contig 13088 bp, 9 predicted proteins | sample DEB08_DNA_9_FD_75067 | JGI IMG/M metagenome (GOLD analysis project Ga0075467, IMG submission 75067) | Aqueous microbial communities from the Delaware River and Bay under freshwater to marine salinity gradient to study organic matter... | ecosystem: Environmental > Aquatic > Marine > Coastal ...
ATTAGCAAATTTTAGCCGGCCGCGCGAACGATTCAGGCAAGAACTCCCAAGGCAGGCAAAGCAAGCCATCAGGCGGGTTTAATTAGATCATTACTTTTTTAGGCGCTATGCAAGTGAGTAACATCCGCTCGCACAGCGCCCATGGAACTTGGAGAGACCGATTCAATGGCGAATATTAGAACATTAGAATATGACGGTGTGATCGTCGGCGGCGGCGGAGCAGGCATGCGGGCTGCACTCCAGTTAGCGCAGTCGGGCCACAAAACAGCCGTTATATCCAAAGTATTTCCTACGCGCTCACACACCGTGTCAGCGCAGGGCGGGATTACCTGTTCGATCGCCAGTTCAGATCCGAATGATGATTGGCGCTGGCACATGTACGACACGGTTAAAGGGTCGGATTATATCGGCGATCAAGATGCTATCGAGTATATGTGCAGTGTTGGCCCAGAAGCGATCTATGAATTAGAGCACATGGGCTTACCCTTTAGCCGAACCGAAAGCGGGCGTATTTATCAGCGTCCTTTTGGTGGGCAATCAAAAGAATTTGGTGCCGGTGGTCAGGCCGCTAGGACCTGTGCAGCCGCCGACCGAACGGGGCACGCGTTATTGCACACGTTGTATCAGGCTAACCTGAAAAACAATACGGTGTTTCTCAACGAGTGGTATGCCACCGATCTGGTTAAAAACCAAGACGGAAGCGTGGTGGGTGTCATTGCCATTTGTATTGAGACCGGTGAAGTGGTCTATGTGAAGTCTAAGGCCACCGTCTTTGCTACCGGCGGTGCAGGCCGAATTTATGCATCAACCACCAACGCGCACATTAATACCGGCGATGGTGTAGGTATGGCCTTGCGTGCCGACGTGCCTGTTCAAGATATGGAGATGTGGCAATTTCATCCCACGGGTATTTACGGTGCAGGTACGTTGGTCACTGAGGGGTGTCGAGGTGAAGGCGGCTACTTGATCAATAAAGATGGCGAGCGCTTTATGGAGCGTTATGCGCCGAATGCTAAAGATTTGGCAGGTCGTGATGTCGTTGCCCGCTCTATGGTGCTCGAGATTTTAGAGGGCCGTGGCTGCGGCCCCGAAGGCGATCACGTTATGTTAAAGCTCGATCACTTGGGTCAAGACGTTTTACACAGCCGCTTGCCCGGAATTTGCGAATTGTCAGAAACTTTTGCGCATGTTGATCCGGTCTATGCGCCGATCCCGGTAGTGCCTACTTGCCATTATATGATGGGCGGTATTCCCACTAACGTGAATGGCCAGGCGCTTACGCAAACGGCTGACGGGCAAGATGCGATTATCGACGGGCTCTATGCGTGCGGTGAAATTGCCTGCGTTTCAGTACATGGCGCTAATCGCCTAGGTGGTAATTCACTGCTTGATTTAGTGGTGTTTGGCCGCGCTTCGGGCTTATATATCGAAGAGGCGCTTAAGCAGGGTATTGAGCAGCGTGATGCTAGCGAGACAGATATTGATGCGGCGCTTAGTCGCGTGACTCGCCTCAATGAGCGCAAGGGCAACGGTGAAAAAGTTGCTGCGTTGCGCAAAGAGCTGCAAAAAATTATGCAGTTGTATTTTGGTGTGTTTCGCACCGGCGAAAACATGGATCAAGGCGTTAAGCAGCTGGCAGATCTACGCGAGCGCATAGCCGGCGCTGCACTGGAAGATAAAAGCGCGGCATTTAATACGGCGCGTATTGAGGCGCTTGAATTACATAATTTGCTGGAGGTGGCTGAAGCAACTGCGATCTCAGCCAATGTTCGCACCGAGAGTCGCGGCGCGCATGCGCGTGATGATTATCAAGAGCGCGATGATACTAATTGGCTGTGCCACTCTATGTATTTTCCAAGTGATAAGCGTGTTGGGAAGCGTGGAGTCAATTTTGCTCCGGTTACGGTCGATACCTTTGAACCTATGGCGCGCGTTTATTAAGTATTACTGCGCTCACATAGACCGATCGATGTAGTCATTTTGGTCCATTGTGAAATGCTTGACGAATTTTTTGGGAGTTACCTCGATGTTACAAGTTAGTGTTTATCGTTACGATCCGGCTAAAGATGCTGCGCCTTATATGCAGGACTATAACCTCGATACCGGCGGTAAAGACGTCATGGTGCTTGATGTGCTCGAGATGCTTAAAGCTCAGGACCCCTCGTTGGCCTACCGGCGCTCATGTCGTGAAGGCGTTTGTGGTTCTGATGGTATGAATATCAACGGCAAAAATGGCCTGGCCTGCATCAAGCCTTTGTCTGAGGCTGCGCCTCGCAATAAGCTGGTCTTGCGACCGCTGCCAGGCCTGCCGGTTATTCGCGATCTAGTGATTGATATGGAGCAGTTTTATGCTCAATATGAAAAAGTGAAGCCGTATCTTCAAGCGGAAGCGCCAACGACGGGTATTGAGCGCCTGCAATCGCCTGAAGAGCGTGAAAAGCTGGATGGCTTATATGAGTGCATTTTGTGCGCTTGTTGTTCTACGAGTTGCCCCTCATTTTGGTGGAACCCCGATAAATTTATCGGCCCGGCTGGTCTGTTACAGGCCTATCGATTTTTAGCCGATAGTCGCGATACGCAACAGGCTGAACGGCTAAAAGATTTGTCTGATCCTTTTAGTGTTTTTCGCTGCCAGGGTATTCAAAACTGTGTTTCAGTGTGCCCCAAAGGCTTGAACCCGACCAAAGCGATTGGCCATATTCGAGGTATGCTGCTCAACGCTTAGGCAGTAATCCCTAGGCTGAGGGGCTTTAACGCCACCTCGGGGCTGGTGCGCAAGTCACTTGGCTTGGGGTGCGAAGTTGGCTATTGGCTACCTTGGCTCATGTGCCGTGCGCTTGACTGGCACACCAGCAATACCACTCACTATATTGAAATATTTTGATATAGATCGCTAAATCTATATTTTCATAAGTGAATTTTACAGCTCTCCCATTGCCCGCCGCCGCCTAATCGCTACACTTGTTGAGTAAGTATTTAAAAGCTCCACGACCTGTATCGAGTCCCTCATGTCCCAAAACACGCCTTTTACATTGGCTGAACAGCAACCAATGGCCGATTGGTTGCGCTCTTCTCATATTGCCGGCGGTAACGCCGACTATGTGGAAGCGCTCTATGAAGAGTATTTAGCTGCCCCCAATGATGTTGACCCCGAGTGGCGCGATTTTTTTGATCGTTTGCCGCGTGTCGAGGGCAATATCCAACCTGATATCCCTCACGCTACCGTGCGTGCACATTTCTTAGAGTTAGCGCGACAGCAGCGCGGCGCTGTGCGGGCTACCGTCTCTGATAGTTTGGCGACTGAGCATGAGCGCAAGCAAATTCGGGTTGTGCAATTAATTAGCGCCTACCGTCAGCGCGGGCATCAAAACGCCAATATTGATCCGCTGGGTCTCATGGCGCGCGAGCAGGTACCCGATCTAGATCCGGCTTATCATCATTTGAGCGCGGCTGATTACGATACCGAATTTCAAACGGGTGTATTTTATATTGGCAAAGATGTGGCTCCACTGGGTGAAATCATCGATGCATTGAAGCGGACCTATTGCGGCTCAATCGGTGCAGAGTTTATGCACATCGTCGATACCGAGCAGCGTGTTTGGATTCAAAGCCGTATGGACAGTGTGCGGTCGGCACCAGAGTACAGCGCCGAAACGAAAGAGCATCTTTTAGAACGCTTAACGGCCGCTGAAGGCTTAGAGAAATATCTTGGCTCACGCTACCCAGGCACCAAGCGCTTTGGGCTGGAGGGCGGTGAGAGTTTAATCCCGATGGTCGATGAGCTGATTCAGCGTGCCGGTTCTTATCAGGCTAAAGAAGTGGTCATTGGTATGGCTCACCGCGGCCGCTTGAATGTGTTAGTGAACACCTTTGGCAAGCAACCCGCTGATCTTTTTGATGAGTTTGAAGGTAAAGCAACCTTCAATACCTCTGGTGACGTCAAATATCATCAAGGTTTTTCGTCTAATGTGATGACTTCTGGTGGTGAAATCCACCTGGCGCTAGCCTTTAATCCATCCCACCTTGAAATTGCATCACCCGTCGTTGAGGGCTCTGTTCGCGCTCGTCAAGATCGTCGTAAAAATGCTGAGCGTGATCAAGTGATTCCTATCATTATGCACGGTGACGCTGCTTTTGCTGGCCAGGGCGTGGTCATGGAAACGTTCCAGATGTCACAAACTCGCGCCTACACAACGGGCGGCTCGGTCCACATTGTTATCAACAATCAAGTTGGCTTTACCACGTCTAAACCTGAGGATATGCGCTCGACTGAATACTGTACAGACTGCGCGAAGATGGTCCAGGCTCCCATTTTCCATGTTAACGGTGATGATCCTGAAGCGGTGTTGTTCGTCACGCAAATGGCGTTTGATTACCGTCAGCAATTTAGCCGCGATGTAGTGATTGATCTTGTTTGTTACCGTCGCCGTGGGCACAACGAAGCCGATGAGCCTTCGGGCACTCAGCCACTGATGTATGCAGCAATCAAACAGCATCCGAGTGCCCGCGAGATTTATGCCAATCAATTAGTTGCGGAAGGCGTGCTTAGCGCTGCGCAAACTGAAGCGATGGAAAATAACTATCGTGAGGCCCTAGAGCGTGGCGAGCACGTTGTAAAAAGTTTGGTTAAGAAGCCCAATGAAGAGCTGTTTGTTGATTGGACGCCGTATTTGGCGCATGACTGGCAGGTGCGAGGCGACACTACGTACCCGTTAGATAAATTACAAGCTTTGGCGCATTCTTTTAATGAATCGCCAAGTGGCTTTGTCGTGCAGCGACAAGTGGCGAAAATTATTGAAGACCGAAAAAAGATGGCGGTTGGGGCGATGGCTGGTAACTGGGGCTTTGGCGAAACGCTTGCCTATGCGTCGTTAGTTGAGCAGGGTTATCCTGTGCGGCTCACCGGTCAGGATGTTGGTCGTGGTACGTTCTCTCATCGACATGCTGTGCTGCACGATCAAAAAACGTCTGAAACTTATGTACCATTAAAAAATATAAGTGGCGAGCAGGCCGAATTCGAAATTTTTGATTCGCTACTTTCAGAAATGGCAGTGCTTGGTTTTGAATATGGCTATTCAACCACGAGCCCAAATGGGTTGGTCATATGGGAAGCTCAGTTTGGCGACTTTGCCAATGGCGCACAAGTGGTTATTGACCAGTTTATTACTAGCGGTGAGCACAAGTGGGGGCGCTTATGCGGTCTAACGATGTTGTTACCGCATGGTTATGAAGGGCAGGGTCCAGAGCACTCCTCTGCGCGGCTCGAGCGATTTTTACAGATGTGTGCCGAGCAAAACATCCAAGTTTGCGTACCGACGACTGCGGCACAGATTTTTCATCTATTGCGTCGACAAGCTATCAGGCCACTGCGTCGTCCATTAATTGTTATGTCGCCTAAAAGTTTGCTTCGACACAAGCATGCAGCATCAACGCTGGAAGACTTCTCTGAAGGACACTTTCAAAATGTCATTGCTGAGACGAATGACGTTGATGCAAGCAAAATGAAACGTTTGGTGTTGTGCAGCGGCAAAGTTTATTACGACTTGTGTGATGCCAGGGCTGAGCATGAGTTGGCCGATGTTGCGATTGTACGCATCGAGCAACTCTATCCATTTCCCGATGCAGAGCTTTTTAAAGCAATTGCAGATTATCAGCATCTTGAGTCGGTGGTGTGGTGCCAAGAAGAACCGCGCAATCAGGGCGCTTGGTACCACAGCCAGCACCATTTTCGCGCAGTAATCGATTTGATCGATGATGGTTTGCCAATAACTTTTGCCGGTAGGCAGCCATCGGCTTCGCCCGCGGCCGGTTACATGGCACTGCATTTAAAAGAACAATCGCAACTTATTGCAGAGGCTTTAGGTTTGAGTGAGTAGACTTTGTAAAATTAATTGATGAACGATTCTAGCCAATTAATTGGGTCAATGAAGAAGTGTCAATTGAGTCGGCGTAGATTTAAAAATATTTGAACGACATGCGCGCTTGCGTATAAAAATTAAAGAGTGGAATCATCTATGAGTATAGAAATAAAAGCACCTTCTTTTCCTGAGTCGGTGGCTGATGGCACGGTAGCTACTTGGCATAAGCGCCCGGGTGATACCTGCGCCCGCGACGAGCTGATTGCTGATATCGAAACGGATAAGGTTGTCATCGAAGTTAACGCCCCTAATGCGGGTACGTTACTGGAAATTCTCAAGCAAGAAGGTGATGTGGTGTTGAGCAACGAATTGATTGCTCGCTTCGAAGCAGGGGTAGTTGAAGCCGCGCCAGCTGCGGGTGCGGCAGCGCCTGCCGCACCCGCGGTAGAAAGCCAGCCGGTGCTTGCCGAAGAGGCGATTATCAGCCCGGCGGCCAAGAAAATGATGGCAGAGAATAACATTGACCTCGGCCAGATTAATGGCACAGGTAAAGATGGTCGCGTGACCAAAGAAGATGTTCAGCGTGCTATTGATGGCAGCCCACAACAGGCGCCGGTGGTTGCCCATGCCGTGGGTGCATCTGCTCCTGCGGTACGAGCTGATGTGGCCGTTGATCCAACGCAGCGCAATGAGCGGCGTGTGCCAATGACGCGATTGCGAGCACGAGTTGCCGAGCGCTTGTTGAGTGCCACGCAAACTACAGCCATGCTTACCACGTTTAATGAAGTCAATATGCAGCCAGTTATGGAGCTGCGCAAGAAGTACAAAGAACAATTTGAAAAGACACATAACGGCACACGCTTGGGCTTTATGTCATTTTTTATTAAGGCTTCTATCGAGGCTTTAAAGCGCTTCCCAGTAGTGAATGCCTCTATTGACGGCCAAGATGTTGTCTACCACGGCTACTACGATGTTGGCGTAGCGGTATCTAGTGAGCGCGGTTTAGTTGTGCCGGTCTTGCGTGATGCCGATGGCATGAGTCTCGCTAGTATTGAAAGTAAAATTCGTGAATACGGTGGCAAGGCGCAGAGCGGTAAGCTGAGCATTGAAGATATGAGCGGCGGCACGTTCACGGTAACCAATGGCGGTGTGTTTGGTTCGATGTTGTCGACGCCTATTCTTAACCCGCCGCAAACCGGCATATTGGGTATGCACGCTATTAACGAGCGAGCTATGGTGGTTGACGGTGAAATTAAAATACTGCCTATGATGTATTTGGCTTTGTCTTATGATCATCGCTTAGTTGATGGTAAAGATGCAGTGCAATTTTTGGTGGCGATCAAGAATATGATCGAAGACCCTGCGCGCGTATTGCTTGAAATATAACGCGCAAAAAGTACCGGTTGTTTCAACTTAAATCATTCACAGGCAACACTACTGTTTATTGGAAAAAAGTATGTCAGATCAAGTAAATCAAGATTTTGAAGTTATTGTAATAGGTGCAGGTCCAGGTGGGTATGTGGCTGCGATTCGCTGCGCTCAGTTGGGTATGAAAACGGCTTGTGTTGAGAAATGGGTTGATGAAAAGGGCGCTGTTAAGCTTGGCGGCACTTGTTTAAATGTCGGTTGCATTCCTTCTAAGGCGCTACTAGATTCGAGTCACAAATATAAAGAGGCTCGCGATGACTTTGATGTACATGGTATTTCAGCCTCGTCGGTCTCTATGGACGTGAGCAAGATGTTGGCGCGTAAAAATAAAATAGTGAATCAGCTTACCGGCGGTATTGGCGGTTTGTTTAAAGCTAATAGCGTTGATTCAATTGTGGGCACGGCTAAGGTATTGGCAAATAAGCAAGTCGAAGTAACGGGCAACGATGGAATAAAAACGATTTATCAAGCCGATAAAATCATTATTGCGGCAGGCTCTGTACCTATCGATATTCCGCCCACGCCTTTGCTTGATGATGTGATTGTAGATTCGACTGGCGCGCTTGAATTTGAAGCGGTGCCTAAAAAACTCGGTGTTATTGGTGCCGGTGTTATAGGCTTGGAGTTGGGTAGTGTTTGGGCACGTTTAGGTGCAGAAGTGGTAGTACTTGAAGCACTTGACGATTTCTTGCCGGCAGTTGATGAAACCATTGCTAAAGAGACTAAAAAAGTATTCCGCAAGCAAGGCCTTGATATTCGTTTAGGTACGCGTGTCACCGGCAGCACCGTAACGGGCAAGGGCAAAAAGCGTAAGGTAAGCGTTGAATATACCGATGCCGAGGGAACGAAGACGGAAGAGTTTGATAACTTAATTGTTTGTGTGGGTAGACGCCCGCTTAGCGAGCAACTCCTTGCGCCTGATTGTGGCGTTAACCTCGATGAGCGTGGTTTTGTTTTTGTGAATGACCAATGCCAAACGGACGCTCGTGATATTTATGCTGTGGGCGACATTGTCCGCGGGCCAATGTTGGCACATAAAGGTATGGAAGAAGCAGTAATGGTCGCCGAGCGTATTGCTGGTAAGAAGACGCAAATTAACTATGAAAATATTCCTTCGGTTATCTATACCCACCCCGAGATTGCGTGGGTTGGTAAAACCGAGCAAGAACTTAAAGCCAGCGGTCAAAAATACAACGTGGGCGTGTTTCCTTTTGCAGCCAGTGGGCGCGCATTAGCGTCGAATGACACCACTGGAATGGTCAAGATGATTGCTGATGCAGAGACCGACCGCATCTTAGGCTGTCATGTTATTGGGCCTAGTGCGGCCGATTTGGTTCAGCAGGTGGTTATTGCTATAGAGTTTGGTTCTTCTGCTGAGGACCTAGCGCTGACAGTGTTTAGTCACCCAACACTGTCAGAAGCTGTCCATGAGGCAGCCTTAGCAGTGGCTGGGCATGCGATCCACATCCCTAATAAACCGCCTCGTAAAGCGCGTTCTTGAGCGTGCTTCGTCTGCTTGGGCTGACGAGTCCGGTGCAGGGGAGTGTACTTAATTGTCCCTATGGGTAGTGGGGTGGCCTTGCTATTATCACGCTGTATTTGAGAGAATTCGCTCGCGCCAAATCTGCTCTGCCGGCCCTTAGGGCTACCCGCTTAGATGAAATCTAATCTATTAATGACCAACACGGAAATCAAGCGATGAACTTGCATGAATATCAAGGTAAACAACTGTTTGCCGAATACGGTTTGCCCGTATCTACAGGTTATGCCTGTGACACACCCGAAGAAACTGTTGCGGCAGTGGAAAAAATTGGCGGCGATATGTGGGTAGTTAAAGCTCAGGTACATGCTGGTGGTCGCGGTAAGGCTGGTGGTGTGAAGTTGATTAAGTCAGCCGATGAAGCTAAAGCGTTTGCACAGCAATGGCTAGGCAAAAATTTGGTGACTTATCAGACCGATGCGAACGGTCAGCCAGTGACTAAAATTTTGGTGGAATCATGCACCGACATCGCTGATGAGTTGTATTTAGGCGCGGTGGTTGATCGCTCTAGTCGCCGTATTGTTTTTATGGCATCAACTGAAGGTGGTGTTGAGATAGAAAAAGTTGCTCATGAAACGCCAGAAAAAATTCTTCGAGCCGAAATCGATCCATTGGTCGGCGCACAGCCCTATCAGGCTCGTGAGCTGGCTTTTAAAATGGGTTTGCAGGGCGTACAGATCAAACAGTTTACAAAAATATTTTTGGGTCTAGCCAAGCTGTTTGTAGAAAAAGATTTGGCATTAATAGAAATCAACCCATTAGTTATTAAAGAAGACGGCGATTTACATTGCTTAGATGCGAAGCTAGGCGTTGATGGTAATGCGTTATATCGACACAAAGATTTGCAAGCGATGGAAGACCCCTCGCAAGAAGATGCCCGTGAAGCTGAGGCGGCTAAGTGGGACCTTAACTACGTTGCGCTAGATGGCAATATCGGTTGCATGGTAAATGGCGCTGGCCTTGCTATGGGTACTATGGATATTGTTGCTTTGCATGGTGGCTTTCCAGCCAACTTCCTTGATGTAGGGGGCGGCGCAACTAAAGAACGCGTAGCCCATGCTTTTAAGCTGATTTTGTCGGATGAAAATGTTAAAGCCGTGTTAGTTAACATTTTTGGCGGCATAGTCCGTTGCGATATGATTGCTCACGGTATTGTCGATGCGGTTAAAGAAGTGGGTGTAAAAGTACCTGTGGTCGTGCGTCTTGAAGGTACTAATTCAGAGCTTGGCAAAAAAGTACTTGATGAATCTGGGCTGGATATTATTGCGGCCGAAAGTTTAACAGACGCTGCTGTTCAAGCAGTTAAAGCGGCGGGGAATTAGAAAATGGCTGTATTAATCGATCGAAATACTAAAGTTTTATGTCAGGGTCTTACCGGCGGGCAGGGTACTTTTCACACGACTCAAGCCATTGAGTACGGTACAAAAATGGTGGGTGGTGTAACGCCTGGCAAAGGCGGCACCACTCATTTAGAGCTGCCGGTATTCAATACTATGGCCGAGGCTGTCGAAGTCACCGGTGCTGATGCCTCCGTGATTTATGTGCCAGCGGCGTTTTGTAAAGACTCTATCCTGGAGGCCGCTAATAGCGGTGTTAAATTAATTGTTGCCATTACCGAGGGTATTCCTACTCTCGATATGCTCGAGGCTAAGATACGCTGCGATGAATTGGGTGTGCGTTTGGTGGGTCCAAATTGCCCCGGTGTAATTACACCAGGCGAATGCAAAATTGGCATCATGCCTGGGCAAATACACCTGCCCGGTAAAGTGGGTATTGTTTCACGCTCTGGCACATTAACTTATGAGGCAGTTAAGCAAACTACCGATGCAGGATTTGGCCAGTCAACCTGCGTAGGTATTGGCGGTGACCCGATTCCAGGTACGAACTTTATTGATGTTTTAGAATTGTTTCAAAATGATCCTAAGACTGAAGCTATTGTAATGATTGGTGAAATTGGTGGTACGGCCGAAGAGGAGGCTGCAGCGTTCATTAAAGCGAATGTCACCAAGCCAGTCGTCTCTTACATTGCTGGTGTGACTGCCCCCAAGGGTAAGCGCATGGGGCATGCAGGCGCTATTATTTCTGGCGGCACAGGCACGGCCGATGAGAAATTTGAAGCGTTGGAAGATGCTGGTGTTAAAACCGTGCGAAGCCTAGCTGAAATTGGCTCAGCGATGGCTGAAATTACGGGCTGGTAATTGCCGTAGCGTTTAAAAAGCCCGGCTTTGTAGTCGGGCTTTTTTTGTGGGCGAAGTTATATTACCTAGGGACTATTTTATTTTTGATGCCCATATAGCAAGCTTATGCGCCATCGATTTTTGTGACACTTGATCTTCTGGAATAGGCTGAATAACTTTATCGTGAACTAACAAGCGATATATATACAGTATTTTTTCATGCGCTGAATCGGTCGCCTCAAATTCAACTACGCCGCGCTGCTCACCGTATTTAACCCCTTCTTCAATAGCTTTTTTGATGAGCTCTTTTTCATTTTTGATTTTTTTCATAGTAGATTGAATCCCGCTACTGTAGATATATGTTGGGAGTGATGGATTATAGATCCTTCATGGCCTAAATAACCAAACTTTAATGTCCTGAAGCACTTTTAGCCTTGGTGTGTGCTTATACTATCGCCGAAATTGAGTTTATATTTTTTTGATTATATTGTTTTAGATACCTAAGAGCCCCTGTAATGACGATGACTAGTAGCGACACTGCTAACGACCCACTTTTAGAGTCTATTGCCGAGCTATCGACTCGACCAACCAAAAAATTAGACCATTTGCCAGGCGATTACGGCATGCCCGTCTTTGGCAACAGTTTTGCAATCTTAAAAAATGCGCGAGCTTTCAATCATCGCATGCAAGCTAAGTTTGGCACGGTTTATCGTTCTTCTGCATTTTTTAGCCGAGTGGTTGTCTTTGCTGATGCCGATGCGGCGCAGTATGCCTTAATGGACAAAGAGCAAAATTTTTCCAGTAGTAAAGGCTGGTTCATGCTTAAGCACTTGTTACCAGGTGGCATTTTGGTGCGTGATTTTGCTAATCATCGCAAGCACCGGCGCCCCTTACAGTTGGCGTTTAAAAGTCAGGTGATGGCGGCTTATGGCGATCGCCTGAATAGACTCATCCAGGAAGGCCTTGAGGAGTGGCCCACCGATAAGGAATTCTTATTTCAAGACCACATAAAATCGTTATTACTGGACAATGCGGCCACTGTTTTTTTGGGTGCTGAATTAGGCGAAGAATCAAAGAAATTGAATCGGGCCTTTGTCGATTTGATTGGCGGCATAGTGATATTTATGCACAGGCGCATTCCGGGCACGAAGTTTGATCGAGCGATGCGTGGATCTGAGTATCTCAAAGATTGGCTGCATGAGCGCATTGATGAGCGCAGAAGTAGCAGTGCAACCGATATCTTTACCTCGCTGTGTCACTTGGCTGACGATCCGGAGAATGGCATGTCAGCCCAAGATGTTGTTGGGCATACACTGCTTATTTTATTTGCCGCGCATGATACAACTACCAGCACTCTCAGTACTATGATGTCGGTGATGGCTGAACATCCTCAATGGCAGGAAGCAGTCCGTGAGGAAATGTTGGCAGTTGAGGGTGATAGTTTGTCGTTTCAGCAAGTAGCCGATTTGCCTGTCACCGACCGAGTCTTTCGTGAGACGTTGCGCTGCTTTCCCGCTGTCTTTATGATTCCAAGGCGATCTATTCGCGCTTTTGAGTATCAAGGCCATAAAATTCCAGCCAATACTTTGATTCATGTTGGTATCGATCAGATTCATCGTTCAGAAAAATATTGGACCAATCCGAATCAATTTGATCCCGATCGATGGCTACCCGAGCGAGCCGAGAATAAAGGACATCCTTTTCAATGGATACCTTTTGGCGGTGGAGCACATAAATGCCTTGGTTTTAAGTTTGCTGACATGCAGGTTAAAATATTTTTATTCCACTTGTTGCGAAATTATAAGATTGAAGCGAAAAAAGGCAAAAAATTCTCAATTGATTTGCTGCCTATCCCTTTGCCCAGCGATAAGCTGCCAGTGACGATGACGCGACTTCGTTGAGTAGGGTTGTGGTGCTTAGTTGATGTGGAGTGTGATCAATTAAAAATAATTAGGCGTCAACAGCCTTTTGTCGTTATGATTGGGGCCGCACTTATCGAGCTTTGGTGTAAGTGGGGCAGGCTTTTTCGAGCATCTTAGGCCCTTATAGTCACTCACAGGATCCACTCCGCTTGCCGCGATGATA
>Ga0075467_10003014_pt1 | contig 13076 bp, 14 predicted proteins | sample DEB08_DNA_9_FD_75067 | JGI IMG/M metagenome (GOLD analysis project Ga0075467, IMG submission 75067) | Aqueous microbial communities from the Delaware River and Bay under freshwater to marine salinity gradient to study organic matter... | ecosystem: Environmental > Aquatic > Marine > Coastal ...
TATCAGAATTAATAAAACCGCTACCATAATCTAAATCGTCATATTGCTTTGTTATTGCACCATTCGCAGCAACCTCATCTTCAGATTTACCATTCTTAATTTCAGCTTGTACATTAGCTTTAAGAATTTCTAGCATCTTTAAAAAAGATTGATATTCTGCTTTGTTCGACACGTCTCCATGGCCTGGAATAATTTTTGTACCATCATTTATTAACGACAATCCTTTTTTCACAGCATTAATGTAGCCATTAATACCACCTCCAGAATTTACATCTATGTAAGGATAACGTTTTTGAAAATAAGTATCTCCAGTATGTAGTACGTTACTTTGTGTAAAATAGAGTATGGCATCCCCATCAGTATGGGCATGTTCCACATGATGTACATTAACATCTTCACCATTCATGTGTACATTTACACGATCATTAAACGTAATAATTGGCAAGGCATCTTTTGAGCTTTCACCATCTTCTAAACGCTTTCTCACGTTTTCGTGTGCAATAATTTTTACGCCTTGCTTGGTCATGTTCTCATTGCCTCCAGTATGATCGCCATGATAATGCGTGTTTACTAAAAACTGTAACGGTTTATCACTTATCGCTTTTATTGCTTCAATAATTTTAGGCGTAAGTTGTGCAAATTGGTCGTCAATAATAAACACACCATCGTCTCCTGCAGAAATGCCAATATTTCCTCCAGATCCAACAAGCATATAAACATTATCAGATAATTTTGTGGTTTTAATAGTGACTTCTCTGTCTTGCGAAAGCAAAGTTGAGGAACAAAATAAAAGACCTAATGTGAATAGTTGAAGAAATTTCATAGCTGACTTTTTTATATATGACTTTAAAGATAGTAAATATTGCTCATATTTAATTTTAAAAGTATCTTTGCCAGCGCAAAACAGTAGCATTCAAATAACCAATGTCAAGGGTTTCAAACTCAACAATAAAACCGCCTTCTATAATCTCCGACTTTAAGGAAATTACTAAGATGAGATTATCACTAAGCGTGGTATTTTCTTCTATAGCTGGATATCTGTTAGGAGCAGATGAGGTTAATTTTTACACTATTTTATTATTGGCATTTGGCGGTTATTTTATGGTTGGTGCATCTAATGCCTTCAATCAAATAATTGAAAAAGATTTAGACGCTTTAATGGAACGCACTAAAAATAGACCAATTCCAGCAGGAAGAATGTCTGTGAGATCTGCCTTTATTTTAGCATCATTATTTACTGTTTTTGGAATTGTTATTTTATACATTATTAATCCGCAAACTGCGATGTTTGGTGCGATTTCTATTTTTTTATATACAAGTGCTTACACACCATTAAAAACAAAAACTCCGTTAGCTGTATTTGTTGGAGCCATTCCAGGAGCCATTCCATTTATGTTAGGCTGGGTTGCAGCAACCAATGATTTTGGCATAGAACCTGGAACATTGTTTATGTTACAGTTTTTTTGGCAGTTCCCGCATTTTTGGGCAATAGGTTGGTTTTTGCATGATGATTACCAGAAAGCAGGCTTCAATATGTTACCAACTGGAAAACCAGATAAAGCAACTGCTGTTCAAATTATTATGTATACCGTTTGGACAATTTTAGTTTCTATAATTCCAATTTTTGGATTTACTGGAGCATTGCAATTAACAATTGTTGGAGGTGTCGTTGTGTTTTTAATAGGTTTAGTAATGCTGTATTATGCACTTCAACTATTCAAAAAAAGGACTGTAATATCAGCAAGGCAATTAATGCTAGCAAGTGTTATTTATATAACTCTTGTGCAGATAGTTTATGTAGCGGATAAATTTATTAGATAATATGGATTTAACAGAAGGAACAGAAAAAGAAAAGCACGATAGAGCCAAAAAAATGATGCTTTGGTTCGGCATAGTATCACTACTAATGTCTTTTGCAGGCTGGACAAGTGCATTTGTAGTTAGTAGCTCAAGAGAAGATTGGTTGGATGGGTTTAAATTACCTAGTGCATTTACAATAAGTGTTGTGCTAATTATCATTAGTAGTATTACCCTTATTTTGGCAAAACGAGCGTTAAAATCAAACAATCGCTCACAAACTACTTTGTTGCTAGTAGTGACATTTCTTTTAGGAATTGGATTTATTGTAAGCCAATTGTTAGGATTTGACCAAATTATAGCTTTAGGATATAATTTTACAGGACCAACTAGTAATATAACAATGTCTTACATTTATATTATTGCGGCCGTACATATTTTACATGTTGTTGTTGGGCTTATTTGCTTATTGGTAGTAATTTATAATCATTTTAAACAAAAGTATAATTCAGAGAATATGCTAGGATTTGATCTAGCAGTAAACTTTTGGCATTTCGTAGATATACTGTGGTTATACCTGTTTTTATTTTTATTTTTTATGAGCTAATTTTTTTAGATTTAAAAACTCTTGAAAGCGCTTTGAAGGCAACATCGTTTAAACATTTCAAATTTTAATGAATGATGTTTCTTTAGATAAATAAAATGATTATTTTTGTTCAATTTTAAAAACGAAACTTATCTTATGGATAATACAGTTGTAAGTACTGGAACAAACGGAAAAACTTGGGGTGGAGGCAACCAACCTTTAAAAGCTAGCTATGGAAAAATGATGATGTGGTTTTTCATCGTTTCTGATGCATTAACATTTTCTGGTTTTTTAGCAGCCTACGGTTTTTCAAGATTTAAATTTATTGATGCTTGGCCAATTGCCGACGAAGTATTTACACACATTCCTTTTTATCATGAGCCTGCTCCAATGATTTATGTAGCATTCATGACATTTGTGCTTATTATGTCTTCCGTAACAATGGTATTAGCCGTTGATGCTGGACATGAATTAAAAAAGAACAAAGTTATAGTTTACATGTTCTTAACCATTATTGGTGGTTTGATTTTCGTTGGATCCCAAGCGTGGGAATGGGCAACTTTTATAAAAGGTGATTATGGAGCTATTCAAACAAAAGGAGGAAACATTCTTCAATTTGGTGAATATGTTGAAAAAGATGGAGAGCAAGTTTTTAAGCGCGTTGCACTAAGGGATTTTGCTGTTCTTGGAGAACACACTGAAAGAACGAAACACGAACGTAAAAATGGTATTTGGTTTATGAGCGAAGGTTCTTTGCCATCATTTACTGTCGAAGAAGTACTAAATGGTTTAGAAGCTAATTCAGATATTCTCGTAAGAACACAACTTATTAATGAAGACGGAGAGAAAACTGTACTTTCCAGAACAGAATCACTTGAACAAATTAAGGATAATGGTAAGATGGTAGTTGAAGGTGCAAATCTTCACGTGAATGAGTATGGTACACCACTATTTGCTGATTTCTTTTTCTTTATTACTGGATTTCACGGTTTTCACGTATTCTCTGGAGTTGTCATTAACATTATTATTTTCTTTAATGTTATTTTAGGAACTTATGAAAGAAGAAAGAATTATGAAATGGTAGAGAAAGTTGGACTTTACTGGCACTTTGTAGATTTAGTTTGGGTATTCGTATTTACATTCTTCTACCTTGTTTAATAATAGATAATATACATTACAATGGCAGATCACGCACATAAATTAGAAATATTAAGAGGTTTAATTAAGTTTAAATCTAACACACAAAAAATTTGGGGAGTTTTAATTTTATTATCCATTATAACTGGTGTTGAAGTAATTTTAGGAATTTATAAACCTCATGCTTTGATGGCTCCGTTTTTAGGAATGAAAGCTATAAACTGGATATTCATTATCCTCACAATCGTAAAAGCATATTACATTACTTGGGACTTTATGCATATGAGAGATGAAACTAAAGCATTAAGGCGCATGGTAGTTTGGACAACAATATTTTTAATTTGCTACTTGCTATTTATCCTACTGCAAGAAGGAGGCTATGTATTTGATGTGTATGATAGGGAATATATAAAACGAGACTTTTAAAAGGTTAAAATGATAGTAAAAAGACGGTTTTAATAACCGTCTTTTTTATTTTTGTATTATGAAGAAAGCATCATTTAAAAAACGAGTAATTTTAGGAATATTATTTTTACTTCCTGTGATATTTTTGTTGTTTTTGTATCCATCTAATCATAATTACAACACACTAGATGTTGTCGAAAAAAATGTTTTAGAGCTTGATAATTTTTCAAACATTGATGTAAAATTAAAGGGAAATATTACCATTCTCAATTTCGTTGGCTCAGATCCTTTATCAAAATCAACAACAGCTTTAAACTTAAAAGAACTTATATATGATAAATTTTTAGGTTTTAAACGTTTTCAAGTTATTACTATTGCTCCAGAAGTAGGTAAAGAGGAGTTAAAAGTACTGAGAAAACAATTATTAGATTATGATGCCTTAAAATATTGGAGTTTTATTACTGGAACTCCAGATCAAATTCAACAAGTTTTTAATAGCCTAAATTCAAAATCTAATCTAGACACAAATCTTGCTACAGATGAAGTATTTATTATTGATACTTCAATTATGCAGAGAGGACGATTGGACGACAGAACAGATGTGCAAAAAGGTGAGCAATCTGAAGTCTATGGATTGCCATCATATAACTGTATTGAAGTAGCTGAGATAAAGAACAAAATGAGTGAGGATTTAAGAATACTTTTTACAGAATATAGACAAAAAAGAAAAGGAAATTTTGATTCTTCATCTCGAAGAGCACAAGACTTAAAGACAAATGAAAAAGACTAATTATTCTTACGTGGGCATTGCCTTAATTATTTTAGTATTTGGAATTATTTTCGTTCCAAAAATTGTTGATAGAATTACTAGTGGAGATGTTACCAGAGATGAAAGCAGATCTAAAAATGTTGGAACCCAGATTAACGATGAGACTGAGCTTGCATTTTTAATTATTAATGGAACTCCAAAAAAAGTACCTGAGTTTAGTTTTACAGATCAGAATGGAAATGTGATTTCTAATAAGGATTATATTGGTAAAGTTTATTTGGTAGAATTCTTTTTTACAACATGCCCAACCATTTGCCCACGAATGAATAGCAACCTAGTTCAGATACAAAAGAATTTTGATGGTATTGATAACTTCGGAGTAGCATCATTCACAATTAATCCAAAAAATGACACATCAGAAGTACTCAAGGCTTATGCAGAAAAATATGGCATAACTAATCCAAATTGGCATTTAATGACAGGTGATCAAGATGTTATTTATAAGTTAGCTAATGAAGGTTTCAACTTATACACAGCTGAAGATGGTACTGTTGAGGGAGGTTTTGAACATTCTGGTAATTTTGCGCTTATTGATAAAAATGGATTTATAAGATCGCGATTGGATAATTATGGAAACCCTATGATTTTTTATAATGGTATAATTTCAGAAGAAGAACAATATGATGATGAAGGTATGAGGGAAGAAATAAGTTTATTAAAAGAAGATATTGCAAAACTTTTAAAAGAATAATGGGAGTAAAGGACGAAAAAAAGTACAATAAACTAATTCTAGTTTTATCAATTACAATTCCTATAGTAGTAGCTGCTTTATTTGGAATAAAAATACCAAATGTAGAGCCATTAACTTTTTTGCCTCCAATTTACGCATCCATTAATGGGTTAACAGCGATAATTTTGGTTTTAGCTTTTTTGGCTATTAAGAAAAAGAACGTAGTGCTGCATGAAAACTTAATGACAACAGCAATTTTGTGTTCAGTGGTGTTTTTATTAATGTACATTGCCTATCACATGACCAGTGATTCTACTAAATATGGAGGTGAAGGTATCCTTAAATATTTTTACTACTTTATTTTAATTACACATATAATTTTGTCAATCGTTGTTATACCATTTGTATTGATTACTTATGTGAGAGCTATAACTCAAAATTTCGAAAAGCATAAAAAAATTGCTCGTATTACGTTTCCTCTGTGGCTTTATGTTGCAGTAACAGGTGTTTTAGTATTTATAATGATTTCTCCATACTATTGAACCTTTCTAAAAAACATATCGTCTTATTATTAGTGATGCTAATTTCATTTAGTCTAACTGATGCACAATGTGCCATGTGTCGCGCAGTTTTAGAAAGCGAAGAAGGTCAAAGTACAGCCGAAGGTGTTAATAATGGTATAGTTTACCTAATGGTTATTCCTTATGTTTTAATTGGTGGCTTGGCTTATTACATTTATCGAAAATTAAGCGTCAAGTAGCATTTTAACATATAATTAAACATTACGATGTAACAATTTTAGACCTTTGCAGTCTAATCGTTATAGCATTGAGCTAAAAAAAACACTAACTATGTTAAAAATCAACCAACTTCATAAATCCTATCCAATAGGAGACTCTAGCTTACATGTACTTAAAGGTATTGATCTTTCTGTTGATGCTGGAGAAATGGTTGCTATAATGGGATCTTCAGGATCCGGAAAATCAACACTTTTAAATATTATTGGAATGCTTGATGAAGCAGATTCTGGTGATTATATTTTAGATGGTGTTCCAATTAAAAATTTAACTGAAAAGAAAGCTGCCGTTTATAGAAATAAATTTTTAGGGTTTATCTTTCAATCTTTCAATCTTATAAATTATAAAAATGCACTTGAAAACGTTGCATTACCATTATATTATCAAGGATTAAAACGAAAAGAACGCCAAGAAAAAGGAAAATTTCACTTGCAAAAAGTTGGTCTTTTAGATTGGGCACATCATTTACCAAGTGAGTTATCAGGTGGTCAAAAACAACGTGTCGCCATTGCAAGAGCTTTAGCAGCAAATCCGAAATTATTATTGGCCGATGAGCCAACAGGAGCTTTAGATACTACAACTTCCTATGAGATTATGGAGTTTCTTCAACAATTAAATGATGAAGGGAAAACCATATTAATAGTTACACACGAAGAGGATATTGCAGCAATGTGTAAACGTGTAGTTAGATTACGTGACGGTGTTATTGAGGAAGATAAAAAAGTAAACCAAGTAAGAGCCGGACAACATGTTTGATATAGATCTTTGGCGCGAAATATTTCAGAGTATTAATAAAAACAGAGTAAGAACCTTATTGTCTGGGTTTACGGTGTTATTTGCAATCATGCTTTTTGCAATCCTTTTTGGTATTGCAAATGGACTGCAAAACACATTTACTGAGGCTTTTGGTGATGATGCTACAAATGCTATATATATTAATTCTGGAACCACTACAAAAGCTTCAAGTGGGCTTCAAGCAGGGCGACGTATACAATTTGATAATGAAACATTTAATTTCATAAAAGATGAAAGTGGTAATAAGTTAGAGTTTATCACTGCAAGAATTTATAGAAACGTTACTGCAACATTTAGAAATGAAACTAGCAGTTATTCTGTGAGAGCTGTACATCCAGATCATCAATTTTTGGAAAAAACATTAATGGATGAAGGACGCTATATTAATCAACGCGATGTTGACGAAAAAACAAAAGTAATAGTCATTGGAAGCAAGGTAGAAGAAGATTTATTTTTAACAACTACTGCGCTTGGGAAATATCTTAATTTAGGTGGCATTCAATATAAGATAGTCGGTATATTTTCAGATGAAGGGAATGACAATGAAGAGCGTATTATTTATATGCCAGTTTCAACTGCTCAGCAAGTTTATGGTAATAATGATTATGTAGACCAAATTAATATGACCTATAATCCGGAATTAAATTTTGATCAAGCAATAGCTTTCAGTAATTCGTTAACTAAACAACTTAAAACACTTTTTTCTGTAGCCGCATCAGATCAACGAGCTATTAGAGTAAGAAATAGAGCTGCAGAATCTCAAAGCGTAAATGCGCTAACGACAGGATTAGGAATTATAATATTAGTAATTGGTTTTGGGACGTTAATTGCTGGTGTAGTTGGTATTAGTAACATTATGATATTCATTGTAAAAGAACGTACTAAAGAAATTGGTATTCGTAAAGCTTTAGGAGCATCTCCTAGATCTATTGTTTCTATTATTTTATTAGAGTCAATTTTTATAACCATTATTGCAGGTTTTTTAGGACTAGTTGTCGGTATGACCATTTTAGAATTTGCCGGACCAATGTTAGAGCAATATTTTATAAAAGATCCAGCAGTTAGTACAACTCATATTGTTGCTGCAACTATAACACTCATTGTATCTGGAGCAATAGCTGGTTATTTACCAGCAAAAAAAGCATCACAAATTAAACCAATTGTAGCACTTAGAAACGATTAATAATGATAAAATTTTTATTCGATAGAGATACTTGGCAAGAGGTTTACGATAGTTTAACCAAAAACAAATTGCGTTCCATTTTAACGATGGTAGGTGTTTGGTGGGGAATTTTATTACTCATAGGATTGTTAGGTGCAGCTCGGGGTTTAGAAAACTCATTTAATAGACTTTTTGGTGATTTTGCAACCAATAGTGTTTTTGTTATTGGAGGTACTACAAGTATACCCTTTAAAGGGTTTCAAGAAGGAAAACGTGTTAGATTAACTTTATCTGATACCAAAAAAATTGCGGAGAATGTTGAAGGTATCGAATTTGTAGTTCCAAGAAACACTAATCAAGCACTGGTTGTTAGAAAATTCTTATCGGGAAATTTTAGTATTTCAGGTGATTTACCTTTGTTAGATAAGGTTCAGAAAAAGAAATTAATAAATGGACGATTTATTAATCAAACCGATATTGATGAAAACAGAAAAGTCACTGTTATTTCAGAGGATATTTATAAGCAACTTTTTGAAAAAGATGAAGAAGCCATTGGTGAACTAGTAAAAATAAACAACATTAACTTCAAAGTCGTAGGAGTTTTTGATGTTGGAGATGTGAATATGGGTCCAAGTGAAGATATGCATATTCCATTTTCAACATTTCAACAAATATATAATCAAGGTGAGAATATAGGTTGGATGATGATTACTGGAAAGCCAGAATATGATATTGTTCAAATTGAAAAAGATGCGCAGTTATTATTAAAAAATATACATAGAATTCATCCTGAAGATAATCGTGCTCTAAGAGGATTTAATTTAGGGAAAGAATTCGCAAAAGTCACAGGCTTTTTAACAGGTATGCAATTTTTAACATGGTTTGTAGGAATTGCTACTTTAATTGCAGGTGTATTTGCAATTGGAAATATCTTGTTAATTGCTGTAAAAGAGCGAACTAAAGAAATTGGAGTAAGACGAGCATTAGGAGCTACACCATTTGAAATTAAAAGACAAATTGTAGTAGAGGCAGTTTTTATCACTTTAGTCGCAGGTTTATTTGGAATTTTATCAGGTGGCTGGATTTTAATTTGGCTTGATTCAGCATTCGGTCAAGGTCCTGAAGCTACATTAGTCAATGCTTCTGTATCCATAAGTGTTGTCTTTTTAGCATTATTAATATTAGTAACATTAGGAACACTTATAGGATTAATACCAGCATTTAAAGCAACAAGTATTAAGCCAATAGAAGCATTAAGAGAAGAATAAGAAATTAATCAATTATAAAATGAAGAAACCAGTAAAGATTATTTTAGTGATAGTATTTTTATTACTATTAGTTTGGGTATTAGCATACTTTAAAAAGGCAAATGCAGCAACCGTTGAAGATTTCAAGGTGGCAGAACCTTTTTATACGTCTATAATGACAAAAACTGTTGCCACAGGGAAGTTAAATCCAGAAGAAGAAATTGAGCTTAAACCTCAAGTTTCTGGAATAGTTGACCAAATCATGGTTGAAGAAGGTGATATTGTTAAAAAAGGAGACCTTATAGCAAAAATTAGAGTTGTACCTAACGAGCAAAGTCTGGTAAGCGCTAATAGTAGAATAAATACGGCAAGATTAAATTTTGATAATGCAAACACCTTATACAATAGAAATAAACTGCTTTTTGAAAAAGGCGTTATTTCAAAACAAGATTTTGAAAATAGTGAGCTATCAATGAATCAAGCTAAAGAATCATTAGGGCAAGCTCAAAATGATTACCAAATTATAAAGAAAGGGTCATTGTCAAGTGGTTCAGGTGCTAACACAAATATTGTGGCACAAATTCCTGGAACTATTTTATCTATTCCAGTAAGAGAAGGAGATCAGGTTATCGAAAGTAACAACTTTAATGCAGGAACTTCTATTGCTACAGTTGCAGATATGAGTAAAATGATTTTTGAAGGTCAAGTAGATGAGGCTGAGGTTGGTAAACTTAAAGAAGGAATAGACATTAAGGTTGTTTTAGGGGCTATTAATGAGAAAGAATTTCCAGCAAAATTAACATTCGTAGCACCTAAAGGAATAGAAGTAAATGGTGCTGTTCAATTCACAATTAAAGCAGACGTTACAGTTGAACAATCAACTAACATTAGAGCTGGTTACAGTGCTAATGCAGAAATTGAACTAGAAAGTAAAGAAAATACGTTCTGTATCAAAGAGTCATTATTACAATTTAATAGAATTACTGAAAAACCTTTTGTTGAAATTCAAAAAGAAGATGGTACGTTCGAGAAAGTAGACGTGGAACTTGGACTGTCTGATGGTATTAACGTAGAAATTTTAGAAGGCGTTAAAGAAGGAGATAAAATAAAAGTTTGGAATAAAGCGTCAAAAGATAATAATGAAGACAGCAACAATGGTGGTAGAAGAAATAATTAATAAAAGCAATATGAAATTTAAAATAGTAGCGATTGCATTATTAATTAGCGTCGCAGGATTTGCTCAAAATAAAAAGTGGACTTTACAAGAATGTGTTACATATGCTTTAGAGAACAATATTACAGTTAAGCAAGCTCAGAATAATTTATTGTCTAATGATGAGGATGTTATAGCCTCTAAAGGTAATTTTTTACCTTCTGTAAGTGCAAATATGGGTCACAGATTAACATTAGGTAATGCTGAGCTATTCACAGGGCAGTTTGTTGATAGAACATCAAACAGCTCAAACATTGGAATAAATGTTAACCAAACTGTTTTTAATGGTTTCAGAAATACTTATTTATTTAAGCAAGCTCAAATAAACAAAGAAGCCAACGAGCTTGAGTTAAATAGAATTAAAGACAATATTTCGCTTAGCGTTGCTAATTTTTATTTAAATGTTTTATTTAATAAAGAAAACTTAGAAACTGCAAAATCACAATTTGAGTTTTCTCAGAAGCAACTAAAACAAGTCCAGCAACTGGTAGATGCTGGTGTACAACCACAAGCAAATGTTTACGATGTTGAAGCTACTTTAGCTAATGATGAACAAAGTGTTACCATTGCTGAAAATAATTACAGATTATCATTGTTGTCTTTATCTCAAGCCTTGCAATTGCCTTTTGAAGGGTTTGCTGTCGAGATTATTGAAATAGATGATCCGGCTGCTGAATTGATGTACGCTGATGTTAAGCCAGTTTTAAATTATGCTTTAGAAAATAGAAATGAAATTAAGCTTGCTGAGAAAAACATTGAAGGTGCTGAATTAAGCACCAAGCTTTCAGAAAGCGGTTACTTACCAACTGTTACAGCTGGTTACGGTATTGGCTCTAATGCTTTCTTTACAAATTTAAGTACTAGCGAAGCACCATTTTTAGAACAATTAAACGATCAAAAATCACATAGTTTTAGTGTCAATGTGAGTATTCCAATATTTTCACGATTTCAAAATAAAACAAATGTTGCAAAATCAAAAATAAACGAGGAACGTAATAAACTAAATTTAGAACAAGCCAAGTTAGATATTGAGTCAAACGTGCAACGTGCTTTTACTGATGCTCAAGCAGCTTTAAAATCATATCAATCAGCAAAAAAATCGTTAACAGCTCAAGAACTTGCTTTTCAAAACTCACAAGAACGTTATAATATTGGAGTAATGAATGCTTTTGATTTAGAGCAAACACGTATCAGACTAATAAACGCTCAAGCTGGTTTAATAAATGCCAAGTACGATTTTGTATTTAAAACTAAAGTACTAGATTTCTATATTGGTAAATCAGTAACAATAGATTAAACGTGGCATATATTTTAAATATAGAAACCGCAACAACAAACTGCTCAGTCTCTCTTTCTTTTGAAGGAGAGACTTTGGTTTTAAAGGAAGATAATAATAACAATTATTCCCATGCCGAACGTTTGCATGTTTATATTGATGAGGTCTTGTCTGAAGCCAAAATAAGTCCATCTCAATTAGATGCGATTGCTGTGAGTAAAGGTCCTGGTTCTTATACAGGCTTACGTATTGGAGTGTCCGCAGCTAAAGGTTTATGTTATGCACTCAATAAACCCTTAATCTCTATTTCCACTCTTGAAGCACTAGCACATCAAGTTAAAATAAATGAAGGAATTATTGTCCCAATGTTAGATGCGAGGCGTTTAGAGGTGTATTCGGCAATTTTTGACGCTAGTTATAATCAAATAAGAGAAACTCAAGCACAAGTGTTAGATGAAGCGTCTTTTAGGGGTTTTTTAAATAATACTAAAGTAACTTTTATTGGAAATGGTGTTGCAAAGACTAAAGAACTCATCACTCATAACAATGCAATATTTATAGATGATAAATTACCTTCTGCAAATGAGATGAGCCAATTATCCTACAATAAGTACAAAAAAAACGACATCGAAGATGTCGCTTATTTTGAACCTTATTATTTAAAAGATTTTGTAGCTCTAAAGCCCAAAACTAAGTCTTAACCTTGTTTTTTTATTTCAACTTGATGTGGATAAGGAATTTCAATGCCTGCAGCATCAAGAGCTTCTTTAGTTTGTTCAGTTACACCAAAATAAACAGCCCAATAATCTTCGGCTTTACACCAAGGCCTCACAGCAAAGTTTATAGAACTATCTGCCAATGCCGAAACGTTCACAGTTGGTGCTGGATCACTTAGCACCAAAGGATGTGACGTAATAACGTCCAAAAACACTTCTTTTGTTTTTTTGATGTCAGAATCATAACCAACACCAAAGGTTAAATCAACACGACGTGTACCTTCAGTAGTGTAATTCACAATAGTTCCATTAGATAAAGCACCATTCGGCATGATAATTTCTTTATTGGAAAGTCCTGTAAGCTTAGTCGTAAAAATTTCAATTTGTTTAACCACACCAATTTGGCCCTGAGCTTCAATAAGATCGCCAATTTTGATAGGCTTAAA
>Ga0075467_10003016_pt1 | contig 13068 bp, 11 predicted proteins | sample DEB08_DNA_9_FD_75067 | JGI IMG/M metagenome (GOLD analysis project Ga0075467, IMG submission 75067) | Aqueous microbial communities from the Delaware River and Bay under freshwater to marine salinity gradient to study organic matter... | ecosystem: Environmental > Aquatic > Marine > Coastal ...
CGCGCAGCTTGGAAACTGAATTCACAGATAGGGCTCAGCACTGCCGTAAGAGTTATCAAGCGGCCGTGACCGCTTCGAAATGACGAACGGCAGGAGCCGTTCGGCAAGGTTCTTAGATGTCGATCCGCTCGGAAATGCTCAGCGCGTCTTCGAGCTCGACCCCCAGATATCTGACGGTGCTATCAACCTTTGTGTGTCCAAGCAAAAGCTGGACCGCACGCAGGTTGCCTGTCTTGCGGTAGATTTCCGCCACCTTTGTTCGGCGCATGGAATGGGTGCCATAGCCACTGGGTTCTAATCCGATGGAAACAATCCAATCACGAACCAAACGTCCATACTGGCGTGTTGATATGTGCGGCCGATCATGAAATCGGCTCGGAAACAAGAACTGGCATCCGATCATTTCCGGAGACTTGATCCAGTTGGTCACAGTTTCACGCGTGTTTTCAGCCAGTTCAAACTGTACAGGCTTGTCCGTTTTACTTTGAACGACGGACACTCTTTCACGAATTCTGTCGTCGCTGAGAAGGTCAATGACCTTCAGTGACACCAAGTCGCATCCGCGTAACTTGCTATCTATTGCGACATTGAACAATGCGAGATCGCGGAGATTACCCGCTAGTTCGAGGCGAATTCGGATGGCCCAGACCTGTTTGGGTAGAAGCGGGCGTTTTTGCCCAATGGGGCGACCCTTATTCCAGGCTCTTCGTTTTGGGGTAACAGCGGGAAGTTGAACTCTTGGCATGATTTGCCCTCCATCCAACCCTCCTGCCCAAACATCAACACAGCGCTGACGACGTATTATAACCAAAAAACCAACGACGGCTTCGCCGCTGGCGCGTCATCAAGTGTTTCTGCGAAAGCAAAAGGCGGTTCGGAGCCCACTTTGCAGGATGCTGCACACTGCACGAAGGTCGGCTTTCCAAAATTCAGCTTTGACTTGGGGCACTCTAACGCGCAACCCAACCGGACGAAGACGATGTTGCAAACAACGATGCGTGAAATCTAAAGGTTGTCCGCACTAAAGGTACGTTTCGTAATCCGAAACTAACAAATGCATAGGAGCTTCATCTTCTTCGACATTAGCAAATCTCCCGATCTCCGATTCGAACTCGTTGTCGTGATGGTCATCATTTACCGTTGATACTTCACCGATCAATACGTCGCCATTTTCACCCCAGAAGGCATGCCAAACCCCAGGCAACAGTGTAACGCTTTCGCCGGGATCAAGCTTGAGCAACGCACCTGCGGCCAGTTTCTTGAGCCGTCCATCCACGGGCACTTCTACATCAGAGTTTCGATCTATTCCGCCGTCCTTCGCGCTGGCAAACAGCTGCAGAACCAACTTACCGCCGCCCCGGTTGATGATGTCTTCCGCCTTCAAAAAATGTTTGTGCATCGGTGATATTTGGCGATGCCTACTTATCATTATTTTTTCGGCATACAGCATGCCGATGCCTCGTTTCAGGTCGGTTATCAAGCCGTTGCGCACAGTAAACAGACACAACCCCAACGCATCGAATTTCCCTTGTCCATAATCCGTGACGTCCCAGCCCAAGCCACGTGCCTTGATCATTTGATGATCACTCCTCTTAAGAGCATCAGGCGGCTGATAGGCAAAGGGCGGCAGAATGTAGCCAAATGATCGGATGAATGCGTCGCCCTCCGCCAATATGGAATTGATTTGAGATCGCTTCACTGACTTTTCCTCCATTTTATTTGGGTCGCATCTGTCAGCGGCGAATAAGTTGTATCACGTCGAGGTTTGCGGCAAGTGCGGCGTGAACGCCTTCGTCAGAGTCTTCGAAAACCAGTGTCTCCGCCACAGTAAATCCCAAATGGTTTGTTGCAGTCAAAAAAATGTCGGGTGCCGGTTTTGGTGAAAGACTATCAGAAATGCTCACAATCCGATCAAAACAGTCGATCAAACCGATTGCCTGCAAAGAAGCGCTTGCGATCGAAGCCTCAGCGTTGGTTCCAACAGCCATCGGGAATGATGGCCCCAGTTCTTTGACCAACTTAGCCGTTTCCAAAATAGGAGAGACATCTTCTGCACTCAAAATGAAGGCAGCAATGCTGTTTTCTATCGCCTGAGCGACATCCAACCGGACCCCAGCTTCTTTGGCAAAGGCTCTTAAGATCGAAACCCGATCAAGACCGGTCCGGGCAAGATACCAGTCACGATCCATGTGGTGGCCCTGGGATTGCACAGCATGTTGAAAGGATTGGAAATGCGCTTCGCTGCTGTTCACCAACGTGCCATCACAATCAAAAATAGCGGCGCGGTAGCCACCGGTTACAATATCGGAATGCCATTTGTCCGGCGCGACCGGCCGCTGTGTGCCATTTGCATAAAAAATGCTATCCATGTCTCGATCCTAGACCGCTACTAACCGGGCGAGTTTGGGGTCAAACTGGAGAGACACTGCATCGCCTTGTTTGAATGGTAGTTCTGTAATGCCGCTAATCACAAAGAGTGACCCGATGGCGCTTTCGATCGTGTATTGGATCTCTTTGCCAAGGTATGCGGCGTAGCTGACCTCGCCTTTGATTCCGGGTTGCCCTGCCTGCGCTAGTTTCAAGTTGTGCGGGCGTAGCACCATTTTGGCAGGCCCAATTTGCAATCCGCCGTCCATCACTTGATACGTAAGGTCGTCCATGCGCACTTTTGCTTCACCACCATCTAAGCTTTCAATTTGGCAATCAGCCAGATTTGCATCGCCAATGAAGTCAGCGATAAATGCCGATTTCGGAGCCTCGTAGAGGTCGCTCGGAGAACCCTCTTGCGCGATCTCTGCGTTTTTCATGACGATGATCCGATCAGACACGGCCATCGCCTCTTCTTGATCGTGGGTCACATATACCGCTGTGAGGCCGAGACGTTGTTGGATCTGGCGGATTTCTTCGCGCACATGGCGGCGCAACTTTGCATCTAGGTTTGAGAGTGGTTCATCAAGCAGCAACACTTCCGGTTCCAAAACGATCGCTCGCGCAACTGCCACCCGTTGTTGTTGTCCACCTGACAATTCACTCGGCAGCCGGTCACCGAAACCAGACAGCCCGACCAACTCCAGCCCGTGATCTGCTTGCTCAGCGGCCTCCGCTTTGGGAACGGATTTTACAGTCAATCCATACGCCACGTTTTGACTGACGGTCATGTGTGGGAACAATGCGTATGACTGAAAGACCATCGAGACTTTTCGATAGGTCGCCGTTAAGTGGGTCACGTCTTGGCCACCAATGTGGATGCTGCCGGACGTGGCCATCTCTAGCCCAGCGATCAAACGTAACGTTGTGGTCTTACCACAACCACTTGGGCCCAGAAGGGTTACAAGTTTGCCGGGGTCGATTATCAGATCGAGACTTTTGAGTGCCGTAACTGCGCCAAATTTTTTGACGACGCTATCAAAACGTACAGAACCAGGGGTTGATATTGTCATGGGTTTCTCCGGGATTTGGCCTGGTTTCAAGCCGCTGTTTGGACGCGGTCATTGCGGCGAAGCCGCCTTGATCCGATCAAGAGTTGAAGGAAAAGAATGACCGCCAGCATGGTGATGATCAGGACCGCAGAATAGGCAATCGCCAACCCAAATTCGCCGTTCTCAACCCGGCCGACAATAAACGATGTCGCCATGTTGTGTTTGGCGCTAACCAAGAAGATCACGGCACTGACAGAGGTGATGGCGCGCACAAAACTATATGTGAGTGCGGCCAGAATAGCCGGGCCCATAAGCGGCAGGATAACCCGGCGCACGGTTGTAAAGCTGTTTGCGCCCAACGTGATCGACGCCTCATCCAGACTTTTATCAAGCTGTGACATGGCTGCGATCCCGCCGCGAACACCCACGGGCATGTTACGAAACACGAAGACGATGATCAAAATAATGCTTGTTCCCGTAAGCTCGATGGGGGGAAAGTTGAAAGCCATGATGTAGCTGACGCCAATCACTGTCCCGGGGATCGCAAAGCTGAGCATGGTTGAGAACTCAAACGCATCTTTGCCCACAAACTTTTGTCGTACCAAAAGATATGCGGTTGAAAGCCCCACCAACGCTGTAAGTGGTGCTGCAATGGACGAAATCGTAAGTGTGGTAAAATAGCTGTCCCACGCCACGCCAGACAAGCGTCCGGTTGAAAAATCGATGCCAAACGCCCGGATGTAATGCGCAAACGTAAAACTATGGTCATATCCCCAAAGTTTTACAAAACTCCCGAAGACAATCATGCAGTAGACGACTGCGGTCAGTGCGGCCCACGGAAGCGCTGTTGCATAACACAGCCCACTCACAAGGGGGCTAAGCGCGGCATTCTGACCGGAATCGCCTTTGCCGGTAATCGTAGCGTAAGATTTCTTGCCCAGCCAGACGCGTTGCAAAAGGAACGCAGAGAGCGTGAGTGTCAGAAGAGCAATCGCCAAGATAGCGGCCTTTGCAGGGTCCGCAACGGCACCAACGATGGCAAAGTAGATGTCTGTGGATAGGACGGAATAACCGCTCCCCAAAACCAGTGGGTTCCCAAAGTCTGCAAGACTTTCAATGAAGCCAAGCAAAAACGCATTGGCAAGGCCCGGTCGCATCAGCGGCAATGACACATAGCGAAATGTTTGCCAGCGATCGGCATCCAGTGTCTGGGATGCTTCTTCCATCGATGGACTAACGCCTTGAACAACCCCGATCAAAACCAAAAATGCAATTGGCGTGAACGATAACAGTTGCGCAAAGTAAACGCCCCAGAAACCATAAAGCCATCTGGTCTTTTCCATACCAAACAAGTCAGCTGCAAAACCAGTGACCGTGCCATTTCGGCCAAACAGCAAGATCAGCGCCAGACCAATCACAAAAGGTGGCGTGATGATGGGTATGACGGTAAGGACGCGCAGAAGTTTCTTGGCCCGGAAATCTGTGCGAGTGAAAATCAACGCAAAGGAGAGGCCAAGCAGCGTGGTGCCCAAACCCGTCAACACAGCCAAGAACAGCGAATTGATAGCAACGCCACATGACCGATCTGAGACAATGCAGCGCAAGCCCCAAATGTCGCTGCTGAAAAACCTCGGAAAAAAGCTCGTAAAGCTATAGCCGCCGTCCACTTCAAAGGCGCGGACCAGAATGTGCATCACTGGGAAAAATACAAAGACAGCGACAAGTGCGATAATCAGCCCGATTGTGCTGACAACAAAGGCATCACCCCGCCCTTTGCCGGTTTGTGACATCGACACCGTGAAGCCAAACAACAGTGAGACAATACATATTGCGGCCCCCAACCCCATTCCGGGTTGGCCTGCGGTTATCGCTTCGCCTGCCAGAACGGTTTCAAAGATGCGTGGACCCGCGCGAACGATTGCTAGTCCCTGAAGGGCCGCCCAGACAAGCCCAAGACCGGCAGCAACCATGGTAATCTTCGCACGCTGCACTGGATTGCTAACAATAAGCTGTGCGATCAAAACTGCAATCAATGCCAGTCCGACAGGCGCAAGCCACCATTGGCCAGACAGGATTGCGCTCCACAAACCACTCGCTGGGGTGCCGTCGTTGGTCCATTCAAGTGAGAAAATACCAGTGTCGGTCATGTGCCAAGGCAAAAAGGCAAAGCCGACCAGCCCAGTGACGAGCCAGAACAGAACCGTTCGTTTCATATCAAGTCCAGTGAATTTAGAGAGAGGGTGCCCCTGCAATCAAGGACACCCGCTAGCCGACCTCACAACGAGAGGTGACGTCGACCGGGAGGTTATTGTGCCGGATCACCCACATCAGAGTCCCAACGAGCCAACAGCCGCGCGCGTGTCTCGCTTGAGCCATAGGTCGCGAAATCATAGTCAATCAGCTTGATTGACGCGAGATCTGGCGATTCAGGCGCAACTTCTGCATTGGAGTTTGACGGAACTTGGAACGATCCAGTTTCCGGTGCGCGTGATTGAATATCCGCACGCAATGCGAACTCGACCCAAGCTTTGGCACCATCGAGGTTTCGCGCGCCTTCAATAATGCTGACAGCGCCGACTTCATAACCAGTGCCTTCACAAGGCGCTACCGCGACCAGTGGGAAACCTTGCGACGCCAAGTTGACCATGTCGTGCATGAAGCCAATCGACACACCAGTTTCGCCACGCGCGGCAGCCTTTGAAGGGGCTGAGCCGGACTTTGTGTAAGAGTTCACGTTTTTGCCTATGACCGCCAGCTTGGCGAAAGCTTCGTCTTCACCAAAGAGCTGAACGAATGTTGCAAGCTCAGTATAAGCCGTTCCGGAACTGTTCGGGTTCGCAACCTGGATTTCACCAACAAAGCGCGGGTCTTCTAGATCAGCCCAACATGCAGGTGGCGCGATACCCTTTTCAGCCAAGATTTCTGAGTTGTAGGCCATTGCCAGAGCACCCGCATAGATGCCAACCGTCTTGCCGCCGGAAATTGTGGACATGTTCTGCGCCCAGCCAAGTAGATCGGATGTATCAACACCAGACACTTGGGTCAGCCCTTCCTCAGCAGCGATGAGATGCGGATCACCAGTGCCGCCCCACCAAACGTCAATCTTTGAGTTTCCGGCTTCTGCGCGCACTTGCGCCAGCGTTTCACCCGTGGACTTACGGACCATCAGGACATCGGTATCGGGGTTTTCTGCTTCAAAAGCCGCGACCATAAGATCGCACCAATCTTGTTCGGCGCTGCACACGACGCTCAACTCATCCGCCGCAGCGGCAGTAGCACCGACCATAGTCATTACGGCCAGTGAGACCAATCCAAGTTTATTCATGTCTTCCTCCCAGAAATATGTGGCACCGTTTCGAACAATCGCCCGATCGGCATCCTCAGAGTAGTTGGCTCTGGAAGAAACCGGCACAGAGCACGCATTAACAATGCTACAGAAACTGACCTTTCCGGTTAACAGAATTACAAAATTCGGCCTGATTGTAATATTTGAAACGAAATAGGCTGAGACGGACACTCTGATTGGCGGTAGTTTGACTTCAAGCCAGTTGAAAGTTCGAGGATGAAGCGTTCAAAAATAGGGATCGTAGACGACGAGGCTGGGGTGCGAGATGCACTCATTGCTTTGCTGTCCGACAACGAATTTGACCCGGTTCCGATGGAAAGCAGTGCAGACTTTGCGATTGTTCGAAAATCCGTCGACCTTGATCTTGTACTTATTGATCTACAACTAAATGGCGAAAGCGGGCTCGAATTGGCAATGGAAATACGCCGAACGGGAGACCTGCCAATTGTCATGCTCACTGGGCGCGGTGACGAAACAGATAAGATCGTGGGCCTCGAGGTGGGCGCAGATGACTACATGCTTAAGCCGTTCAATCCGCGCGAGTTGATAGCACGCATTCGCGCCGTTCTTCGTAGATATGGCAAAGGGTCTATGGAGCTACCTCAAACCCGTGGGTCCGATGAATTCATCGCCCTAGGCAGGCTTCAAGTTGATCGCGAGAACAAGATTGTGAGGGCTCATAACGGTGATGAGATCTCGCTGACCAACGCCGAATACCGTTTGTTAGATTTCTTCTTGGATCGCCCCAATGAAGTGATCCCTCGGGTTGTTCTACTGGCTGAGATAGGCAGCGATTTAACCCGATACATGGACCGGACTATCGATGTCCTGATCTTGCGTTTGCGGCGCAAGATTGAAGAAAACCCCTCAAAACCGGTCCATCTGCAAACAAGACGTGGCCAAGGCTATATTTTTGTGACGAGCCCGGCGGCTGTAGGCGTTTGAGGGTCCTCGGGTTGCGCACTGTCCGGAGCCGACTTTGGGCAGCACTAGCGCTTTTGTCCTTGGCGGTTCTGGCTGCGAGCGCTGTGACTTGGCTCGCGCTGCAACGGGTGGATGCTCGTTTGCAGGAATTACATCAAGAAACGCTTAGACAAGTTGCCCAAGCGTTGGATTTATCCAAAAGATCGGCTGATCTGGCAACCTCCGCCCCATATCTTCTTAATCAACGCTCGAATTTTCTGATTGAGCAGGAAGGTGCAAAGCTGTTGACCGTCTTGGATCGGGTCCGGGCCGACTGGCCCCAGACGCGTTTTGGAGAGAGGGCAATCGAAGAAGAATCCGTTTCAGACATTCTCGATAGTATGGCCGCTGGCGTAACTGATCTGGTTGTGGCGTCAGGCCTCCTGGACGGCCTACAGGCACAGATACGCGCAAGGACATCAACGCTCGGCCAGCTGCGAAATACAGTATCCAAGGAAATTGCATCTTCTGAAATGGACGACGCAACGCGGCTTATTTGGTGGTCCCTCCAAAGCATGAACGCAGATGCATTGAATGCAGCTTATGCCAGCAACCTCATTGGTGTTGGCGAAGAGCAGCGTCAATATTTAAGTCAACGGCAGGCACTTTTGGCTAATAAGATGACAGAAGGTCAGAACGCATTTTTGTTAAGCCTTGAGAAGAGTGTTTGGGGCAATATCGGCGTTTTTGAACTTCGCCGTCTTGAACTCTCCAGCAATCTTGACGCACAGAATGCCTTGTTTCGCATTCGGCATGATGCGAACCGGGTTAATAACCTCGCAAGCAATTACGCCGAGCTGGCAGAAGAATTTTTGGCGCGGGAACGTGATGCATCATCAAGCACGATACGTGTCACCAGAATTTCAGTAACGGCGATCAGCGCCATAAGCCTTGTACTGGCTCTCACCTCTGCCGTTTATGTTTCGCGTTACGTGACGTTCAACATTTCACGAGTGTCAGCGGCAATGGTTCGCTTGGCTAACGGAGATCGGGCCAGCGTTTTGCCGCGGAGGCTTGGCGGCAAAGATGAGATCGGGGACCTGTTTCGATCCTTTCGTAGCTTCCGGGCGAATGCACTACGATTAGATCGATCAAACCGGCAGTTGGATCAACGCAACGCATTGTTTGAAAAGGTCTTCATCAATATCTCAGATGGGATTGCAATCACCGACCCGACTGGCCGCGTAACTGCTAGCAATCCAGCATTCTCCAACATATTGCGCCTGGTCGAAGACACACCTGAACCAAAGTCTCTAGTGAGTTGGCTCCAGCAAAGTCGCTTTGCCGACTCTGCGCTTCAAAACGACTTAAAGCCAGATCACCGTGGTTTTTGCGACTTGGTGTCTTCAGAGGGTCAGGTTCTGGAAATCCGTGCAAGCAAGCTGCCAGATGATGGCCGGGTGTGGTTATTGGCAGACGTTACAGAACGACGGAAGATGTCTGATCGGCTGCAGCAAATTGATCGCATTGAAACGCTTGGGAAGGTCGCAGGGGACACAGCTCACGATTTTGCCAACATCCTGTCGACCATTCGTACGCATGCCCACCTTATGAAAAACCAAGACGACAACGACGTACAGGAAAGTTTAGATGCGATTGGAAATGCGGTTGATTTCGGATCATCTTTGACAGATCGGCTACTAGCGTTCGCACGTAAACAAAGTCTGACACCAGAACGTGTAGATCTGAATGCGCTGATCGAAGGGATGACTGATCTTGTTGAAATCAGCCTTAAGCCTGATGTCGAACTACAGGTTTCCCTTCCATCAACCCCGCTCCATGTGGTGGTTGATCCAGGACAGTTGGAATCTGCTTTGTTCAACCTACTTCTGAATGCCAACAGCGCTGTTGAGGAAGCTGGTAAGATCAAAGTCAGCTTAGAATACAGCGATCAAACACATGCGCGCATTCTGATCCAAGACGACGGTCAAGGCATGCCAGACGACGTGTTGGCCCGCGCGATCGAACCCTTCTACACTACGCGTGGCGACGACGGCGGCACTGGCCTCGGGCTTTCAATCGTCTATGGGTTCATCCGCCAAACTGGTGGGCACCTGAACATTGAAAGTGCTATCGGGAGCGGTACCCAGATCGAGATTCTATTACCCATTGCTGAAGCTGAAACAATGGCTGAGGAAGCTTTAGTTTCTAAGACGGCCCTGCTTGTTGAGGATGACACCAGAACGCGCAATGCCGTAAAACAACATCTTGAGCGGCTAGGGTTTGACGTTACAGCGAGCGCAACAGGACCCGACGCCCTCTCTTTACTTCGCACCAATCAGTTTCATTTGTTGCTCAGCGATCTCGATCTGGGAAGTAATATTGACGGACTGGTCTTAATTGAAACAGCACGACGCTCCTCGCCAAACACAAAAACCATTATGATGTCGGGCAAATCCTCGGGCGTGCAAACAGTACCAAGAAACACGAGCTTCATCGATAAACCGGTCACATTGGACAACCTTTCCGAGGCACTCGTCGCAGCGAAAGTAGATCACAACTGATCTTAACAAAAATCAACAGCAGACTTTGGGGCAGCTGCAGCGAAAGAGTGGTTTGTCCGCAAACTGTGAATTCAACCGCCGATCCTCGCTGCGGTCTGCGTGAATGGCCGGTTCTCCCGCTGCGGGGCGGCACGGATTTTCTAGCTCACGCAGCATTTCCATCGCTGCGAGCGCACGCAGCACAAAATAGGGATTCACACATTGGGGCTCTTCGGACACCTTCGCCGCGTGATCCACGAACGGCAGGTCTAGGATGAGTCGTCTTTCGCAGCACCGCACATAAACTGGTAAACTGCGGGACAAGGACGAAGCCGCTGCCGCGGCAATGGCGCGTGTTGCTGATGATGTGCGCCAACTCACGCCGAGCGTATTTTGAGATCTGACGAACCTGTCTGACGATTGAGCCTTCTCAATCAACGGACAGGAGAGTTTCCATGACATATGAGAAGACAACCCCGCTGCGTGAGCGGATGATCGAAGATATGCGCATTCACGGGATGGGCGACAAGGCGCAGAAGGCGCATATCAGGGCGGTTAAGCACTTCGCTGGGTTTTTGAAGCGGTCCCCTGACACCGCCACACCTGATGATCTGCGCGCCTATCAGTTACACATGACCGACACCGAAGTGACGCCGCCCACATATAATGCGCGGATCATGGCGTTGAGGTTTCTGTTCGGTAAGACCTGCGGACGTGAGGATATGAAGCGCTACATGCAGTTCCGCACTCAGCCCCGGAAGCTGCCAACGGTGTTGAGCCTTGAAGAAGTTTCGGCGCTTCTCGCGGCGGCTCCCGGCCCAGGCCTCAAATACCGCGCTGCCCTTAGCATTTCTTATGGGGCAGGCCTTCGGGCATCCGAAGTCTGTAATCTGAAGGTCGCCGGCATTGATAGCGATCGGATGCTGATTCACGTTGATGAGGGCAAAGGCAGTAAGGATCGTAAGGTCATGCTGTCGCCTGGCTTGCTGGAGTTGCTGCGCGATTATTGGTTCGAGGCGCGGCCGGCAGGGTGGCTATTTCCCGGCAAACCGAAGATCAATCCGGTCTCATCCCGCCAATTGGGTCGGGCGTTCAACTCGACCAAGCACCTTGTAGGCATTACGCGCCCCGCCACTCTGCACACATTGCGGCATAGTTTTGCAACGCATCTGTTAGAAGCGAACGTCGATGTGCGCGTCATTCAAGTGCTACTCGGTCACGCCAAGCTGAGTACGACGGCTCGCTACACACATGTTGCCACCAAGACCATCCGGGATACGCCCAGCCCATTTGAAGCGCTCAAAAAGCTGAACGTACAGACACGCAAACATCGACCGGGGTAGAGCGCGGCCGTTTGGCCAAGCCGAAGCTGGAGATCGCTGACATTTTCCGTGACCATGGCCCTACGTGGCGGCGGGCCAATACCGGCCATGTCAGTCTGTCCCAGCTCAAAGTCATGTCCTCAATTGAGGCCTGCCGAACCGAGGCACTCGGCGGGCATGTGGCCGCGTGCACCAAGTGCAGCCATCAGCACATCGCGTACAACAGCTGCAAGAACCGGCACTGTCCCAAATGCCAAGGACCCGCAGCCCGCGACTGGATGGCGGCACGGGCCGAAGACCTGCTGCCAGTGGAATATTTCCACGTTGTCTTCACGTTGCCTGCAGAGATTGCCCGCATCGCCTACTGGAACAAGAAGGCCGTCTATGGCCTTCTGTTCAAAGCGTCTGCGCAAACGGTGATGACAATTGCAGCCGATCCCAAACGGCTTGGCGCGAAGGTTGGCATGACCAGTGTCCTTCACACTTGGGGGTCGGCACTCACGCACCATCCCCATGTCCACATGATCGTGCCGGGCGGGGGCCTGTCCCCGGACGGCAACCGCTGGGTCGCCTGCAAACCGGGATTTTTCCTGCATGTGCGGGTGCTGTCGCGGTTGTTCCGTCGCCTGTTTATCGAAGGGCTGCTGGCCTTACATCGCGCAAGGGAATTGGTCTTCTTTGGTGATCTCGCTGAACTATCGGAACCGCAGGCCTTCGCCGCATATCTCGCCCCGTTGCGCAAAATAGAATGGGTGGTCTATGCCAAACCGCCTTTCGGCGGACCCGAGGCCGTGCTCGCCTATCTCAGCCGATATACGCACCGTGTGGCGATCTCAAACAGCCGTTTGATAAGTGCCGATGCCAACACCGTTGCGTTCCAATGGAAAGATTATCGCGTCAAATCTGGTGATAGGTGATCCGTCATGCACCTTTCCACATCCGAGTTCATCCGCCGCTTTCTGATCCATGTGCTACCGGACCGGTTCCACCGGATCCGCCACTATGGGCTTCTCGCCAGTTCCGGGCGCAAGACCAACATCGCGAAAGTGCGTGCTTTACTTGGCACGCAGTCCACCAAACAAGAAGACCCAACAATCGCCGAGGTCATCCCGCTCACACTGCGCGAACCATGCCCCGACTGCGGCGGGCAGATGCGCATCGTCGAGATCTTCCGGCGCGGCCACAAACCCCAATCACGCGCACCACCCCGAAAGGCCGCCGCATGACGAGACGCACGTCACAATCCAACGGCAATACCCTGAAAAGCAGCGCGTTCCGGGCCGATACCGGCTTGTCTGACACTGAATTTACAATGTTCAACGGGCTCGAATTGTCCGAAACGCGGCTCGAAAACGGAAGGGAAAGTAGCTCAAATCCGCTCCAGAACCACACAACCTCAACACCTTGGATCAATCACCGCAGAGTTCGCTCAACGCTTTCCCCATAGCGCTCATCCAGACCCCACGGCTTCCTCCTAGTCATGTTTCCCAACGCGGGCCACCGTCGCGCCAAAACGAAAACCCGCGCTCAGGCCC
>Ga0075467_10003019_pt1 | contig 13061 bp, 6 predicted proteins | sample DEB08_DNA_9_FD_75067 | JGI IMG/M metagenome (GOLD analysis project Ga0075467, IMG submission 75067) | Aqueous microbial communities from the Delaware River and Bay under freshwater to marine salinity gradient to study organic matter... | ecosystem: Environmental > Aquatic > Marine > Coastal ...
AATGTTTACTCAAGGTGTTCATGCCCATACCTTCCATAGCTCCCATGGAAGTTATGGTTTGATAGCGGTTCAACACACTTTCGTTGAATACCCTTAGGCCAAGATCTGCCCGGTACCCATGGATTTCACTGACGTCCACTGCGGTTAGGAAATTAATGATTTCTTCGCTGACGACCTGCCCGGGAACAAGTACCGGGAAACCAGGCGGATACGGAATGACAAAGGTGGAGGCAACCAAGGTTTTACCTTTGCTCATGACGGACAAGCAATTGTCAAGCGGCACATATTCATAATTTTCTTCATCATACGCCAGGAAATAAGCGGTTCGGATATCGCCTCCCGGGATACCTGGGACCGCCTGGAATGATTCGTGGAAATAGCTGAAATCGGGTAGGGGAGGCACTTCTTTGGTTAAGGAGTGTATCCGCTTTTGCAGCAGCTCTATTTCCTTGGAATTCAAGGATTTAAACTCTTCATCCAATTCGTCGGCAATTCTAAGCAGCGCACTGGTCAGGTAGGTAATACTTCCTCGGGTAGTCCCGATGTTGGTCATGAACAGTACCGTGTTTCTAGACGTCTTGTTGATCTGGATATTAAATTTATCCATCAGGTACTTATTCTTAAAAGTATCCCCATCCACGCCCGTTCTACCGACGTATAAGGTTATCTTGGTGGGATCCAGGACGAATTCGTCATCTTCCCACGCTTCTTCCATTCGGTTCCAACCTTCTTCTTTGGAATAAAACTCGTTCAACCCGGATTGTCGGTACTTATCCGGGATGAAATTACCCACGGATAAAATGTCAAAATATTTTCTCAACTGGGGGGTGTCATTTATTTTGGCGCGGAGAACCATCGCCATTTCTATGCTCTTTTCCACCAATTCAAAACCTTCCAACTGCACTTGCCGACGACCGACATCCAACGAAGCCAACATCTGGTAATTTGGCGAGGTAGAGGTATGCGTCATATAAGCTTCCAGGAAGGTTTCTTCGCTTTTCCGCCTAAAATCTTCGTCCCAGATATGAATCATGGAACCTTGCCTGAAACTGCTCAAGGTTTTATGGGTACTTTGGGTCGCATACACCCGAATACGGACTTCGTCAGGATTGGGCAGTACGGAAACCTCTTCCGCACCCAAGGATTGGGTATAGGCCGAATATTGTTTTTTATAGGCACTGCTTTCGTACTTGTGGTACAACTTGTCTGCCGTAAACATAGCGGTTCGTTGCCTGTAATTGCTGGCAAAACCGGCAAAAGCGAACCAGGCTTCGTCCCATAAAAAAATCATGTCGGGCTTAATGGCCAGGATTTCTTCCATGACCCTTTCCACATGGTACACAATGCCATCAAAGGTGCAATTGGTCAGCAAGAGCATCTTTACCTTATTTAACCTTCCGGCAGCTTTCAACCGCAGTAATTTGCTTTTGATCTGCTCAATTGGAACGGCGCCATACATCGAATATTCTTCAATCGGGTAGGAGTCCAGGTAAACCGGATAGGCACCCGACAAAACCAAACCGTAATGGTGCGATTTATGGCAATCCCTGTCAATCAGCACCACATCGCCCGGTTGTACCAGCGCCTGCATCACAATCTTATTCGCGGTAGACGTTCCGTTGGTAACAAAGTACGTATGTTGGGAACCATAGGCGTCCCGCGCCATTTCCTGGGCCTTCTTCAGCGGTCCCGTTGGCTGTAACAAAGAATCGAGACCACCGGTGGTTGCTGACGTTTCGGCCAGGAACATATTGCGGCCGTAGAAATCCCCGAAATCATTGATCCAGCGAGATTTGAAGACCGAATTTCCCCGTGAAATGGGCATGGCGTGAAAAACGCCGGTCGGCTTTTGGCTATATTCTACTAAAGCCGAAAAGAAGGGCGTGTTATACCGTTCGGCAATCCCCCGCATAATCGTAAGATGCAATTCCTGGATATCCTCCGTTTGGTAGAAGATACGGCGGAAGCTTTTTATCGTACTATCCATTAAATGGCCCAGTGCCGTATCGGTCACGTAATAGGCATCCAGTTCTGGCCTGAATTCCTTGATTAAGCTGCCAATAAGCGGTCCCAGTTCGGTTTCCGATTTGTCGGAATAATCCAGTTTTTCGACCTGCTGGATGTAGGGCTTAATGAGCGGCGTAATGAGCTTTGAATGATAGGGTGGCGCATATCGAACGACGACGGCCTGGATATTGTGGTTGAAAAGCAAAGCGATCAGGGCATCTTGAAAAGACCGTTGCACGACGATGCCAAAGGTGAAATTGTCGTGTGACGTCCGCAGCTTCCTGAAGCTGTTTTTTAGTTCGCTTTCTGCTTCAATAGATATATCATCGACAAACAAGACTTCAAAATGGTTTTTTTTGATCGCATTGAAGTGTTCATGCTCCTCAACGGATTCTATGCTGTGCTCATTGTAATCCACAAAGTCTGGATTACTCCGGTAGCTATCACCCACCAATTGTTTGGTTGTTTCAGCTACCAAATGGGATAAAGCAGTATGTTCGTGTCTGGCCAGCGCGTGTTCCAATTTTTGAATACGCTCCGTGCCCGGACTGGCAAAATAAGCTGCTACGCCCTTTAAATCTTTCAAAAGGGAGGTGGTTTCGCTTATGTACGTTTTTTCATTTGCCGATCCAATCTGGCATCTGGCTAATTCAGCTGTTACAATTTTTAATTTGTTCCAGTAATCAACCCGCAATTGACCAATGTTGTAATAGGGGGCTGTTTTTATATTTGTTTTAATCACGGGTTAGTTTTTGGAATATAAGGCAAGTTTGTTTCCTTGTGAATCAATAAAAACAGCAAAGTAGCCCATCTCTTTGCTGATGAGGGTCTTGGGCATGATGACCCGTCCTCCTGCGGCCTCTATTTTGTTTAAGACATTGTTTAAATCCTTTCCTCCGTTGAGGTAGATTAATGGGCCACAATCACTAGGCACATATCCCTGGCCTGCTACTACACTTCCACCAATGCCTCCGGTGGCCGGGAAAAAGGCCATTGCATTGACCGGTGTAATGTTTTGTTCCATCGTAATACCAAAAATGTGGTTGTAAAAATTGACCGCCTGGTGAAAGTCAATTGCGGGTATTTCAAACCAACTCACGTAGTCTTTGCTTGCTGCTGATTTTTTATTTTTTCCTTGAGGTATTCCTCCCATTGTTTTTTGTTTTAAATTAAACCATCACTTTGTACTTGCATCCATCACCTTTACAGGGAGCCATCACCTTTAAAATGAATAGGTGTTGATGCTTTTTCAATAGCATCCTCCCGGAGCTTTAATTCCGTTAATTGGTCCAGTCTCGAAGGTTTGATCAATGCGCCCAGCGTATCCAGATACGGACTTTCTGTGTTGGGTTGATAGATGTCAAACGTGCCGATCTTTAAATGGTCACGAAAGCTTTTTAAAGGCTGACCCAGGCGTAAGATGCCCAATTCACGGCTTCGCTTAACCCGTTCGATATTTAATTCCAGGGGAATAATTTCCTCTGTTCCTTCCGATTGGTGCAGCACCCTTCCATCGGGGCCACAAACGATCGAACGGCCACAACCGCCCGTATCCAATCCGTTGACGTCAAAGAAGTAACACTGGTTGACGGATGCCATTGCCCGGACAATGGAGAGTTCAATATCGCGATCAATGGTACCCGACATGGTGGGGTGCATAATCACTTCAGCGCCCATGGAAACCAATGTTCTGATCGTTTCAGGAAACCACATATCGTAGCAGATGGATACCCCAAATTTGGCAACTCCCGGCACATCGAACGTGCAATAATCGCTGCCTGGTGTTACGCCCACTTCGTAGGGGTAGAAGGGGAACATTTTGCGGTAGCGGGTTACGATCTCTCCCTGGGGGTTAATCACCGTTGCCGTGTTGTACAACTTGCCCTCACTTTTTTCGAAAATGGAACCCGGTAATAACCAAATGCCATATTTCTTGGCCATGGCCTGCATTTCTGCTTCAAAATGATTGGGGATGGGTTGCGCCGTATGGGTGAGTGGGCCGTAGGCACACAACTCGCTGAACATAATCATTTCTATCCAGGGATAGAGATTCATGGTAATATCTATTTTCAGCTTCATCATTTCCACATTGGAAATAACGGCTGATACTTTCATCTGTATGCCTGCAATCGCGAATGGTCTCATATTATTTGGCCGATAGCCTTTTTAATTTCGTTTTCCAAAATGGATAATCCCTGGTCCAATTGTTCGATTGTAATGGCCAGTGGGGAAAGAATGCGCAGTATATTCTTATACGTACCAGCGCTCAGTACAATCAGGCCGTTTTCGGCACAACCCGCTATTATTTTACTACAAACTTCCGGGTTGGGTTGGCTCGGATCGTTGTTCTTAACAAATTCTATCCCGATCATGGCGCCAATCCCCCGGACATCTCCTATTTCAGGACACGCCCTCATCAGGTGAGTTAAGCGGGTAGAAATAATATTTCCGATTACCCCTGCTCTTTCATTTAAGTCAAGGTCTTTCATGTGTTTTATGGTGGCCAAAGCCGCCACACAGCAAATGGGGCTGCCAATATAGGTGCCTCCTATAGAGCCAGGGGCTGCGGCATCCATGATCTCCGCTTTTCCAACAACAGCAGCAATCGGAAGTCCAGACCCCAATGATTTTGCATACGTGCTAATATCGGGCTGTACACCATAATGCTGCCAACTGGCCCAATGCCCTGTCCGACAGAATCCGCTTTGCACTTCATCCATGATCAGCATAATCCCATGTTCATCACAAAATGCCCTTAATCCTTCCAAATACCTTTTCGGAACGGGATTAAATCCGCCTTCACCCTGTATCGGTTCAATAATAATGGCGGCCACACTTTTAACATCTACCAGGTTTAAGGCGCTTTCGTGAAGTCTTTTCAGTTCGTCATTTACAAATTCATCCATGGTTCGCTCTCCGTGATACCGATAAAAATTGGGAAAAGGAAGCCGGTATACTTCTGGTGCATAAGGACCACAATCGTACTTGTAACTGACCTTACTGGTCAACGTCATGGCCATCATGGTTCGACCATGATAGGCGTCGGTGAAACAAAGTACGGCCGATTTTTGAGTGGCCTGACGGGCGATTTTTATAGCATTCTCAATGGCCTCTGCTCCGGTGCTGACCAACATTACTTTGGTGTGCTCCCCGTGGGGGAGAATTTCGGCAAGTTCTTCGCACAATTGGATATAGGGCTCATAAGTGACCACATTGAAGCTGGTGTGCAAGTATTTACCCGCTTGCTCCCGGATTGCCGCTACCACCGGTTCGGGGCAATGACCCGCATTTACCACGCCTATACCACCAGCAAAATCAATGAGCTCATTCCCATCAACATCGGTAACAATGGCCCCTTTGGCCGCTTTAACCGTAATGGTATTAAATACACCTACGCCATCAGCTACTACCCTTTTTCTTCTATCAAGGAGAGCTTGTGACTTGGTCAAGTCTTTGATCATATGGATGGTTTTCGTTTTTTACAATATAGGGAAATAGTTGCGGTAAAAAAAATGTTTCATTTATTGAAGTCAACCTATAAAAAGTATAAAATGTTCGCATTGTATTGAAAAGCAGTGCGTTGAATTCGTGTTTCTTTTTGCCATAAAAGCTGTAAATGCAAGACTAACTACCGGTTTTTGGTAAAATAAAAGGCCTTTTAATGCGCACCTGTACTCCCGCTAATGGACGGTTTTGATCGCTGTTTTTACCCCTTTTTAGCAGGTATTCGGCCCTGGAGGCCACCTTCCGCTTTGGCCGAATCGTCATGGATTTCAATAGCGGCAACCAACATCTGGGCGTTGTGCCTACCGGCTTTTTGAACCCGTAAAAAAATGATACATAATTAAAGATTATGTATTTTATATAAAATATAAATATTTACTTATGAATTGTTTTCCCAAGCTTTGCGTCGCGAAAAAATTACTCAACAAGACCGCAGTTCATGTCAGACCATTTAATGATACTTTTAACCTTACTAGCCCCGGCAGTTTTTGTGGCCACGGCCGTAGCGTCCTGGTTTCAGCCGGGCTTTAAGCCGCGGCAATCATCGCCATGAGTAAAGCCTCTACGATCATCAGCATAATAATGGTGGCCTGGAGTTGTTTTTATGTCTTTGAGGATGGCCTTTTAGCGGACGCTACGATCGGGATAAAGGATTTCGGCTTCAGCATACGGCTGGATTCCCTGAGCCTGCTCATGCTGGGAATGATTGCCCTGCTGGGTTTTATTGTCGTCAAATTCAGCATCAATTACCTGGATGGCGACCCCAACCAAGGCGCATTTATGGGCAGACTGTCGGCAACCATCGCCTCGGTACAATTGCTGGTACTCTCTGGTAACCTCGGGCTACTGCTGGTTTCCTGGATTTTAACGAGTATATCCCTGCACCGGTTGTTGCTTTTTTATCGTCACCGGCCAGGGGCTCAGCTTGCCGCAAGAAAGAAGTTTATGTTGGCCCGCTTAGGCGATGCCTGTTTATTGGTCGCCATTGGTTTATTGTACGACCAGTACAGTTCGGGGGATCTTGAAGTCATTTTTACCGCAATCAAAAGTGGTACCCTTTCCGGTTCTCCAGCCTGGCCGCTGGAAGTTTCAGCGCTGTTTTTAGCTTTGGCGGCCATCCTGAAATCGGCACAATTCCCGACCCACGGCTGGCTGATCGAGGTCATGGAAACACCTACGCCGGTATCAGCCTTGTTACATGCCGGGCTATTAAATGCTGGCCCTTTTCTGATCATCCGCATGGCTTTTGTGCTGGATGCCAGCACCGTAGCGCCAATTGTACTGATGAGCATTGGCGGATTCACCGCACTTTTTGCTTCGGTAGCCTACCTGACGCAAACCTCCGTGAAAACCGCCCTGGGCTACTCAAGTGTGGGGCACATGGGTTTCAGTTTGATGGTCTGCGGACTGGGGGTTTACCCGGCAGCCATGCTGCACCTCGTGGCACACTCCTTTTACAAAGCACATGCATTCCTTTCTTCCGGAAGTGTAATTGAGGTGATCAGAGGAGCGAAGGTGGTAACGGTCCCCCAATCCGTCAGCCCGGTTAAAATTGTTGGGGGTATGGCCATGGCGCTGGCACTCTACACGGCATTCGCGCTGATCTGGGGAATTGATCCGAAGCAAGAATTTGCGTTGCTGGTCATTGGCGCGGTAATCGTCATGGGGCTGTCCCGGATATTCACTGCGGCCATCGCGAGTAAATGGAACTCGAAATTGCTGGCTCGGGCCACCCTGCTGGCGCTCCTGGTAACCGTGGCATTCTTCTCGCTGGAATCCGCTACCCACTACCTGCTGTCTTCGCAAGTACCTGAATTAACTGTGCCTGGAGCGGGGAAAATCATTGCAGCGGGTATCCTCTTGCTGGCTTTTGGCCTGGCCGTTTTCCTGCAGCTGATTGCCCCGAAATTGTCCCGCAAACCATTCTACCAGGCCCTGGCGATTCACGTCAGAAATGGTTGCTACGCAAATGCACTTTTTGACCGGCTGGTGAATGCTTTATACATTCCCACCACCGAAAGCAGGCAGGTCGTGCCGCCTGCTGTATGGCAAAATATACCACCCGAAACTACGCCAGTAAAAGAACTTGAGGAGCAACTGGCTTGAGGAGCAAGAGGTTTGGTATAATCAATTCAAAACTGATCTAAAGGAAAATGGAAGACCAATTTTCAACCCTTAATAAGGCCATTAAAGGCACCGCGCTGGCAGACACATTGCGCCAGGCCGCCAAAAAAATTGCACCAGTATGGCCGCTGGAAAACTTTGTAGCCGTGAACCCCTACCTGGGGCTCGCCGACCAAAAATTTGCCACGGCGGCGCAAAACCTGGCCACAGTCGGCGGAATTCAGATGACTTTGCCGACAGCCTTCTACCGCAATAAAATTCGGGAAGGAAAAATTACCCGCGAGGACCTGAAGGCTGCCGGGGCTAAAAATTCTGCTCAGGAAATAGACGTAGCGACCTTTATCCGCAAATTGGAAAATACCGATGATGCGGGTGAGCATGTCGCAGCAATAGCCACGCTGATTGATGTAGCTACGCAGCAAACAAAAAAAGACTGGAACCGCTTTGTCACGTCCAGAATCTCCGTCTGGGCTGCTTCCTATTTTGACCATGGACAAGCCAAGTGGGTAGCGGCCGACCAAAAAGCGGGGCTTTTCCAGGCCTGGAAAGCGGAGGCCGAGGTGGATTTAACCGCTGAGATCACCGGTTTGAAAGGCTTTCGAAAAGCAGTGAAGGCTTTGCCAAACGATCCGCTGGAAGCCGCACAAAAGGCCCTCGACCTCCTGGATCTGCCCGCAGCTGTCTTGCCCATATATTTGCACCGCTTGTTGCTGAAAGTAGGTGGATGGTCGGCTTTTGCTGCTCGTCTGGACTGGGATAGGGAGCTGTACGGTGGAAAAGACGGAGAATTGATCTCGTTTCTGGCGGTGCTCATTTGCTGGGAAGCCTGCCTGCTGCAGTGTCTGGATGGCCCTGAATTGCGGGCGCAGTGGTTGGCGGCTAAGCAGGGACTTGCTGACGCAAGCACGCGAACCGAAATCAGCCAGCAGTTGGCGGAAAAGCTCATCTTACAGGAAGCATTTGATTTGGCTGTCCAGCGCGAAATTATTGCCAAATTTCAGGGCACAACCACCAATCCCCCCAAAGCACCGGCAAAGGTCAAGGCTCAGGCGATCTTCTGTATAGATGTACGCTCCGAAGTGTTTCGCAGGAATTTGGAACTGGTGGATCAGGGTATAGAGACCATCGGTTTTGCCGGATTCTTTGCCTTTTCCATCCATTTTGTGCCTTTGGCACATGCTCAGGGAGAGGCCCAGTGCCCGGTTCTCATAAAAATGGGCCCGACCATCCTGGAAGAAATTCCCGATCCGGACGCCCAGCGGCTGGCTTACCAAGGCCGGGTGCTTCATCATCAGGTGCAGCAACTGTGGGATTCCTTTAAGTCAGGTGCCATCTCCTGTTTCAGTTTTGTCAGCCCCGTAGGATTGTTCTACCTGCCCAAACTGTTTACCGATTCCTTTGGCCTTACCCGGCCGGTTCCGCATCCTGATCCGGCCGGATTAAAGCGGGGGAGCGCCCAACACAAAAGCATCAGCCTGGAGGTAGCTACCCATAACCACGAAACAGTAGGGATACCGCTGGCGCAACGGATTCAAATGGCCAAAAACGCCTTGCATGCCATGTCGCTAACCGAAAACTTTGCCCGTTTCGTCTTAATCGTAGGGCATGACTCCACCACCGTCAACAACCCGCACGCCACCGGGCTCGATTGTGGCGCTTGCGGCGGACACTCCGGAGAAGCCAATGCCAAGGTAGCCGCGGCGGTACTCAACGACCAGGCCGTGCGCAGGCACTTAAAGGACGAAAACATCTTTATCCCGGATCACACCGTTTTTCTGGCCTGCCTGCATGATACCACCACGGACGAAATCACCATTTACAAGGAGGCGGAGGTAGCTGCCAGTGACGCAGAAGCGCTTCTTGACCTCAAAAATGCCTTGCTTAAAGCCGGACACGCCACCCGCACAGAAAGAGCGTTGCGCATGTCGACCGAGGGGAACGTGGATGCGGCGATATTGGCCCGCAGCAAAGACTGGTCACAGGTGCGTCCGGAATGGGGCCTGGCGGGCTGTGCGGCCTTTGTGGTGGCACCCCGGGCCAGAACCAAAAACCTTGACTTTGGCGGCCAATCCTTCCTGCATTCCTACGAGTGGAAAAAAGACCAGGGCTTTTCCATCCTCGAACTGATCATGACCGCACCCATGGTCGTTACGAGCTGGATCAACCTGCAGTATTACGCCTCTACGGTAGACAATAAAAATTTCGGTTCGGGTAACAAAACCTTGCACAACGTAACTGCCGGAGTAGGCGTATTGGAAGGCTATTCGGGAGACCTGCGGGTAGGGTTGCCCCTGCAATCGGTACACGACGGCGAAAACTACCAGCACGAGCCAATCAAGCTAAATGTGATCATCGAAGCTCCTCTGGAGGCGATGAATAGCATCCTGGAAAAGCACCAGTCGGTCCGAAACCTATGCGACAACGGCTGGATTCACCTGCTCGCGATGGATGAACGTGGCCAGGTATCGCACCGGTATGTGGGGAACCTCGCCTGGAAAGCGCTTTGATCTTTCACGAGGAAAACGTTTTTTTTTGTCAAAAAACAGCAAAACACGTTGCCAAATATAGGATAATAGGTTACTTGAAGCGTTTTTTCAATAACTTTGCTTATCTGATATAGGTGAAAATAGATAGGCATGTGCAGAGAAATGAAGGGCCAGTTGGCAGCTAGTTTGCCAGCCGGTAAAGCGTACGCCGGGGCGGGAACGGGTAGGAGAGAAGTGGTGGCTTTCAAGCGGATACCCGTATGAAAATTTTTAAGAACGGAAACGCTCAAAGTCACCAGGGTACAACTTCCTATTATTGGGGTTTGTTGTTTTTGCTGCTGCTCTCAAGCTGCCAGAGCCCGTCCTATCCCCTTTCGCCACCCGGCGCTACACCTCCGGTTGGTGTGCTGGCAGCAGACCGGACCAATTATACCCTGCAGACCTTTGTCCAGATTTTAGCGGATGCTGCTGCGGGGTATACCTTGGAGGAGGTGTTGCAACCCGCGTTGCAAAACAAGTTTCAACGCTTTTCGGACTACCCTTCAGCTATTCACAATTACCAGTACTACTGGGGGAAAATTCAGGTAAAAAACAGCTTGCCCGAGGCCGAAAAAAACCAGGAGTGGGTACTTTCTTTTTCGAGTACCTGGACCAGTCTGGCTGTTTTTACAACCGGAAAAGACGGCCAGTGGGAGTCGACCCCCAGTGGCACCTTTACTCCCGATCAGCTTGAAAAATTCAGGCCAACCGCCCGGGGGAACCTCGTCAAAGTATTGCTGCCGCCGGGAGAGGTGGTAACGGTTTACTTCCGGGGCATCAGCGAGCGCAAGGCGATCGTGCCTTCTTTTCATGTCTATCTGCAACCGCTGACGGTCTTCTACGATAAACTGCTGAACGCCAAGGTAGGCAACGCTATTTTTATTGGCTTCTTGTTGATGATGTTTTTCTATAACCTGATCGGTTACTTTTTTGGCCGTGACCGCAGCTTTATCTTTTATTCGGGGTACATCTTAATGATGATGGTGTATGCCTGCTATTCCTCCGACGACCTGGCCGATTGGTTCGGCCCGCTCCTGTTTCCCCATCATCCGGCTTATTACAGCTTTTTTAAGCTGTCGATTTACCTGGGCTTAATGGGTTACCTCGCTTTTATCCGCAGCTTCCTGGACCTGGAACAACTGCTCCCAAAATGGGATCGCTTTTTTAAACTCATTATTTATCTTGGGTACCCTTTGATGGCGCTCTACGTGGCTGTAGCCTGCACCTCTAATTTTAGCTATGTGTTGGAAGATGGGGTCATCGTGTTTTATATCGGACTGGTAGTCCTGTCTTGTTCTCTATTGATCTACCCGCTTTACCGAACCAGAGATGTCAAAGGCTATTTTGTGGTGGTGGGGGTGGCCATCATCAGCTTAGGATGCCTGGTGACGTTGCTCTTGAGGGTACTACCGCTCACGTTCACTATTTATTATTTAAAAGCCAGCGTCGTCATTGAAATGTTGATCTTCTCGCTGGGTTTGGCTTATCGCCAACGGCAGCAGGTAAAAGCCCGCGAACAAGCCGATTTCGCCCTCAAGGAAAGCCAACTCATTCAGGAAAAGAAGCAGTTGGAAGCAGATCGACTGCAGGAACGCAACGAGCTTCAAGCGCGTTTTTATACCAATATCACCCACGAGTTCCGAACGCCCCTGACGGTGATTTTAGGGATGAGCGAAAACATCAAAGACCATCCGCAGGAACAGCAACTGATTCAGCGCAATGGCGCCAACCTGTTGCGGCTCATCAATCAACTGCTGGACCTCTCCAAACTGGAGTCGGGTAGTTTGGTCCTGAATAAGGTACACCAGGACATTATCGTTTATTTGCAATACCTGACCGAATCTTTTTACTCGAACGCGGCCCAAAAAAGTATCCGCCTCGTTTTTCATTCCGAAGCGGATGTGGTGAGGATGGATTACGATGAGGAAAAAATCCAGCAAATCGTTTATAACCTCCTCTCCAATGCGTTGAAGTTCACGCCCGCCGCGGGAAAAATTATTTTCCACGCCAGCAAAATCGAACAGGATGGGCAGCCTGTTCTCAAGCTAAAAGTCAAGGATACCGGGCAAGGTATTCCCGCGCAGGATATCCAACACATCTTTGATCGATTTTATCAGGTCAAGCACCCCGATAACCGACAAACGGAAGGTACCGGCATCGGCCTGGCCTGGACCAAAGAGCTGGTCGAGCTGATGAACGGCCACATCGAAGTACAAAGCGAACTGGGCGTTGGCACCGAGTTCGTGGTCTATTTGCCCGTTACTGCCCAGGCGCTGGCCACGGCTACCGTTGCCCGGCCCGCAACCTTGCCTTTAGCCCCCGAGGATATTGAAGACGATCCCATTGAAAAAGCAGCTGTGCCCGGGCTTCCCGAGCTGCTCATCATCGAAGACAATCCCGACATCATCACCTACAACAAGACCGTATTAAGCGGCCAATACCTTTTTCACACGGCCAAAAACGGCCTGGTCGGCATAGAGAAAGCACTGGAAATTATTCCCGACATCATCATCAGCGATGTAATGATGCCAGAAATGGACGGCTACCAGGTATGCGAGACCTTGAAGCAAGATGAGCGGACCAGCCATATTCCCATTGTGCTCCTGACGGCAAAATCTACCCAGGCAGACAAAGTGCAGGGACTAACATACGGGGCAGACGCTTATCTCACCAAACCTTTTGACAAAGCAGAGCTGACGATGAGGTTGGAAAAGCTGGTGCAAATCCGCCAACAATTGCAGCTGCGTTACGCGAACGCAGCCGCTGCTTCAGACCCCCCCGCGGCCCCATCGGCGCCCCCTTCCATTGAAGAGGTCTTCTTCCACAGGCTGCACGAACACCTCCAAAACCACTTCAGTGATGTCGGGTTCGGCGTTTCCCAACTCGCTGCTGCCGCTCACC
>Ga0075467_10003021_pt1 | contig 13058 bp, 9 predicted proteins | sample DEB08_DNA_9_FD_75067 | JGI IMG/M metagenome (GOLD analysis project Ga0075467, IMG submission 75067) | Aqueous microbial communities from the Delaware River and Bay under freshwater to marine salinity gradient to study organic matter... | ecosystem: Environmental > Aquatic > Marine > Coastal ...
AGAAGCGAGTATTTTCTTCCATGATAAAAGTGGGGAAGTGATCACCGATGATGTCTTTGCAAGACTAACGACGTTCAATAATGTGGTGATTACCTCACATCAAGCATTTTTAACCAAAGAGGCTTTGAGTAATATTGCGCACACAACGCTCGCGAGTTTTGCTGAGTTTATAAGCGGAAAAAGGGGGAAGGAACTCAGCTATAGCATCAACAGATAGTCTTGCTGACAGATAATGCTTGCAGCAAATAGGTAGTCAAATGCAAGAATAAGAGAAGTATGATGCTTGGCTTACTTTGAATACTTTGGCAAATACGACGATGGTTAGTGCATACCATTTCCCGAATATTTACAGCGCGAGCTTGGTTCAGATCAATGCAGGTAGACATTTAAATCATTATCATAAGGGAAGTTCTTAGTTTTCTCTCTTTTTCTGGAAAATATTCATGCAATCAGTTGTCCCTCAATTCAACAATCCAATTGACTGGTCGTCCATTATTAAATCGGGCGACCGTATTTTCCTCGGTTCCAACGCCGCTATTCCCAATGCACTGGTTGATAGTTTGATTGAATATGGCAAGACGATAAAAGATATTGAAGTGACTCATATCGGTACTTTATCGGATGAACGCTGGGCACTTCCTAAGCATCAGCAGCAGTTTAAAGTGAACACATTTTTCATTCATGGCGAGGTAATTCGCCAAGCTGTGGATGAGGGAAGGGCTGACTATACCCCTTGTTTTTTATCCGAAATTTCTAGCTTGTTTGCGAATGATATTTTGCCACTGGATGCTGCACTCATTATGGTTAGCCCCCCCGATCAACTTGGTTATTGTTCATTAGGTGTTTCGGTTGATATTGTGATGTCTGCCGCACGCTCTGCGAAAAAGATTGTGGCGCAAATAAATCCGCAGATGCCAAGAACTGCAGGACATTCTTTTCTTCACATTTCTGAATTTGCCGCATGTATTCATCATGAGCAAAAGCTGCCAGAAGTGAAGCCGGCTGAAACGAGTGATATTTACGAGCGTATCGGTCAATACGTCGCTATGCTAGTCGATGACGGTTCTACTTTGCAAATGGGCATAGGAAAAATACCCGATGCAACCTTAAGTTATTTGCGCAAGCATAAGAATTTGGGCATTCACAGTGAAATGATCAGTGACGGTGTTATCGAGTTGATTCAAAGTGGCGTTATCAATAACCGAGCTAAAACCTTTCATCCTGGTAAATCGGTCGTGAGTTTTTGCATGGGTACAAAACATCTTTATGATTTTGTGCATAACAATCCTCACATTGAGTTTTACCCATCAAGCTATGTAAATAAACCCACGAACATCGCTAAAAACGATAATTTGGTGTCCATTAACAGTGCCTTGGAGGTCGACTTAACTGGCCAAGTTGTTGCGGACTCAATAGGGCACGATTTCTACAGTGGTATTGGTGGTCAAGTTGATTTTGTTACGGGGGCAACACTCAGCAAAGGCGGTAAGCCCATTATTGCATTGCCTTCAACTGCAAAAAATGGAAAAGTTTCTCGTATTGTCGCCAATATTAAGGAAGGCGCCGGCGTGGTAACGTCGCGCGGCAATGTGCATTATATTGTTACGGAATTTGGGGTGGCAAGCTTAAAAGGTAAGAGTATTCGAGAGCGTGCTTTGGAATTGATAAGAGTAGCGCACCCCAAATTTAGACAAGCATTACTGGAATCAGTGAGGCAACACTATTGGGTACCTGACTATCAAACTAAGTTTCCCACCGACATACCCGAGTTGGGTGAACTGCAGCTACAAGAAATTGAACTTCAGGGAGACGTATTTTATCTGAGGCCTCTCAATCCGGCTGATGAAAGACGCCTACAGGAGTTTTTTTATTCTCATACCAAAGAAACTTTGCGCTTGCGCTACAACTACGTACCTCAGAGCATGAGTAGGCAAAACTCGTGTGATCTAGTGAGTGTTGATCAAACGAAGGACATTGCGCTAACAATAGTGAATCAGCAAGGTTCTAGCGTTAAAATTGAAGCTGTTGGGCGTTATTATTTGAATCCTGACAATTCATGTGAGGTTGCCTTTATTACGCGCGAAAATCAACAAGGTAAAGGTATGGCATCTCGACTGATGAAGCAGATGATCAGTATTGCTAAGCAGAGAGGTGTATCTAAAATGGTGGCTTATGTGCGTAGCGAAAATAAGCCGATGATCAGCGTGTTTGAGCAATTTGAATTCAAGCGCGTATTCAATCCGGATCCTGCAGAAGTTGAGCTGGTATTGTTTTTATAGGAGAGCTAAATGCCCATTACATTTATTAGTAGCCCTAAGTGCTTGCTGCACGATATGGATCCGGAACATCCGGAACAGCCGGCCAGACTGCACAGTATTAATGATCAAATTATCTCATCAGGCGTTGAATTTGCGATCCACTTTGCGGATACGCCCCCTGTCAATTTGGCCCAGCTTTATCGCGCCCACGACAGTCATTTTGTTGATAAAGTCATAAAAGAAGCGCCAACAGAGGGCCATAAATGGCTAGATGACGATACGCTGATGATGCCGCAATCATTGAATGCGGCAATGCATGCTGCGGGAGCAGGCGTACACGCAGTGGATTTGATCATGAATGGTGACTCGAGCAAGGCCTTTTGTTCTGTTCGTCCACCTGGCCATCATGCAGAGCACGCGAAATCAGGCGGTTTTTGTATATTTAATAATATCGCAGTTGCTGCGCTTCATGCGCTTGACCACTATCACTTAAAGAAAGTCGCTATTGTTGATTTTGATGTGCATCACGGTAATGGTACCGAAGATATTTTTAAGGATGATCCACGCGTGCTATTTTGTTCTTCATTTCAACATCCTTTTTATCCTTTTAGTGGTGACAAGCCCACTAGCAATCACATTCTCAATATTCCGATCCCTGCGGGTACAAAGGGTAATGAGTATCGTGAAATGGTTATGCCTTGGTTTGATAAACTGGATGCATTTGCACCTGAAATGATATTTATATCTGCGGGTTTTGATGGACACGCAGAAGATGCTTTAGGACACTTGCGGCTTGTTGAAGCTGATTATGAATGGCTTACATCACAAATCAAACATGTTGCAGATAAACACTGCGGTGGAAAAATAGTATCTATGCTTGAAGGCGGATACGCGCTTAGCGCTCTATCACGTAGCGTAGTGGCACACATCAAGGCTTTGATGAATTAATAAGAAAGAATGTTGCAAAGCGTGTGTGAAAAAATAGTGAAACCAGAGCGTTATGAACCACAACAGAAAAAGACAAAGGAAGTAGCAATCGACTTTTGAAAAACTACGTATACCTTATATATGTAAAGTTACTAAATACAAAAGCCTGAACATGAAGCGGTCGATAAAGAGGCTTTTAGAATTAAGCCATTGTCTTGTTGCATAGTAAGCAAATGTCCCGTAAGTGCAGGTGAAAAAGGAAAAATAATAATGAAATATTCGCTTCTTGGAAGCTCTGGTTTGTCGGTATCTCGCGTTTGTTTAGGCAGTATGACGTGGGGTATACAGAACACACAGGCCGACGCTGATGAACAAATTGAATATGCGATTGGGCGTGGCGTTAATTTTGTTGATACAGCAGAAATGTATCCAGTACCGCCCACAGAGCAAACTCACGGGGATACAGAGCGTTACATAGGAAACTGGTTAGCGCGTAATCCAGATCAACGAGCAAAGCTGATTATCGCAACTAAAATTGCGGGTCCTGGATTTGAATATGTGCGTGATAATGCAATGATCAGCGCTGCAACGATTGAGCAAGCACTCGATGATTCTCTCGAACGACTACAAACCGATTATGTTGATGTTTATCAGCTGCATTGGCCGAATAGAATATCCCCGCACTTTGGTAAACATTGGCCTAATCAGGTGATGGCTACACAGCAAGATGTAAAAGCAGAAAAAAACCGTATGCGAGATATCGTTTTAGGACTGGGTAAAGCGCTTGACAGTGGAAAAATAAGACATTGGGGACTATCAGACGATACGACTTGGGGGATTCATACCTATTTGATGCTTTGTGATGAGCTAGGTGTTGCTAAGCCCGTTTCGATTCAAAATGAATTCAGCTTACTGCACATCAAAGACTGGCCGTACTTAATCGAGTCTTGTGTATTTGAAAATATTGCTTATTTACCTTGGTCGCCGCTCTCCAGTGGCATGCTGTCGGGCAAATACATCGGTGGCGCTCGGCCCGAAGGCAGTCGTTGGACACTTACCCAGCGCCAAGGTTTATTCCGCAATACGGAGCATTCGGAGCAAGCGACTATTGCGTATTGTGAAGTCGCAAAAAAGTATGGTTTGACCCCAAGCCAAATGGCGCTTGCGTGGTGCGATCAGGTAGATGGGGTGACCTCGACTATTATTGGGGCGACTAAAATGTCACAGTTGAAAGAAAATATTGACGCTTTTGATGTAACCCTGTCCGACGCTTGTTTGGCAGAGATTACCGCGACATTACAACAATATACCACGCCGTTTTAAGGAACTGATGGGCCGATTAATTTATGAATCGAGTCCCTAACTGTATTTGAATGCCTTCGCATTCGCGGAAAATAGCACGGGTTTGCCGTTCTTGTTTATTATTTGTTTTTAAGCGATTTGATAAAAAAGTCTACGCTTGTCGGGCGTAGACTTATTATTGTCAAAAGTACTTTTAAAATACGAACGTTAGAACGCGTATTTCATTGAAAATTGAACCCGAGTCATATCACCGTCGGCGCCGCTTTCAATTTCTCTTGTCGCTTGCTTAATTTCGCCACCCACCGTAATTTTAGCGGTTGGTGAATATAACAAGTTTGCACTGACGCTATAGGTACTTTTAGTTGCTGACACACCGGTTAGGCTAATGTCGTTATCTACCGTCAACGCTGAATAAGAAAAGTTTGAACGCATTTTATTGTTCCAAACATGACGATAGGCAACTGAATAGGCAGTTGAATCAATGGTTTCTAAGTTTTTATTGGCGTCGAGCACTGCGCCATTCACTGCGTTCAATGCTACATAACGACCCAAACCAGAACCCGTGGTGAGTGACAAGCGAATATCGTCTTTTTCACCGACCTTAATTTTTGAGTTAATGCTGATACCGGCGGAGGTTACTGAGTCGTCAATGGCCTCGCCAACGTTTTCATAGTTCAGCTGTCGCACAATACCTGCAACCGACAAGTGACCCCAATCAGCATTGTGTGTATAGCGAACGATAGCGTCAGGAACTGCGCCATCATCGGATACAATTCTTGCACCGCCACCAAAAGGCGTTATGGTGGATTCTGAGTTTTCAAGTGCAAATTCCCAAGCGCCAGTTGTGTATTTCACAAGTGCTTGACGACCGAAAACTACGCCATCCGTGGTGCCAACAAAGTCGAGTGATTCTGGTAATGTTTTAAAATCTTGGAAGGTACTCCAGGTTTGACCTACTGTCCAACCTTGGTAACTAATAAAAGCATGGCGAACACGCGGTACATAAGAGTTACTAACACGCTCATTACCACCCGGGGTCGCCAAAAAATCTAATTCGAGTACGCCCGTGATGCTATCCCCTTCGTCAGTCTTAGTGTTGGACGTAAAACGAAAGCGAGTCTGCTTAGCATGCGCATCAAATTGAGTACTCTCTTCAGCGCCACCAACGGGAGTTAAGCTTGGTACATAAAAATCACGGCCAAGATTTTGAGCGCTAAGTGATCCATCAGAGTAGTTGCTGAACATTGCATCTACTTTGAAATACCCACTGAATTTGACATCAGTACCTTGCAACATGTCTGCTTGTGCATTCAAAGAAACAGCCGAAATGCCTAGGGCTAAAGAAACCGCTAGTGCAGATTTTAACATTGAATTTTTCATATTCGTATCCATATTCTTAAACGTTAATAGTGTGTGTGTCTATAGTTAATAGTGTGTAAAGTTTTGGTTAATTTTTATAATATTACGTGAACAAATTAAATTGAAAATTAGCGCATGGTCTATAAGACTATAGTGGTAACTGCTTGGCGGAAAAAAAATACGTTTCGAATCATACCAAAGTCTCATTTTGGTTTGCGTAGTAAAGTTTATTGTTAAGGTAATAATGTAATTTATTTTAGAACGTTAAATATGGAGACAACACTATGTCGGCCAACAAACTTTATCCAGTACCAGAATCATATAAAGAACAGACATTGCTTACGCCGGAGCTATATGCATCAATGTATGAGCAATCCGTAAACGATCCTGACGCGTTTTGGGCCGAGCAGATGACTCAGATAGATTGGTATAAAAAACCCACTATCATTAAAAATACAACTTTCGATGCCTCAAATCTGTCAATAAAGTGGTTCGAAGACGGTGAGTTGAACGTTAGCTACAATTGTATCGACCGCCATTTAGCAACCCGAGCAAAAAAGACAGCGTTATTTTGGGAAGGTGATTCACCCAATGATAGCGAGAAAGTCTCCTATCAAGAGCTGCACTATGAAGTGTGTAAACTTGCAAACGGCTTGAAGAAGCTTGGCGTCAAAAAAGGTGATCGCGTTGCGCTTTATATGCCGATGGTTCCTCAGGCAACATATGCAATGTTGGCTTGCGCTCGCATTGGTGCAATCCATTCTGTTATTTTTGGTGGTTTCTCACCAAATGCGATTGCCGATCGTATCAATGATAGCCAAGCTAAAGTGATTATTACCTGTGATGAGGGACGCCGAGCGGGTCGTTCAGTGCCTTTGAAAGCCAATGTTGATAAGGCACTAGCAAATGGGGCTTGCCCTTCGATTACTGCTGTTGTTGTGCATCAGTTAACTGGCGGGGAGGTGACAACCAATGATGTCGATGTATGGTGGCACGACTTGATTGAAGATTGTTCGGCGCAGTGCGAACCAGAAGTGATGAATGCTGAAGATCCACTCTTCATTTTATATACCTCGGGTTCAACAGGTCAACCTAAAGGTGTTGTTCACACAACTGGCGGTTATTTGTTGTATACCAGCATGACGTTTAAATACGCATTCGATTATCGTGAAGACGATATTTTCTGGTGCTCAGCTGACGTCGGCTGGATTACTGGTCATAGCTATATTGTTTATGGTCCATTATCAAATGGCGCATCACAAGTATTCTTTGAAGGGGTACCTACCTATCCTGACGTGAGAAGAATTGCGCAAATAGTTGAAAAATACAAAGTGACATCGTTATACACTGCGCCCACCGCTATACGGGCGCTGATGGCTCATGGTGACAAGCCGGTTGAAGGCTGTGACCTTTCTTCACTGCGGATCCTTGGTTCAGTCGGTGAACCGATCAACCCAGAAGCATGGGAATGGTATTACCGTACTATCGGGCAAAGCAGATGTCCTATTATTGATACCTGGTGGCAAACAGAAACCGGTGGCATGATGATTACACCAATGCCAACAGTACATGCTTTGAAACCAGGTTCAGCCACGCGCCCTATGTTTGGTATTCAACCTGCATTATTTGATGCTGAAGGAAATGAATTAGAGGGGGTTGCTGAAGGTAACCTAGTTATCAAGGATAGTTGGCCTAGCCAGGCACGAACGGTGTATGGCGACCATAAACGTTTTATTGAAACCTATTTTAGTGCCTATCCAAATGTCTACTTTACTGGCGATGGCTGTCGCCGTGATGAAGATGATTACTATTGGATTACAGGGCGTGTGGATGACGTACTCAACGTATCAGGTCACAGACTGGGCACCGCAGAAATCGAAAGTGCGCTAGTGGCTCATCCTGATGTTGCTGAAGCTGCTGTCGTTGGATATCCACACGACATAAAAGGCCAGGGCATCTATGTCTATATCACGCCAAACGAAGGTGTTGAAGTGAACGATGAACTGACTGCTGAAATTCGCAAGTGGGTTCGAACTGAGTTAAGTCCAATCGCCACGCCGGACATTATTCAGTGGACTAAGGGACTGCCGAAAACACGGTCAGGTAAAATAATGCGTCGTATTCTTCGCAAGATTGCGGCGAATGAACATGAAAATTTGGGTGATACGTCAACGTTGGCAGATCCCTCAGTTGTTGATACACTCGTACAGGAGCGATTGAACAAATAAAGGAATTGGTATGCTAAACCTGCTGATTGCAGACGACCATCCTCTGTACCGTGACGCCCTCAAGGGGGCGTTGTGTATGGCGTTTAGTGATCTGCAAATACTAGAATCTGGCGATTTAAACGAAACGGTAACGTTGCTCCACGAAAACGATGTGGACTTGCTTTTACTCGACTTGCATATGCCTGGCAGCAGTGATTTGTTTGGATTACTGCATATTCAAAAAACCTTCCCAGATCTCCCTATTGCGGTTGTTTCTGGTACTGAAGATGCGTCTCTCATATCTAAAGTAATAGGGGTAGGCGCAATGGGTTTTATTCCAAAAACAGCGAGCGCAAAAAATATTGGTGATGCCGTGAATGCAATGTTAACCGGCGATGTTTGGGTTCCTGAAAGCGTTAGGCAACAAATCGAACACGTTGATGAAGACTTCTCTGTTTTGGCTGAAAATGTTGCAAGCCTTACGCCTGCTCAATACAAGGTATTGTGTTACATGCGTGACGGATTGCTTAATAAACAAATTGGCTATAACTTAGACATAGCAGAGGCAACAGTAAAAGCGCATGTTACGGCAATATTCAGAAAACTTAGCATCAACAATCGTACGCAAGCGGTGTTAATAGCCAGTGAACTACAGCTAGAGCCGCCAGCGAAGTAGCAGGTTTTGATACCGCAGGCAAAACACGTGTCGACTTCTTCAGACAGTCGAAGTGTGCGTTACTATGGCATATGCATTCGCAAGAAGCTGGCAAATCGGGGCACACCGTGTCTAGTAAAGCCGTGATACTTAAAAGTAATAATGCTGCCTATTGGTGGCGGTTCGGCTCTTTCATTGTCAGTAAACCCACTACCAATCTTGAACTCAACTGTTGTGCCTGACTCGTTCGTGTACACCACAAGTAGAGCACCCAGTTTGTTTTGGTATTTGCCTTGCCCCTCCAAGTGACCGACTACACGCGCTTCAGCGTCCATATATGGTTTGAGTTTCAGCAGATTACTACTGCGACCATTGGCGAATTTGGCATCGGCTTTTTGTAGCATTAAGCCTTCGGCTCCCTGTGCGACATAAGTTGTTAAGTAAGCAGATAATGCTGCATTCGTATTTAAGCTAAATTGTTTAACGGCTTTTACATGCGCAAGTTCTAAACTGTGTATTAAATTGGTATACAAAGTGACTCTATTTTGAAAATCAGCATGCTCGTTTGGTGCATCAAACACCATGTAAGTAATGTTTTTCCATTCACTGTTAACGGGGATATTTTTGCTAACGGTTGATATGACATATTCGAAACCTCCTCTTTGATACCATAACTCGCCGTCTAACCAAACGTCGGGTAGTCGCTCTGTAAACCAAGTAGGTGCATGAATAATGTTTCCACTTCGCGAGCGCAAGGTACGATCTTTCCAAATGGCGCGAACACCGTCATACTTTTCGCTAATCAGGTACCTTTGTATACTTTGCTTATCATAGACTTCAGCAAGCTGAACCTCAGGCAAGTTTATATTGCTATAAGCCCCAGTGCTTGCTGCTATAGAAGATAGGGTTAAAAGCAGGGGCGCAAAGAATAATCCTGCTTTTGGAACTGAGAATTTAGGATAAAAGACCATGAAACGCTTCCTGTGTTTCTTTACAATCATAAAATAAGTATTCCACCTCGCTTAAAAGGCGACCTCCACACAACAAAGATCAACAGATCCTAGCCTAGTATTAAAATCAGACAATAGAAACTGTACTCAGTAGAAACCAACCATAAGGGCGGGGCGGAACATTGTTGATTAAATGCCTTGTGTAAGACATCAAACCGGATCCGTAAATTATTTAGCCTTAAATATAAAGTGACCTTGCGTATTTATTTCACGACTAAACTCACCTGAAAAATACAAATAATTAAGGTGTGAAATAGCTTCAGCGACGGCAAAAAACATATTGTGAGGGTTAAGTTTACGTTTAAACAAAATCGGTAAGCAGTCTTGGATGGTCTTTTGTTGCTGACAAAATGCGCGCAAGTTATCTAAGTGAACATGGTGGTGTTCGATTAATTCGTTTACGCGAGTATGTAAGCCGTGAAAAGGCTGTTTATGTGAGGGCAGCACAAGTGTATTTTCTGGTAAGTTAAGAAATTGCGGGAGGGTTGTTAAGTACTCCTTTAATGCATTCGCGTTTGGTTCAGTGCTATAAACGCCAATGTTGGGAGATATTCCCGGCAATACATGATCACCTGAAATAAGCACGGCTTTTTGTTCGTTATACAAGCAGACATGTTCAGGAGAGTGTCCACGACCGATTATAACCTGCCATTGTTCGCTGCCGATGCGAATGGTACTGCCTTTCTGTAACCGCTCATATTGCAAGGGGATAGGACGAATGACCTGACCCACACCTTTATTCTCTTTCCGGTTCTTTTTTGCCGTTGCTACATATTCCTCAGACATTCCGCAGCGCAATAAATACTGATCATCTTGCCAATCTGAGGCACCTCGGTTATCTGCAGATAGTGCTCGAGCAACAAAGTATTCTGAATGACTCATATAAAGCGGTACTCTGAATTTTTCAACTAAGTAACCAGCCATGCCAATATGATCTGGGTGCATGTGGGTCACGATCACTTTAGTAATTGGTTTTTTTAACTTCTTAAGCAATGCTTCCCATAGCGCTTCAACACGACTTGTACCGATGCCGGTATCGATTAATGCATACCCTTCATCGCCGTCCTCTAATAAATACAAATTAATATGGTCTAGGTCAAACGGCAGGGGCATGCGTAACCAAAGAATATCTGGCGTCACTTTTTGTGCAGTTCCTGGTTCTGGAATAGGCTGTTCGATAAAGCGAATTGGCATGAATGCTCCGTAATAATAAATATCTTAGTGGCATCATTAAAAACAATAATGCGGGGCAATACCAAGCATCATTATGAATTATAAAGTATTAGAAAATTGAATAGGCTAGTTGTTTTATCAACAGACACTAGCGCAGTAGACTGCGATTGATTCAAGTGACTTTCAACGCTGCAAGCGTTTTGAGCAAGCGCGAAAAAAAGAGACACTTTAGCGCGTTGACATTATTGCTAAAATACAAGCTTTTTGCTTTCGATTAATGTGTATTGTACATTATGGGCTCAATTATTTTGGAAGGATGTTTACATGTTTAGCCACATCATGTTGGGCGCTAATGATATTCAAGAATCAAAGAAATTTTATGATGCTACTTTTGGCGCATTAGGTTTTGAGCCCGGTGTTATAGATGAAAAGGGACGTTGCTTTTACTTTACTGATAGCGGCATATTTGCGATAACCAAACCTATCAATGGTAAGCCAGCCAGTCACGGTAATGGCACGACTATTGGATTAGCCGCTGCAACCACTGATATAGCAGATGCGTGGCATGCGGCAGGTTTAGCAAATGGTGGGAGTGAATGCGAAGATCCTCCTGGCTGGCGTCAAGGTGGCAGTATGAAGCTATATTTGGCTTATTTGCTGGACCCAGCGGGCAATAAAATGTGCGTTTTGCATAGATAAGCTAATATTTAAGCCTTGAATTTATTGGGCATTGTCATCCAAGTTATGCATTGATAATGCCCACTTCCCCCTTAACTTAGTTTGTTTTCACTTTGGCAGCTCTAATAAACTTCGTCATACTTTGAATCAAGGTTCTCAACTTTGCAGGTTTCAGTGGTTTACTGAGATAGTTAACACCTTGCTCTTGGCATAGCTTTATCAACTCGTCATCGCGCTTTGCTGTCACTAAACAGGCTGGAATAACCATATTTAAGGATGCTCGAATAGCTTCAATTATGGCTAAGCCATCAGGACCTTTACCTAGTTGATAATCTACCAGTATGATTTGCGGCAAAAAGTGTTGCGCGTTTGTCATTGCTTGTTCATAGTTTTGTGCGATTTGAACTTCAATTCCCCACTTGGTCAATAGTGTTTGCATAGCGTCTAAGTTTTCTTGCTGATCATCAACACACAAAATGCGCAATCCGCTGAATACAGACGTCGTTTTGGAAACCACCACGCCTGTGGTTTCGGGAGCATCGATTAAATCAAACAGGATGGAGAAACAACTTCCTTTTCCTTCTTCAGACACTACTTTAATGCCGCATTGCAGCTGCTGTGACAGACGCTTCACTACGCCTAAACCTAAACCAATTCCTTGTTCATTACTATTTTCAACCCGATAGAAATCGCTAAATATAGCGGCTTGTTGAAGTGTAGGAATGCCAATGCCGGTGTCTCTCACTTCAATAAGGACTTTATTTTTTTGCTTTCTCGCCGTTAGCAGAACCTTACCTGATTGGGTGTATTTCACGGCGTTTGAAACTAAATTCTGTATGATTCGATACACATAGGTGCGATCCGCGCTAATCCATACTTCCTGCACGTGGTGTTTGAATGTTAAGCCTTTCTCTGCCGCCTTCATGCTCATTTCATTAATGATAGGAGTAAGTGTCTCAGTCACATTAACTGTTTCAATAAAGGGTTTTAGCTCACCTTGATCTAGGCGCGAAATATCCAGAATAGTACCAATGAGGGCTTCACTTGAGACCACTGAGTCATTCAATTTATTAATGATTTTAGCTGTATCATCATCTAGCTTCGTTTCCTGCAGTGCAGATAAATATAGCTTTGCAGCATTAAGTGGCTGCAGCACGTCATGACTTGCTAATGCTAAGAATCTAGATTTGCTTGCATTGGCATTTTCTGCCTCTTGTCTTGCTCTTATAAGCTCTTTTTCGGCACCATTTCTGCGTTCGATTTCTAGTCTGAGCTCAGCGTTAATGGAATGTACTTCTTCTGTTCTTTTACGCACGCGTTGTTCAAGTGAAATATTGCTTTCTTTTAGGGCTTGCTGCAACTCTACGTGCCCTGTTATGTCGTGAAAGCTGGTCACAAAACCGCCGCCGGGCAGGGGGTTCCCAATAGTCTCAATCACTCTGCCGTCATCACGCTTACGCGTAAATTTATGTGCCTGACCTGATCTTAG
>Ga0075467_10003022_pt1 | contig 13058 bp, 8 predicted proteins | sample DEB08_DNA_9_FD_75067 | JGI IMG/M metagenome (GOLD analysis project Ga0075467, IMG submission 75067) | Aqueous microbial communities from the Delaware River and Bay under freshwater to marine salinity gradient to study organic matter... | ecosystem: Environmental > Aquatic > Marine > Coastal ...
TATCGTTTTAGCAATTAATGAATCTAAAAAACACCTAGATACAAATTATGGAGGTTTTAAAGAAGCTCCAAAATTTCCAATGCCAAATTCACTAGATTATTTATTACGATATCAACATCAGTTTGACGATTCTGAAATAAATACTTATGTGAAAAACACGCTACAAAAAATGGCATATGGCGGTATATATGATCAAATTGGAGGCGGTTTTTCTAGGTATTCTGTTGATGATAAATGGCATATTCCTCATTTTGAGAAAATGTTATATGACAACGCACAACTCGTTAGCATTTATTCTAAAGCTTTCCTTCTAGAAAAAAATGAGTTATATAGAAAAACTGTCATAGAAACTTTAAGCTTTGTTGAAGATGAATTATTGTCAAATAATGGCGCTTTTTATTCTTCTTTAGACGCGGATAGCAAAAACAAAAATAATGAGTTAGAAGAAGGCGCCTATTATGCATGGAAAGAAGAAGAAATTAAACGATTAATTAAAGAAGATTATCAATTGTTTAAAGACTATTACAATATTAATGATTTTGGGTACTGGGAAAAAAATAATTATGTTTTAATTAGAAATCAAAACACTGTTGATTTTGCTAAAAAAAACAACCTAACAAAATTAGAGTTAGAAGCCAAAGTAACAAACTGGAAAGCAACCCTTTTAAACGAAAGAAATAAGCGCAATAAACCAAATTTAGATGATAAAGTTCTTACATCATGGAACGCATTAATGCTGCAAGGATATATTGATGCTTATAAAGCTTTTGGAAATGAAAAGTACTTAAATACAGCTGTTAAGAATGCCAACTTCTTAATTAAAAACCAACTAAGAAAAGATGGTGGACTAAACAGAAATTATAAAAATGGGAAAAGTACAATTAATGGATATGCCGAAGATTATGCTACCACAATTCAGTCTTTTATCTCTTTATACGAAGTAACATTAGATGAAAAATATTTATCCATATCTAAGAATCTTATGACCTATGTTATAGTTCATTTTTTGGACTCAGAAAGCGGAATGTTTTTTTATACCTCAGATAAAGATAAAAATTTAATTACACGAAAAATAGAAGTTTCGGATGGTGTTATCTCTTCTTCAAATTCAATGTTGGGAAATAGTTTGTTTAAACTTGGGCATTATTTTTCTGACAATAAGATGATAAAACGAGCTGAACAAATGTTGAATAATATAAAATCTGACATTTACAAAAACCCTTTAGGTTATTCTAATTGGATGCAGTTAATGACTAATTTCACAAAGCCTTATTATGAAATTGCTGTAGTGGGTAAAAATGTAAACTCAATCAACAAAGAGCTTTTTAAAAATTATTTGCCAAATATTTTAATAGTAGGCTCGAAAAAAGATTCTAAGCTACCATTGTTGTTAAATAAGTATGTTTCAGGAGAAACATTTATTTATGTCTGCGTAAATGGCACCTGTAAATTACCTCAAAAAGAACTTAGAAAAGCAATAATGTCTATTAAAAAATAAAAAATCCGCTCATATGAGCGGATTTTTCTTTTTCATAGGAATTTCCCTTTTACTATTTTCCTCCCAACATTAATAACTCATTACAAACAAGTTCTGTAATGTATCTTTTTTCTCCTTCTTTGGTTTCATAGCTTCTAGTGGTTAGTTTTCCTTCTATGGCAACCTCACTCCCTTTCTGAAGGTATTTTTCGACTATCTCAGCAGTTTTATTCCAAGCAACTACATTGTGTGTTGAAGCAGATTTTATCTTTTCTCCTTTTATATTTTAAGACATTTTAGCCTGCCATACTACATTATAATATAGCTTATAGGTATAGTGGTTATTATGGATTAGAAGAGGGGTTTGGTGGTGATTTGTATTTCAAAAAAATAACATAGTGGAACTTTATTGGCTATAAAGGTTTGAGTACCTATTAGTATGTCTAATTCAGGTTTTGGAATAAATGGCTTATTTAATTACTAATTTTTTAGTTATCACTGCATTATTCTGAATAATCTTCACATGGTAAACACCAGGTTTTAAATCAGAAACATTCAGTGTATTATTAGTAAGTGTCTCTTTTTTTACCTGCTTTCCTAAGATATCAAAAACTTGCACATTCATCTCGCTAAAATTTGAAGATTTAATAGTTACATTACCAAAGGACGTAGGGTTTGGATATACTATTATTTGTTGATTAAGCTCAAAAGTTTCATTAGATAATAAACTTGGTAATAAATATTGTAATGCATCATTTGCCATAAGTTGTGGGTCATGCCCAACATCAACTACTTCGTGTTTTTCCCAATTAAAAGTTGCAGACATATTAGTCGCTGTAGTTTGGCTTGTAGTAAAATAATATTGTCCTCGTTCTAATCTGTGTATTCCTTGTTGTGCGTCTACAACAGCATTCCGCCTTAATCCAGAATTAGGATTATTATCATTTTGTCCTAAATGTACGATTAGTTTTTTCGAAAATGCTGTTGTTAGATCATCTGTTGGTAATTGCCCATTATCAATTCCATAAGGAAAACTCACTCCTGTTTCTGGTACCGTATACCAACCCGCATTAGAACATACCGCGATGTCTAAATTACTATTTGGTAAATACGTGACAAAACGATGTAGAAATTGTGCTCCACCAGAATGACCCCAAGCGCTATATTTGTCTTGAGTATTTGAAGCGGTCGCTTTTACGTAATTAAACAACGGATCTAATATTGAAAACGTCCACTCGTTTGAACTATTAAGTGTTGCTGGGCTTGGGTTATCACCATCATCAAAAATATTTGCCATTAAATAATTATCCCCTAAACTTGGATAGTTCGCAGATGAAAATTCTGGTGCAATCACCATAAATCCATTTTCATTTGCCATATTTATCCAGTAATCTCTATGGTTTGCTCCATCTCTACCTGAGCCATGAAAAGACATGAGTATGGGCATTGTTGTAATATCTCCTGCTGGAATGTGGTAAAAGACTGTAACTGGAGGTCTGTTTATTGGAGATTGAGAAGAAAAAGTAAAAGAACCCGTAGTGTTCGGAGCTAGTGTAAAATCAGAACCAGATGCATAAGCAAGAGGAAAATCACTTCCTAAAGTTCCTAAATAAGCTTCTATTCCATTTCCTCCATTACATGCAGTTTCTCCATCTAATGAATTTTTTCCACTATAAAACCAATGTGTCTCATCCCAAAAACCATTATCTGGTATATCTGATCTTCTTGTCACTACTGAGTCATCATGCTCCCAAATAGTATCATTATCTGCATCCGTTTCAGTTCTGCCAAACTGACTTACAACCATACCATTCAAAACTACCTGATACCCATCATTCCCATTTGTAGCGGTATTAACAACAACTGTATTACTTGTATCAAAAGTTGATGAAGGAAATTCAGCTTGCATTAATGCGATATCTCTTACTATATATACAAATGAATCTGTAATTACACCTAAAGTAGAAATATCAATTTGTATGTCTGACCATGAGCTACCATTTTGCATATAATTTAACTGTAACTCAGTACCGAAATCTACAGTTCCATCAACATATAGTTCTACAGATTTCACAAATGGACTTGAGCAATTTGATTCAATAATTTTTGTAATTGAAACACTTTGAGCAAAAGCCATAAATGGCAATAAGAAAAAGAGAGTATAGATTTTTTTCACTAGAAAGCAATTTGAAATAGTAGCTCAAATTGATTCACATTACTTCCAATGGAAGGGTTTACAGTTGTATAAGCAGCTTGCAATTTTAGCGCATTGTTGTTAAAATATTTAGAAACTCCAAAGGTAAAAGCGTTCATGTCTTGCAGGATTGAATCTGTATAGTTTTCAAATTCTGGGCTTGCCGTTTCATAACGTACATCAAAACTAAATCCTCCTAGAGTTACATATCCAGCTTGTGCATTAAAACTATCTCCTAAAAATAAGAATTCACTAATTTGTTGTGGAGCTAATATTTGAGTAGCATTTTCGTCTAGATAGGCTTGATCTAAATTCGTTGCGCTTGTATTTGCGTATTCAGCAAGTAAAGAAAAACCCTGATACTTCAATAAAAAGTCTACGTAAACTTGAGAATAATCAGGTAAATTATCATTCGCATTGACATCATATAAAAGGAAATCTCCATGACCTTCTCCTGTTGCATTACTAGCTCCATTATTTTGACTAGCTGCAGCGCCAATCACAAATTTTAAGGTTTCTTCTCTTCCCAAGTCTGTACTGGTAAAGTCATTCCCTTCTTTAAAATAACCCAAAGGATACACATCTAAACGCCCTCCTATTTTTACTCCTCCTAAATCAGAATCTCTAGAATCTGACCCGAAGGAATTTCTTCCATCTCCTGAGGTTATGGCAACCATGGGAACAATTCCAAAACTTTCTCCAAATCTAGATTCAACAAACAAACCGAACTCACGCCCTGTATTGCTTAAAGTCTGACTTAAAAAACTTCTGTTATTAAATTGTAATCGATCTTCACGATAGATCATTTCTCTATTGTTTACAAACGATTGTTTTTGCCCCACAGTGATGGTTATAGATTCTGTTGGATGATAGGCTAACCATGCATCTAACAAAGGTTCTGAAAGACTATAATCCAATTGAATTAAGAAACTTACTTTTTCTTTTTTTGCTTTTCCAGAAAACATCAAAAATGATCTTTTGGAATTGAATTCATTTTCAGCATCAAATCCACTCACCTTTTCAGAAAGAAAAGAAGGCTGGATAAATCCTCCTAAATTGAACTTATAATCTCCTTCATTAAAGGAAAAATTCAATCCACTACCTAAGTTAAAATTAGCTTTGTTCTTTTCATCGTTTTCCTGAGCTTGTATCAGAAATGTAATACAAAAAAGTAGCAAAGTACAGATGTTTTTTACGTGGTTAAAATTTTGTAATCGTTTCATAATCGATTGTATTTATTTGCGCTTAGTTTAATATTCTATAAATTGGTAGCATAGCTCCTTTTGAGGTCTTTAAAACTCCAAAACTCACAAAACTATTGGGTGCCTCAGGTTCTAAAACTTCAATGATGATATTTGATCTTCTTTGATTCATAGAGACCTTATAGGTTCCCTTTTTGAATTTTTTCGTCTCTTCAATCAATTTCACACTGACTGTTTGCTGATTCATTTTTTCATATTTCTTAGTATTTTTATCATATTTCTTTACTAAAAATGTTTCAACAATGATTTCTGTATCTTGAACAAGTTCTTCTAGTTCTACGCCTAATATTTTCAGCTTTTCTATGATCTCTTTTTGATCTGCATCGATCAAATAAGCGATGGGCCTTTTTCTAGTAATTTTGGGTGTTGCTTTTAAAGCGTCTCTTAAAGTAACTTCAAGTTCAATGAGTTCATTTGTATCTAGGTCGATGGCTTCTATTTTATCTTTATAAACGGATCTTGTACTTGTAACCACCGCATCATTTTTTAGTTGAGAAGCTTTGTCAATTTCTTCTTTTACTAGTTTCATACTTTCTGAAGCCGTTTTTAGATACGAAATAGCAATCAAAAAAGTAATCTGTATTCTTCGTTTAAAAGAAGTTCTACCTAAGCCTACTCCTCTTACTTCAATTAGACTAGAAATAGTGTTTGTTAAAGCATAATTTGAAGCACTAGATCGAGCACTAATAGAACCATGATTGAAGTGAATTTCTCCTTTCACCTTTGTTGTAGACATATAAGGATGATGTCTAAATTTATTTTCATCCAATACTTTTCTAGCATTCTCTACAAACACTTTGTCTGTTAACTCACGTAAGTTTTCTGGGACATTTAAATTTCCGGTATACAAGAACATAGCATCGTACAGGGAGGTAATGCCAAAATTACTCAGCTGTGCAAAGTCTTTTCTATAGGGTCTATATTCATGAAAATCAACCCCTACCTCTGGATTGAAATCAGTAAATGCCTGTTTTAAAACAATACTTTCTGGTGCCATCAACTTTGTTTGATCTCTATTTAGATCCAAACCATTGGCAGCATATCGATCTTGTTTTAAATATCCATCGATGTTTGCCATGGGTACAATCATCAAGTCTACTTTATCTAAAAGAGTTGTATATTGAGTGTCGTTTAAGAGTTTGTCTAACAAATACAACATGCCTTCAGTGCTTGCCGATTCATTTCCGTGCAAACCTCCTTGCATCCAAACTTTTATTTTTTCTTTCTCATTTGGATTGGTTAATCGTACCATAGGAATTCTCTTTCCTTTCTGACTTTCACCAATAAACGTCAACTGTATTTTTTTTGGATGTTTGGCAACCAACCCATTTAAAAAAGAAAGAAGTTCTTTGTAATTCGTATACCCTCTTTTCTTTTGAAGTGCAGGCGTGGTATTTTCTATGGATTCACTATCTGGAAAAAACTTTTTCGTTATTTTCTTAGACTGCGGACTTATTTGCCCCACCAATAATGTAGAAATAAATAAAGTAATTATGATGAGAATTCTTTTCATTCTTTTAAAATGATAATGTTAGAATGAGTCTAAAAATATTTTCATCTCCAGGAATTGGATCTCCATCGTTATTGTTGATTCCTAAACCACCATCAACAAGCGTGTAGGAAGCTTGAATTTTAGCTCCATAACTTCTTGATAAATATTTGCTTATACCCAATGTATAATAGTTGGGTCTATTGTAAAAAGTGGCATTGTTTAAAAAGGAATTTTCATCCGCTTGAAGATGTGTATATCTCGCATCAACAGAAATCCCACTCTTAAATAAATATCCCATTTGAAAATTGTATGCTTCACCTAACATCATTCTACCTCGAACAAAAGCAACTACATCTTGCAATCCATTCACTGTAAAAGTGGTCGCTATGGAACCATCATTTCTAACTCGTTGCGTAATATCACCAGGTACTGAAGCTTCTGAATTTATATATTCTCCTAAGACCGAGAAACCTCTATATTTAAGCATAAAATCTACTCCATACTTAGTATAATTTGGTAGTGATTCTTCATTTGCATCATTCAAATAAACGATATCTCCACTTCCTCTACCTCTTCTACTACTCATTCCGTTATTATGACTAAAGTGAACTCCCACAACTAATTTAGGTGCTGTTTCTCTAACTACGTCAGCTTGTCTAAACTCACCAAAATTGGTAAACAATCCAAAAGGTAAATAATCAACTCTACCTCCTACTTTTAATCCTCCTCGATCTCCTGAGAAAACATTCGCGCCATCACCATTTGTCACTACAAAATAAGGCTTTAAATAGGATCCTCTTCCTGTTCTAAAATTTCCTTTCACAAAGATCCCAAATTCACGAATACTTGCGAAAGCAGAAGTTAATCTACTCCGCTCTACCAATTGTAGAGAATTAGAATTCATAAATAATTCTCTATTGTCAGTATAGGTAGCTCGTTGCCCAAAGCTCACTTCAATTCTGTTGGTTAGTGCATATGATATATAGGCATCTAATAAGTAGTTGTTTAGATCATTATCAGCTTCATCGGCTCCTGCTAAATCTACTTGAAAACGATAGCTAAAACGTTCATTTGCTGATTTTCCCGACAATCGTAAACGCATTCTACGCATTCTAAATCTATTGGCTGTATTCTTTTCAAACTCAGAGTAGCTTTTCGACTCAAAATAGGGTTGCATGTATCCTTGAAACTTTACAGTACTACCATTGTCATTTGTGAAGTTGAGGCCTTCGCCAAACTTGTAACTACTAAGCTCAGTGTTCTGTGCATCAATTTCAGTGAAACTAAACACTAAGATTGCACAAAAAATGATTTTTAAAATCTTCATATTTATAGGTTTGGTACTATGATTCAAAATTTCCCTTTATAATTATCTTACTGTCTTTCATCATCTGTTTTCCATTTGCAAAAACATCTATCAAATTCAAATCCTCGTCAAAACAACAAAGGTCCGCATCACTTCCAATAGCAATAATTCCCTTGTCCTTTAATCCCAAGTTCTTTGCTGGATTACTGGTAATGAGTTTAAATGCTTCTTCAATAGGCAATCCTCCTTCTTTTATAAGCAGTAAGGTTTCTTCTAAGTTCTTATCAAAAGGTGCTTTTCTAACTCCAACAGCAGTTCCGTTTTCATCAAACGTAGTCAATCCTGCATGTCCGTCTGAACTAAACGTCATGGTTTCTATAGGAATTCCTTTTTCTAACGCGTATAAAACAGATTTATAAGGTGATGTATATTGTGAAGCACCTGTTGTGATGTCTATCATTCCGCCTAATTTGGCAAATTCGATCGCTTGATCAAATAATTCTTTTGTTCTCCCCACATGAGTTGGAGAAATATTTTCTATAGGGAAATGATATTTTTGAACCAATTCGAAAAGCAAGTCCATTTTAGTGTCTAAATTTCCTAAATGTACATGCAGAATTCCTTTTTTATTGGCAATCATGCCACCCACACGAACGTCTCTTAACTTTCTGACCAATTCTAATGCTGTAGGGTATGAAGATCGAATATCACTAATCGCGATTTTACACCCTAAAACTTTATCAATAAAAAGCATATCACCTTGAATACTTTCTGTAATGTTTACAGTATCTAAACCGTAATAACCACAGAGCATAAAAGCAGAAATTCCGTCTTGCTCTAAGGCTTTTACTTTGCTGTAAAGCGTTCTAATACTTCTGGCTGTACCGTCGGTTCCTAATAGGCTTGAAATTGTAGTGGTTCCGCAAGCAATTAATTCGCTTACATTCACTTCTGGAGTCATAGATGCAAAACCATCTTTTCCTCCTGCTCCAATTACATGGATGTGTTGATCGATTAATCCTGGAGTAACAATCTTCCCTTTCACATCTATAACGAGAACATTGTCATTGATAAATGAATCTAAATTATCCTCTATAACAACAATCTTTTTACCAGCAATTAATAGGTCTTTTTTTCCTAATTTTTGTGGTGCATATAATTGTGTGTTTTTTAGTAATGTAAGCATACTTTATATATAATGGTACATCAGCATAATGACTAAAGCCACAACTAATGGAATTAAATTTCTTTTTACAATATCTATTGTTGAGACTTTTGCAATTTCGGCAGTTGCAATAATAACTCCCGCAACAGGAGAAACTGTTCTTCCCATAGAAGCAGATAATTGCATCGGCAAAATAATAGAGCTACTATCAACTCCTAAAGTTTTTGATATTTTAGGAATCAAAGGGCCAAAAGCAAAAAATGAAGCATTTCCACTTCCCATTAACATGGAAGCTAAAAAGATCATTACTGTCATAATGATTCCAATTCCAATAGCACCAAACCCTAAGTTTTGAGCTAGATCTATCAATCCGTCTATAAAACCAAGACTAATCAATCCTTTGGCAAAAATATCAGCTGTGATAATGAGTGTAACAACCGTTTTAAAAATGTTACCCATTCCATTCCAAAAGATTTGGAGTGAGCTCATCACTTCTTTCAGTCTTTTAGTTCGAACCCATTCAAAGATCAGTGCAATAAACAGACTGATAAACATTGCAGTTGTAGTATCTAAAGTGATTGGTGTCTCAAACAAATTAAAAATTTTTGAAAACACAATCAATAATACAATAGGCAAAATGGGTATGATCGCATATATTACAGGTACATCTAATATCTTTTCTTCCGTTTTTTCAACTTCTTCTATCTTCTTATTTTTCTTATCGTAGTATCTATTAACGAAATAATAGGTAATCATCATAGAGATACTCAACGGCAATACCAACGGAATTTGATAGTCTAAGAAGAACGTAATAACAGGTGCATTTGAAATATCTGTGGCGCTTGCTGTAATGGCTGACGCTGGTCCAATTCCAAATGCAGTAGCTGCTGTAATGACAGAAACTGCGGAAAGCCTGCTAACTCCTAAGTTGACTAGGATTGGGAATAGTGAAGCCATCAACAACAACCCTAAACCAGCTGCAGAAGGAATCGCTACAAATAATAATTGTCCAATAGGAATTACCATAGAAGCAGCGATATACGGATGTTTTTTAAAGAGTTTTAAAGGTTTCATAGCCACATATACCAATGCTTTTGAAGCACCTATTGTATCTATGTAAGCAACAAAACCACCAATAGACATAATCATCAATCCTACCCCTGCATTGGTTTTACTAAAAGATTCTTTGATGTATCGAAATAAATCAAAACCTGTAAAACCTGTTGGATCTTTTAAGGTGGGCATTTGATAATTCAAAAATTGAGCGATGATCAACATCAACAATCCTGATACCAATAAAATTGCATGCGGATTGTGCTTTTTTAGTAATAGTCTTGCAACAATCACTATAAAAACAAGTGATATGATAACACCTATATAGCTCATAAGTCTAATGACTGATTAAAATGACGTTCCGTCTAGTTTTGTTCCTGGAGAAAATAATGCTCCATTTGCTGCTGTTATTCCAGCATGTTGTTCGAAATCACCTGTTAAATCTGGATTTCTTGTGTATGATTCATTTGGGTTTCCAGATAAAGGATTAATATCAAATGTTAATACAACAGCACCTCCAGCATCACGCAAAGTCATCAAATCACCAGCATTACTCATGTTTAAAGACCCAGTTGAAGCCGTTTGTATTGTCGCTCCACCAAAAGTACCCGTTGGTGTTCCTCCTCCAAAAACTACCAAAACACCATTGATTGGAATTACAGATCCTGCAGAAAAAGTATGTCTTACTTGAGCTGCATCAGAAATAGTATAACCTGATAAATCTATTTGAGGCCCTGAGTTAAAAAATTCTATAAATTCATCCTCAAGAGCGCTTCTAGTTCCATCACCATTAGCATCTCCAGCTAAACCAGATTCTGGATCATAGTTTACCTCATTGATTAAAAAACCTAAGAAAGGACATCCATCATTTGACACTTCACCTGCATCATTAGGACATAAATCATTGGCATCTAACACTCCATCACCATCAGAATCAGAATCATCATCTAAAACAGATATTTCGATATCAGTATTTGAAAGCACTAAAAAGTTTGAAGCATTCCCTAAAGTAATAATCAAAGTTTCAACTCCTTCAATTTCTTGGTCTTGAACTCCGGTAATTGTGATGCTTGCAGAACTAGTTCCAGAACTAATTATTATTTCTGTTGCTGAAATTGTATAGTCATCACCAACTGTAGCTGTACCATTAATATTAATAGGAATACTAACTGATTCTGATACATTACTATTAAGTGTAGCAGATAAAGTTATACTCCCTCCATCTTCACTTAAATTAGTATCAGTGACTAATAATTCTACAGTAGGTAATATATCATCAGTTGTACATGAAGTCATCATGAAAATAACTGAAAGTATAACAATTGTTAGCTTACTAAAACTTCTTAATGTATTCATCTTTTAAAATTTTGTCCGTTACAAAAAGTAATCTCTTACAAATTATAAAAGATTACTTTATTTATTATTTGACAGGTTTTATTCTATCATTATTTTTCTATTTATTTCTCTATTTAACTGTGAAATATTCACAATATAAAGACCAGCTGTTAATCCTGAAATATCTATTTGATTATTAGTAACAGATTGTTTTTTTACCTGTTTTCCTAAAAGGTTATAAATAACAATATCTATCTTTTGATTTGATGAAGAACTTATTGTAATAAAATTTCTTTCTTTAGAAACAGGATTTGGATACAAACCTATATTAGTTAATTCAAAATCATCATTTGATAAGGTTGTTCCATCTACTAATGTTCCTGGAGAAAATAAAGCCCCACCAGCTGCGGTAACTCCAGCATGTTGAACAAAAGCTCCTGTAATATCTGGATCTCTTGTATAGGATTCATCTGGATTATTAGACAATGCATCAGAATCAAATGTTAAGATTAAATTATCGCTAGCATCATCTACTTCTATTCTTTCTCCAGAATTTTGCATACTTAAACCAGCGCTTCCTGTATCAGCAATGACAGTAGCCCCTCCAAAAGTTCCTGTGGGTGTTCCTCCGCCAAAAATGACAAGAATTCCATTAGCAGGTAAAATTGTATTGTCTGGAATGGTATGTCTTAATGTTCTTGTTCCGTCGGCTAATACATAATCATAAATTTTATAGCCACTTACATCTAGTGAAGAGCTTGAATTGTTAATGAATTCGATGAACTCATCTTCTGTAGCGTCTCTTGTGCCATCTCCATTGGCATCTCCAGCTGTTCCAGAAGGTGGGTCATACAGAACCTCATTGATGACTAATTGAGCAGAAAGCGAATAGTTTGTTAAGGCAAACAATAAAAATAAAAAGTAAAGTTTTTTCATAAGACTTAGTATTAATTAATTTAAATAACACATAAAAGTAAAATGAATTCATACTAGAAAATGATACCAATTACTAAAATTAGTGAATACCAATTTTTTATTTGAAAAAATTAACCAATAATATGAACCAGTTTTTTGACTTTTCTTTCAAGAACACTTGGTCTTACAGAAGAATACCCTAAAATTAAACCTTGCTGTTTGTGATTACCAATAAAGCACTTACTGAGAGAGTGCGTTGTAACATCGGCTTCTTTCAGTTTTTTAATGATCTGAACTTCTTCATCTTGAGAAGTTGATTTCTTGAAATTTGCGACCAAATGCAGACTAGAAAAACGTTGATTCTTGACAATCATGGTCTCACTCTTATTAAATTCTGAAAGAAAAAGTTCTTGTCTTTCCTGAGCAACTTCAAGGATGTTTTTTAAATGCTGATACAAATAATTTCGTTCAATAAATTGATTCATTACTACCTGAATTGAAGGGGCTACAAATCGATGAGAATGTTCCTGCAAGGCTTCTACAGCTGCTATTAAGTATCTTGGAACCACCATGTAACCAAGACGAATGGAAGGATGTAACAATCGATTAAATGTTCCCATATAGATGGTTCTGTCTTTGGCATCTAAACTAAAAATACTTGGCACATTGATAAGATGATTTGCGACTTCATTTTCATAATCGTTTTCGATAATTAAGGAGTTGTTTTTGGAAGCCCAATCCAACAATTCTTTCCGTCTTTGTAAACTCATCTTTTTACCTAATGGATAATGATTAGACGGCGTTACATGCACTAGTTTTGGTTTTAAATGATTTAACTCATTCATCTTTTTAATACTGA
>Ga0075467_10003026_pt1 | contig 13052 bp, 13 predicted proteins | sample DEB08_DNA_9_FD_75067 | JGI IMG/M metagenome (GOLD analysis project Ga0075467, IMG submission 75067) | Aqueous microbial communities from the Delaware River and Bay under freshwater to marine salinity gradient to study organic matter... | ecosystem: Environmental > Aquatic > Marine > Coastal ...
ACCTACGTTTTACTTGTGAACATCAATCAACTCCAAATATATCTCGGGAAAAGACGCGCCCTTTGTAGGGAGTGAGTTGCTGATCGATACGATTGCAAACCAAAAGATCCGTTCTTTCAAAAAATTCTGAAAGATCATTCAGAATCTCGGTTCCGGGCAGATCGCCAGGAGAAAGCATCGGCTCATAGACAACGACATTGGCCCCTTCAGCCAACAGATGTTTAACCACGTCAAACATTGCCGAACTACGCATGTTGTCGGATCCCTGCTTCATCGCAAAACGATATATACCGATAGTCTTTGCATTTTCCGAAAGTATTCGCTTAGCGATGTATTGTTTGCGCGACGCATTGGCATCTACGACAGCCTGAATAACCTGGTGCGGGATATCCTGATAGTTTGCCAGAAGCTGTTTCGTGTCTTTTGGCAAGCAATAGCCACCATAGCCAAAGGAAGGGTTATTGTAACCTTTGCCAACTCTGGGGTCGAGACACACACCCTGAATGATGTCGCTGACGTTCAATCCACGCTCCAGACCAAAGCTGTCCAGTTCGTTAAAAAACGCAACACGTGTGGCAAGGTAGGTGTTGGCAAACAGCTTAATTGCTTCGGCCTCATTGGAGCCAGTCAAAAGTATTTCCACGTCATGTTTTAGACTCGCTTCACGCAGCATCTCAGCGAATTTTTTTGCGTCTTCTAACTGGCTTCCGACGATAATGCGCGAGGGGTAGAGATTGTCGTGCAGCGCCTTCCCTTCGCGAAGAAACTCAGGTGAGAACGCAATCCTGTCGTCCCCCATGGCTTGTTGTTGATCTGCAGTAAATCCAACGGGGATGGTCGATTTAATTATGATCAGGGCTCTTTCGTTGTGCTGGCGGGCTTTTTTGATGACGGATTCAACGGCTGATGTGTCAAAGTAATGTGTACGTTCATCATAGTTTGTTGGCGCTGCAACAATGATGAAATCCGCCTGAGAAAAGGCTTCCTTGGCGTCTAATGTCCCGGTGAGACTTAAATTTTCAGAGTTTAGGGTTCGCTCCATTTCAGCGTCAGCAACGGTTGATTGCCGCGCATTAACCTGAGTGATCCGCCCCGCATCAATATCAAATGCAGTTACATCATGCTGCCGAGCGAGCAAAACAGCAAGCGACATACCAACATAACCCAGGCCAGCAACTGTTATATTGTAAACCATTTGGATTTAACCTCCCTAGATGTTCGATATTTTCTTGTGAACGATAGGTTTATTGATTTGGCTTCACCGGGGGTCCTGGAGCTATCGCATCGACAGTTTTGCCGCGAGAAACTCTCGTGCATTGTCCCTGAAGTCAGGTCTTTCCAGAGCCTGGTTCACGATGGCCTGAAAGTACCCAAATTTTGAGCCGCAGTCATAGCGATCACAAGAAATGGGTATTGCCGCAATCTGATTTTGTTTGGCTTTCTGATTGATCGCGTCGGTCAGTTGGTACTCCCCCCCAACGCCACGCGGGATGCTGCACAAGTAGTCAAAGATGTCCGCTGAAAAAACATAGCGCCCTACTGCGGCCAGATTAGATGGGGCCGTGTCCGGCGTTGGTTTTTCAACGATTGAACTGAAACGGGTGACTTGATGGTGATCAAGTCCGTCAGGTGCGATGATGCCATATTTGGAAACATCTTCATACTCGACCGGCATAACCGAAATTGCCGACTCTCCAGTTGCATTAAAGTGCTGCACCAGACTGGCGGTTGGCTTGGCCGCACCCGTCATGAATTCGTCGGGAAGTATCACGGCAAAAGGTTCGCCCCCTACAACTGGTTGCGCACAAAGCACAGCGTGACCAAGCCCCAACGCCTCTGGTTGGCGCACAAATATGCAATGGATATTGGGCGCAATGATATCTCGGATTTGATCGGCAAGGTCGACCTTACCGTGTTCCTTCAAGAGAGCTTCCAACTCGGGATTGTGATCAAAATGATCCTCAATGGCCCGCTTTGTTCGCCCCGTGACAAACACAAGCTCTGTCAAGCCCGCCTCAATCGCCTCTTCAACTGCAAACTGGATCAGCGGCTTGTCTATAATGGGTAGTAGTTCCTTGGGCATTGCCTTGGTCGCCGGAAGGAAACGTGTTCCCATTCCCGCAACAGGAAATACGGCTTTACGGACATTTAACTCTACGATTTCAATCACCTCCGAATTGTGATCATAGGTCTAACCTGGATTCACGCTGACTACTGCGCCAGTAGTGCCTCAATCACGTCCTTGCGATCACGTTGCGTCACATCCAGAGTCTCTCGCTAGGCGGGATACACGGCATCAAGCGTGGAGTGACTCGCATATCCTTTGAGATTACCACCTTACTTGTCGTGTTTGGCAAGCCTTCTCTGCAAGATATCGAAAGCAGCGTTTGGATTGGCTTCGTACATTCCCATATCAAACTGGACCAGTTAGCTTATGCGGCTCAAAACCCCTAAATCTGTCCGGTAGGTGCTGACGTCAGACAATCATGCGTGGGGCAAATTACAAACATTGATCTAAATCAATGTACCACTCAATTTTTGGCGTTTTATAAGCTTGGGCAGGGTAAAAACGAATTGGGAAATCCCAACTTTGTAAGCTTGGTTACGTACCGTTGATAGGCATCCGGCGAACGGATCGCGGTGTGTGTCAAACGTGACGTGACATGGGGAAGCAATGTAGGAGCATGCAGTGCCCAAAAAAACGAACAACGATATCGAACGCACAAGTCTAACGAAACGTCATTTTAAATGCCTGCCGAGCAACGTACAAACCGTTCTGGTCGCCGGAGGTGCGGGTTTCTTAGGGTCAGCGCTTTGCGATTACTACATCGGACAGAATTTTCGAGTGGTCTGTCTCGACAACCTGTCGACTGGACGCATGCAGAACATCGAGCACCTTCTCGATACCGATAAGTTTTCCTTCGTAAAGCATCATATTGCCGAACCTTTCGATACAACGGAACGCGTTGACTTCATCTTCAACATGGCTTGTCCGGCCTCGCCCCCGAAGTACCAGATTGACCCGATTGATACGTTCCACACAATCGTGACGGGATCAGAGAACCTGTTGCGTTTGGCAGAGCGCAAGGGCGCACGGATTCTTGAGGCGTCTACGTCAGAGATTTACGGCGATCCCGAGACCTCACCGCAATCCGAAAGCTATCGCGGCAACGTGAACACGATGGGTCCACGATCCTGCTATGATGAGGGAAAGCGCGCAGCAGAAACATTGTTTCACGACTATCGCGAACGTCGTGGCGTCGACACCCGCTTGGCGCGAATTTTCAACACTTATGGGCCGCGCATGGACCCCGAAGATGGCCGTGTGATTTCAAACTTTATCATGCAGGCGCTGCAAGGCGATGCTCTTACAATTTACGGAGACGGCTCACAGACGCGGTCATTCTGCTACGTGGATGACATGGTGTCCGGGCTGGTTGCCCTCATGCATAGCGAAGAAGATCTGTCCTTCGCGGTCAATTTGGGCAATCCCGGCGAATTTTCCATGCTGGAACTTGCTGAAATGGTTCTGAGGGAGACACAGTCCATAGCGGGAGTCACTCTGCACCCGTTGCCAGAAGATGATCCACGGCAGCGTCGCCCTGATATTCGTCTGGCAGAAAAATTACTCGGCTGGACCCCAAAGATACCGCTGCATGAAGGATTAAAGCTTACCATTCCCTATTTCGCAACTGAACTGGCGCGCAATTCGGACCTAATGAGAACGGCGACATGATGGGCGACAAAACCATCATCATCACAGGAGGTGCTGGCTTTATCGGCAGCCATGCGTGCAAATGTCTTGCCGAAGCCGGTTATCGCCCGGTGACCATCGACAACCTGAGCACCGGACACGCGGACGCCGTAAAGTGGGGCCCCCTTGAGCAGATAGACCTTCGCGACACCGAAGCGACGGCAGCTGCCTTGGGCCGCCACAAACCTAGCGCGGTCATGCATTTTGCTGCCTGCGCCTATGTGGGCGAGTCCGTGATCGCGCCTGATCTCTATTATGACAACAACGTGGGTGGCATGATCTCGCTTCTGGCTGCAATGAAAGCAGAAGGTGTGAAGCAGCTGATCTTCTCGTCGAGCTGTTCAACTTATGGTCTCCCTGAAATCGTGCCGATCCGCGAGACAACCCCGCAGCATCCCATCAACCCATACGGACGCACAAAGCTTATCGGTGAAATGATGGTTCGGGATCACGCAGCCGCATTTGACCTGCGCTATGTCATGCTACGGTATTTCAACGCCGCCGGATCTGATCCTGAAGGCGTTCTGCACGAACGGCACGATCCCGAGACCCATCTTATCCCGCTGGCGCTCATGGCGGCGGCGGGTACCGGGCCGCAGCTCAGGATCTTTGGCACAGACTACGATACTCCGGATGGAACCTGTATCAGGGACTACATCCATGTCTCGGACCTCGCAGAGGCCCATCGCCTCGCGCTCGCACATCTTGAAAAAGCAGGGGGAAATCTCGTGCTCAATCTGGGCACCGGGAGCGGTTTGTCGATCCGCGACGTCACAGAGGCCATTGCCCGCCTAACGGGACGGCCGGTGCCTTGCGAGAACGCGCCACGCCGACCGGGCGATCCTGCCGCGCTGTTGGCCGCCACTGATGAAGCCAAGCGGCTTTTGGGATTTTCGCCGCGCTATTCAACCATCGACAGCATCCTTAGACATGCTGCGCCACATTTCGGCCTGGAGATCCACCATGGCATCGATGCCTGACATCGCGCCCCCCAGCGCCATGCAACGCGGCGCGCACATACGGCCCGTGTATACACGGCGTCTGCTGACCGGCTGGCGACGTATGAAATACGAGTTGTTGATCGCAGCTTGGCTGGTCGCAACCGTGTATTTCTGGGTCTGGTGGTTCGATCCAGATCATATTCTTCCCGGTGTCCGCTACTGGGTGGTCACACTTGCGTTCGGATGGCTCTTGTTTTTACAGGCCTTCTTCGTCCTCATTTTTCGCAGTGCGCGTGTGCCCGCAGGCGATCTGCCTGATCCATCCAAGACACGTGTGGCGATGATAGTAACCAAAACACCGTCAGAACCCTTCTCGGTTGTTCGTAACACGCTCTTGGCCATGCTGGCGCAGACCTATCCGCATGACACCTGGCTCGCCGATGAAGACCCTCAGCCAGAGACCATCGATTGGTGCGCAGCCCATGGTGTCAGGATTTCGACCCGCAAGGATCGTCCTGACTATCACCGCAGCGAATGGCCACGCCGGACGCGGTGCAAGGAGGGCAATCTGGCATTCTTCTACGATACCGTGGGATACGAAAATTACGACATCGTCTCGCAACTTGATGCGGACCACGTCCCGAGCCCAACCTATCTTTCACAGATCGTCCGCGGTTTTGCCGATCCCGGGATTGGCTATGTCAGCGCGCCCTCGATCTGCGCCAATAATGCCGAACAAAGCTGGGCCGCGCGCACAAGGTTGCACACTGAAGCCGGGTTTCACGGCATCTTTCAGGCGGGTTATGCCGCCCTTCTTGCGCCTGTCTGCATTGGTTCTCACTATGCCGTTCGCACGACGGCACTTCGCGATGTTGGTGGTTTGGGACCAGAACTTGCCGAAGACCATTCGACCACTCTTTTGATGAATTCGGGAGGGTGGCGCGGCGTTCATGCGCTCGACGCCATCGCGGTCGGGGACGGGCCGGCCAATATTTCGGATCTCTGCACGCAGGAATTTCAGTGGTCCCGAAGCCTGCTGTCACTGTTGCTGCGGTACACACCCGCTTACCTCAGGACGCTGCCCCCTCGCCTGAAGTTCCAATTCGTGTTCTGCCAGGCTTGGTATCCGCTATTTGCGATTTTCATGCTGGTTTTGTACCTCATCCCGATCATCGCCGTGGTGTTTGATCTCCCCTACGCTGCGGTGACCTATCCAGACTTTGTACTGCACGCGATCTGGCCACCAATTGTCGTAACGATCATGGCTTACGCGATCCGGTCAGACGGCTATTTCCGACCGCGCGATGCAAAGGTTCTGGGATGGGAAAAAGCCCTGTTTCTTGCTTTGCAATGGCCGTGGGTTCTTTGGGGATGCCTGATGGCCGTTTATGATCGCATAACTGGTCGCTTTGTGGATTTCAGGATCACACCCAAAGGAGAGGCCGCCGAAGCCAAACTGCCTTTTCGGGTTCTTCTTCCCTACGTGGTGCTTGCGCTCGGCTGCATTCTGCCGGTTTTGATGATCGATCAGGTTTATAGGGCGAAAGGCTTTTATTTCCTGACGCTGCTCAACGGATCAATCTACGCAATTATTTCGGGCGTGATCGTGATCCGACATGTGCGTGACAATCATGTTGGGTTCAAACGCGCCCTCGCTCAAATCCCTGCGCAGCTTGCGGTCATTCCGCTTCTCGGGGTGCTCGTGGTCTCTGCTCTTGTTCTTCGCGCACCCGAAAGCTTGCTCGCTCTGTCTGTGGGGATCGGGCAGGACCAGATGGTCAGATACGAATACGTCGTCTCAGGAGCCGGCCTCGGGAATGCCGGCACCGTGAGATATCGCTGGGATTCCGATTTCCTACGTCTCGGCAAACCTGTTCAAGAGGAGTAAAGAAATGGCCTATCACAACTCGCTTAGACTGATTGCGGCGGGACTACTCGGGTCCCTTCTTTGTGCAAACTCGGCTTTGGCGGCTCCGCCGGGAACACTGCCGTTCGGGGTTTACGATCCAAATGGTGCCTTCGCAGACGACACAGATGTCTCTATCGAACATCTGTTCTTGCCTTGGGAGGACGTGTTTCTGCAATCCCTTTATGACGCCGATGCCTACGCCGTCGAACGCGGGCGTTCGATACTTGCCACAATCGAACCCTGGACCTGGACACGTGACGAGCGCAACTCGCCAGAAGTGCTGATCGCCGGAATCATGGATGGCACCTACGATACAAACATGGCAACGATCTGCGCCATCCTTGACGATTTTCGAAGCCCCGTGACCGTTCGTTGGGCCCACGAAATGGAAGATTTGTCGGGTCAGTTCATCTGGGCTGGTTGGACACCTGAAATCTACATTTCCGCCTATAAGCGCATGGTCGATGTCTGCCGCTCAGAGGCACCGGATATCGATTTCATGTGGTCCCCGCTGGGCCTTGAAGGGTTCGAGAAGTACTTTCCCGGCAACGACTATGTCGATGTTGTCGGCCTGTCAGTCTTTGGCTTGCAGCCTTGGGAGCAACAGATCCTTGGCAAAGAACGAACTTTCCGCGAGATCCTTGAACCACGCTACAATCGGGCGGTGACGTTTGGACTGCCTGTTGTGGTGGCTGAACTCGGTTTCGTCGGAGATGTCGACTACTTCAAAAAGTGGCTGGAAGATGTTCGGCAGGATATCGAAGGTCTGACCGAGCTAGTCGCGGTGATCTATTTCAACCAGATCGAGGTCTACCCTTGGCCGGACGGATTCGGCCTTCCTGACTGGCGATTTGATCACAATATCCTTGAATAGAGCTTGAAAAAGCAGGGCGTCGGCAAGGTTTTGCCGATGCCCTTCCACCCGTTGCGCGCACCAGCACCGGGTCTATAGTTTTTCCCAATTTCAAATATTTATTGCAAAAAGCAGGTCGCTCATTTGCGAAGACGGCGCATCACGATCGTTGCATTCTCCACACAAATGTCCACACCTGCAGCCTCTTGCCGGCAACAACGCTATTTTTTCGGAAACTTCGCGTTAAACTTACGTCAATAAAAGCAAACTTGAACCGGTCTGCGACCGGGCTTCGAGCAATCAGGCAAGGACTAGGCATGAATCACACTCGTTTTAACGCGCTTTTGCGCGCCAAAATTTTGGCATCTGCGATTGGAGTCGCAGCCGTAGGTGGCACGTCTGCATGTGCGCATCATGACCAGTCGCGCACTCAGAACGTCGTTAATTCCGGCGAAACCCGCTCCGTTGACGTTGCCCTGAACCTTTTTGGTGAACCGAGGGCCGGCGCACGCACAGTGCGTGTCCGCTCAATGGGAAATGGCAGCTATGTGTGTTCACCAGCCGGGCTCGGAAAACCATCGCGCTGCTATAAAAACTAAATGTCTAGAGCGAACCTTGTGCTGAACAGCAGATTGCGTTTCTGGGTATGATGGTGATTGCCTCGATTGTTTGCCGATCCGTCAGAGGATTGCGGACAATACAGCGGCTCTTTGGGGATGTAGCGCGTCTCATCTTAGCAAGACATTGCCCGAAATTGGCCCCAATTCCGCCCCTCCAAAGTCTGTTTCTGCTGTCACGACTGACGAAACAAAGGTTTTAAGTGATGCTGAAACGACTTCTGATCCTTTTGGGGTTCTTCTTGATGTGCCAAACCGCGACCGCGCAACAAGCTGGCGTGGGCGCATGGGAGAACCCGAGCTTCACCACACTGAAATGGATCGAGAACCAATCGGGACTCAACTGGTACTACAATTGGCGCGCCGATCAGATTCAGACTCGCAGCGGCCAACGCCGCGATGTTGAATTCGTGCCAATGATCCACAATGCAAAAAACGTAAACGACAAGATCCGTTCCAGTCGACCGGTGAAAGCCTTGCTTGGCTTCAACGAGCCCGACGGCCAAGGCGGTGATCATCAGGCGGGCATGAGCGTGCAAGAGGCTGTTGCCCTTTGGCCCAAGCTCGAAGCGCATGGGCTACGCCTAGGAAGCCCCGCAACCACTCAGTCAGGCACATTGGGCCGCAATTCGTGGCAGGGCAGGTTCATGGCCGAGGCCGAACGCCGCGGTCTTCGCGTCGATTTCATGGCCGTGCATTACTACTCCAGAAACGGTGATGTGAAGGCTTTTCGCGAATGGCTCATCGCGGTTCGTCAGGCCTATAAACGGCCTATTTGGGTCACTGAATTCGCCTATATCGACTGGAACCGGCCAAGTGGGGCCACCTACGATGCAAACTCGACTTTCATCTATGAGGCGATCCAGATGATGGAAACTCTGCCCTTCGTAGAACGCCACGCCTGGTTTGCGGCCAACCCCTATCCCTGGAAGGGTCGCGCGCCGCAGATCAATCTGGTTGACAACAAGATGCGTCCAACCCCCTTGGGTGTCGTATTTAATGCCGTGATCTCAGGGCGTTCGCCCAAGCAAGTGGCCAGCGCAAACTGATCCAAGAAAACTCTCCGCCCCATTGGTGGCATAAGATAACGCGTTAACGATCCGACCCCGCGTGTCTGCAATAAGCCATTGCGACAGGATCCAAACTTCCGGGACTTGGGACACAATCCTTTTATGGCTCATCTGAACTGACCCATTCGGCAGCCTTCTGGCATATCTCAGACTGACGATATTGAAGGCGCGCTCCATGCCAAATATCGCTGTGCAACGATCACCTTCGGACAAGCAACGCACCAAGAACATCAGGCCGCATGACGGTATCATCGCAACGCTCCGGCTTATCTAGCGTAAGACACGCCTTGTAGACCGCACGCAAAGTCGCCCGGGTTGCCAAGCCGTCGAGTTGGCCTGCGTAGGTCCCACCGGAACTGAATTTTTGCTGTAGGATGTAGATGGCGACATTGGGATTTGCTTTGACGATTTGCTGTCCAAACCAGTTGGACATGAGATCTGGCTGAGCATTGAAGGCAGCAGCCACCGGAGCATAGGCCTGAGGCGTCCGCGCCTGAACGGCATCTATCGTCAAATCATATTGCGCTTGCATTTTCTCGCTCAACAGATCTCCAAATTCTGCGAGCACAGTGCGTGCCTCCTCGGGGCGTTTCCGAATGTTCAATTTATTGCCGTCGCGCAAAAGCTCGATCAGAAGTCCTGCAGCTGCGGCATTTCCAGCCTCGGCATCTGACCTCAGCCGGTCGAGTGTCTCGGGCCCGCTCGCGCGCATATTGATGCCCCACATATTTCGCTCGGCTTCAAGTACAGCGATTTCTTCCTCCCCAGCGTCACGTGCCTTTTCAGCATAGCCTGCGAACTTGGCCCGCGAAACTTTACCTCCTCCGAGGTATCCATACATCGCTCCATTGGCGAGAGAGACCCACGCCTCGCTGGCACCAAGTTCACCAGCACGGTTCAGTATCTCTTCGGCACGCACTGGGTTATTAAAACGCCACATCAACTCATCGCCATACGCGGCAAGCCCGTGACCATTTCCCGCTTCGGCGGCCTCCTCGAAAAGCTCCAGTGCTTTTTCACGATCCTGTTCAAGGCCCAACCCGTAGAGCAACAGCTTGCCCAGAACAACGTCAGCCTGAATATCGCCCGCCGCGATAGTTTGTTCCAGAAGTGCCCGGCCTCGAACCGTATCACGTGGCAGGGTTCCCCCAAGAATAAGCTCTTCTCCGAGCGTGCGCATCGCAGCGCGATCTCCGTTTTCAACAGCTGTTTCCAGAAAACTTTGCGCGCGGTCGGCGTCTGACGGAACTTGTATTCCCCAAAGATAGATCTGCCCCAGTTCTGTCTGCGCCGCTGTGTTTCCCGCTTGAGCAGATACCTCCAGCCATTTCAAACCCTGATCTTTATCTTGCTCAAGAACCCAACCATTCAGTAAATGCCGCCCCAGCACGTGCTGTGCCTCGGTGTCATTGGCGACCGCTAACTTTTCGAGAGTTTCCTGAGCGACGCGTATGTCATCCGCGTCCGGTTTCGCCCAAAGGGTGGCCTCGACACTCTTAATGTCGATGACCTCTACCCCTGCAGACTGAGCGCTAATTGTTCCCGCCCAAAGCCCAACGATGAGAGCGAGCAATAGGGACGGCCCCCAACTCGAAACAAGGTATCCCAGAGTCAGAGGTCTATTGTGTTTATCGATGCATATTGTCACTTTACATTCCTCCCAAGTGGACAGAACCGTAGCGTACGATCAATCTCCGCAATCACGAAAACTAGCAACGTCCTGATCCACGTGCCATGATCCAAATCAAGATTTGGACGAATAATGAGCTTTGTGAAAAGCACAGAGAAGATCAAAAACAGGCAACTGACACATGAACATTTGTCGTCAAAAGCATACTGGATTCACTCGATTTCTCACGGCGAGGCCTCGATCACAGCCAGGGTGTGGCGGAAAAGATCGTCGTCACTGCATGCGCCCTGTGGCCCCCGCCGTCGCGGAGATCGCTGAGTGTTGGCAGTCTTGGAACTTTCGAGAGGAGTAGGGTGACGGGAAACCGTGGCGCGGGGCACGCCCCAGACCCGGCAGACAAGGGACATCCCAAAAGGCCGCCGCGTGGAGATCGAGTAAGCCCGGCTCATGTCCTCGACCTCCGACGGGCAAAAGGGTGACCGTCCTCCAGCTTGTCGATCTTTGCATGGAGAAGTTCGTTGGCCATCGTTATTTAACCGACCTTCGCCTGACGCCGTTCGATCTCATAATCGCGGGCGTCCCGTTCGCGCCCCTTCAGCGCAATCTCCGCCGCTCCAAGGACCTTGTCGCGCCACTCCGTCAGACGGTGGACTGGAACATTCAACGCACGCGACACAGCCTCCGAGCTCTCTCCGCGCATAAGTCGCTGAACCGCGCCCAATTTCCGTTTCGCCGAAAGGCGCTTCGGTCCACCGGCCACGGCCCCGCCGTCGCCAGCTTGATGGGCGCGCTCCGACGGGGCTGTGGCCTCTGTCTCGCCAGATATCGAGCTGTTCTTGTCGTCCATGATCTATTCTCCTTTGATGGAAAATAGCGCTCTGAACTGTCTCAGAAAACCGTGCCCCAACCTACCGGCTCAGTTGGAGAACCGCGGCCGGCAAAGGCCGTCACCATGGTCTCTATCGCCGCACGTTTCCATGTGCCGATCTGGGTCGCCTCTCGGTGTTTGGTTGCAAACACCTGCCGGTAATAGATGCAGGCCATACTACTTGGACAACTCCGCCAACATCATCCCTTCACGGATCGCCTCAAGTGCAACCTTGGCTTTGACTTAGGGGGAATGGTTCTTTCGTTTCGTCATTCAGGATCACTTATCTCATCATACAGCCCACCTTAACGACTGGCTCGAATTTTCACGACCACCTCTCATCTCAATTCAAGACGTTGCCTGGTGCTGCGATCAAAGCGCACTTGTTGTCCGATCCGTTGATAGGCATACTGAAAGTCAAGATTGTTTTGGGTGATCGATGGTATTTCATCCCGAGCAGCACGGAGCCAAAAGTGGCCTTGGATACATTGGAGGCAACTATGAACCCTGACAATGAATTGCTTTCATTGGAGGAGTCCGAATATGGACTGCTCCTCCGGGTAGGTGCTCTTGTTTCTAGTGCCAACAACTTTGCTTTGCTAACTGGTGGCGGGTTTAGGATTGATAACAAAGCCCTAACCCTCGACTGGTCATCACAGGCGATCAACGCAATTGGGCTCATCCCTAGTGAAAGCAAAGTTGACCTCAAGTATGATTGTTTGACCCGAATTCTATTTGCACCAGACGAAGAAAGCTCCCCCTGCAGCTACTGGTCGACACTTTTTGGCAATGAAATGCCGGGGTTGGTAATGGAGTATGAAATTGCCGACGGTGAAAATACCACTGTTGATCACACACATGAAACTTGGTTCAATTGGCCATGGCACATGGATTACGTTAGTCGTCTTAATTCGATCGAAACCGCATTGGCAGCTCAGGCAGAACTTGAAGATCGCATAGGCCAGCATAGCTCTTCTGAGAATGCGATGGATGGGTCGAGTGCAGAATTGTTTGAAGGTGTCGCCAGCTACTTTGAATCATTGAATGTTGCCACATAGCCAGACTTAAAGAGTGTCCGATCTTCTTGTATGGTTGTCGTCTTTGATGTGGGGAGTTTTTGGCCGTTTGAGCATTTGATCGAGCGAACCATTATCGCAGTAGACGGGGATGTTCTAGAGCGTCTCATGGACCTGTCACGGTTTGATGCCGCTCCTTTGATAGCATTTACTGCAACAAAGGAGATTGACTATTGGACTGAAACGGACGGACGAATTCCGCCAGGATGCGTTGCGTATCGCATTGACAAGTGGGCTGACGCGTAAGCAGGTCGCTGGTGGCCCTTGCCTGATCGCATGCTCACCAATATCGTTACAAGCGTAACCATTTTCCACTACGGACGGAAAGTCAGAT
>Ga0075467_10003027_pt1 | contig 13050 bp, 14 predicted proteins | sample DEB08_DNA_9_FD_75067 | JGI IMG/M metagenome (GOLD analysis project Ga0075467, IMG submission 75067) | Aqueous microbial communities from the Delaware River and Bay under freshwater to marine salinity gradient to study organic matter... | ecosystem: Environmental > Aquatic > Marine > Coastal ...
ACCAAAGGTGCTGGCCGTTATACCGGCGGCTTGTATGCCGGTAAATTTATCAAAACCGTCACAACACAACGCATGACACGTGAAGCAAACCGCGAAGTGGCATCTGCTACCGCCCGTATTTCTCGTCTTGAAGGAATGGAGGCGCATGCGCGTACTGGAGATGATAGGCTGAGTAAGTACTTTCCCGATGAAACTTTCTCACTAAAGCCTGAAAGTTTAAACTAATGGTTAGCTTTTCATTAAAAGGTAAGGTGGCGTTAGTTACGGGTGCGAGCTCAGGAATTGGGCGCCGACAAGCTATTGCTCTAGCGCAAGCCGGAGCGAAAGTCATTCTGCTCGGCCGGCGTGAAACTCAGCTAAAGGATGCGGTTGCCGAAATCGAAGCTGCTGGTGGTATTGCTGTCGCACAAGCCGATGATCTTGGTGATCTTAAAGCGATAGCCGATATTGCTAAACGTGCGGAAAGTCTTTTTGGCCCTATTGATATTCTGCTAAATACGGCAGGCGTTAACCTTCGTCAACCTGTTGATGAAGTTACGCTAGATAGTTGGAATACTACCCTTAATCTGAATTTAGCTGCCCCCTTTTTTCTCGCCAAAGAGTTAATTCCTGCGATGAAGAAAAAAGGCTGGGGTCGGGTCATTAATATCGCTTCGTTGCAGTCTGAGCGTGCTTTTGCGAACAGCGTACCTTACGGAGCCTCCAAAGGTGGCATCTCTCAGTTGACTCGAGCGATGGCCGAGGCGTGGTCTGCACTGGGTATAAATTGTAATGCAATATCACCTGGTTTTTTTCCTACTGAACTAACGGCTCCCGTTTACGGAAAACCTGAATTATTAGATAACTTAGCCAAACAAACTGCAATCGGCAGAAACGGAGAGCTCTCGGATCTTGACGGGTTAACCGTATTTCTGGCGTCGACTGCATCAGACTATATTACCGGTCAAGTAATCAATCTTGACGGTGGATTTACTGCAAAATAAAGTACCCTGGAGACATCTTATGAAGGCGCTTGTCTATACCAATACGCAAGAAGTTATTTACCGCGATGAACCTAAGCCAATCCCTGCAGCGGGCGAAGCTTTGGTTAAGGTGGAAGCAGTAGGTATTTGTGGCTCTGATATGCATGCCTATCACGGACAAGATGCTCGTCGAGTGCCACCATTAATATTGGGGCACGAAGCAGTAGGTATTGTTCAAAATGGCGAGAGGGAAGGTAAGCGCGTCGTATTGAACCCGTTGATGACCTGTGGTGTTTGTGATCACTGTCAAGGCGGTAGATCCAATTTATGCGCGGAGCGTGAGTTAATTGGAATGCGGTTGGCGGGCGCGTTCGCACAATATGTGACGATACCTGAGCGTAATTTATTGGATATGCCTCAAGATATGGACCCGGTTATTGCTAGTCTTACGGAGCCAGCTGCAACATCTTTGCATGCGGTTTATCTTGCAGAAAAAGTTTTACATCGCCCCTTGTCCGAGTGTCGTACATTGGTTTTGGGCGGAGGTTCGATTGGTGTTTTTGCCGCGTTGTTTTTAAAAAATAAAGGCTGTCATGAGGTTTATCTTGGCGATACAAATGAGCTACGAAGAGCAACAGCCAGTAAATTAGGTTGTTGTAAGGTCTATAATCCTTTGGGTAGCGATTTGCCCGATGAAAATTATTTTGATTTAGTGATCGATGCCGTTGGTAGTGGGCGCACCCGCGAGGCTTCTTGCCGCTTTGTTAGAGCTGGTGGGGTTATTTCACATGTTGGCTTACAAGATAACGAGCCAGGTTTAGATACCCGAAAAATAACGTTAGAGGAAATTACTTTTTTAGGTAACTATACCTATAGCCCCATTGACTTGAGAGCGGCAATTGATGCATTGTACAATGGCTCTCTGGGGCCATTAGATTGGGTCGAAAAACGTTCGCTTTCTGAGGGTGCCGCTGCGTTTGATGATATTCACAACGGTAAGACCGCAGCACCAAAAATTGTATTATGTCCAACAACGTAGGTTGTGATACCTCTATTTAAGCGGGCTCAAAATCATCTATGAAGTAAGTAATACAGTGGCTAGGGGGGTTGTGTATTTAAAATTAAAGCAGTTTTTGGTGCCCGTGATGGCTTGAAAGACTGATGTTAACGTTATTTAAAAATATAGGAGATTAAGGTGGTATTTTCGACCGCTAATGGCTCTGCCCCATTGTATACTCAAATTCAAAACTTGTTGATTACTCGCATAATCAAGGGCGAGTGGTCCCCTACAGAAATTATTCCTAGCGAAATACAGTTTGCGCGGGAGTTGGGTGTTAGCCAAGGTACGATTCGAAAAGCAATTACCGGGCTGGTCGAGAGAAAGATATTGATTCGGCGTCATGGTAAAGGCACCTTTGTAGCCAGCCATGACAATGACCGTGCATTGTTTCAGTTTTTCCGTATCCATAATAAAAAAAATATAAAAGCTCTGCCTGAAAGTAAAACATTAACCTTTATCCAGCGCAGCGCCTCTGCGGCTGAAGCTGACAAACTTCATCTCCCAAAAAAAGCCCGTGTTTTTTTTATTGAACGGATTCGAAGTTTAGACGACCAGCCTATCATTATTGAAAGTATTACGTTGCCAGATCATTTGTTCAAGGGGCTTAAAGATATACATCTACTCAACACACTTTATAATTTATATGAAACCGAGTTTTCTATTGCCGTTCATCGAGCAGAAGAATCCTTGCGCGCAATTAGTGCATCTAAGCATGATGCCGCGCAGCTTAATCTAACAGAGGGTGCGCCCCTACTTGAAATAGAACGGCTTGCTTTAACATTGGACAACGAGCCCATTGAGTTACGTATTAGCCGCTGTACAACCGAAAAACATCATTATTGGAATACGCTATATTAAGTCATAGAAAATAAATAAGGTGATAGATAAATTTTTAATTTTTTCCCCTACTACCTTTTTAAAAAATATAAAGGGTATAGAAGCTATATTAAATTTTTCAGTGGTGGCTAGTTTGGAAATAACGGTGTCGTGACACTGAGTAAGTTTTTCGAATCAATTTTATCTGAGCAATCTGAGCAATCTGAGCAATCTGAGCAATCTGAGCAATCTGCGTTATCTATGTCATCTATTAATGATTTTTCTGTTAACGAGGCGGGTAGAACGTTACAAGGCTTGAATGTTAATGTAGGCATTAAACTTTGCATTAATATAGGTGGCATAATTTGTGAGTTTGCTGGCTAACGTTTGGGTTTTACGGTCACGTTTCCTATTTTCGATATCGACATGCAATGCGAACGCGAGCTTTGGTTTACCTGGTCTAGATTAGAAATGGCCGGTAAGTTTAGTGTGCGGGAATAAGAGTTGTTGTAAATTATTAATCAATGTGGAGAAAGTTATGGGTTTTGGTGGTATTAGTATTTGGCAGTTATTAATTGTTTTGGCTATCGTAATATTATTATTCGGCACAAAAAAACTAAAGGGTATTGGTGGTGATTTAGGCGGCGCACTCAAAGGCTTTAAAAAAGCACTGGGAGATGATGCCAAAAAAAGTGACGAGCTAGATATGACAAATGATTCGCTAAAAAAATCTACAGAAGAAATACAAATAATATCTGAGAAGTAAGTCAATTTATGGGTTTTTTTGAGATGTTATTAATTTCCGTAGTCGCTCTTGTCGTCGTTGGTCCCGAGCGTATGCCCGAAGCATTGAGGTCGGTTGCACTGACGATTGGTAGGCTTAAACGCAGCTTTGAAGGCGCTCGATCTGAAATAGAAAAACAGGTTGGAGCGGATGATATTCGCCAGCAACTCTATAGTGAAGCGGTTATGGAGAGCCTCGATAAAATTAAAGCGGATTTTTCTGATATGGATGAAAATATACCCGCTGGTGAGCAAGAGTTATCTTGGGCTGAGGATGACTATTATGAAAAAGAGCATGAAGTACTTCACAAAAACGACGTTACACCTGAAGCCGACAATAAAAATACTAGCAGTTTAAACTAAGCGACAACATAGCCAGAAATGACAGCCTCTACCGATGCCCAGCCAATCCCACTCGTTGCCCACCTTTTAGAGCTTCGTAACCGCTTACTTTATTCCCTTATCGCAATTGTAGTGGCGTTTTTAGCCTTAGTTGGCTTTGCCAATAATATCTATGCCTTTGTTGCGGAGCCTTTGTTAGCCTTTCTGCCCGAAGGTGGCACTATGATAGCCACTGAAGTTGCTACGCCTTTTTTAACGCCCTTTAAATTAACTTTTTTTGTTGCTTTTGTGGCGGTACTGCCGTTTGTGCTCTATCAAATATGGGCCTTTCTCGCACCCGGTTTATATGATAATGAAAAAACGTTAATCGCCCCTTTAATTACATCAAGCGTATTATTGTTTTATCTTGGCATTGCTTTCGCATATTTTATTGTATTCCCTTTAGTGTTTGGTTTTTTTACCTCCATGGCTCCGGAAGGGGTAACGGTTATGACGGATATAGCCAGTTATTTAACTTTTGTCTTAAAGTTATTCATAGCATTTGGTCTCGTTTTTGAAATTCCTATCGCGATCATTTTAGTCCTGCGTTCGGGCGTTGTTAGCCCCGAGACTCTCGACAATAAACGTCCTTACGTTGTTGTCGCCTGCTTTATTGTTGGAATGTTATTAACGCCACCCGATGTGATTTCACAATTACTATTAGCTTTTCCTATGTGGCTTTTGTATGAGTTAGGCCTATTTATAGGCAGAAAAACAATAAAGAATTAAATGAAAATAATTCTTCCGTTCTTATTGCCTATTCTCCTTTGTATATTGATGACAGGCTAGAATAAACCACAAAAAAATTGAGTGACTTCCTATGCGTTTATCTTCACTACTGCCTATTTTACACTGGGGCCGCGAGTATAATCGTGAAACGTTTGCCAGCGATGCTGTCGCAGCACTTATTATTACCATGATGATGATTCCGCAGTCTTTAGCCTATGCACTATTGGCGGGATTACCCCCTCAGTTGGGGCTCTATGCGAGCATGCTGCCGCTTTTACTTTATGCCTTACTTGGCTCCAGTGGCGCGCTATCAGTAGGACCTTTTGCCATTTCCTCAATTATGACGGCAACGGCCTTGAGTCTCGCTTTTCCTGAGTCGAGGCCAGAAGACTATTTAATCGGGGCCGTGGTGCTTGCTTTAAGCAGCGGCATGATGCTGTTGGCGTTTGGCATATTACGCCTTGGTTTTCTCAGTAACTTTCTCAGTTTTCCGGTTATTACCGGTTTTATTTCTGCCTCGGCTGTCGTAATCGCCGCTAGCCAGTTGGGTAACCTAACGGGCCTTGATGTGAGCGGTGGTAATTTATTGTCGTTGTTAACAAGTCTGGGGCAGGGACTTAGCGGTATCAGTGTACATACCTTGGCACTGGGTACGGTTGCGGTATTGGCGTTGTATTTTTTGCCGAGACGGCTTAAACAACTCGGTTCTGTTGTGGGGCTCAGCGGGTTTTGGGCTGAGATACTATCAAAATCCACGCCTATTTTAGTTATGTGCTTGTCAGCGTTGGTTGTGGCCCAGTTAGATTTGCAGCAGCAGGTTGCTGTGGTAGGAGTGATTCCTCAGGGTTTACCTGAATTACACTTTCCTAATCTTAATGAGCTGAACTGGTCGGCGGAACGTTGGAAAAGTCTGCTAGGCTCGGCGGCGTTAATCAGTTTAATAGGTTACGTGAGCGCGTTGTCGGTGGCGCAATCGTTTGCCGCTAAGCGCCGCCAACGTATCAACCCCAACCAAGAGGCAATCGGCTTAGGTTTTGCCAACTTAGCTTCGGGCGCGTCTGGAGCATTTCCCATTTCAGCGAGTATGTCACGCTCGGCGGTGAGTTTTAAGGCCGGTGCACAAACGCCAGCCGCCGGCGCATTTACGGCGCTAGGAATAGGTTTTTCAACTCTATTCATGACGCCCTTTTTATACTATGTACCTATTGCTAGTTTAGCGGCTATGATTTTAGTGGCGATAATATCATTAGTGGATATTGCGGCCATTAAGCGTGTCTGGAGCTACAATCGCAGCGACTTTGCCGCCTTATCACTGACCGCAATGCTAACCTTGATCCAAGGTGTTGAGCTGGGCTTGGTCAGTGGTGTGGTCTTATCGATAGCTGTGTATTTGTATCGCTCTAGTAACCCCCATATTGCGGTGGTTGGCAAAATTCCGGGCACAGAGCATTTTCGTAATCGTTTGCGCCATCAAGTAGAGCTGAGCGATAACATCATTAGTGTACGTATCGATGCCAACCTTTACTTTGCCAACGCGCGCGTTATTGAAGATGAAGTCAACTTGTTGGTAGCGCAATACCCCAATGCCCGCCATATGGTGCTGCTGTGCTCTTCTATCAGCGACATAGATACCAGTGCCTTGGAAACTCTACGCTCGGTAAATCGTCATCTGAGTGATGCGGGTATGTTGTTTCATTTATCAGAAGTAAAAGGGCCGGTGATGGATCAGTTGTTACACAGTGATTTTATTGCGTCGATGTCTGGTAAGGTTTTTATAAGCCATTATCTGGCGTGGAAGGAATTGAGTTAGGAGAACGCATCATGAGGTTTTGGGGTTTTTTACCGTTTCAAACTACAGCCTCAAGCCTTTGCAATAAGTCGCGAGTATTACTTTGTTAAATCGTCGTTAAACAACATTTTGGATTCATCTTTAAAAGATTTGAATTCTAGCGGGTTACCACTAAGGTCCAAAACAAACATCGTTATTTGTTGAGCGCTCTGGCCCTTGTAGCGCGTTTGGGGTTTAATCACGAATTCAATACCTGCCGCTTCGAGTTTCTGTCGCGTTACTTCGAACTGCTTATCCGACAAGAGGCACCCAAAATGGGGGATAGGCACAGAAACGTTGTCCACTTTCCCACAATAATCCAGCATTGGATCAACTTGGCCAACATGTGCAGATAGTTGGTTGCCAAAGAAATCAAAGTCAATCCAACTTTCCGTTGACCGACCCTCGCTGCACCCAAGAATCTCTGCATAAAAGGTTCTTGTAGTGTCGATATCTTTTACTTTAAAGGCGTAGTGAAAAGGGTTGCTCATTAATAAATCCAAAAAGTGTAGTGGTCAGAATGTTGTTGGGGATGATTGTGAGTTGCTTTTGACTGCGCGATTATATCGGCCATAGTTTATAGTTTAAGGTTACAATTACTCGAATATCAATACTGACTTCATTTTTGGATTCTAAACCTCGGGCATATTAACATGGTCACACAGCGTCGAAGTATTAAGAGCCAAGCCCAGTCTAATCCTAAGGGGCTGCACCCAAGGAATATTCACAAGCAAGGCTATGACTTCCCATCTCTGGTACAAAGTGACCCGCGACTAGCCACATATGTGGAAACAAGCGCCCATGGCAATCTCTCTATAGCGTTCGCAGACCCGCTGGCAGTCAAAGCTTTAAATGCCGCGCTACTAAAATACCACTACAACATTATCGATTGGGATATTCCAGAAGGCGCTCTGTGTCCACCCATCCCTGGCAGAGCCGACTACATCCATCACGTTGCTCAATTACTTGGCTGCGACGAATTGACGACGCACTCGGCCGCTATCCAAAGCAAGGTCAGCTTGCTCGATATCGGTGCGGGTGCAAACGGAATATATCCATTATTGGCCTGTAAAATATACGGTTGGCATTGTGTGGGTAGTGATATTAATGCCCAATCGCTTGAGAGCGTAGCCGCTATTATTGCTAACAACCCCTCGCTAAAAGACGATATTATACTGCGTAGGCAACACGATAAAAATCATATTTTTGAAGGAATCATCCAAGCGGGAGAATATTTTGATGTCAGCGTATGCAACCCACCTTTTCATGCGTCATTAGATGAAGCCCGCAAAAGTAGCCAGCGTAAACTTAACAGCCTTGCCCGTAATCGCACAGAGCAGACAGTTACGCGCATTAACCAAAATGATTCTCTTCACCAATCGGTACCCACTTCTCCCACTCTAAATTTTGGCGGCCAAGAGGCAGAGCTGTGGTGTAAGGGTGGCGAGCGTTCGTTTCTTAAAAAATTAATAAAAGAAAGTTATGTTTTTTCAGATCAATGCCGCTGGTTTACTAGTCTTGTTTCGAAAATTGATAATGTAAAACCGGCAAAAAAGTGGCTTCATAAGCTCGGTGCAACTGAGGTGCGGGAAATAGAAATGACGCAGGGAAACAAGATCTCGCGAATATTGGCTTGGACATTCATTTGATTTTATCTTCGGTTAATTATTTGCTGTTTAAGGTAAGCTAGCAGTTTATTTCTCCAGTGCCTTAACTCCATCAATTTCTTTCTTGTTTTATCACTCTTTAATACCCATGTAGGTATTGAAGTTCTCTTCATAATCGTCCATGTGTGCGACAAGCATTTTACGGTACTCGCTAACAAAATATTTTATAGCCTCGTCCTTACCCTCGGAAAATTCTTTTTGATTGTTCCAGCTGGTTGCCGTTAAGTGAGCGTTAAATCGTGCGGCTCCAAACATAAATGAGGCGCTAACTTTACTATGGTCCACTTTATTTGTGATTTGACTATTTGATAAGCCAATATGGGCGTCAGCTCTTTCATAATAGGTGTCATCTACTTCTGTCATTATATCTCCTAAGGTATGAGGTGCCTCAGTATAGAGGCGAGTTTTTTTGTGCTGAGAATACATCGCGAAACTCTTCAACAGACTTTGCTGTGAAAATACTTTTTTCTACTGAAAATTTAAATCTTCATCTGTGTACATAAAAATGCTTCGTCTCTATGTGGATGGTGGTTCGATAATGATTCGATAGTGCCATTTAAAATCCGGCTTGTTATATATTACAGCCACCTTCGAACATTTGATTTGTAGTGAGAGAACGCTGAGCCAAAAATTTCTTCAAGCGCGCGCTCCTCTGGCTCTATTTGGAATTTATTCATATACAAAATAAAACCTGCAACACCCAAGATCGAATGCGGTGAGGATAAATAGATTGAGAAAGAGACAAGAAATAATGCAAAGCCAACATACATTGGGTTTCTTGAGAAACGATAAATTCCAGAGCTGACCAATGACGATGCTGCTTCTGGTTGTAAAGGATTGACTGTCGTATTGGCGCGTTTAAAACAAATAATGCCAGCAGCACAAAAGAATAATCCAGTCATTATAATGACCGACGATAAAACGATGCGAAAAATAAAACTTAATTCAATGGGTGCGGATAATGATGAAATCCACCACATAAGTATACAAAACACTAGCGCTACGAATAGTGGAGGTATTTTGTTCTCAAGTATCAGCATGCTTTTCCTATGGTTTATAAAGATTCTCGCTTATCGATCATCTATTGATGAAGCTATTTTGAGTGTTATCTAGTTGCAGAAATTAAAATAATCTTCCGATTAAAATTCTTTTGGGGCAAATCCCGTTACTTTGTTTATAGATAATTCACGACCAAGAGCAGTTAGAGGATGTACCACGACCAAGCCTCGCACCGATTTTTTTAGTTTTCCCATATCAGCCTGCTCTTTTTTAGTTAATTCACGATTAAAAGCCAAGGTTTTAATATTATCGCCTTTACCGCTTAACTCAAGATCATGTTTATTTTTTGCGTTTGCTATCGCTTTAGTTAATGATTCTATTTCAGTTTTAAACTGAAGCACGATTGCATGATCGCCACGTTTTTTAGCGGCGGCTAACTTAACGTTATATTTATCTAGCCTGCTAGTGAGGCGGTGTAATTCTTCTTTGATATTCATAGAGGTATCTTTTGTCTCTTAGTCGCAGTGGGCAAATCATCTTCAGCATAAGCCTTCAGTGTATCCCGCCATATAATGGGCCTGTCGGTTAATAGATTACGCTACTGCGGCGGCGCCACTTCGGCTCATTTTTGGGTTCATCTTCGTCGCTTCGTGGCGCCTACTTTTGGTAAATAGAACCACTATTCGCCTCAAATGAACAAAAAAATGAACTCGAATTGCCGCTCGCCTCGCTACGCGAACTACTAGGTGCCCTTGGGGTATTAACCGACAGACCCATAATGCATGATAACACCTAGCCAGCTGAAAACGATATATCACTAACCGGTCTCCTTCTTTTTGAGCAACATATTGACGCATGTCTATAAGAGCCTAATTTAGCTTGAATTAGGCTCTTCTTAAGATATTAAGTTGCCATTACCGATTATTTGATAGTAATACGTAGGGTGGACATATAAAATCGCCCATCAAAATTACAACATTAGCGGCCAAAGACTGAAGTGGGTTTGTATGACTAAGAAAATAGAACTATTAGCCCCAGGCGGTGATGTTAATGCGATTAAAGCCGCTATTGTAGCGGGTGCCAATGCCGTCTATTGCGGCCTTGACACGTTTAATGCCCGTAACCGCGCGGCCAACCTATCCTTTGATGACCTTACCGGAGTCGTCAAGCTGGCTCATAAGTACGACTGTGAGATCTTTTTAACCTTAAACGTAGTGATTTTAGAACACGAAGTTGTGGGCATAGTGAAACTATTGAATAAGCTGGTAAACAGTGGAATCGATGGGATTATAGTGCAGGATCTCGGGTTATTTAATCTAGTTAAAAAATATTTTCCAAGTTTGAATATACACGCCTCAACACAGTTAACAACGCACAATGAAGGGCAGGTTCAGTTTTTGTCTAAAATAGGTGCGACCCGCGTTAATTTATCGCGTGAACTGAATCTAACGGAAATTAAAGCTTTAACAGCAGTCGCTCATGATGTCGACGTATTAACAGAGGTCTTTGTTCATGGTGCGCTGTGTATCGCATTTTCTGGGCAATGTTATTCAAGCTCGGTCAGTGTGGGTAACTCTGGCAATCGTGGCCGCTGTAGTCAGGCATGCCGAGATGAATATGAACCCACCGCTACGGGTAATAAATACCCGCTTAACTTAAAAGATAATTCAGCGTATTTTGATTTGCCTGAGCTGGTAGATGCCGGTGTCGATTCTTTGAAAATCGAAGGTCGAATCAAAGGTGCACAGTATGTGCATACTGTGGTTGATACTTGGCGGAAACAAATTAATAAGTTTGTTGAAACCGGTACCTTGTTAGATGATGACTCAAACCTATACAAGGTATTTAATCGAGATTTTACTAACCTTTTTTTGAAAGGTGATATGAAAAAATCGATGTTTATTGATAACCCTCGCGATCATAGTTTTACCCATGCGAATGAAAAAAATGAGGCTATATCGGTTGTGCAAATTCAAGAAGCACAGGATGAGCTGGTTCAAGAAAAAAATGAGATAAGCGAAGTTGTAGAAGAAAAAATAAAATATTTGAGTATAGCCAAACAAAATTTGGTATTACATTTTTCAGGTAAGCTAGGCGAGCCTTTAATAGTAAGCGCAAAAGTGACGGGAAGCGTTGCTGAAGATAAAACGTTTACCGTTCAGTCTAGTATGAATTTAACCAAAGCGGGCCAATCTGGCATTGATCAGGTCGCTATTGAAAAACGTTTCAAAGCATTTGATAACTCTGAGTATCTAGTTGAAAGTGTTAACTATGAGGGGCTAGATTTAGATTTAACTATTCCCTTTAAAGAATTGACTACGTTAAAAAATAAACTGGCGTTTCTGCTCAATGACTCTGTAGCGCTTATTTCGACTGTTGAAATCTCTTCCTTAAGCCATCATGCAAAGGTAGAAGAGAAGCCAGCGATGTCACTGTTAATTGCGGATGTGAAAGACATCTATCTGTGTGATGAAACTGATGCTGATGTTTATTTTAAATTGCCAGAAAGCTTTAAGGTGGGCAACCGCAAGTACATTGACCTTTTTTTAGAGAATCCAAAACTAATTCCGTGGTTTCCTGCCGTATTAATTGGTAAAGACTATCTAGAGGCGGTTAAAGTACTTGAAGAAGTTCGACCAAGACATATTGTTAGCAATAATACTGGCATTGCTTACAAAGCGTTTGAAATGAGCATTGACTGGGTGGCAGGCCCATTCTTAAATACAACTAACTCTTACGCGTTATTAACGCTGAAAGAAGACTTGGATTGTAAAGGCGCCTTTATCTCTAACGAGATTAATAGACTCCAAATTCGTAATATTAAACGCCCTGAAAATTTCAAGTTGTTTTACAGTATCTATCACCCCATATTAATGATGACCAGTCGACAGTGTTTCTTTCAGCAAACGGTAGGCTGTAAAAAACCGAGTATCGAAGATGGCTGTATGCAGTCGTGCGAAAAGGCCACGTCGATTACCAATGTAAAAGGTATTTCTTTTGCGGTCGATAAGCAGAAGGGTGGTTACCCCAGTATTTATAATCACGAACAATTCTTAAATGTAGATGCCGTTAATGATTTTTCGCAATTATTTGATGAGTTTTTTATAGATCTAACCGATATCGGTAGCGGATCGAAAGAAAAGTTAGATAAAATTCAATTGATTCACCACTTTCAAAATGTGTTGAATGGCGTTCAGGAATCCGGCGTACAGTTACATGAGATGGTTACGGTATCGACTAATGCTCAATACAAGCAGGGCTTATAAAAAAACACGGCGTCTTTAGTTTTTTCCTAATAAAAATGCTTCGCGGCAGTCTAGCCACAGTGGATATTGTGCCATGGCCTTAGTGTATAGCGGCATCTGTAAATGTCGGTTTAACCAATCTCGACATTGAGGGTAAGGCGACTGCAAATACCATTTGCGATCGACGCGCGCGAATTGTCGCACAAATGGCAGTAAAGCATAGTCTGCTAAGCTGGCTTGATCGCCCATTACATAGCGACTTCTTTCTAATTTTTTTTCTAGTTCCGCAATAAAAATTTCGCAATTTTGGCGATCTTTTGCTTCAGATTCTTTATGGAATCGTTTCGCTAACTTATACACTTCCAGGCTGGGTTTGAATTGTTTATCATTTTTTTTGATAAGTTCTAACATAGACTCTAGCTGACGTGGATCTTCTGCCTGTAATAAATTTTGAGGGTCATTTAACGTCAGTGCCCACAGCATTATATCAACACTCTCATCAATAATAGTGGGCTTCTGCTGCGGCAAATCATTACAGTCAGTGTGATTAAGTATTAATACCGGTACAGTACCCTTGGGT